>Ga0207670_10000061_pt1 | contig 77034 bp, 127 predicted proteins | sample KBSS23HmetaG_FD_184339 | JGI IMG/M metagenome (GOLD analysis project Ga0207670, IMG submission 184339) | Switchgrass rhizosphere microbial communities from Kellogg Biological Station, Michigan, USA - KBS S2-3H metaG (SPAdes) (version 2) | ecosystem: Host-associated > Plants > Roots >...
ACCCCTTCCATCTCGTATCTCAGAACTGATCTCACCTTTAACGCGACGGAGGATAACCTCAACGATCCTCTCATCTCCTTCGTTTCGTTCCCTCACTTCAGGACGAACGTCCGTGTAGTTATTGATGACGACTCTGGTGTCTCCACCTATTTTGTCATTGGGAACGATGGTGCCGTTAGATGAAGGAGAAAATATCTCAGGACCGCGCTCTCCTACCAGATAGCTCTGTCCACGCGAGACGAGTCCACCCGCTGCTTTGGCACCGGTGATTTCAAGATTGACTGATTGGATGGTAGACACGATGCTCGCAGCCGCAGCAACGACTGTGGCAATCGCGGCTATGTTCGCCGGCCATGGTAGCGCAATGGCCTCGGCAATGCCTTGCTGAATCTTGATGGCTGACGTGGCAATAGCCATCGCTTTGCTGGCAGCAAACATCGCTTTATAGGCCGCAGTCTGTCGACCCCCAAATGATTCAATTGCCTTGCCTAATTCGTCGAACATGTTCTGCCCAGCCTGAACGAGAACCTGAGCCTGCGCGAGCTGAAGTTGGTGAAGGCGTCGATTGTAAGCTTCCATAGCGGCGAGCTTCTCCTTGTTCGCCTTCTCTCCCATGTCAATGCCCTTCTTTTCGATCTCCGTCAAAATCCTGAGTTTATTCTCGTTCATCTCGATCTCTCGGGCGATAGCCGATTCCTGCGCCACCAAGCGATCTGAGAACAGATCCTGAGTTACCCCACCTGACTCTGTCCCATGTCCGATAATCCCGTGGGCCCTGAGCATGTCAGCTGTCCTCTCAGAACTCAATTCACCCTGCTGCCCAAGCTTCATCGAATCCATCAGCTCAGGGCCAGTAATGTCCCTCATATGCTGTGCCTCAGCTTTGGAGAAGAGTTCAGACCTTGGAGGCTGACCGAGGAGTTTCAACAGCTCAGTCATCTGGAGATCGTTCAGCTTCCGTTGGATCTTCTCTCCTCCACCCTTAGCAGCATCACCCACCCTGAGCACCGCCTTCTCGAGTTCCTTGGTACCTTTAGTCGCATCGTCTAGATTCTTCGTCATGTTCTTCAATCCCGGGTCCAGCGCCGGGAAGACAGCGACGGCAAACTTCATAAAGGTGCCCCACTCCCCTATCAAATCTTTCACCGCGTTCTTGCTATCGTCGACGAACTTCTTATCGACCTCAGCTGATTGCTGCCGGGCTTCCTTCAAAACATCAAGGGATTCGGTCACACCATCGTTGACAGCGCGAAAGGCATTCTTGACAGCATTCACCCTCTCAAATTGCATCTTGACATAGGCTGCGGCGGCTCCGGCAAAATCCCGGTCCAGCAGAGACGCCATCACCTTTGAGGCTCCTTCTGCAACCCCTCCCAGCGCCATCAATCCATCGATGACGGCACTGATTGAATTCCACCAAATCTTAAGAAGTTTGATCTGGCCGGTGACGGAGATCTCTAATTGAGCAAGATTCCTATTCACCAGCACATCTAGAATGATAGCGAGGGACTTGAGTGCCGTCCAAACCAGGCCCACCCCAAAGGCAAAGTATTTGACGACATCAATCATCGTCACCAGGATAGCAGTCAACCAACCACTCTCCTTCTGGGTCTCAACGAGCCACCTTATGACATCCCTCAGATTCTGATTCAACTCTAGCAACGCAGGAGCGAGAGTCTCTCCTAAGGTGATCAAGAAATTCTTCAACTGGTTGCCGGTAATCTCCCACTGGGCGGCGAAGGACTTCATTTGTTTGTCCGAGACGTCACCTATCACATCCCCAGCCGCCCGCAAGTCTTTCTCAAACGATCGAACCCTTTCAGAAAATCCAATCAAGGAAAGAAGGGCCGACAATGAACGATCATGAAATCCAAGCAACTGAAAAGCAGTCCTTCTCAATTCAACCGAAGCACCAGACATGACATCCTCGAGATCCTTCAAGATGTCTGCGGTGTTCCTCATATTGCCCTGGGCATCGAACACACTGATACCAAGATCATCGAAAGCCTTCTTATTGGTGATTGCTGTTCTCTGGAGATCACGAAGGACAATAGCAAGAGCTTCACCTGCTGCCTCACCCCTGAGTCCCTGCTCGGCGAAAGCAGCTAAGACAGCCACACCCTCTTCAACATCCTTGTTCGCCATCCTCAACGCGGCAGCGGCTTTGTTCGACAAGGCCTCGCTGAACTGCTCAACCGATCCCTGCGCCAAGATATCAGCCTTCACCAAAACATTGGCCACCCTGGCCATGTTCTTCATATACTCGGTGGTGTCTTGGGTCTTCAAACCTAAAGCGGCTTGGGCGCTGGTAAGAAGCTGAGTAGCTTTCTCCATCTCAAAGTTACCTGCGGTGGCGAACTTCATCGCAATAGGCAAAGCCACCATCTGCTGCTCAACATTCAAACCAGCCGAAGCGAGGTAGTAGAAAGATTTGGCGAGTTCATCGGCAGATTTGAGTCCCTCACCTGAAAGCGACAGTGCCAACTCTTCCATCTTCTTCCGGGTCTTGTCGCTCATGTCTCCCATGATCGCTGTAGACTGCGTCATGGCTTTGTTGAACCGAGCAAATTCAGCAACTGCCGCAGCCCCTATGACACCGAAGGCCGCAGTCACCCCAAGCGACAGTTTCGTAGCTGTCCTAAGCATCAAATCTGACGTGGAGATCATTCCACGCTCAGCTTCCATCAACCCGGCTAAGAGACTTGCAGGATCGGCCGACAAGCGAACGAAAAGAGTACCTAGAGCAATCCCACCAAATCCTCCTCTGAGTGATGAAGATATCATAGGTCAGTTGAGAGTAATTCCCAAAGCCGCTGCCCAGGTTTGTTTAGAGTTATGGGACTTCTCTTCTCCTGGTGTCTTCTCACCAAGAAGGAAATGATCCACTTTGACTTTGCTGGGGTTCTTCACGTAACCCCGTCTGACTTCGGCAGCGATTTGGGCAAAATACATATCGCGCTTTGAATTCCTGCGGTGGACGAGTTTGAGGTATTCGAGCCATTCAATGAATTCGGTGAATGTCACCCGAGACATCAACTCCCGCACTGGAATCCTGAGGTGGGAAGCGACTTCAAACCAACCGAGCCTCTCACCTCTCAGTCTTTTTTTGCTTCTTCGGTGGCTTTCTTCGACTCAACTTCGTTCAGGTAGTTGATCTCTTGCGCCCTTTTGTAGAGCTCCGAAACCACCGAGGAGGGCCAGCCTTGAATCTCTACCGGGAGGACGAGTTTCCCGTCTCGGTAGAGACACCGGCTGAGAAGGTCAGACTGCAAACCTTCGAATTTGTTGAGTCCAACGGGACGCCCCTGGACATCCAATCGCGTCCGCGCTGCCAGTTTGTCCAAAAACTGATCTCGCATCAAACTGGTCATTTCACGAAGTTCGTAGTGAACCTCACCCTCCCCGTTCTTGAGAGTGACAGGGAGGGACTTTATGGTGAGATCTAATGAGACAGGTTCGTTCATACGGCAATTGAATTACGAATTAGGTGTCGACGTTCGAGTGGTAGACCGGCGCTGTTTCGGCTCCGTCACCGTCAACGTTGCCCGGCTGGATGGTGATAGTAGCGGTAGGCTGCTCACCTTCGGACATCGCGCCGGGAGTGAATGACTCAATCCAGCCCCAGAAGACGATGAAAGACGCGTCTGGGAACGTGATGGTGCATTCCTGATTGATTCCCACCTGACTCATCAACTCTGGGATGGCTTCGGTAGCGTAGGCCACCGTCGCGGTGACGGGGGTGAGAGACTTCAGATTGCGTGGTGACATCGTCCGCCACGTAGTATTCCGCATGGTGGTGGTGTCAATCGCCCCACCTGCCGTCATCCCAGGAGGAGTGATCTCTTTCTCAAACAGCTTCACACTCGGCAGGTTGGAGAACGAGATGATTGTAGCAAATCCGTCATCAAGTCTGATTTGGTTTGGATCCATATTACCTTTCTTCGGTTAGGGGTTCATTGGCCGGACAAGAGAAGAGCGCCCCCTTCACCACCCAGATCTATATTGAAGGGTTCACCTCTTTGGAGAGTCAAGATCATATTCATCGTAAAGTGGTGGCGCCTTATCCGCCCGGCATCTTCAACTCCCACCGGGATGATTGCCCCCGTCCGTGAGACATTGTGGATAATGTAGTCCTCCTCTTCGGTGGTCACAACATTTTTCTGCACCGTGTCGAGTGCTAGGGCGATAAGGTTCGCCTTCTCCCACGTGTCCTTGTAGACAGGACCTCGCACGCGAATCTGAATTCCAGGGTGCTCAATCCTTTCACCTGTCCGCATCATCCGACCATCCATTATGCCTGCTGTGTCGTAAACGCAGATGGCATTGTCAGGGTCGTCAGGCAGGAATGCCATGAAGAGACCCCAATCACCAACCAACTCTTCCTCGAGCAAGAGCTGGTGAATTGCTAGAGAGGGAGCATTCATTTGAAGTCTGGTGGATTCCAGTTGAGAAGAGCACGTTCTTTGATGATCTTCAGCAACTCTGGTGCCAGGCGACGAGAAGGTTCTTCGAGAAACTTGGCTTGGGCCGGAGGCTGTGGGTCCCAGTATCGGCCGATCCCGCTCGGCCGAGGTTGACCTTTGAGAACCATTCCTACTGCCTCATGAACGGCCATCGCGTAGGGTGCTGTGAAACCCACACTCATCTTCGTGGCAAATCCCGTCCCTTCAACCCTAGCGTAGACCGAAGCTTTCAAAGCCCCTGTTTCTACCGGCACGAGTCTTGCGCTCTCTTGCCGGAGACGCCATCCTGCTAGTTTGATACCCTCTTCCACGTCTGCTGCAATCTTGTTACCGCAGAAGCGCAAAGTCAGCAAACACTCACGCAGGCCACCAATTTGGTTGAGCTTCTCTTGTATCATAGGTAAGCTGTCAGCAAGACAGCCTTATTCTTCAGGTCTGGGAGCTGGTCAAACTTCTGGATCTCGAAAGCATCGGTGATACTAGAATTTGAGTCGAGTTCACCCCGTAAGAGTTTATCGCCCACACTCATCACCCGGTCCACGTAAACGACCGATCTGGAGGTTCGGGTCTGTCCCCTCGGGTCCAGGAACTCTTGGGAAACATCTTCCCACCTGCACTTGACTTCTACCGGATCAGCAAAGGCAAATTCACCGTAGGTGTTTGGCTCACCTCGTTGCCACCAGACAGCTTTCTGCTTCCGCATCCTTTTGAGAAATCCAATCACGAGACCTCCTTAGCCGGAAGCACAGAATCCAATCCTGTGAAAGTGATCTCCTGAAAGCATTTCAACCTGGAAGTCCCATCCGTCACGTTGAATACCTGCACACCCGCCGGAAGATCCCTCTTGACCCTTTCAAAGCCCCTGATGAAACCCTGAAATGAATCTTCCCTGATGACCTTAGTATTGTGCTGGTGCCAGTGGGACACCTTCCCTTGGTTGCCCAAATCGTATCCCAGCAGAAAGATCCGGCTCGCTCCTAGGCGAATAGCAAGAGCAATCGCGCTGGCACCAGTCGAGAAGTTCCACCCTAGCGTGGTCCCTCCGTGAAGTCCATCTCTGGCACGATCCATCTTGAGAATGTTCGGCAGGTTATAGTGAAGCAGGAAGGCACAATTGGTTACCACCCTGTTCTGAAAAGTATTCAGAGCGTGCTTGTTCCTCTCCCACCACATCCTATCTGAAAAGAGACAAATCTGAACGATAGCCGGGCCCAGGTGATAGGCATCATTACAGCCAATAGTGTTGAGCCCTTCGAGTTTGGTGAAGTCGAATTCCTTGAGCGAGGGTCCGCCCCCAATCAAAAAGGCGTCCTCCCCCTCCCACTCTGGTCCTGGCAGCCAGAGCTCTATGGAGTGGTCCCCAGCCATGTAACGCTCGGTCTCCTCTTTCCAGCAGACAACGCTCTCAACTGACCACTGGTGTCAAGAGTCATTGCCATCTGCCCGTAATGGGAGGTTGCTAGGTTCAGATCTACCGCGCTTTGGTATCTCACCTCAATGGTGGATGCCCTTTCGGAAGTCGGCCGGGGGTCGCGGACAGTGTAGAAATGAGCAGCGAGCCAGGTCTCAATAAGCTGAAGTCTCTCTGAATCGTGTCCAGACTTCTCTGCAATGTCATCTACCAAAGCCGATGCCGCGAGGATGAATGGGTCGAGGGTTATCGACTCATCCACCTCAATAATTCCGGCGACCAGCTCTGATGTAGTGCGTGACATTATTCATCGTCGGCCCAGTCCTCCTCTTTCTTCGCCTTCTTCTTTTTTGGCTTAGCAGGAGTGGCATCGGCCTCAGTGAGTTGGGGGGCGGGAGGAGTCGGCTCGGTGACCCTCTCAAACTTCTCTTTGAAAAGAGTCGTTAGGTCAAGCGGAGACTCAACGACCTGCCCTTTGGTGTAGGTTCTGCCTCCCTGGATATGGGTGCCCTCTTTAATCTTGAATTTTGGCATGACCTATTATCTGATTGAAAAACAGCCGCCCACCTGCGTGGGGTGGGCGGCTTCATGAACAGGACTCATCTTTACGCCGCAGCGCCGTGGACGAGACCCGTGTTACCATTCATGTCGGCCCTGAGCTGGGGAACCATGATGGCCATCACTTTGAAGTGGATTCTCATTCCGCCCATTGTCTCCCATTGGACGGTGGTGATGTCCATCCCAATCACCATTCGGACGACGTCCGTCGTCTGCTGGACGAGAATCAGCGAGAAACCCGTTCCCAGGTAATCCGCCGTCTTGGTAGCTCCAATGCCCTGAATAGCGGCCAACCGCTGCCGCAGGGTGTTGTCGCCTTTGGCCGTCGAGTAGTCGTCATCCAAATACTCATCCCAAGCGGGAGAGTTGTAGAGGATCCAAGGACCGTAGTGGAAGTGGTTCTCACTCGCCTGTCGCATCGCGAGAACCTCTCTCACCGTCACTGCCGGCGTCCATCCCGTATCTTCGGGCGAGGTCAAAACCTGCGTGAGACGCTGTGGGAAGTTGGTCAGGCCGTAGATGGTTCCTCCACCATAACTGAACGAAGGGGCCGTTCCAACCACCAATTTCTCGGCTTCCTCGGCCACGCGTCGCGCAGCCAACTGACCCGTTGTGACGTCAATCGGAGCACCTCGCTCGCGCGACGTCGCAATCTGCCGGGCGTTGAAGAAGAAGTCCTTGTGGATGACCGGCAACGGAAGGTTCACCAAGTCATACTCAGGTCGATCCCCTTCAGCCTGCCGGGCAGGATCCATGCTGATCGTCGCCGGCGTGATGTCGCTGACCCGTTCGGTTTCCAAGACCGTCTTCCCCATGCCGTTTGGAATGGTGAACGTTAGTCCCGCACCGCGCAGATCGGCCACAACCCGCAAGCGATCTTTCGCCGCCGCGACAATCGCGTCGTCGATGATCTTCCACTCATCCTTCCGCAGCGTCGCATTGGCGACTGGCGTGGCGCGGGCAATGAGTTTGCCGCCCTGATTTTGGGCGATGTAATGACGACCGTCCTTCCCGACCCAGGGCCGAAGTGAGGCAACGTCAAAGCCATTGTTCAAAAGAGTCGTTGCGACACTCCCTTGAGCTTGTCCGTTTAGAATGAAGTCCATATGAGTTTCTTTCAGGTAGTTGATTGTTGGTTGCCTTACAGGAGCCTCACGCGGAGCCTTTCATCTGCCGATTCGCTGTCAGCCAGGTTCAAGGTGTCCAGCGACACAGCGATGGGTTTGTCAGTGCCCGTCACCTTCTTCAGCGCACCGTCGCCGTTGCTGGTGAGCAAGTCACCCTTGGCTACGTTTTCGCCCCATGACAACCAGGCGTAGACGACGTCGCCGGGAGCACCGTTGACGATACTCACCAAGTCGTCGGCCGCATAGTTATCGTCGATCCCGTTACCTTGTAGCGCATCTTCCAAGGCGAAGTTGCGTTCGGCGTAGCCGCCCGCTGTCGCGTGCTTGATTACCTCCCCGTCCGAGTTGAGCTTGAGAAGATCGCCCGGCCGAATGGCTTCGGCAGCGGTCGCCTCCTCATGCCGGCCACTGCCGAGCAAGTGGATTCTTTTTGGAACTTCAGGCATATGATTCTTCCTGTTTGATTGTTATGGGTTGAGTGATTCAGTTCTTGGCGAAGTTCAGAACCGGAATCTCCATCGGTTCCTCTGCCGTGTTGTCCGTCCGAGTCGGCGCCTGACCCGAATAATTGGGAATGCGACTCTGTCCCCCATCGTCGGGTTTCGCCGCCAGCCGAGCGAGATTCTTGATCTCGTTCAGGTGCTTGGCTTCCAGTTCCTGCTTCGTGAATCCGTTGTTCTCGTTGGCCAAGATGATCTGGATGAGCTTCGCCTTCTCTTCGTTGTAGACAGCGATGCTGTTATTCAGCACCTCCTGCATCTGCGGAGGCGCAGACTTGATGAAGTCCTGAACCGACACGACATTGTTCGCCGGAGGGGATCCGGCGGCGGACTGTGGTGCTGTTCCAGGGTTGCCCGCCGCCGGCGCCGCCGCCGGGGGTGCCGTGCCCGCCGGGGATTTGGAAAGGCTGATGCGCTCAAGCTGCTCTTCGGTGAAGTTGTTCAGCTGCGGCCGATCTGCCTCCGTCAACCCGACGTTGGCAGCGATGAGGGAATCAATCTTCTCTTTCGCTTTGGCCGTTGGGGTCGGAGGTTCGGGTGGCTGAACGTTCTTCTGAACCAACTTCAGTTGGTTCTCATTCAAAGCCATCAAAGCATCGCGGTCGGTCTCACTCCAACCGAGATTAGCTGCGATGATAGCATCCACTACCTTTTTCTTGTTCATAGGTGCATTGGGGTTGGTGTTGCCGACGAAGGCCCCCGTAGTCGTTCGATACTCGGTGACCCTCATTACCTCGACTGGATCCTCGTCACTCAACGAGACTCCTGTATCTTTTGCTGTGTAGCCGAGGCGCCACAGTTTGCCATCCCTTTCGTAGATGACAAAATTGGAGAAAACATCTAGGACCCAGATCCAAGGTCCGTTGGGATCGTTGGCATTGAACTTCTCTCGTAAAGCCGTTGACAATGCCGATGAAATGTTAGAGAAGGACATCTCGTTCTCTACGAGACCCATTCTCACCAGTGCCTGCCGAAACGCCTTCAGGGAAGGATCCTTCCGGAGCGTCTCTAGCAAGTCCCTTCCTGCTTGGTTGCGAAGCAAACCGGCACCGTCGGCAATGGAGCACGCTCCCACCTGGTCCGGCAAAAGGGCGAGGTGGTCGGGTCTATAATTGCGGGCGATGCCAGTGTAATCTTCGCCCTTCCACGTGCCAGTGGTGTCCTCAACATCAATAAAGAGCCCCGTGGAGAGTTCCATCATCTCCTTGGCGTCTACCGCGGTCATGATTCGGTCATCGACGGTGTTGGCTCGATCTTTCTCAATCCAAGCTTCTGATTTGAGACGACCTTTGTCCCACTTGGTGTTCATCATCACTCCAACCTTGCGGTTGTTGATAACGACCGGATCACAAGCAGAAATCCCTTCACCATTGATGGACGGGTGGTAAACAACGATGGGTTTGTGGTTCCACGTGGCCGGAGTCTTAGACAGCTCGTCCTTTGGATAGTAGAGTGGACCCTGCGATCCTGAATGGACTCCCTCAGTCAGGATTATCATTGGGACCACGACGTGCTCCCGCCCTTCCAGATTATCCACCCGGCACCCGGTAGGGAGCAGATTGCAAGTCAATCTTGAGAATACTTTCATTTCACCTAGATAGAAATGGTGGACTCTATCATTTCATAGGACTTTTACTGCGAGAAGCATTCTCCGTAAAGAACAATGTTTACGAATCTTTTCTGGGGTTTGAGCGAATCAATTCCCTTGGTGTATCCTCTGAGTAGATTCTTTCAGAGACTCTTCTGGGTTGACTTGTATGAAAGGTCTCAAGATGATGGATGAAGACATCAATTTCAAGGAGATTTCTTCAGGCTTGCAAGAAGCTATTATGGCATCCACATCCGCGATGGTCATGCGGTTGCTTATCGCACTGGAGATGATTTTAAGCGACTCACCAAGGAGTTGGTACTGCTGACAGAGCACCGTGTATTGAGCAACGAGAGCGACGTAGCCACTATCCATCTCCTTCGCTATGGCTTCCAAATCCTTCCATCGTCTCTCTACCTCATTGACAGAAATTCCCATCTTGGCAGCAATGAGATGATTGGGTATTCCTGCCATCTTGTATCTCACCAGCACTTTATCATCATCAATGTTTTTCATGTCTGTGCTCCTGAATGTAGTCAAGAAGGACTTGACGATTGTAATTCATATCAGCCCCATGCTCTACCTGATGCCAGCGATGCAGAAGGCAGAGCATATTGTTCTTCCTCCAAAGCTCGTAAGCCTTCGGCCGGCTGATCTCATCCCGGCAGCGATTCGTCACATTCTTGAAAGTGATTTCACCTGGTAAAGGATCTTCACCGTTCTGGTATTTCTCCAGCATGTATATCTGTTGATAGTCCTCCCAACCATACCCTTTGAATCTATCACTACACCCTCCCAGACCCAGATACTCACGTCGCCGACAAATGAAATTCGTCGCTGCTGGAAGCAAGTAAGGACTGGCCGAGTAAGTCTCTCTGTTTCTCATCACCCAAACGTAGGCAACCGCGTCTAGCGGCACCTTCAACAAACCTGAATGAGTCTTGCTCAGATAGAACATCCCTCCGTTATACCACACCTTAGGAACCGTATATTGCAAGATGGCGAGAAGACCTTCAAAGTATTTTGAATTCGGAAAGGCATCCACATCCAACTTCATGATCCATTCAGAGGTGGCCTCACCTGCCCCCAAGTTGTGGTAGTATCCAATGGAACGTTCATTCTTCTTCCAGGCGATAGACGAGATAGCATCAGCGTTAAGTGGAGCCTCGTCCTTCCACCATACTGGAGGTGACTCATCCACAAAATAGACGAGGTGGTGAATCAGCGGATGCGTCACAGATCTGAGATTTCTCAACCACAACCGCAACACCTCCTCCCGATTCCAATAGGGTGTGATGGTTGTGAGCGTCATTGAAACCGCTTGTAATACTCGCCCTCAACAAATTTTGCCTTCAGCGTCATCGAAGCAGCTGAATCATCTGGGCGGTATCGGATGGCTGGTAGGATCCTGAAATCCATGCTCACGCGGGTTTTGTCTGTGCTGTTGACGTAGTTCCCATGAGTCAGTTTGTTTCCTTCGAATTCAATCAGTTGGCCTTTCCTCAGCACCATAGGTTTGAAGTCACCGAGACCCTGCTGAGACTCTACCCAAACACTCGCAGACCCATCTGAATCTGTCAGCGGGATAATGTAGTTCATCTCCCCCTCTGGGTGTCCAAACTGTGCGTCGTTGTGAAAGGCTCCCACGGCTAGATTACCCCGCAAGTGAACACGGAAAGTTGGGAATTTCTGATAGAGGAATGAGGGCATCCACAAAGGAGCGATGACCTCACGAATGAATCTCTCGTAGAGATCTACCATCTCCGGCCAGCCCGCATGGTACTTGTCATAGAACTTACGGTGGAAGGACGTGCAGGAATCGGCGCTGATCTTGAAGAGCTCATGGTGCTCCTCGTGCAGATCTTCCAAATTGTTCACACCCATCAGATCTTTAATGAGTGAGACGAAATCATATTCTACTACACCATATCGAATTACATGGTATCTCATAATGGACATTTCTTCCGTCGCAAATACAGTTTATCACCCCAGCCATGACGAGTCATCTTCGTTTCTGCTCCTGTCAAATCAAACTTGACGAGGAAGTCATCAATGTCTCTCACAAACGGACATCCCTTGTAGAGTTCCCTGGTATTCACCTCAACATAGGCTGCATCAAACAACCACAGCAAATCTCCCATCCCTCTCAAGACCTTCAGTTCAGCCCCTTGAACATCGACGTTGAGAAACCATCCCGTCCCAATCTCAACTTGGCGCTCGAAGATGAGGGTGTCCACACGAGTCGTCTTCATCTTTATCTCCTCTGTGAAGATTGTTCCAGGATGCTCTTCAAGATGAGTCCCAAACTCAAGGAAGGAGGAGCTCTGCGATTCATTGTTGGCGCGTCTAAATGTCACCTCATCCCAATCCCTGTCACTGAGACACGCCAAGAACGCACGATGCCCTGGATATCTCGCAACATTCTTTGAGAGCTGCCTGTAGATGTCCGGAAGGGCTTCTACCCAGATCACCTGCTTGATCCCTAAAGCATCGTAGGCGGCTGCTTCCTGTCCCGTGTTCGCACCGAGGTGAAGAGCCCCGTTAGGTTTGATATTGTGCCGAGCGAAGAGTTGATCGAATGGTATTAACATGAGATCATTTCAAAACTAGGCCGGCATAGAGTGGGAGGATGTTAGCTCGCTGCTCCCAGGTTGCCGGGCCAGCCATGTGAATCGTTGGCATACCTGGAATCCACTGAGTCCCGTCTGACCAGATCTCCGGGCAGAAGCAACCTATTTCATCAGCTTTACACCCGCGGACTCCGGCGTAGGAAGTCTCCCTGATGATCTCATCAAAGTACCACTGCTCCCACGGGTGGTGGGTGATGATGACTCGCTGGTTGGGACGGACAGCAGGAGAGCCGATCTCGCATCGTTCCCTCCATTCTGTAACGAATTTCCTCGCCGCTTTGGTATTTCTCCAAACAGTCAACCCGGCGCAGAGATACTTCCAAGCGTGCCAGTTGCCTTGCTGGTAAGCTGCCATGAAGATGTCAGGAAGATTGACAAGATTCCCAATGTCCACCTTATGATTCATGAACAGAACATCGGCATCGGCCCAAATGATCTTATCCCACCCTTCGTTCATGAGACGGTCAATCTCATATACCTTCGAGAAACTCGGGTGGAGATCCTTCCAATGCTTCTCACGAACCACTTCATAGACGTATCCTTTGGCTGTGGCATAATCCTTCTGATTCTGAAGGAATCCACCACAATAAGGAGTGATCTCCGACGTTGCTATCGTAATGATTTTCTTCACGGCTTTACGAGCCACCAAGAAGGCCAGTCTTTCTCCTCTGTTACTCTGAGCATCGCCGGATTGTTAGAGACGAATTCATCTACTGCCTGCTTCACCCCGTAGTAGACTCCGGCAATCTCTCCGGCGAGGTAGTCATGACCGGCGAGGATCCCTCCTGGTTTAATCTTAGGCCACCACAGCAGAATATCCTCCCTTGTGGACTCCAGTGTGTGATTTGCATCAATATAAACGAAGTCCATCGTGCCGGGCCCAAACAAAGTGGCAGCCTTCAAAGAAGTGTAGCGAAGAACGGCAGCCCTTCCCTTGTAATCATCAGCTCGCTTCAGAACCCTTTGGTAGCGTGCATTCTGATCGTGGTCACCATGCACGCTATATCCCGGCACGTTCTGAACTTTCCAAGGATCAACCAAATAGCACGTTCCCGGCCAGTGATCCAAAAGGAAGAAGCTGAAGTAACCTTCAGCCACCCCAATCTCGGCAGCCTGCCCGGTCAACCCTAGCTCACAGAGGAGCGGGGCGAAGTCAATTCTACTCAACACTTTGGTTTTCATATCACCATTGACGTTGAATTACCTTAGTTGGGATAGGTCTCTCCCAAACAGCTTCACCAACATACTCAGGAACCTTGCCAACGTAGGGCACACCGAAGCCAGTGTCAATATAAGATCTTCTGGGATCTCTCGTCTGCTGGGTTCTATCACTCAACCGTCCGGGAAGGGTTCGGTGGTACCAATAGAAAGGCTGAAACCTCTTCTCGTCTATCCCAACTGAAACCATTCCCAGTTTGTCCTTCAACCGCCTCTCCATCTCCTGATCATCCCCGGCATACTCTGGCCGGTAGCCACCAGACTTCTCAATGAGAGATCTTTTGTAGGCCCAGCACCCGTGGTAGGCGAACCTGCGGTTCTTCACGTTGAAGGTCTCACTTTGAACCCACTGCCCTCCAACGAAATCAATCGCGTGTCTGGGCTGGACGAATTCACCGCGCCCGAGCGCGTCGACGAGCGACTCTAACCACCACGGCATGTAGATATCATCGTCGTCTGCCTTCGCGATGGCTTGACTGTCAAAAGAGGCGAGCGCCATCACCGCATTATTCTTCTCTCCCAGCGAGCGAAACCGGCGTGGAACCGAGATCAATTCCCACTTGTCACCTTTCTGGTTGCAATACTGACCTCCGTCATCAAGAATAATCAATTCCCTGTTGTCGTAGGTTTGCATCTCGAAGCACTTGATCAATCGGCCCAAGAGCTCTGGTCGGTTGAGGGTAGGGCAGAACGCGGTGATTTTGAGACTCATATCCTTATCCATTCAGGTGGAACGACATCCTTGACGTCATGTCCACCCCAACCTGGAATGAACCAAAGCTTCGGCATGATCACCTTCTTGTTGGGATTCTGACTCAGCCAGGCTCCCCACCAGCTGAATGTTGATGCTGAGCAGATATGGTGCTCGCAGCAGGACATCTCCGTGAGGTCCTCAATCTCATTCTGTCCTTCCGAGAAAGAGCAGTCTAACCGGTGCCCAAACATCTTCTTGCACCAGTCGATATCATCAGAGAAGAAAATGAATTGGTATCCCGGAAACCTCTCCATAGCCTTCTCAATCCACGCGGCGGGAACCTTGGGATGCTTCTTCACCCACTTCAGATAGTCTGTGCGTCGGACATGAACCGAGACGATCCCAGGTTTGAGCTCCCAGTCGAAATCGAACAAGGCGAGGATTTCTGAACGAAATTCTTTGAAGTATCTTTCGCTCTGCCAATAGCCCTCGAGGATGATATTCTTCTCTCTCCATTCTTCCTCAAAGGGAATCTCATGGTAGTGAAAGACCTTTTCCTTCACCGTAATAGAGGAAAGGGCATCATCAAAATCAGGATCGCGAAGGTGGGTTAGGTAGACAGGATCTTTGCGAGGTGGCCAAGGACCGAATGGCATCGTGAAGTCTAGGTGATGTCGTCTCGCATAGCCAATCGTCGCCGCGGCCTGGAATAAGAAGTTGCCGAGACGACCCACCGTAAAAGGAATCACGTGACCCTTACTCATGCTAGAATCCAAGAACAACGGCAGTTGGGATGAAGTGGTATCATCCCTCTCGCCTCTTCAATTGTGAAAGTCTGGCCTTCAAAAGACTGACACTGCTTACATACTCTGTCGTCGCCTGCGGTGACCCATTCGGCCCTAACTGTCAGCTGCGCGATCCCTAGCCGCTGGAATGCGTCTAGCTGGCCCTCTGCGTGCGAGGCCACAACCTCGGCCCTTGCGATACTGAGAGCCTTGGTCTCTGCGAGAGAACTGATCCTCGCTACAATGTCGGCAGCGATCTGGTCGGGTGTAGCACCGGAAATGAGACCGTCAGCGAGGATGCGGGAGGCCTCGGCACTCACCTGGGCAGCGACTCCCTTGAGACTCTCAAGAGCGCGAGCATTGATGAGTTGAAGTTTATTCAAGATCTCTGGATCCCGCAAGATAGTCGTCAAGAGTTCTTCCTGGCTCAGATCAGTCACGTCGCCCCGCTTCGCTGCGAAGTGGGCGTTGATGACTCCTCTGATATAAGCCGCCCTGATGAAGGTCCAAAGGTCGGCGGAGAGAACGAAGATCAAGATCTGCTGCTCTAACCACTCCTTGAAGGCCTCTAGTTTGCCCGGGTCAGTCCGGAACTCAAACTCTCTCGGCTGGACGTGAAAGATCAGCCGGGTCCGTTCCTTCAGTCCCAGCGCGTCAAGCTCAACGAAGAAGTCAATCACCGCGTCGCTGAGATTTCTAAACCGCCTTCTCAGGTCAGCAATAAATCGTTTCGTCAGAGTAGTGGTCCGGGTAGGATCAACACGAAGAAGATTCATCAGTTGGCGGTGCTCGCAGGCTGTTTTCTACCTGGGGTGGTCGGCTGACGGCCGGTGCCTACCCCTAGTTTATTCCGACCCGCCCCACTCCCCTTTGCCGCTGCCTGCGCTTTGGCATCGGCCGCAGCTTGGGCACCGGAAGCCGTAGACTGAATCTTCATCAAGTCGTCACCCATCTCATCAATGATGGAGTGGGCTTCCACGTCGGTATATCCCAGCACCAAGGTGAGGAAATGGAAAGGAGGCACCAGCGCATCTACCCCACCCATAACGTATTTCATGAGGGCGTTGGTTCGGCGCTCGGCCACCTCGGCTTTGTCCCGGTCGCCGGGGCTGTTCAGGTCCGGCCAAAGGACGATGGTCTTCTCGGGCTGAGGAAGAACCCCATACGCGATCAGGCGATTGAGGAAAGGCTTGATGATGAATGGAGTGACGTAGCCTTGCCGACGACGATTCACTCTCCGGTTCCAAGCTCGCATGTCTTGTTCAGAAGCGAGCTGTGCGGCTTCGCTTCCAACTAACACCCTCCAAGGAATTCCCAGCGACATGGCGATCAAACGAATCTGCACCTCTAAGTGAGGCCCTGGATCCGCCACCTGCACGTTGAGGGATTGCGCCTTCATCCCCAGCGTGGCGATATACCTCTGGAGGCCATTCATGTAAGCCTCGATCTGTTCCTTGGTCGCTTCCTCATCAAATTCAACATCTTCTCCGTTTCCAACTGATTCTAGTGAGATACCTGGGAACCCTCCCTTCCAGAACATCTCACCGCTGCCCCCGCCGATCTTCTTCACATCTAAGAGACGGTCGAAGACCTTCTCCATTCTCGGCCGACCGTAGATTTCTGAAGTCATCCGGTTGTCAGCGAGATGAACCACCCTCGTCCAGTGGACAATCTGCTTGCCGTTGACGCCCTTGTTCTCGACATCATCAAAAGTGACCTCGTAAGTCTTAGGCATTCCGTATCGCGGGCTGGCCGGGTTCTGTTCTAGCTCTTTCACCTCCAGCACTGACTCATCTAAGGCCCGCAAGAACAGAAGTTCGTGCTCTGCTCCGTTATCCTTCTCACCTCTGTCGTTCACACCCGGCACGGCAGTGGCGAGATCGGCCCCATCATCGAGCCCAATCAAGATGATGCCGAAACGACCGATACCACTCAAGATATCGGCCCTGAGCAAGATGGAGAGAAGATTGAATTGGTCATCTAACTCTAGCCAAGCCTTCTCAAAGTCAGTTTCAGTCTCATCCTGATTCTCAAAGATTTGAGGGCTTTCGCTCCAACTCTCTTCAGGAAACACACTCACCACACGGGTGGCTAGATCACCGCGCAGGAAGGCATGCAGATAGTCTGTCACTTCAATGCAGGCTGGGTGCCCACACTCGGCGTCGATGTCTCGACGTGGATCTAGCTGGCGACGCAGCCAGAGCTGCCTCTCTAAGAGAAGGTTTTGGACGATCGAGTTGGTATTGAATCGACCGGTAGATGATCTCTTCATAGAAGGACTCTACTGGACGACGAAGGAGGAAGCAACCTAAATGTCGTGGTGATCCATCGGATCTTTCACAGGCACCTTCTTCAACTGGGTGGCTGCAAGGGAAGCCACCGGATTGTCGGGAGGTGAACCATGAACAATCTTCTCGGCCTCTAGCCTTCTTCGCTCGCGGGCGATCTTCAGCAACACCAGATACCCCATCAGGTCGTCGATGGTATCTTCATGGAAATCCTCTCCGTTCCCTCTCGTCAACCGGCTGAGCTTGTCGTCAATCCTCACCTTGATGGCCTCAATCGGATCGGCTCGCGAGAAGACTCTTAAGGGATGGAGAGCTGAATCACCATAACTGTTATTCTTGTTGATCAGCATGGCGCATATCCCATCGCACACCTTCCTGATGGCGATGGCCGTCGTGTCACTTAATAGTATTGGGATGTCGTTCATAGATGTAGAAAGGAAAGAAGACAGGATGATGAGAGTGATTGTCTTGGCAAGTAGGGCACCACCTCACAATGACAACACACCAGCCCCAATGTATTTTCATGCCCTTCATCACAACATAATATCTAGCTTCTGCCTTATCTTCCACAACGCCAACCTCTCTAGCTGCTGGACTCTCTGTCGGGTGATTCCCATCACCTTGGCCGTCTCCTCTTGTGTCCTCAACCTCATTCTCCCCAAGAAACTGCCCTCGGCCGAAATCCTTGGCTCACCAGGTTTCAGTTTGCACCTCGCCATCCGTCGCTTCCTGGCAGCCGTGGTCGAGTAGTATTTCCATTTACGCTTTGGCAAGAGCCTCCTTGAATGGTTTGAGTTTCTGCCTCAACTTCCACAAAGCATGACGTTCTAGCTGGTGAACCCTACTCTTGTGAATCCCCATGATCTCAGCCACCTCGGCCATGGTGAGCACAGCGAGACGACCACGTGGACTTTGAAAGTTCTGACCATACGGTTCACCAGCAACTCTCTTGTATCTCGCCCTTCGCTTCGCCCTCATAACGAGATCGCTTGGGAATATCTTGCGCTTAGGCACTGAGTATTATCGCGATCGGTCTAGTATGAACACGCCTGAACTTAATGGCATCCAACCGATAACCTGAATCGAAATTGATTGATTCAACCCTGAACCGAAATGCCAACCACTAGCATCGCAAAACCCAACCCATATTGGAAATTCATCTGAATTCAGTCTCACTAACACTATGACGTCGAGAGCCGGCTTTTCGTTAGTAACCCACATGACGAGATTCAAACATAGCTATTTGATGAAAACAAGATGAAATTCTTGAAAACATGAAAAACCAGAGAAATCGCTGGAATCGTGATGATGAAAAAATCTAGAGAAGTGCGAAAAATCATAATGATCATGCGAATGATGATACATAAGACACACTTGGTGCCATACTGTGTTGAGATTCTGTGAGATTGAGAAATTTTTCAGATCTGAGACGTGCTTGGCACGAGAGACGATCTTCACCTTGAGAGCATAAGTTGAACCAATTGAGAAACGATCTTTTTGAACGATGACCGATCACCTTGGGAGCACTACCTGAACCGATTGAGAAAACCAGGAACGAGATTGATGACGATCATGTTGAGGGCACGGCCACCCTGCGCGGCGATGGGGCGAGCTGAGAAGGGGACGCGGGTGGGTGGTGAGCCGAATTCGGCACGCTTTGTGCTTGCACAGCAGCTAGTGTGCCGAGCTGCGCTCACCTTATGCTGTGCAAGCACAGTGCATATACAGTGCAAAAGGGCTTTTGCATATATGCAAAACAGCGTATGAGCTATTTCACCTTGCTGTGCAGTGTGTTACGTAGTGCGTGCTTGTGAACTTGTTCGGCACGCATACTGCTATACTGTAAGCGTATGTCGGAAACGCAAAAACAAAAACACACTGCAAGCAATATGGAATACACACAAGTAAGCACTGCGCGCGCACTGCGTAGCACTACGCGCGCACTACGCAAACAGGGTTACAAACATACGCGCTACACACAAGCAGACAGGGGACGCTGCGCGCGTAGCTACTACACGCACACAAACACGCATGTTGTGTGCGTAGTGTGCAACTATTTGGAATTGGAACACTACGTGTAAGGAGCAGGCTACGCTGCGCGCGTAGTGCGCGCAGCGTAGCAAGCACGCTACACAAACACTAAAAACCAAAATAAAATGAAGAAATCCAACAAAAACCAATCCGTATCCACCCCCGCCCCCGCTGTCCTCGACCAGCCCGCTGTCCAGCCGGAAGCTCCGGCCCCCGCGCCTGCGCTGTCCTCGGAGGAGCAAGCCGCCGCGCAAGCTGCGCTGTCCGCACAGCAGGAAGCACCCGCGCCGGCTCCGGCTCCTGCGCCTGCTGCTGCGCCTGTAGCAAACAGCAAGCGCGACGCGTTTGGAGGCAGGATTGGCACGCGCATGTCCCGCATTAACCTCGTCGTAATCGAATCGGGCAAAACCGGCGCAACAATCGCGGAAGTCGCCGCTGCTACCGGGGAAACCAAGTCCTTAGTAAGCTCGCAGCTCTCGTGGATGGTAAGCCGGAACAAGGGCGCAATCCGCAAAGTCGTCGCCGGCGCCATGCGCTACTACGCTGCAAGCGCCAACCCGGACCAAACCGAGCTCGCCCTTAGCTAAGTCGGCAGTTTGCCGCTGCCTGCCGCTTGCGTCCGACCCGCAAGCGGCAGTAGGCGGAAAACACCGCAAGAAACGACAAAACCGTATGCAATACCAAATCAACCTCACCCCGCCGACGAGGGTCTACTGCGTCAAGGCCGCCGTGTCCTCGCAGGATACTCTCACACAGGTGGTAGGTCCCGAGGAGACAATATGACACCTGAAGAAATCATCCAACTGGCGAAGCTGCTGGTGAAATACCACAACTCGATCACCAAAACCAACTCTAGCATCTACGGAGAGAAGATGGACAAGGCGCTGTGCCGGGACACTTTCACTACGCTGTTCACCCAAGGGCACGCCCAATTCGACGAATTGAACAACGTGCAAAAAGGCTTCCTTCACCTGCCCATTAACCTCAAGGAACTCGCTAATAAAGGAGGTGAGTGAAATGATTAGAAGCTAAACACAGCATACCCAACACCCACTATCGCAACACGGCGAGGTGGGTGTTTTTAGTGGTTTGGTGAATGAAAGTATTCGGCAATATCCCACGTGGTGAAGGGGGTGCAATAGTGGGGTCTGGTGAATCACCAATTGGGGTAGGCGAGCAGCCAATTTCGCGCTTTTCGGCTATATCTTACCCAAATGGTACCAATTTCTAGTCCTCGCATTGTCCTCATCAAACCTTCACATGGGTATCTTATACCACTTCTGCATCTACTATGTTCTCGGCTGTTTTCTCGGCTTCCGAGCCGTTACCCAATTCCTTTGGATTATCTCTCAACTCCCTCTTTTTCCTCACCGCATTCAATATTTCCCTTCTCGTTTCAAAACTCAACTCTAGCTCATCTAAATTCAACGCAGAGTGGTGAATCAGTCCACTATGCTCTACTTGCATCTTTTCAGTATATCCCCTATCAGCATTCTGCGTCCGGTTTGCGAATACAATCGCCCCAGGATATCCTTCAGCTACTAACCCCATCAAGGCATCTTCAAAGAAATCTTTCTTAGCCTCTTGCAATTCCTTCAATGCCTTCTTGAACCCAATTTCTTCATTCCACCTCAAAGCCTGCTCCCTTGTCACGCCGGCTAGCCTACAAGATTTACTCATATTCCAATTGCTCAGCATCATCGCGTGCAGGAATAATTCTTGCCTCACGTGGGTCGCCAATTCCTGCCTCACTGCGCTCGGCACTCTGTTGTCATTCTGGTCAAGGTAGAATTCAACTTGCTTCCAAATCTTCCTCGCTGGCTTGCTCAATTTCCCTAGCATGTATTCACCAACATCGTCAAGGCTCTTCTTCCTCTCTGCCGCGAGGCGATGGACAGTCATCACATCTTCCCTCGTCTTTCTCCATCTCACCAGAGAGTCTTGAGGTACTTCTAATGTCGCTGCTAGAGCAGACAATCCCATGCCACGAAGAAGACAGTCATACATCACGAGAAGGAATTCAAGGTTTATTTTCTTATTCGCTTTCATATTCGCAGAATCTATGCTGTGCTAGTATTAGCAAGCAAGTAGGGAATTCATTCGCAATGCAATGTAATGCAATCACGTTGCACTCTCTTGAAGACGTTCACGGAAGTGTTTGCAAATCTGCTAATTAAACTCGGCATGAATCTTGCTCACTAAAAGCAGCTTTTGCAGTGTTGCAAAGGCGAAGAAAATAAAAAGAAATGAAGACAAAAACAAAACTATTCGGTCACTTTCAAGACTTAGTCGACGCCTACGTCGGCCCGTTCGAGAGTGAAGAGGCTGTGCGTGAGCACGCCAAGTGGGCAAAGGAAGTCAGAGGCGACGGCGGTGAACTCATCGAGATTGTAACCTCAGTTCCTGAAGGTGAATTCAAAATCACGCCGGCCGAAGACAAGGCACCAATCCTCAAGAAAGGTGACAAAGTTCTCGTCACATTCGAATCGGGCAACCGGCTCAAGGGACGCGTTGTCGAGGTGCAAGGTGAAACCTACTATGCTGAATTCGGCAGAGGTGAAAACAAATTCACCTCTTGCATCTACTGGAGCGCGTGGGGAGGCAAAAAGCCGTCATGGAAGGAGCAAGCACACTTATGAAATTCTCCACTAACATGCTCAACTACTCCAAGAAGGACCGAACCTTCTCACAGGAGATAAGCGTGCTTGAGCACACTATCCACCGGGGCAATGTTTTTCACCAAGTCTATCCTGACGCTTGCGATGAAGGCATCACGCTAGTAAGCACACAGACTGGACAGGAGGTGGACTACGTCGTCACCAGCGTCGACCAAAACCAAGAAGGTGAAATTGCCGGCTGGTGGTTGAAGCCAACAGCTCAATCAATTCGGAGAGTCCCAGCGTGCAGAAACACTCACGTCCTCATCATCAACGACTAATGACAACACAACAGGCAATCGAAGAATTGAAGGACTTGATGAGGAGAGCGTCCTCCCTTAAAGGGGGACGCTACTACAAGTCCGCCAAAAACAAATCTACGGTGAAGAAGGAAGCAACCCGCATTATCGAAGAGTGGGTGAAGGAGAATCTATGAACAAGGAATATGAAGAATCGCTCGACCTGCTCGAGCAAATCACCATAGCCGCGCACAGAGCAGCGGGGCTTACTGACAGCAGGACTCCACCACACTGCTTGGTGAAGCGGAATGCGAAGCTGACTGAGATTGCGAAATATCTCAATACGCTCGCCTACAATCTCGACCGAGAGGCGGTAGGGGTGAAGCTCAGATGAATGAAATCGGCACAATAACTGCTCACACTAACTAGCTTTGCAATAATGCAAAAGAAATGAAGAATATGACAAAAGAAACGAAGACAAGAAAACCAATCGATGTAACCGAAGACTTGTCAGGCGAGAAAGTGATGGAAATGCTCCACATTGCCGCCAAGAAAGAGATCCGGGAGGAAGACGACTTCAGGGTCCGTCGCCCTTACTGGGAGAGCAATAACCAACTCGTCGTTGAATACGGCGGCCGGACGTTTTACGTCTGCCTAGAGGAGATTGTGCGCTGAGCATTTTCGCCGTTTGTGCTGGAGCTAGATAATAAAGCGCCAGCGCAAAGGGCGGCAATAACGCCGCAACAAACGAAAGAAAACGACAAATGAAAGAGACCGAGAAAGAGTTTTGGGACGCGATGAGCGAGCGTGACAGAGAAATCTTCGCGCAGCAGGCCGAGGTTTATCGCCTGTGCGGCATCCCTGAAGGAACCAAAGTAGAGGATTACGACGGAGAAGGTGAACTGCCGAAAACCGGCGTAGTGCTTGACTTAACCCAACACGAAGAATTCTGTGTGCTCTACAAGGATGGAGTCGAAGTCGCTCAATTCATCTCTAGCTGCCGTGGCAGTGCCTGGCTGTTTGACGCTGTGGTTTGGGCAACAGGGAAATACTACAAGGCGAGTCATCTTGAGAAGCTGGTGAACCTGCACGAGGTGAAGACGGTCGACACGAACGACAAAGAGGTTGGGGCGTGGTTTTTCAGCAACTAAGGAGACTATGAAACGCTTCAAAATCATTTGGTCCGAGCAAACCAATTTCGCCGAGGCTTGTGAGCTAGTTAGTACCACAGTCGAAGCTGAAACGCCGGAGAAAGCCGCTCAGAATCTCGTCTACAAATGGGGATACGGAATAACGCCCGATGTGAGCGAGATAGACAAGGGCTGTCACCACTTCTACGTCCTCCAGCCCGAGAGCAGTGAGTCCCGTCGCATGTTCATCGCAGTAGGATTGATTGTCGAGGTGGCAATATGAAACTCACACACAACGAGGCGAGGGAATTGGTAAACGAGATGGGTGAGAGGGTCTCCAAATTGATGGAGGCTGACTTGAGCGATGTTCGCCTGCGCGAAGATGCTGTCCTCAGCACCCTGCTAGACAATGTTGAAGACGCTCTGAGCGAATTAGAATTCGCAATGGACGTCCACGCAGACAAGAAGGAGAACACCAAGTGAATAAGAAAACCGCAGCACAGCGAGGCTACGAGCACACTGGGCACTTCGCCTGGGGATACGAACGTGAGAAGCTCAAGCCTCATCTCGAAGAATACCGCCGTCAGGAATACAAGGCGATCATCGCCTCTTGTCCTCCCGACCCTCTTAGCCGAGGGCATCACGGGACTTCCTACATCATCATGGTTGAGCCGCGTTTTTACGTGGACCAGCGTGTCAAGGCTGCGAAAGCCACAATCGACAGCTTCTCGGCTAAATCTCAAGCGATCATGGATGCTCACGTAGCCAATGCCCAGCGTGAGATTGCCGAATTATCCGCCAAACGCGACGAAGCAGCGAAATGGCTCGAAGAACACCACGCTAAGATGAAAGGAGAGGGAAAGATATGAAGACCATTCCTTACTACCGCAAGCACGTTTACGGGAAGGTGATAGAATATGTCGCCAATCCAAACGATGCATCACTCTTGACTCAAATCACCGGCAAGCTGACTGTCGACAGCAGGATGAGGGAACTTGTCCGCGACCTGACGGGAGGACTTGTCACATTCACCGAGGTACCAATGCCATGACAGCAGAACAAATAGCACAAAAGATCCTCGACACACTCGAGAGCCAAGGCTTTACCAATTGGCACGAGACGACATTCGAGGATTACATCGGGAGGTATCCAAAAAAGCATCCCAAACACCTCACCAAGGAGCAGATCCTGGAACAAATCACCATACTCTTCCACCTTGGGGATCTCACAGTCACCCGAGACGACGGGAAGAAGGTTGCAGTGTGTGTTCCAAAGAAATGAATCACCACCAAGATTATGAAGCCGAGAAGAAACTCAATAAGCAGGGATTCCGATTCTCGAATTGGATCTCCGCGCAGGACCCCGAAAACCCTGAATTGGGGTGCATGGTTATGAAACGAAAGCCGACCAAGTCCTCGACCGAATACCGAGAGATTAGTCCGGACGGGAGTGTGAATTGAATCAGGTTCGGCACAAAACCTGCTTTACTAAGTCAGTTGCAATTATGCAAAAACCAAAACGACAAAATGACAAAGATAACTGAAACGATTGGATTCATGCAATGCTGCCGACCCGAGGACAAACCCGCGCTGGAAGCAATTCACGCAGTGGATAGCGGTTGCATCAAGTTGGATGATGAATTCGCCAACCGAGCCGCAGACTTGATCCTCGGCGCTGAGGCAGATCAATTTGAAGAGCTGGTGAGGGCCTTGGCAGGCTTCTGCGGCACTTATGCCGCTGACGTCGGTGACGATGCCTACGCCCAAGCAGCACAGCATCTCTTCAAAGCAGCCACAGCACTACGTGGCAGGATGGGGAATTGACATGAAGGTGAAAGTTATCATCACAGCCGAGCTGAAAAGATTAGCCGGACATCCTCGCATCCCACGAGTAGGAGATGTAGGGCAGGTCCTCGCCGTGCGCCGTGACAAGCACGTCCTAGTCAAATTCAAGGGGCGTGCTTGGCCGCTCTCACTCAAACCAGACGAATTCAAATACATATGACAACACAAGAGATAATTGAGAGGATCCCAACAATGTCAGGAGACGACATCGAGGCGATTCTTGACGCAATAGCCAGCCACACGTCCGAAACCGCCGGCGAAGCCGTCGACCCTCAGGACGGGCAGGCTTTTGGTGAATGCACACTAGCACTGAGGAAAGCGATTAAGCATTTGAAGAAACGGACCGAATAACCAACAACAGAAAGAAAACGACAAATGAGAGAAGTCAGAAAATCAAGTCAAGACTGCGCGAAGTTCAACGCGGACAATGCCGCGATGATAGAACTCGGCATGATGGAGGGAATCACCCCAAACAAGGAGATTGTCGAAGGAGAGGCCCGAATGAAGAAAGCCGAGGAAGAGAAGAGAAAACAGAACGCCGACATGGTGAAGGTGTTGAAGCAAGTCTTCGACGTGCTTCCGGACTATTGCAAGAAACGATACATTGACCCGGCCGAGAAGCACCAAACCTTCTACAACGGGGTTGGATTCAGTCAAACACCAAATTACGACTTCTACACTCCAAACTTGGAGATCGAAAGATTTCGCAGCGACACGACAGGTGAACGCTACAACCGCGCCGTCGTCGGCTATTACGGCGACAAGAAGATGGTGAAGCTCAAGAATAGCATCGTGACAAAAGACGAGGTGACTAGAATCTTGAGGAACATCATCGACGCTTGCGACGTTGCCGATACGAAGGCAGCCAAGGAACGCCTCGCCAAGATGGCAGCTGAACGGAAGAAGGACTATGCCGCCAGCCATCCAGACTTCATGAAGACGATGGGTATCGACATCTACAGCAACTGGGAAATCGAGGATGACGGGAGAATTACCATCCACTACCAGCACTCGGGTCTCGGCAGCACTCACAGTTTCACCGCCTTGCAATGGCTCGAATACGAGAAGATGAGAGCTGAATATCTCGCACAGCGAAAGGCTTTGGTGGATCGGTTTGAGTCCACCAACAAAGCGGCGACCTAATCGTTGCTGCCTGCGGCGTTGGTTGCTTTGTCGTTTCCAACGCCGCAGTGAGCAGGGATTATCCTGTATCAAACCAAGAAAGACATGAAAATAGAAGAATACATAACCAAGATCGCAGTGGCAACCCCGGTGGGGTTCACCAAGCAGGCCACTGTAGGTTACCACGACGGTTCCTACCATCACACCCACAACGTCCCGCCTGGAGACACGGCAGTCGTCATCGAGAAAGATGACGTCAGGATCGTCTTCAACATCGGCACCAAGAAGAAAGATGACTACCCCAAAGGGACGACAATCGCTGCCAGCGGGCACACCCTATTCAAGACAGCGAAGGGATGGCACAATCTCAGCCGCAGAGGAGTTGACGATGCTTTCTACACCAACGAGCTGGAAGAGCCGTCGGTGGTGATCGAGCGTGAGATTGCTCGTGCTCAAGCAAGCAAGAAGCGCAGCGAAGAATTGATCGACGTGCCGGGCCTGCCCTTCCGTGTGCATCCTGAAAAGCTCCCAGAAATCAAAGCCAAGCTCGCCAAAGGGAAGGTTCACGAACTTCATCCTTACGGGTTCGGCATTGGCTACCGCCTCGCCAAGAGGTTGAGCAGCTGGGCCAAACCTGCCCCTCCTGAAACGTCAGCCTTCTTCGGCGTCAGATTGGTGATGGAAACGATGGACTGCGACTGATTCAATTCAATTGCAAGCGCAGTGTTTTGCACTGCGCTTGCAACGTCGCCAATGAATTCATTTACAAGACCTGCAACAAAATGCGTCCGGCATGAATCTTGCTCACACTAACTAGCTTTGCAATAATGCAAGGCGGAAACAGAAAGAAAAACGACAATGAAACGCACAAGACTATCACCACAGGAGGCAGCGGCTGAAGCTGTCAATCGCGAGGCCCGCGCCAAGGCAGCGAAGGAACGCGAAGCCCAGCGCAAAGCCCAACGCCGCGAAGATGCCGACAAGCGAGTGACCGATTTGAGGATGAAGGCCACGCTACTCTCCAACTGGCCCTTGACCGAAGAGGGCGAAGAGGCCCAGAAAATCCAATACGTCATCCGAGACATCGGCCGGACTTGGCTCAACCTGCATGAAGAGTTGAGTGATCGTCAAGCCACATTCTTAGCCAGCCCGGCTAATTACTTTGAGTGGGCCTCGTCGGACATGGAGATTGCCTGCAAGCGAGAAATCCTTGACAGCATTCTCTACCGGCTCGGCGAAGAGGGCCACGACGTCCAACCTAGCTTGAGATTGGTAGATATCGTTGCCGAGGTTGCCGAGAGACTAACCGAAGACCTGCTCAACAACCACGACAGGCCAACCTCTACTAGCCCAGCACACAACGCCACAATGATTGCGAAGGCAGAGGCAAGGAGCCATATGCTACGCTGGCACTTGAAGGGTTGGCTGAAGATCCTCAAACCCGAATTCAAAGTCACATGAAATTCAAAATCATCTTTTGGGACTGGAGAGACCAGGTCAACATTGAGGAGTTGAACGAAGCACTGACTGAATTCGTCAAGCCTCGTGTCGCTGACGTCGAGACTCACGACGACAATTATGTCATGGTCGTTTGCGAAGAAGAAAACATCAGCCAAGCTCAAGCCCTCTACAACGGCTGGCTTGAGGAGAGACGCAAGGAGATCGAGGGAGAAGAAAACATTGGTCAATCCCAGGAGGAAGAATGAAAATGGAATACGAAGATCAGAAGAGACTCATACAGATCGCCCGCGACCGGCGATACGTGAGAGGCTGGGCCGGAGGGGACGACCATCCCTTCCAAGGTCCAGACGGATATTCAGGATACACCGTCACGGATGCTCGCAACCACATGACTCGCATCAAGCAGCAGATCGAGGAGAAGTATGGAATCACTCACACTCCCTCACCGGCGACAATCAAGAGGCAGCAGGAGGAGTGGATACGAAATCGTGACAAGCGAGCGAACATCGACAAGAAGGTGAAAGAGGCCTTCCCACTGCTCAAGAAAGCCTACCACGTCATTGCAGTGAATGAGTGGCGTGGACGCAAGGCGATGAGGCGAATCGTGAGGCGGATGGGTTTCGAGAACATCAGCGCAGCTTGCGCCTACCGGGCCCAAGCCAACAAACTGAAAGACAGACTCTTGCGAAGGGCAGGGTTGAGACGCTACTGAATTCACTCGCAATGCAACCGCAAGCGGTTGCATTGCAACCTCAATCGTCTTCAATTATGAATTGTTTGATTTCTTAGCAATCTTGCAAAACTATACTCGGCATGAATCTTGCTCATACAAACTAGCTTTGCATGTTTGCAATGAAGCAAGCAGGCAGATAATAGAAAGAAACGAAGATGAAAAGACAATGGATAATCACAATCAAAGTTAACCAAGACGTGACTGGTACCGTTGGTCCGTTCCCAGATGAGGAAACGGCCGACCGTTACTGCCGCATCTACCTTGAGCCGAATCTCAAGGGCTCCACCTTCCACATGAGCGACTTGGAGAACCCAGAACAGTTCATCCGAGACCTCCTCAAATCGATCGGCTAACATGAGAACGATTTCAAGAATCTACTGCCACAACGAACTCGCGGCCAAGATTAAGAAAGCCCTCGAAGAGAAGGGGCTCAAACCAACCGAGAGGTTCACGATGACGAACGGTTTCCACGCGACAGAGATCTCCGTGCCGGTTCACGGCCGGAAGGAAACCAACGCAGCCTTCGATGTCTTCGAAGGTGAGAACTTCAAGTTCCAGAAAGGTGTGCGATGAAAGTATCTGACGAGATCCTTGAGAAGCTGACGAAGATTCTCAGACTGGCGAACGACCGGGCCGCGCAACCTGGTGAGATTGAGGCTGCGATGGGCAAAGCGAGAGAACTTGCAATGCGTCACAGCATCGACCTCGCTTCGGTCAACCTGAATCCGGACACCAAGATCGAAGGTGGAATCGAAGTCGAGAAGAACTCAACACTGAAGACGAGATCGAAATACAAACAGCCCTACCACTATTGGGTTTTCGGCGTCTTGCAAGAGGTGTTTGAGGTGAAGGTGATCATCTCAGAATACAGCGACTACAACGGAGGGAAGGTCATCAGCGCGATTCACATCATTGGCGAAGCAGTAGATGTTGCCATCGCCTGCGCGGTTTACCCTTTCCTTGAGAAGGTGTTTCCGGCTACGCTCAGCCGGGCCGTATCGGCTGGAACGCTAACATACTGCGCCGCTCACACCAACGGCTGCTACCGTGGGATACACTGGGGCATCATCGAGGCTAATAAGCGCGAGGTTGAAAAGCTCAAGAAGGAAGAGCAGCAGACCCTCGCGATGGTAATCAGGAAGAAAAGCGAGGTTGTCGAGGCCGCGATGTACCAAATGTTCCCAGCTATGAAGGCTCGCCAAGAGATGGAGAAGAGACTGAACAAAGGGAAAGAAAAGAAGGCCCGCAGGGTGCAGATGAGTTGGGAAGCTCTGAACTACGGGCACGCCGAAGGGAAAAAGATCAACCTCAAACAAGTCGGCGACAAATGAAACAATTTACCTCTAAGGTGGGCGTGGTACGCGACGACGTGTCGCGTCGAGGGGTCTTCTCCTCTTTGAATCACCATCCTAGAGGTTTCGAATCATATGAAACAAGAAACTGAAATTGCTCTGTTTGAGAAACTCTCAGAGAACCACAAGCTCGGCTCGTTCAAGGTGAAGAAGAACGAGGAAGAATCAAACGACTGTCAAACCTGGTGGGACATCGGCCCGCTGGACAAGGAAGGGACTCTAATCGACACGTTCTACATCGTCCAAGACAAGGGAGAAAAATGGTTCGAGGTTTACCTCTGGGTCCACTACCCAGGCAACCGCGATGAACCGCCAAGCATGGACGAAAGAATGATTGGAGGTAACTATCTTGCACTGGGCTGGGCCTTGCGAACCATCCTTCATGAAACCCTCAACCAAATCATCAACGACAGTGGTGAAGAGGCCTACCACACAGAGATTGAAAAGGAGCAGGATGAATACGAAGAAGCAAACCGTCGCGAGCTTCGCAGAATGGCAGGTGAAGAATGACATCGAAACAATTCTTCGACACGTTAGAGTTTCACGGGTATGAATTCGTCAAGTGGGACGGAATGCTAACAGCTATCGTCGCCAAAGACGGGAAAGAATTCTACGCGAGACAGGACACAGACTATCACCTGGAGGGATGCCCACAGTATATTGTCATCCACGAATGGCCAATCACTCAGGTCGTCGTTCAGATCATCAAAGAGGAAGATTTCTTCAGACAAGGCATGCGGCGCGCCGGATCCTCTTCAACTCCTTCAATGAAGCCTCACCAGGGTCCTTAGCGTCGATAACTAGATTAGTCGTTTCTCCAGCGAAGCACGCGAGTTGCTCACACAGCTCGCGTGCCTTGCTTTGCGCTTCCTTTGACGAATCGAAACAGATGAACCTGCGAGGGATTTGAGCGAGCTTCTTCACTTGAGCTGTGGTGAAGGTAGTCCCTAGCAAAGCACCTGCCCCCGGCCCTATCTTCCAGACATCAACCGGGCCCTCGACCACCACGATGGTATGGGAACAGTAATCTTGGCCGTAGACACAATTCTTGACACTGACGGAACTCTCATCAATGCCAGCTGAAATATATCGTTGGCCGATTTTGTCTCCTATTGAACGAGTCGTCCAGCTGACCTTCTTCCATCTCTGAAAGATTGGGATGTAGATCCTCCAGGATAGTCGGCTAGATATCCCAATCCCTCCAATCGACCACAGTCTCTGGAGGTCAGCGGGATCGAAGCCGCGATCCCTTAAATACCTCTCGTGTGCAGGTTGCAACGGTCCTACACCCCGCGGTTCTTTAAGCGCGATCTGCGTTCTCTCGTGTTTGATTGCTGCGCTTGCTACTTTGCCCGCAGTAACAAATTGCCACGCGAGAGATTTAGACGATCCCAATTCGATAAGGAGCCAGTAGAGGCTGTGTCCACCGCAGCGCCAGCAGGCACTGAATTTGCCGCTGATGTTGATTCCAAGATGGTAACGATTGGAACCGCAATAGGGACAAACCCTCAGCTGAACCCACCCAGGCCGGCAGTGGTGATGACCAGACTCAAGGAAGTCAATCTTCAATTCGTTCAATAATTCCTGGATCGTCATCGCAAAGTATTATCAACCACCCCACACCATGCCTTCGGCATGGTCTCCTTTGCAATCCACCCGCTCTGTTCGTATTCGATGGATTGAGAAACAAGAAGACGGTCTCCGCGAAGAATGCTTTCAGTTGCCCTCGGCGTGTCTGGCGCTCGCCATTAACCTTGCGTGAACTCGCAGGCAACCCACGGTTATCAACAAAACCGCTGGATGAAATTCACCTCGCTTTTAGTCAGTGCTCGGTATCGAACTGGCCCACCGCTTCTCTGGTTTCCTTCAACCGATTGACGCCGAACAACCATCAATCCAGCAGGCAGCAGCAGAGTATATGTCTCCTATTATCTGATCATGCCTTATGCTTTGCTTTGCAATGCGGTCACGTTGCATTATTACATCTGCAAACGATGTGGTGAAAGACACTCATTGACTCTCAACGCTTCTTTTGCTTGATGAAATCGGCATGAGTCTTGCTCATAAGTAGTCATGTTAGCAAACATGCAAACTTTCAAATTCAACAAGAACCTAGTGGAGGTTCAGAAGGACTCAGTGGTCCTTACTCTTCGCAAGGACGGGTTCGTCGCGTCCCGCGAAACTGAAACTCTCCGCACCAACGCCACCCAATCCCAAATCGCACTCAGCTGCGGATGGGGATTTGCAGTCACACCCTTAACCAAATAATTCATATGCCACACAATCGAGAAGTCCGAGTCACCTGGAAAGACTGGTGCGTAGGAGCCACCAGCGACGGAACCAAAACTGTCGCCCATCCGTTCAGGGTTATCAACCGGAAGCACTACCCAGGCGAACTTTACGGGAAAGAGTTCAAGACGTCCGATGAGGCCTTCGCCGCAATGGATGGACGAGGTTATTCCCAAGTCTACTACGCTCGCAGTAGTGTCGTCGAAGGGGCTTTCAAAGGGCTCGCTTGTCAAGAGCGACAAGCGAAGTTCGACGCACTCTACCGGCTGTGGAAGTGGCGCAAGCGAAACGGTCTTTGCGCCGAATGCACTGCCGGGTTGGAGAAGGAACTCGCCAAGCTCGCCGAGCAAGTCGGTATCTTCCACCCTTGCACAAAACGATTCAGGAAGGTGACATTGCCGCTCAAGGGAAGGACGAAGAAGGTGGCATGAAAGCCTTTCCCTTCTTCAATCCAGCCGACTGCCCATTCGAGGTCTTAGGATACCGAGAGGATCTCATGGACGCGATGACGGGCAAGCTGCTCGGCACACGAGAGATTCCAGAGCCGGACCGCCCGCTCGGGTCGAATGGAATGAAGGAATACACCATCACCGAGGCGATTGTGCTGAAGAGAGGTCATAAAGAATTCATCCTCAAAGCCAGCCCGCAGCGGCCAAAGAGGGTAGTAGGAATGATTCAAATACTCTGCGGGAAAGTAAAACGACAACCAAAATAATACTTGCAGAGATGCCGAGAGGCCTTATACTGCCATGCACAATATGAACCATATGAACCATATGCCCGCCGTCGATCCAGATGAGGAACTTCCAAAGGTAGAGAAGCTAATTTACGACCTTGCCTGGAAGTTCACCAAAACATACCCAATCGACTTTGAAGAGGCTCGCAGGGAGGCTTACTACGCCTTCGTCCGCGCCTGCTACGACTACAACCCTGAGCGAGGAACGAAGTTTTCGTCTTGGGTCTACACTTGGATATGGTGCCACTTGAAGACCCTCATTACCAAACGCACCGTCGAACCTCTCGTCTTCATCGAAGTGAAAGACGAGATCTTCGGTGAAGCGGCTCCTGACAGAAGTCCAACGCTGGACATGATAGGCGACTTATCCGAGGACGCGAAGGAGATCATCAAGCTCTTGCTTGAAACGCCGGGCGAGCTGCTTGGTGGTGCCTGCACGCCGAAACAGCTCTTGCACAAGGTGAAGAACTACTTGGTGGGCAAGGGTAGGCCGAAAGCTGAAGTGGACAAGGCTCACAAAGAGATTGTGACGAAGTTTCGAGAGGCGTGGGCATGACACCGCTAGAACAACGACAGATGAGACGGATCGAGCAACCCGCTCCAGGAGTGAAGATGCTGGCGAATAGCAACATGACGAAAGCACGCATGGTAGGGATCTGCCAGGATGAAGGACTCGACACGTCCGGCACAAGGCTGGATCTCGCCAAGCGCATCGTGGAGCACAGGTCCGCAGAGTTTTCACGAGCGTGGGATGCGATTGCGGGGAAGACTTGAAAGAGACTAAACTCAGACCTTTTCAAATAGAAGGAGTCCAGCAAATTTACCGCTTCAAAGGTCGCGTCTTGCTGGCGGATGAGATGGGCCTTGGTAAAACGATTCAGGCCCTCTACTGGATCAAGAAGATTCCAAAGCGACGTCCTGTCGTCATCATCGCCCCAGCTTCTATGAAATACGTCTGGCAGAGCGAGGCTGCTCTTCACTTCGGCATGAGAACTGAGGTTCTTGAAGGACATCACAAGGGGCAGAGGCCCCAACTCATATCTGAAGACATCATCATCATCAACTATGACATCCTTCGCTCCTGGTTGCCGTCGCTGCTGAAGGCCGATCCCCAGTGCGTGATTCTAGATGAGTGTCACTACATCAAGAACAAAGATGCCAAGCGAACGAAAGCAGCCTTGCAATTGACCGAGAACGCTTCATCTGTGCTGGGACTTAGCGGCACTCCTCTCACCAATCGGCCGATTGAACTTTGGACAATCTTGAAGGCCATCAGACCTGACTTATTCCCCGACCACAACGAATATGCTTGGCGATACTGCAAACCGCGATGGACGCGGTGGGGATGGGTGTATGACGGTGCTGTGCGGACGCCAGAACTCCATAAGATCTTGCGCCGAGAGTGCATGATTCGGCGCTTGAAAAAGGACGTGCTAACAGAGCTGCCCGACAAAACGAGACAGATGGTTCCGTTCCGTCTCAAGTCCTATGAAGAATATGACCAAGCCGAGAATGACTTCCTACTTTGGCTTAGGCGAATCAGTCCGCAGAAAGCCCAGCGAGCAAAGCGAGCCGAAGCACTCGCAAAGATGGGGTACCTGATACGACTCGCTGCCAGGTTGAAGATGGACTGGACCGAACGGTGGATTGAAGAGTTCTATGAATCCCATCCCGGCGAGAAGCTCGTTGCAATGACGTGCTGGACCTTCGTCATAGATCATTTGAAGCAGAAGTTCGGCGACCGAGCCGTCGTCATTGACGGCCGGGTGACAGGGCGGCAGCGAGAAGAAACCAGACGATGCTTTCAATCCAACAAGCGGGTAGATCTGCTGCTAGGCAACTGGCGAGCCGCTGGCATCGGCATCACCCTCACAGCCGCGTCCAACCTAGCTTCACTGGACCTTCCATGGACACCAGGAGACCTGCTGCAAGGAGAAGATCGTATTCACCGGATTGGGCAGAAGATGAAAGTGGTTATTCATTACCTGATGGCCTTGGACACGATAGAGGAGAAGCAGGTTAACATCCTCAGGAAGAAGACGAAGATTCTCGATGCCATATTGGACGGTAAGAGGCCGGCCAAAGACTTGAATATCTTCGACGCACTGATCGAAAGGATGACAAAATGAAGGACGAAACACTGCTCATCCAGGGGATTCCAATCAAGGTGAAAGCTTCTTTCAAGGCCGCCTGCGCGAAGCAAGGCAAAACGATGAAGCAAATCGTCATACTGTTCATGCAGGAATTTGTGAAGCGCAGATAATAGTTTGTGAGAATGGTCTCCATCAAATTGGTGAATTTCCAGGCGCACGACGAGCTGGTAATAGACATCGACCCCCAAATCACCACCATAAAGGGCCCGACGGATGTTGGTAAGTCGTCCATCCTTCGGGCCCTGAGGTGGATTTGCTTGAATGACATCGCCGGTGAGGCCTTCATCAAAGAGGGTGAGAAGAAGACAATCGTCAAGCTGACCGTCGAAGAGGAAGGGAACCCAGGTAAGTGGACTGTCAAACGAGTTAGGGGAACAGGCGGAAGCGTCAACACCTACGAGCTGGACAGCAATGAATTCAAAGCCTTTGGCAACGGTGTGCCCAAGCAGATAGGTGACATTCTCCATCTAAACGAAATCAATTTCCAAGGGCAGCATGACAGCCCTTTCTGGTTCAACGAGACTGCCGGCGAGGTGTCTCGTCGTCTCAATTCGGTCATCGATCTCAGCGTCATCGACGACGTGCTCGGCAACATTGCGTCAGAAGTGAGAAGGTCCCAGGAGAGAATCAGTCTCACTAACGAGCGTCTCACCGAAGCGAAAAGTGAGTATGAGAAGCTTAAGCCAATGGAGGACCGGATCACCGACTTTGAGTTCCTCAAGCTCGACAACGAGAGCCTACTCACCATCGAAGCGAGATTCACCAAGCTCGGCAGTCTCATCACCAGAGTGAGAGAAGCGAAGATTCGCATCACCGAGTTTGAAGAGAAATTCACAGAAGGCAAGGATATCGTCGCGCTGGGAGCTGAAGCCATCTCACTCAATGACTCGGCTGATGAGCTGAGAGACCTTATCAAGCAGGTTGAAGCCTTGCAGAAGGTGAAAGCCCCACCTCCTCTCGATTCTGTCACGACTGCTTACGATGCATGGCAGGATGCGGTTGGAAAGGCTGGCAATTTAAGGCTTAAATACATTCGCCTCGTTGAAGCCTCTAATGCCGAATCTACCTGGAAGGAAAAGCTTCGGCTCGCCGAGAACAAGTTTCACCAGCAAACCAAAGGGAAGAACTGTCCGGTGTGCGAAAAGCCAATATGAGCGAACCTATTGCCATAGCGATTGCAGACTTGCACCTGTCCCTCTTGCAGCCTGCTTGCCGGGCCGATAAGGACTGGCTAGAAGTGCAGGCGGGATATCTCAAGCAAGTGAAGGATATCACCGAAGGATTTGATGACCCGAGTCGTCGTCTCCCAATCCTCTGTGCCGGCGACATCTTCGATAGGTGGAACGCACCACCCGAACTCATCAACTTCGCATTGCAGCATCTCCCGGACGGAATGATCTGTGTGCCGGGTCAGCACGACCTTCCTAATCATCGCACAGACCAAGTCCATCGCAGTGGTTACGGCGTGCTCAAGCAAGTAGGCAAGATCGTGGACATCAGCGGCAAGCGAACGAATAAAGATATTGGACTTCTAGTCTATGGTTTTGAATGGGGGTCAGAGATACTCCCTCCTGATCATGAAAAGCCTGATCTTCTTCAAGTCGCACTCATCCATCAGTATTGCTGGACCGACTTCCACTCCTATCCCGGCGCACCTGAAGATTCCAATCTCAGCAAGTTTGCGAAGTCTCTCAAAGGATACGACGTCGCTATCTTCGGCGACAACCACAAGGGCTTCCTGAGCGAGCTCAAGACAGGAACCACTGTGCTCAATGTCGGCGGATTCATCCGTCGCAAGTCTGACGAGATTGGCTACAATCCCAGCGTGGGCATCATCTACAGCGACGGGACGGTGAAGCGTTGCAAGCTAGACACGTCGGCCGATAAGTTTCACGAAGAGATTGCCGAGCGTGAAGAAGTCCCGTTGAACATGAAAGAGTTCATCGACGGGCTAGAGGGACTCGGCGAACACGGGCTGAACTTTAGGGAGGCCGTCGAGAATCACCTGAGAGACGAAGAACTGACACCTGCTGTCAAACAGATCATAAAGCAATGTCTGGAACCAAAATGACGATACCGGTAGGATACGTGAGGGTTTTCAACAACGGTGAAACCTACATCCAACCCAGCGAATTCACAAGCAAGGGCAAGCGCATCTTCTATCTGGAGTGTCAAGACCTCACCGTTCAAACCAACAGTGGGCTAGACGAGACTCTGCGGCTGTGGGTTGCTATTGGGCAGCCTAAAGTCTTCTCGGCCGGGACCGTCGGATGAAGAACTGGTGTCAACATATCCAGTGGGGGTCACCACAAGATCAACCACGCGGTGGTTGGATTATCTACTTGGACCAAGTCCATGCCCAGGTGGTCGTCATTCCACGGACATGGAAGGTCTGCCCGATCTGTCAAACACCTCGCCCTGGCAAGGTTGAAGCAAGAAACGAAAGTGACGAGCGAGTTGCGAAGATGAAGAAGATGCCCGCATGAAAGCCACTCACTGCGCCACCATCGGAAACAAGCAAGACGTGACTGCTTGGCAATTCAGTCGCACAGCTCCCATCCCTGTCTGGGTGGCTAGGAAATTTCACCAAATCCCAGAAGCAGAGGGGTGGACCGCAGTAGACACGAATGGGAAGTTGGTCGAAGCGAAAGAAGGTGACTGGGTTGTCGCTCCTGATGTAGGGACCTGCTTCGTCCTCACCAACGAAGAATTTAATGAATGTTTCAAACCACTGATACCATGAGCGAAGTCATTTCAGAAGAAACCTACCGGCGTCTCAAGCGAGATGTGGAGAACGCGAAGACCGAAGCCGACCGGGCCAAAGGTGCTCTCACGCAGATTACGACCCAGCTAGAAGACGAATTCGGAGTCAACAATCTGAAGGAGGCGAAGGAAGCTCTCACCGAGCTGGAAGCCAAGCGCGACAAGGCTAAGGATAAGTTCGACACCGCGCTGAAAGAATATCAGAAAAAATGGATTGCTGACTAGCCGTCAGCGGTCGCATTGCAGATCATTAGCTTTTGCAAGTATAAGAATCAATTCGTTCACCTACACTTTAAGACTCAACACTTTAGCTCTAAGTGAAATCGGCATGAGTCTTGCTCATACTAATTAGCTTTTGCAATAACGCAAAAGGCGCAAAAGAAAGTAAAGAGAAGTTGATACGAAGAAGATAATAGAGCAAATGAACACAACAATCATTCAAACACAAGGGGTCGAGGCCACAACGGCGCTCGACGAAACCATCAAGAACGCACAACTCAACTGGGAGCCGTTGGCGGACCAGGTCGCCGGCATGGACAGCGGAGTCGTCATGCCTCGCAAGAAGCTCCTCTACCGCAGCGACACTAAAGAGGCGCTCGGCGTCGTCGGCAGCGACTACGAACCGACGAACCCGAGGGACTTCGTCAATCGGCAGTATGCGCTCGCCGAATCGATGGGCGGGAAGGTCGTTCGGGTCGGGTTCCTCAGCGAGCGCAGCAGAGCGTTCGCGTTCGTTCAGGTCGGCGACAAGATCGAAATCCCTCGCGGCAAGCGCAAGGTCGGCGATCCGGTGCAGGCCTACATCTACTCCACCGACGGGTGGGACGGCGGAACGCCTCAGCGCAGCCGCTTGTATATCGAGCGCCTGAAGTGCGCGAACGGGATGACCAGTCGCGAGATTCACGCGAACCTTTGGGTGTCTCACGTGTCCGGCATGGAAAAGAGAGCCGAGCCCCGTCGTAACACCTTCCAGGGCGAGGTCCTGAAGATGACGGAAACGATCCGCAAGGAATTCACCAAGCTGGCGCAGACTCGCATGACGGTCGAGCAGGCGAAAGAGTTCGTCGAGAAGTTGATTCCGGGCGAAGCCACTATGTCGGTGAACCGCCGCAACACCGTCCTCAGCTTGTTCGAGACTGGCGACGGCAATGAGGCCGCGACACGCTGGGACGCCTACAACGCGGTGACCCAGTTCATCACACATCACCGGACCTACCGGACGACAGACGCCACCAGTATCGAAACCAACCGGTTCTTGGGTGTGCTGGAAACCGACACCCTCGGCCGACAGGCGCTGAATCTGCTGCTGAATTAAACAGATCATAACGCGGGCCGGTTCAACTCCGGCCCGCATTCTAACTGAATATGAAATATGACTCCTGAAGCCGCCGGATTACTGTTCGTGATTTTCTTCGTAACGGGCGCGTTGATGTACCTTCTCCCAACTATCATTGCGCGAGTCCGCAACCACCGTCAAACCGGCCCGATCTGCGTCATCAATATGCTGCTCGGCTGGACGTTCCTAGCTTGGGTGGTGTGCCTAGCTTGGTCGCTCACAAGCGATGTGGAGGCCCGATGAGAAAACCACCGAAAGGATACTATCTCGTCACCACCCAAGACGAATTGAAAAAATCTTGGCCTCGTGAAGTTGTCATGGAAGGTGACTTGATGTTAGAAGACACAGGCACCTGGGGGCCCGCAGCACCAGGAGAGATCGGCTCACCCGTCAGAGCATTCAAAGGGGTTGCCAGGATCGACCCTACCAAGCATTTGATCAGGGAGAAGACATGCAGAGAAACGGAGGAACTATGAATGTGAAGAGGAATTTTGGGCGTTCAAGAAACTATGAAAGTCTTTCCAGTTCACGAGTTCTTTAGCAGACAATACTCCCTTCCCTACTGGTTGCCTGAGCGCAAGAACCGTCGGTTCAGCATCACGATTGAATTCAAGAAGAAGGGCACTACACTGCCCATCGTCTCGATGAGAAATTCTCTCTTCATGGGGATTCCAAGAACCAGTGTCAAATTAGATCACCCGCTCGGCATTCACACCCTCCGCGAAGAAGGTGTGGCCAACTGGATGACATCCATGCCACAAGAGATCGAACAGCACTCACGTCAGCTCACAGGAATGAGCGGGCGGGTGCTTATCGGCGGTCTGGGACTCGGGCTCGCAGTCGCTTACTTGGAAGGCAACGATGACGTGACCGAAATTGTCTGCGTCGAAAAGAGTCAAAGCATCATCCATATGGTGCTACCGTTCCTGCCGAAGAAGAAGACGAGAGTCATCCAAATGGACCTCTTCAAATATCTTGAGCTTGAGAACGAATTCGACTTCGCCTTCTACGACATCTGGTGTCCAACAGGAGAGACTGTTCACAAGAATTATGTCATTCCGTTGCGAAAGCTCTCACAAGGACTCATCCCTCAAGAGAACATCCAGTGTTGGAACGAGGATGAGATGATCGGGCAGATCAGGATGGCTTGTCAGACTTCGATCTTGTATCTCGATATGCCTGTAGGGGACCAGTTTCGGATCATACTTGACGAGCCCGAAGATCGCTTTGAGCGTTACAAGAAGCCTCAAGGGCTAGTTTGGTACTGGTACCGCTTTCTCCGCAGAGAGAAGCTAACGATCGCGCAAGCTCACGCACAGATGGTCCGCTACCTAGCCGATCTTAAAGACCCAGAACGATTTGAAAGGAATTGGATGTGAAGAAACTCTCAGAATTGGGCGAGGTGGTGGTATTGAGAATCCTTAGCAAGGACAAGGCTGTCGTCCTGGACCACTCAGGAGACTTTTGGATGGTGATACTTGAATCCTTCTGGAAGGGGATGAAAGTAGGATGGACGATTGATTTAGGTGAAGACCTGTATAAAGGTAAGGAGGCTATTATTGTGAAAGGACAGGACCCTAAATGAAACTGCAAGAAGATTCAGATAATAAGTTATGATAACAGTCAGCAAAATCAAACTCAGAAAGACCTTCGGACCCTATGTATTCAGGGTGCTGGGGAATAAGATTCAGTTTGTCAAGAAGGGTTGGTATGAAGCCGACTCGCTACCGACAATCGAAGAATACAAGGAACTCGAGAAGAAATCGTTCTCTACTCCCGTTGCCGATGCCGTCGAGAACGCAAAGTCAGAGCTGGAGTCGCTGCGCGATGAGCTTCAGGAATGGTATGACAACCTGCCCGAGGGCTTCCAGAGTGGTGACAAAGGTGATCAGCTTCAAGAGGCTGTCAGCCAATTAGAGACCGCAATCGACAACATTCAGGACGTGCCGGATTGCCTGGATGAGGTGAAAGTCATCATCAAGCCGCTCGAAGATCCTCGCAGTGCCAGCCGGGCCGATCGAGGCGGTCAAGCTGCGTATGAGCTGCGTCAGGTTGCCGAGCATCTCGACGGTGAGGGCTTTATGCCTGAGGGGAAAACACTCGACGAAGAGCAGAAAGACGAAGTGAGGGAGTTCCAAGAGACCTTGGCCTCAGCCGCTGATGACGCAGACGCAGTGGACTACCCAGGAATGTATTAAAATGAACGAACATCCACCGAGAGACGGAGACCTTCCTCGAAAAGAACTGGTAGATTTAGCTGAAGAAACGATAGCTCGCTACGGTGGCAAGGAGAAGGCGAGGGTGTTCTTCAAATACACCTGCCCTCATTGTGGCCAGCGATGCACGCTGGTTGACGCGAACACTCTTCACGCAAAAGGCACCTGTGCAAAGTGCGGGAAAGAAGGAGAAATCACTCACGGCGGGTTCAGACTAGAGTTGATCATAAGGGGTTAGCCTGCTTGCAATTGGACTGGGAGCGTGCAAAGATAATACCAGTGCGCCTATTCTAGGGTGCATCCAGGCATAAGAAACCTGTCGAAGATCGGATTGCTTTTGAATTTGGTCGTCGTTTCTCGGTGACGCGGTGACGCGGGGGCGGACCTCGAGCCTTTTCTTACACCTTAGACGACGACCAATTTAATGAAAGATTATCCTTATGGAAGTGGATCTATTCAGTCCGGAATCAATCAAGAAGACAATCGAGTATGGAAGGAGGAAGGCAGAGGAGGAAGGAGGAAGATGCAGACACGTTCAAGAAGGTGAAACACCCCATTCAATCTCATGCCGCACAGAAACAGGAGACTGGGATGTATTGTGCGAGGAGTGTGCGGAAAAGAGAGCCCGGCCCTACTACACTATTCCTCTTGAAAGATTCTTCGTGTCCAACTTTGAAACAGTTGATTGGATAGCTCACCTCAGCGAAAAATCTTGGTTCGTTCCTAAGAAGTTTATCGGAGTATTCAGAAATCTTCGAGGACTGAAAGGAGCCGGACTATGAATGGAACCAGTGTTCGGAGAGACTCAAAAGGAATATGGATACCAATTGAAATATGGGAGGACAGGAACATCTCAGTCTTCGAAACTTGTCTCCTCTCCGAAATTGATTCATGGGACTGCGGGGAAGGGTGTTGGTGGAGTGACGAAGAGCTCGCCCATCGAATGCGGTGCTCTGTAAGCCATATGAGCAATAGCATCCACTCCTTGAAAAAGCGTGGGTATCTGAAAACAATCAAACAAGACAGGAGAAACCACAGGCGGTTTCTGAGGACTGATTTTTCGCGTCATAACAAGCAACCACCACCTACTGAGAAAAGTAGGAGCCACCTACTGAGAAAAGTAGGTCACGATCTATCTACGATAGATCTAAATGAAACAATAACGAGCAAGGCTAACGCCTGCTCGGGAGTGAATGGATTTATCCATAATGGTGAATTGAATGGCCACTCCAAAGCTGATAAGCTGGTGAATCGATTCGTTGATTTCACAATAAGCAAGTCCCTCCACGTAGGTCGGAAGGGTTCAACTCGTCACGGTTGGCAAAAGCACATCCTGGACAGTTGGAAGCGAGCCGTGGAGGATCTCCTCTCCCAAACCAACTCGGCCGAGGTCAAGGAGGTCCTCCGCTGGTATTTCGATCACTTCAGAGATCAATATGTTCCCAAGTGCTACACACTGAAAAGTTTCTGCGAGCGGTTTGTCGATGTCAAAGAAGCCATGCAGAGACCAGGAGAGAATACGAACCACAGGAATGGGGAACGCCGCGCCGTGGTGAATGGCAGACCCGCAACAGACGAAGAGATGGGATGGGCATGAAGGTTGAGAGCTTCAACAAAGATGAGGAAAAGAGAATCCTCACCGCGCTGATTGTCAACGATGAGGTTTTAGGTAGCGTCTACACCCACCTGGGTAAAGACCGTCACCCATTCAACAATCGCTGGGCCGATCTCGTGGCTGGATGGTGTTTGGACCACTTTGCACGCTACGGCAAAGCACCTGGCGCAGCAATAGAGGATCTCTTCAGAATCTTCGCCAACAAGTCAAAAGACGAAGACACCGTTGGGATGGTAGACCAGTTCCTCTCGTCGCTGAGCAACGGATACAAGAAGAATGGAATCAACGAGAAGTTCGTCGTCGACCGTGCCTCCAGTTTGTTCGGACGAGTCAGGATGACTAAGATGCTGGAGGAAGTTGAGCAGGCTCTGGAACAAGGTGACTTAGAAGAAGCCGAGAGGATTCAGTCGAGCTTCCGGAAGGTTGACTTTTCATCTACCGCATCGTCGTTCCCCTGTAGACCTGAAGAGATTAAGGAAACCTTTGCCTCTTTAGAGAAGAGCGAAGAGATGGTGAAGTTTCCAGGTGCCTTGGGAGACTTTCTCTCAGATCAATTCAAGCGTGATAATTTCATCGCTTTTGAAGGACCAGACAAAAGAGGGAAATCCTGCTGGCTCTTGGAAGTGGTGTGGCAAGCGTTGAAGCAGCGGCGCCGCGTCCTCTACTACGCCCTAGGTGATATGTCCAAAGATCTCGTCAGGAGGAGGTTCTATCAAAGGGTCCTACGAAGGCCAGGGAAGAAGAGATACATGGAGGTGATGGTTCCTATTGAATTCAGGTCTATCGCAAAAGACGAAGTAGACTTGAAACGCAAGCAAGAGACGAGGGAGTTGGTGAATGAAACTGATGCGGTTAAGGCCCTCGAGAAACTTGCGAAGCGAATCAGTGTAGAAGAGATCCCTTTTGAGCTTGTCGTCGATGGGGGTAAGGTGCTATCCGCCATCGACATAGAACGAAAGGTGAAAGAATTGAGTGATAGAGGACAACCACCCGACGTCGTCGTCATTGACTACGCAGATGAACTCGCCCCAGAACCCGGCACGGCGCAGATGCAACGTCGCGACCAGTATGAAATGAACTGGAGTGTGATGAAGCGCATCGCCCTTCGATTCCACTGTTTGGTGGTGACAGCCACCCAAACCGCTGCCTCTGCCTATTCCAACCAATGGGTAATCAAGAAAGAGGATTTCTCAGAGGACAAACGGAAGAACGCAAAAGTTGACGGGATGATTGGCATCAACCAGAGGAACTGGGAACATAGAATTGGAGTATCCCGCCTCAATTGGGTCAGTCTAAGGGACGGACATTGGTCAGAGAATCAAGTCGTCTGGTGCGCTGGAAATCTTTCCATCGCTTGCCCTTGCATAATTTCCAGCCTGTGATGAATCCATTTTGTGAACGGCCAGATAATAGCTCAGTGCCACAGTTGAAGTGACTGAGGCGAAACAAACGAAATGAAAGGTAAAGTCAACATGAAAGTGAAATTAGCAGATGCTGTGGCTTTGCTGGTCGCCTTAGGCTTCAGCAAAGCAGCGAATTGGGAACTGAGCAAAGTCCAGAAACATATTGCCCAGGTCCACGTGAAGATCGAGAAGGACCACAAGGGTCTCGTCGGTCATGAAGAACTCTACGGCCAGCTCGTCGAAGCTGACGGGCAGGTCGAAGTGGTTGGCGAACCGGCCGATGCCGCTCCCGCCGAGAAGGCCTCAAAGGTCGAGAAGAAGAAGTCGAAGCCCGAGAAAGCCGAGAAGTCGGCGAAGGCGGAGAAATCCGAGAAGTCCGAGAAGAAGAAGTCGAAGCCGGAATCCAACGGCGACGACAAAGTCGAGCGCGACGCTTACGGCTGCAAGGTAGGTTCCATCAGCGCGAAGGTGAATAAGGTAATGGGGAACGATTGGGTCACCGAGCAGGAAGTTGCCGAGCAGGCGGGGGTTACCCTCGACCAAGCCCGCGGGCGGCTCTACTTCGGCGCAGAGGAGAAGGTCGGCCTGTTCGAACGTCGCCGGCTGATCCAGTATCGGGTGCTCAAAGCCCCCTCGAAAAAGACTGAGACTGCAAAAAGCAAGGGCTGATCTCACGTCGAGGATTAGGTCTCTCGCTTTAGGAGCTTAGACCTGTAGCAAGGCCGCCGAACCAACAATTCGGCGGTCTCAACGCGAAAGACAAAGATAACAAACCGTGCAAACTGTCACAAAAACCTATCAGGATCTTCCCGCAGCACACCGCCAGCCCAACCACGATGGGCATTGCAAACTAATCCATGGGCATAATTGGCGATTTGACATCACCTTCATCTGCATGACACTCGATGAGAACGGATTCGTCATCGACGTGGGCAAGCTAGATGAGGTGAAGAGATTTATGGTTGATCACTTCGACCACACCCTGCTGCTCAACATTGACGATCCAGAGTTGAAATTCTGCACGGATCAACTGGGAGGAAGTGGTGGATGGGCTCCACACCGATCGGCGATGGCAAGAATCGTCCGAGTCCCCAACTGTGGGATGGAGGGGCTGGCAAAGTTCGTCTACGAGGGAGTCGGGGCAATCGTCAAAGCGATGCTGAACGCAAAGTCGAGGGAGCTGAGGGTTGTTGAGGTGACTTGCTGGGAGGACTCAAAGAACCGAGCAGTCTTCCGGCTATGACCTCAATTCTACCGATCCACGAAATCTTTCACACATTCCAGGGAGAGGGCCAATGGATGGGTGCTTCGGCCTTCTTTGTGAGGACATTTGGGTGCCCGGTCCAGTGTCCTTGGTGTGACAGCGCCGGCACGTGGCATCCTACTTGGATTCCGAAAGAGATCCAGCGAATGTCTGTAGAGGAGATTGTCAAAGCAGTGACGCTCTCTTTCGCCCCCATCGTCGTTGTCACCGGTGGAGAGCCAGCTGTTCACGATTTAGAGTTCCTAGTGAACTCTCTTCATGCTCTAGCCTCGGTTCGTGTCCACTTAGAAACCAGCGGTGGGTTTCGGATCAAAGGAGATTTCGATTGGATCACGCTCAGCCCAAAGAAGTGGGGACCACCTCTGCGAGAGAACGTCATTGCAGCGAGTGAATTCAAGATCATCGTTGAAGAGAAAGACGACATCAAATTCTACCTCAACATGCTCACCACAAGAGGGATGATGCCGGTGACAAGCACACAACCCATTTGGCTTCACCCAGAGTGGGGTCACCGAGAGGATCCCGTCGTGTTGGGAGCAATTTCAGATGCTGTCAAGCAAGGCCGAGGAATTCTAAGGGCCGGTTGGCAGCTTCACAAACTCTACCAAGTTGACCGGCGCGATGTCCGGACCATGCCTATGGTTCCGCTTGGTGGTGACTTGAGGAAAGGATATTGATGACAGATCCGAACCTAAGAGCTGATGCCCACGCCGCAGTCAGGACTTTGCTTGAATACATAGGTGAAGATTGGGAAAGGGAAGGTCTTCAAGGAACCCCAGAACGGGTAGTCAAAGCGTGGGATGAGATGACCAAAGGCTATAAGGAAGAACCTGAAAAGATCCTCGTAAGAGACTTTGATGCTGGAGGTTACGACCAGATCATAGGTTGCAATTGGATTGAATTTTACTCAACCTGTGAACATCATCTCCTACCTTTCTCCGGCTCGGCCCACATCGCCTACTTGCCCAGTAAAATAGAACCTCGCGTGGTGGGGTTATCAAAACTCGCACGGCTGGTGGACTGCTATGCACGCCGACTCCAGATCCAAGAGCAGATGACCATGCAGATCGCGATGGCTATGGAAAAGCACCTGGACCCACAAGGAGTAGCGGTTGTCGTCCAAGCTCGGCACCTCTGCATGGCTTGTCGTGGCGTGCAGAAACATCAAGCTGTCATGGTTACCAGCGCCATGCGAGGTGTGTTCAGAGAAGAGGGACCGGCACGAGCAGAATTCTTTCGACTGGTAGAACTCTCACGACCCAATGGAAGATAAAAAGATCTACTCAAAGTCAATCTTCGTCGACAGCGGGGCTCATACCTTATACAACGAACTCGTTCTGAAACATCGGCATGAGGATCGCAAGTCTAAGAATCCTCACATGATGAAGAGACTCGGCAAGGACCACCTTGACAAGCCACCAGTCCGCTGGAGCCAAGGTGACTTCTCTGAATTCGATCTACGACGAGGAACTCCTTTCCGTCAATACTGCGACCGTTATGCTTCGTTCATGAAGCGGTTTAGCGGCAGAGGGATCATCTTCGCCAACGTCGATGCGATTTCAAATCCTGACTTAACCTGGGAGATTCAGAAGTTCTTCGAGGAAGAGCATGGCATTAGACCCACCCCTATCATTCACTGTGGCACGCCGATGGGATACGTCGAAAGGTATCTCTCAAAGAAATACAAGCTGCTAGGAGTTGGAGGGCTAGGCCAAGGAATTACCAGACATGAGTATTTCTCATGGGCTGATGAGTTCTTCATGTTCATCTGTCCTGAGTCGAACAACAGGATGCCGCTCATCAGGACTCACGGCTTTGCGATGACATCCTGGGAATTGATTTGCCGGTACCCCTGGTGGTCAGTCGATTCAGCTACCTGGGTGAAGCTTTCGGCTTATGGATGGCTCTACGTTCCTCGCTGGAGCGATGAGAAGGGTTGGAGATTTGACCGTCCTCCACTCATGTTGAATTTCTCCTTCAGGTCTCCAAGGAAGAAGGAGAAGGAGCGTCACTATGACAACGCCACCGAGAACGTGAGAAAGACTTGCGACCGTTGGCTCAAGCATATTGGACTAGAAATGGGTTCAGTAGATGAGGAAGGAGAGACGAAGGTTTTCGGAGTGACTTCACATCACCGGGCCCGCAGCACAGCTAATCTCCGTTACTTGATAGATTTGCAAGACAGTCGTCCGAAGTGGCCCCACCCACTCAACGAACAGATCATAGAAGAGCGGGCAGTCAGCTACAAGCGCGGTTTTGGATTATGAATGCTTATCAAGAACCCAAGTATAAAGTCAACGAAGAAGGCGCGTTGGTGAACCGTCAAAGTGGTGAAGTCATCCCTGGTGACGAGCCTGTGTTCATTTTCAGGGCCAGGGATGTCCACGCTGCGGACGTGCTCATGTATTACTCTCGTCTAGCCAAAGACGAGAAGCACAAGGAGGCCATCAGGACGCGAGCAGCTCAATTCTCCAACTGGGCTCTCATGCACAAGGACAGGATGAAGGAACCTGATAGCCAGATGGACCAAGGGTGGACCTCAGCTGGCAATCCATGAGCTCTAAGTCCGATACACCTCACCCGACTTGTGTCACCTGCATCTCCTGGAAGCCGGTTGCCTTTGGTCCGGCGGGGGTATGCCAGAAGATCACCGAGGCCGGAGCCTCCTCCGACAACCTAGCCGTCGTTCAAGGGGGTGGAGAAACGATTGGGAAGGACCCCAGGTTCGTGACTATGCCAGAGTTTGGTTGCTGTCTTCATAAATTTAGGGAGGAGGGCGGTGGATGAGAATCTATTTTTCTGGTGGCGGGGGACTTGTCGACACCCCTGAAGTCCTCCTCCCTGATCGCAAACCTCACATCATGCTGACGTTCCACCAGATCTCGCAAAAGCAGACAGCAACGACGGACAGATTAAAAGCCTACCTAAAGCGCAAGAAGAATGAAAATAAACAGAGAAAACTTCCTTCGTGACTTGTCGATGGTCAAAGCCGGCCTGTCGCCAAGAGAATTCATTGAGCAGAGCTCGTGCTTGGTGTTCCAAAACGGTCAGGTGATGACCTTCAACGACGAGGTCGCTTGTCGGAAGGAGGTAGAAGGACTCAACATCACCGGCGCCATCCAAGCGACCTCTCTCTTCGAGATCCTCGAAAAGATGGACGATCCAGAACTCGAAGTAAGGGAGAACGAGAGAGGTGAACTCGAGTTCAAAGGCAAGCGAAAGCGATTCGGCATCACCAAAGACGCTGAAATCTTCCTGCCTATTGACAAGGTTGAGATACCTAGCAAGTGGCACGATCTCCCGGAAGAATTCATCGAGGCTATCAAAGTCGTCCAACACTGTGTCAGCCTAGACGAAAGCCGGTTCCTCCTCACTTGCATCCACCTTCACCCGGACCACGTTGAAGCGTGCGACAATCTCCAAATCATGCGAGTCAACTTCAAGACGGGATTGTCCAAGCCCATGTTGGCGCGTGGGACATCCATCGCCCACATCGCCGACTTGGAGATGAACCAGATTGCAATGACGAAGGCTTGGATTCACTTCCGCAACAAGAAGGGGTTGATTTACTCATGCCGGCGCCACAATGATGAGTATCCCATCCTCGACAAACTGATCGAGTTTGAAGGGCATCCCATCAAGCTCACCAAAAGCCTCGCCGCTGCGAGCGACAGGGCTGCCGTCTTCGCAATGGACAAGTCAGGCGATCCTTACGTGACGGTGACAATCACTCCCGGCCTTGTCAGAGTGCTCGGTGAGGGTTTGACGGGCTGGTATAAGGAAGTGAAGAAAGTCGCTTACGAGGGGCCTGACATCGAGTTTGTCATCGCTCCTGACTTGCTGAAATACATTTCTGAGAAATACACTGACGCGCAGATCATCCAAGGGAAACAAAGCAAGCTCAAAGTCACCGGTGGAGGTAAGAAGTGGAGCTATGTCACCGTCTTGGGCAAACCAGCAGAGGACAAAAAAGATGACAACGACAAAGGCAAATGAATTAGTTCTGCAACAGTGGGTAGGTTATGTTGGATTGAAGATGCAATCCATCCTCCTGTCAGGTCTGCGGGCACCTGACCAAAAGACTGAAGGAGTCAAGAAGTGCATCCGGTGGATGAGATCCAAATGCCAAGTCGATGCTGACCCCTCGAAGCAGTCCTACATGGAGACGATAGAAATGAATGAGGCTCTCATCCAGCTTGCGATCGACGAGCTTGAATACACCACGTGTCACTTTGCTCACCATTTTGCCGATGCCATGGCAGTGCTCGCCTACCATCACCCAGAAGGTGATGTCTGCAGATATGCTCACCGAATTCATTGTCTCATTGCCGAGGAGATCTTCCACTTCGTCCCCGAGAAGAGGGTTGACTTCGTGGAGCGCCATAAAGACAAGAGGTGAAGGAAAGGATGAACTATGCCCAATTCAATGGACAGTGTGGAGAAGACTCTCACGAGGCATTTCGCAACTCTCACCAAAGAAGAGTTCACCTATGACGGTAAGACTTACTCCCCAAAGATTCTAATCGTCTCTCCTCTGCTGCTCAGGGGAGTCAACTGTCCGCCCGGTTGTGGCGGGTGTTGTAGACGATTCACCTTAGATTGGTTGCCTTCCGAGAGGGAGAAGCTGGTCCAATATGGCTACCCAATGAGACGATTGCAGGAGAGGATGATTGAATTCAACGGTAAGAAGGTTCCAATCCTTTCTGATCTGCAAGAGGACCACCAAAGCTATTGGTGCCGGAACCTCAATCCGAAGGACGGGCGCTGTGGCGTGCATGAGTTCTCTCCTTTTTCATGCGACTTCGAATTGATCAGAACCATCCAAACCAGAGAAGACCTCCCCAACCGGCTCACGCAGAAGCTCTTCGGCCGGGGCTGGGCGATGAAACGGATTACGGATGGGAAGAGAGGCTCCATGTGCTCCATGCTTCCGGTGACGGCAGAGTCTACCCAAAGCGTAGTCAGAAGATTAGGTAGATTCATGGACTGGGCAAATCACTTCGGCATCAAAACCTGGGCTCCTGAGATTATCAGAATCGTTCAATCGAAGAGGCTCATCAGCCAAATCGAATTGAACCCCCGCCCAAATCGAATCGGATTTGGGCTATGACCGCAAGAGAACGTGTATTGTCTGGAAACCGATTGAACTGGCGCGTCGGTAATCTCGTCGCCTTCGCGCATGGACCAAGACGTAGGAATATCATTAGGCTTCGAGTGGAAGAACTTCGTGATGGACGGCCCTACAAATCGAGAATCGTCGAGAGGAGGAAGAGTAAGTGAGTCTTCAATTCAACGAAGAGAACGTCATCGCTTCAGTCTGCAAGGAATCCTTCTATGAATTCCTGAAAGAGTTTTGGGAGATCATCGTAGAGGAGGATCCTGTCTTCAACTGGCACGTTGAGTTCCTCTGCAACGAACTTCAGACGGTCGCTGAACGAGTCTTCAAAGGCAAGTCTAAGGAATACGACCTCGTCATCAACGTGCCGCCCGGCAGCACCAAGTCTACCATTTGCAGTCAAGCCTTCCCTGCCTGGTGCTGGACGAGAATGCCCTCAGCTAAGTTCATCTGTGGATCCTACGCCCATCCAGTTGCGCTGAAGGATTCGCTGAAGACACGAGATATTGTCCAGTGTGAAAAGTATCGTAAATGCTTCCCACAGATCGAACTGCGCGAGGACGAGAATACCAAAGGTCTCTTCACCAACACTAATACTGGGTTCAGGTTGTCCGTCGGAGTTGGTGGGCTGGTGACTGGGTTTCACGGTCACTTCCTGCTCGTCGATGACCCAATCAATCCAGAAGAGTCGTTCAGCGACGCTGAGTTGAAATCAGTCAACCGATGGATGCGGACTACTTTGCTGTCAAGGAAAGTCGATAAGAAAGTGACTCCCTTGATTCTTATTCAGCAGAGACTTCACCAAGCCGATCCTTCCGGAGAGGTGTTAGAGCGGGCGAAGACTAAGGGCAACTTGAAGAGTGTGCGGCATATCTGCTTACCTGGTGAAATCACAAAGAATGTATCACCTCCAGAAGTCGTTCAGCACTACAAGGAAGGACTGCTCGACCCGGTGCGATTGCCAAGACCTGTCCTCGAAGAACTGATGGAGGACCTGGGTGCTTACGGCTACGCCAGCCAAATCCTTCAGGAGCCCGTCCCGCTCGGTGGTGGGATGTTTGAAATTAGTAAGATTCACATCGTAGATGAAGCACCTCCTCCAAAGCACTTCGTGAAGATTGTCAGATCCTGGGACAAAGCAGGCACGCAAGACGCAGGGATGTTCTCGGTGGGGGTGAAGATGGGCGTGGACAAGGACAGGCGATATTGGGTTCTTGACGTCCGGCGAGGGCAGTGGGGTAGTCACAAGCGCGAGGAGATGATCAAATCCACAGCGCAGGACGACGGATACGATGTTGAAATCCTTGTTGAAATAGAAGGTGGTAGTGGTGGGAAAGAGTCAGGTGAAAACACAGTCATCAATCTCGCCGGGTCTCGTGTCCTTGCCTACCACCCTACTGGTGACAAGGAAGCTCGTGCCTACCCACTCTCGTCTCAGGTCGGCGCAGGAAATATCTACTGCCTCAATCGGCGCTGGACTGAAGTCTTCCTCGAAGAACTCAAACACTTCCCAGCTTCGAGATACAAAGATCAAGTCGATGCAGCCTCAGCAGCTTTCAACCGGATCGCCAGGAAGAGGCGCAGGGTTGGAGGAGCGTGGGGTGTGAACACAAGAGGGAACAAAGCAGCATGAAAACAATTCAAGTCAGTGACGGGAGTTTCAAGATGCTAGAAGAGATGTGCAAGAACTACTACTCAATCCCAGGAGAAAAGCCTGCGGATCCTAACAAGATCGTAGAGAGGATGATCAGTGACGAGTGGAGTAACTACTCACCTCCGGAATATAGAACACCAGGGTTTGATCGCCAATGAGGGGATTCTTCTCATCCTCTTCTGTTCAACGTGACAGCCCTGGAACTCTGATACCCAGATGTGGGGCTTGTGGACTTTTTCGGACGTGCAAATCTCCAAAGATGAAACCCTATGGAAAAGGGAAGATGGGAATTCTCGTCGTAGGCGAAGCCCCGGGAGAGAAGGAAGACGAGAAAGGACGACCCTTCATCGGCAAGGCCGGACAGCATCTACGGCAAGTCTTGGGTGAGATCGGCATAGACCTGGATCGAGATGCGTGGACAACCAATGCCCTTATATGTCGCCCACCGAAGAACAAAACACCAGACTCAAACCAAATCTCGCATTGTCGGCCTAATCTCCTCAACACCATCCGAGAATACCAACCGCAGGTTGTCATCACGCTCGGCCGGTCGGCGCTGGACAGTATCCTTCCTCAGTATTGGAAAGGGGACATCGGCGCGATGGAGAGATGGGCAGGTTGGCGAATCCCACTCCCAGACTTCTGGCTCTGCCCAACTTTCCATCCATCCTACCTGCTGCGGATGAAGAACTCGCTCATGGACCGTCTCTTTGAGACTCACCTCACTATGGCGTTTGGAATCTCTATCGCTCCACCCGAGCAACCCAAGTGGAATGAGAGAGTTCAGATCCTTTACGACGAGAAAGAGATCTGCCGAGAGATCCAAGGTGCAGATGATTCCGCCAGAGCAGAAGGATCTAACGGATGGCTCGCGGTCGACTACGAAACGAACTGTCTCAAGCCCGAGTGGCCAGAAGCGAAGATCTTCTCTTGCGCGATTTCTAATGCCCACCGAACCATCAGCTACCCTTGGGTTGGTGAGGCTATCGTTGCGACAGGGAGGCTCCTCAAGTCAAATCGGACGAAGAAGATCGCCTCAAATCTCAAGATGGAAGAGCGTTGGACGCTGAAGACTTTCGGTCACGGTGTAGCCAATTGGGGTTGGGATACGATGCTCGCTTCTCATTGCCTCGACAATCGACCTCACATCTGCGGACTCAAGTTTCAGCTGTTCGTAAAAATGGGTATCTGCTCCTACAATGAATCAGTTGAACCTTACTTAGCAAGTCAGGATGGACCCTACAATCGAATAGGTGAGATTTCTTGGAAGGACCTGCTGCTTTACGGTGGCTTAGATGCCCTTGGAGAGTATAGACTGGCAATGAAGCAGCGAAAGGAAATGGGATATGAACACGATTGAACATCTACTCACCTGCTTAGGTGAAGAAGGAGCTGAAATTGCTCACATCACCAGCAAAGCCATCCGATTTGGTCTTCACGAACGATGGGCGAAGAATCCAGACGAGAGCAAACCCTCCAACGCTGAGCGTCTCATAGACGAACTCAATGATCTTCTTGGTGTGGCTGACATGCTGGTCGAACGAGGAGAGATCCCAGCCAACTGGATGAACATCCCAAAGCAGGAAGCGAAGAAGGAGAAGGTGAGGAAATACATGAGATATGCTAAGGTGGACTGCGGGACTCTTAACGACTGATGAAAGTTGATGCTCTTCGCCAAGAAGGATACCAACTCCTTCACGATGGATTGATCGAGCTCTCTAAGGTGGAGGCGAATGGCATCCGCGTTGACGTTCCGCGCCTAGCTAAGACGAAAGAGACCCTCAAAGTGATGATGAGGCAGCTCAAAATTGAGATTGAAGCCGATGATGTCTGGAAGGTATGGCGCAAGCGATACGGTGAGAAAGCCAACCTCACTTCTAGAGACCAGCTCGGCACCGTGCTCCACAAAGAACTAGGATATGAAATTACTAACCAAACAGAAACCGGGCGACCTGCTACTGATGAAGAAGCCCTCCAGAAGATCGATCACCCGTTTGTCGGAAAGCTCATACGGTTTCTTAAATACGACAAGACTCTTGGTACGTTCCTTAAAGGGATCGAGAAAGAGGTCATTGCTGAGCGTCTTCATCCTGTATTCAATCTTCATGTTGCTAGGACATATCGCTCTTCAAGTGACTCACCTAACTTCCAGAATTTCCCAGTTCGTGACAAAGAGATTTCGGAGATAATCCGAAGCGTCTTCATTGCCTCCAAAGGTCATGTCCTTGTAGAGAACGATTTCAAAGGAGCCGAGGTTGTGGTGTCAGCGTGCTACCATAAAGACCCCAACTTCATTTCCTACATCACCACCGCCGGGAAAGACATGCACAAGGACATGGCTGCCCAAATCTACATGCTCAAGCCTGAGCAGGTTGACAAAGAGACCAGGTATGGTGCTAAGAACAGGTTCGTCTTTCCACAATTTTACGGTGATTTTTACGTGGCTTGCGCTCGCAATCTATGGGAGTGGATCCAGAAGGGCAAGCTAAAAGGGCCAGACGGGAAATCCCTCTATAAGCATCTGCAGAAGCACGGAATTGACGAGCTGGGTGATTGCAATCCTGAAGAGGATCCTCGCGACGGGACCTTTGAGAAGCATCTGAAAGAGGTTGAGGATGACTTCTGGAACCGGCGATTCATGGCTTACGGTAAGTGGCGAAAGGATTGGTACCGGCGGTATCTCGACAAAGGATACTTCGACCTGCTGACAGGATTCAGAGTCCATGGATCTTTCAACCGAAACTCGGCTGTGAACTATCCTGTTCAAGGAAGCGCCTTTCATTGTCTTCTTTGGGCCCTGATACGTGTGAATAAGTTGTTGGTAAAGCACCAGATGAAGTCAATGGTCGTGGGTCAAATCCACGACAGTTTGATAGGTGACGTCGCTGTCGACGAGCTCAAAGACTACCTGGAGATCGTCGAGAAGGTAGTCACCGTCGACTTGCCGAAAGCCTACAAGTGGCTCATTGTGCCGCTGGAGATCGAATATGAAATCGCTCCAGTCAACGGCAATTGGTTCCAGAAGAAAGAGACCAAATTCAAGAAGGGAAAGTTTTTCCATCCAGACAACCCAAAACGGTTCACGACTGATCCAGTCGTGTTCCTCAAAACACTGAAAAGCAAATGAGCCAAATAACCCACCCAGAACTCGTTAAGGCCCTGGTGAAGCCAGGGGAGACTATCGCAAGAGAATTGACTGGAAGCGATGCTAATCTGTGGCATATGGCTTCCTGCATCCCAGGTGAAGCGGGCGAGCTATTCGACGCGGTCAAGAAGCGAGTCATCTACCGCAAGATACTAGACCGAGACAACGTCATCGAAGAGCTTGGTGACTTGGAGTTCTACCTTGAGGGACTCCGGCAGGAGCTCGGCATCACCCGAGAAGAGTGCCTGCAAGCAAACATTCACAAGCTCTCCAAACGATACATGGACCTGAAATACTCTAACCAAGCTGCGCAGGCCCGGGCCGACAAAGATGATGGCTGCGGGGCAATCGACGGTGGCGGGATTGGGGTGGGAGCATGAGCATCTATCGTAAGTATCGGCCGAAGACTCTCAAAGGTGTCGTAGGGCAGGACAGTGCAATCCGGTCCATCCAGAAGCTGATGGACCGGAACGAACTCCCTCATGCTATTCTGCTGACTGGACCTTCCGGCACGGGCAAGACAACCATCGCGAGAATCATCCGAGATCATCTGCAATGCGAGAAAGCCGATTACCAAGAGATTGACTGCGCCGTCGCCGAGAGTCCGATCGAAGTGGTTAGGCGATTGTCTAAAGCTGCTCACCTCTCTCCCATGGTCAGTCCGTGCCGGGTGTTCTTTCTAGAAGAAGTTCAATCACTTAGCCGAGCTGGATTCTCTCAGCAAGCCTTCTTGAAGCTGCTTGAGGAAATTCCGGATCACGCCTATTACATTCTAGCCACTACCGATTCTGGAAAGCTTCACAAAGCAGTCGTTACCCGATGCACTGAAGTCAGACTGGGTCCGCTTGACACACCCTCCTTAGGGAGAGTCATTCGGAGAGTCATCGACAAAGAGGCGATGAAGGTGTCCGACAAGGTTATCGATGAGATAGTAGATGCCAGCGACGGATCGGCCCGCAAAGCGTTGGTAATACTAGAGCAGGTGGGCTGGTTGGAATCTGAAGAGGAGCAGTTGAAAGGTGTCAGTTCCTCCTCGATAGACAAGGACCAAGCTATCCTGCTCGCGCGGGCTCTCTTCAAGCCGGGTGTCAAGTGGCCAGAGGTTGCTGCAATCTTGAGAGACCTCAAGGATGATCCAGAAGGAATTCGATATCTCATCTTAGGTTATTCTCGAACCATTCTGCTTTCAGGTAGCAAGCTCTCACCTTGGGCATTCAGAGTCATTGACATCTTTTCAGACAATTTCTACGACTCAAAGCACGCTGGTTTAGCTGCGGCGTGCTGGGAATTGATTCAATGTTCTGAATAGCAGATAATAAAGTGCATGAGTGATGAGCAACAGGTCAGCGTTGAGATTGATAAGAACAATCTCGACAAGGAATGTATTCACCTGCCGAACGATTATGTTGTGGCAGCGCGCCAAGCTGCTGATGTAAGGCTGGACATGGACGAGAAGAAAGCTCACTTGGACGTGGTCCAAGCTCAACTGGCGAAAGAGATCCGAGCCGATCCTGAATCATTCGAAATCGAAAAGCTCACCGAAGCGGCACTCGCTTCAACCATTTTGCTCCAGCCACGCTACCAGAAGGCGCTCAGTATCTTCCAGAAAGCGAAGCACGATTACGATTTGATTCAAGCCCTTGTTTGGGCATTGGAGCATAAGAAACGCTCGCTGACTCTTTTGGTCGAACTTCACGGCTTGGGATACTTTTCAGATGTGAAGGTCTCCGAGAAAGGCCGGGAAGCGGTGAACGAGATGCTTCGCAAGAAGGTCCACAAAAAGTTCAGAGACGATGACTAATGAATACCTTCGACATCTTACTCCTTTTGTTCGCGGGACTGATAATACTGCCCATCATGACTTACATGGTGGTGAAATTTGGTGCGGCCGGCTATTTTAGGGCGCGCCGCAGAGAACAGAACAGACAAAACACCGAGAAAGGAAACCTAAATGAGTCGTGCCAAAAGTGAAAAACGGCGTTACACGAACGCCCGGGAGCAGGCGAACAAGCAATCGCTGGGCTTTGTTCCTGCATACCTAAAGCTGCCGAAGGGTGCCAGCCTCTTCAAACCCAAAGCAGGGGTCATGCTCTTGGATATACTGCCCTTCGAAGCAGGCAAGGGCAATCCAAATGCAGACGAAGGGATGCTACACTGGGAGAGGACTTTCAGTGCCCACCGCGGCATCGGAGCCAACAGTGACAGTTTCCTCTGCCCGCGACTGCTAAACAAGAAGCCGTGTCCCATCTGCGAACACCGCCTTCACCTGGTGAAGGCCGGGGACGAGGACGACGAGGATCTCATCAAGGATCTCTCGCCGAAGACCCGTCAGCTGTTCAACGTCATCAACCTCAAGGATCCGGACAAGGGAGTTCAGATTTGGGACATGTCCTACTTCCTGTTCGGCGAGACGCTTTACAAGCGGCTGCGGGATGCCGACGAGGGCGACGAGTGGGAGAACTTCTTCTTCCTAGAGGGCGGGCTAACACTAAAGATCGGCTTCAGTGAGCGGTCCTTTGGTGGTGCATCCTTCCACGAGGTGGACACCATCGACTTCAAGCCTCGCAAGCGGGATTACGATGACGACATCCTGGAGCAGGTTCACGTCCTGGACGACTTACTTGTCGTTCCTGAGTATGACGAGCTCAAAGAGACCTTCCTTGAGACTACCGAGGACGAACCCAAGAAGGGCAAGCGCAGCAAGGACGATGATGATGACGATGATGATGAACCAAAGTCAAAACGCCGTCATGCAGACGATGATGACGATGATGATGATGACGATGATGACGAGCCCAAGGGCAAAAAGCGTCATGCAGACGATGACGATGACGATGATGACGATGATGAACCCAAGGGCAAGAAAGCAGCTCGCAACGGGGACGATGACGATGACGATGAGGTTGACGAGCCGAAGAAAAAGTCCTCCAAGGCTGACGACGACGATGACGACGATGACGATGATGAACCCAAGGGCAAGAAAAAGACTCCCAGTGACGATGACGACGACTGGGATGACGTAGATGACGATGATGACGATGAGCCCAAGGGCAAAAAGAAGCCGGCCGATGACGACGATGATGATTCGGACGACGATGACGATGAGCCCAAGGACAAGAAAAAGAAGAACCAGTTCGCCAAGCAGAAGGGCGACAAGGGCTGGGACAAGGACGATGACGATGATGACGATGACGAGCCTAAAAAGAAGAAAAAGGTCGCCGCGTCCGCCGATGACGACGATGATTCGGACGACGATGACGACTGATGAGTCCGAAGGCCATACTCACCAAGCGGCGCGACAAGGTGCTGCTTAACGGGGAGAGTGCTCTCAGCACTGGGAGCACTCTCCTCAATCTCGCTTGCACAGGCCACCCCGATCTTGGTTTTCTCAAAGGCGGCTACTACTACCTAGTGGGTGACAGCACCAGCGGTAAAACGTGGCTCTCTCTTACCTGCTTCGCAGAGGCCTGCTGCAATAAAGCCTTCCGCAATTACCGGCTCATCTTCGACGACGTGGAGAACGGTGCGCTGATGGATATTGAGCATTATTTCGGCAAGGCCGTAGCGCAGAGGATGGAACCTCCCGCTACTAAGAAAGGGCTGCCTGCCTACAGCGACACGGTTGAATCATTCTACTACAACATCACCGATCGGCTGAAGGAGGGTGAGCCTCTCATCTACGTGCTCGACTCTCAAGACGCGCTCACGTCAACCGCAGCCACTAAGAAATTTCAACAGCAGAAGAAAGCGTCTGAAGAGTCCGAGGATTCCAAAGGGTCCTACGGTGACGGAAAGGCGAAGTATCACAGTGAGAATCTCCGTGTTGTCCTAGCCGGATTGAGAAAGACCAGAAGCATTCTCATTATCATCGGGCAGACTCGCGACAATCTCGGCTTTGGGTTCGATCCCAAGACGCGCTCGGGTGGGCGTGCTCTTCGCTTCTACGCCAACCTCGAGATTTGGACTTCGGTCAAAGAGAAGATCCGCAAGCTAGTCCGTGGACGAGAGCGCACGATCGGCGTCCGCTGTTTAGCCGAGATACGCAAGAACCGTGTGACCGGCAAGATTGGTAAGGACCGCATGGTTGAGCTGCCGATCTACTACGATCTCGGCATTGACGACCTAGGCTCGTGCGTAGACTTCCTCATTGCCGAGAAGCACTGGCCTAAGGTGAAGCAGGAAGGTGAAGAGGCCAAGTCCAAGAAGAAGATTTACGATGCTACCGACTTGATGTTCACTGGCACGCGAGAAAAGATCGTGAGATACACCGAAGTTGAAGATCTTGAGCCGAAGGTGAGGGAGATCACAACTCAGGTTTGGAAAGGAATCGAAGATGAGTGTCGACCCAACAGGAAGCGCCGTTACGTATGAAACGAAAAGTAATTCAGATCACATCAAACATTGACTCGGTTGGAAAGTATCTCATCCTCGCAGTTTGCAACGACGGAACGATTTGGAAACTCGACGGACTTTATGAGGGAGATCCTATTTGGCAGCCCTTCATAACCCCTCCCCAACCAACTCCTCCTGAAGAAGACGATACCGCATGAGCCCAGCTGAATTTCCTGAAGCCAATCAAGTGTTCGGACCACCACAAGGGATGGATGTGAATCAGGTGATGCCTATAAAGGCTTTTGTAGGTCAAATCCTAGGTGGCTCGTGCGACGGGATGCAGATGGTCGTCGTAGCCTGGAGACCTGAACCAGAAGACCTCGTCGCTCTGAACGATGGGGCGTTGGTGTATCTTGCAGTCATAGGTGGCTTGCCTCCTCATGCCGTAACCACGACATTCCCAACAAGGATAGGATGAAAAAAGTCAGAGCACTCGCCAAAGTCCAAATCACAGTAGAAGTCGAAGCCAGTGGTGCGTGGGGACCTGATTGTTCCATCGGCCAACTCTACAACCAAGCAGAAGAGTCAGCAAAGGGATCACTCGCCAACCTCTTCTCCGCCCAAGGGAAGTCCTTCAGGATTGTAGGATCACCCAAAGTCCTCGGCATCATGACAGAGGACTTATGAAGAAAAAGCACCACGCCGATCAGTTTGAATTGGGTCTCCTTCCTGCCGATGAGATCAAGAACGAGGGGGCTGGTGAAGTTTGGAAGAAGAGTGAACGAGACAAGGCGTTGGACCGTTACTTTGCCGGTGCCCACCCGAAGCAGATTGGGATAGACTTCAAGGGAGCCCCCAAGGCTTTCATGAATTCAATTCTGAACAAGCTCAAATACAACTATAAGAAGAAGGGGAAAGAGGATCAGCCCGGCCGAGCCGAACGATACGAACCCTTTCGTCGTGCCAGCAGAAAGGGACAGAGACTCACCCCAAACGAAATTGACTTCATCAGGGCTCATCAGGAGATAGGACTCGACCAGAAGATCACTGCGAAGATCATCTGCCGCGATGTCCTTGAAATTTTCCCAGACCACGAGAGTGACAACCGAGTCAACAGTCTGAAAGAGATTGTCCCCTCTCTCGAAGTGGTGCTGGCCTTCCGCTACGTCTTCCACGTTTACAACAAACAAATCATTTCTGATAAGAAATACGACGACCTGAAATTTGCTGAGATAGAATATGGCACGGGGTATGCCGAGCTGAAGAAAAGCCCGAAGGATTGCCCGCACTACATCAAACATCTCGCCATGTATCTGGTCGAGAAGTATGAAGCTCACGAGAGAGACAAGATGAAAACAAGGAAGGACGAGTCGTGAGCGAACTTCTTGTCCTCGACGTGCATCTGCTTTGTCACCGGGCGTTCCATACCATGAAGAATCTCTCATGGGAAGGAAAGGCAACCGGAGTCATATTCGGATTCCTCAAGACTCTCAACTTCCTCAGGGACGAGCTCCAAACCGACCAATTCGCATTCTGCTTTGAGCACCCTCACCTCTACCGCAAGGACATCTACCCAGCCTACAAGCAGAAGCGAGCTGAGCAACGAACACCTGAAGAGAAGAGAGCTCGCAAAGAGCTGTCTCGTCAGATTGGTCTGCTCCGGGAGAGGTACCTCCCAATGATTGGATTCAGAAATATCCACTACGTTTACGGGTATGAAAGTGATGACCTGATGGCCGAAATAGCCGAGCTCCATCTCAGGGGAGAAGTTATCCTCGTGACATCTGACTCAGATCTCTTCCAATGCCTCAAGCCAGACGTCTCAATCTACTCACCATCTGCTGGGAGGGTCCTAACCAAAGCGTGGTTCGAGAAGAAGTATGGGATCCATCCTCTCCAGTGGGCAAGAGTGAAAGCCATTGCGGGTTGTGCCACTGATGAGGTCAAAGGGATTCCCAGGATCGGAGAGCTAACGGCTCTCAAGTTCCTGCGCGGCGAGCTCAAAGAGTCTAGCGCAGCGTATAAAGCTATCGATTCCGCACGAGGCCAGGCTATCGCGCATCGAAACAGGCGTCTAGTAAGATTGCCCTTCGAGGACTGCCCAACGCCGATCATGCAAAGAGACAGGCTGAGCAAGAAGGGATGGGAAGAGGTTTGCGACGAACTTGGAATGAAATCATTAGCAGGAGGCTTTCGTGCCTAAGGCCGCGAAGGGATCAGACTTCGAGCGCGAGTTGTGCAAGCGTCTCTCCTTGTGGTGGACAGATGGTGAGAGAAACGATATATTTTGGCGCACCTCCCAATCAGGTGGGCGTGCTACCCAGAGGTCAAAGAAGGGAGAGACCACGTTTGGAAGCTACGGGGATCTGACAGCGATTGACCCCATTGGCTCTCCACTCATTAAGATGTTCACGATCGAGTTGAAGCGTGGATCCTCATACGGCACGCCGGGTGACCTGCTCGACTTCAAACCAATCAATTCAAAGCACCCTTGGGTGGTGTGTCTCAAGCAAGCGATTCGTAGTCATGAACAAGCAGGTAGTCTCGCTTGGATGATGATTTGCAGACGAGACCATCGCCTGCCGATCGTGTATCTAGAAGCGAGGATCCTTAGGATGTTGAGAGGCGACAGCGGTCCAATATCAAGTGACTCCAATTTCGTGAAATTCTATTTGACCATTAAGCAGGAGTCCCTGGGATTCGACCGTATCTGCTTCACAGGGCTCCCACTAGAATCCTTCCTTGAATCCATTAGTCCCAAACAGATAATAAGAACGGTCAAAGGCTACAAATGAGCAAACCCAAACTCAAAGCACTAGGGAAAAAAGTCACCAAGTTTGAGGGTCTGGAAGTATTCCCAGCCCCAAGCGGGATCCAGAGAGTCATCTGCACCTCCGATGAGGTGACTGCTCTGTGCCCGGTGACTGGACAGCCAGATTGGTACATCGTCAAGATCGACTACATCCCTCAAAAGCTCTGCGTTGAATCGAAAACACTCAAGCTCTACCTGCAATCCTTCCGGCAGCAAGGTCACTTTTGTGAAAGGTTCTCCAGCATCATTGCTCACCAGATCCTGAAGACCCTCGAACCCTTGAAAGTGTCAGTCACAGTCACCCAGAAACCACGCGGCGGTATCGCCATCGAAGCCACCACCTGCTTATGAAAAAAGTCTTAGTCCTCACTTCGGGCGGAGTAGACAGCACCACACTCCTTTACCATCACGTTAAGGGAGGTGACGAAGTCCAAGCCATCGCTTTCAACTATGGCCAGCGGCACAGCAAAGAACTTGAATATGCTCATCTCAATGCGAACCTGTTGCAAGTCCCTTTCACACTGGTAGACGCATTATTCCTGGGGCGGATCTTGACCGGCAGCTCGCAGACCGATGCATCGGTTCCCGTGCCGCAGGGTCACTACTCTGAAAACTCGATGAAGGCGACTGTCGTTCCCAACAGGAACATGATCCTCTTGTCCATCGCTATCGGCGCCGCTATCGCAAAGAAGCTGGATTATGTCGCCTACGCTGCCCACGCGGGCGACCATGCCATCTACCCAGACTGCCGACCAGAGTTCGCCAGGGACATGGGCAGGGTGGCAAGCAAGTGCGATTGGAGGCCCATAAAGCTCTTGAGGCCATTCGTCAAGATGAGCAAAGCCTGGATCATTGGTCACGGGAAAGAGTTGGGTGTGGACTATTCCAAAACCTGGAGTTGCTACGAGGGAGGCGCTTTGCACTGTGGCCGCTGTGGAACTTGTGTCGAACGGATTCTCTCCTTCAAAGAAGCGAAGGTTGACGACCCTACCACCTACCAAGATCCAGAGTTCGCAAAGCAATACGAGAAATGATTGATCTTGAACAAGAGCAGCAAGAGATTGAGCATCTTCAATCTCGCCTCACACTGTCGAAGCAGACTGTCGAGAAAGAAGAGAAAGAGCTGAAGGGAGCCGAGCAGAAGTTGAAGGATACTCAGACTGCCCAGGAGATCCTTCAACTTCTCGCCCAGGCTGTTCAGCAGAAGGCCCATCAACGCATCAGCGAGGTTGTCAGTTCTTGCCTTTCGACAGTGTTTGAAGATGAGGCGTATAGATTCAAAATTGAATTCGAACGGAAACGTGGAAGGACCGAAGCCAGATTGAGATTTACCCGTAGGGAGTTAGAAGTGGATCCACTCACGGCAGCAGGTGGTGGAGTAGTTGACGTGGCTTCATTTGCTCTGCGTTCGGCTTGTCTTATCCTACACCGCCCTCGACTCAGTCGTGTTATCGTCATGGATGAACCTTTCAAGTTCTTGAGTGCTCAATACCGAGAAAGAATTCGATCCATGTTAGAGCAACTCTCAAAAGAATTGGACATCCAGTTCATCATGGTTACCCATATCGAGGAACTCGAAACGGGAAAGATCTATGACCTCTGAATCCCGATTTTGGGAGAAGGTTGACATACGATCAAAAGAAGAATGTTGGATTTGGAAGGCTGCACTCAACGATGGTTATGGTTTCTTCTGGACGGGGAAAAAGGTTGATGGGGCTCATAGGTTCTCCCTAGAATTGAAATTAGGGAGGGAGTTGAAGAAAGGTGAATGGTCTCTTCATTCATGCGACAATCGTCCTTGTGTGAATCCAAATCATCTCTTTCTAGGAAATCCAAAAGCCAATACCCACGACAGCATTCAAAAAGGGAGATTTGCAAGAGGGGAATTGGCAGGGATTTCCAAACTAACAGAAGATGAGGTCCTTCAAATCAGGAACCTCTACCACCAAGGGAAGACAGCAAAGGAGTTAGACGAGATGTTTGGGATAAAAGTCACCAGTTTCATAGTCAAAGGTCTCACCTGGAAGCATGTCGGCGGTCCTATCCAAACGGTAGACATGAGGAAATTAAGAAACGGACGGAAACCAAAATGAGAAAGATTCTCCAAGACACTGACCCCATGCCGTATGGCAAGCACGGACCCAACGGCACCGAACCCTGCATGATGCAGGACGTGCCGGCGCAATACCTTCATTGGCTTTGGGTGAATGGTTTGAAGAATGAAACGAAAACTTCAAACGTCGCTGACTACATCCAGCGCAATCTCGAAGCCCTCAAGAAAGAATGGCCCGACGCTATTTGGAGCTAAGGAGTGAATTGAACCTCTACCAGGCTGACGCGAGCTGCCCAGTGGAACTCCGCAGCTGAGTAGTTGGTGGCTGTTACCCGGATCCTCAATGAATCATGTCCCGTATCGGCATCCACTTGAGGATCACCGAAGGTGTTAGACTCGTCACCGGCAAGCACAGTCACAGTCACAGTAGGAGCCTTCGCCTTCGCCGGGTCGAATTTCCCAGCTGTGCTGTAGGAAGGATTGGTGGCATCCCAATTATCAGTGATCTTCACCGTCCCATCGTTATTGTAGATGGCTCCGGTGATCTTCCAAGCCCCGGCGACTGCCGCTGCGGCTCCTCCTCCACCCGTCCAGCTCAGCAGCAAGATTTCAAACGCCCAAGCTGTGTCCAGCGGGATGGTCAATCTGGGATCTGACTCATCCTCCATCAGCAATTCAGTTTGGGTGTTGTCTGTCGTGGTAGCTGTCAGAAGACACTCAAGGCGAACTGCGCTGATCATCTTGTTGAGCTTCTCCCGAACCGAAAGCCCCTGCTCGTTATTTTCAATTGGTTCAATATTCATGATTGGTCCTTCCAGTAAAACCGGTCCACCCACTGTCCTCTATCGTCCCACGTTCCTTTTGCGAGAATCCAAAACGGACCGGTCACGAGCGTCGTGCAACCCGCAAACAACGACAAGAGAATGATGAATTGGCGACGATTAATCATACCAAAATTCACCATCCAACCAGTAACCGTCATCATTCCAAGTGGTGTCCTCAAGAATCCAGAAGAGACTGATTTCTTGGATCCAAGGACCCTGCCCGTTGTTGATGCCCGCGACCCGAACGTAGAGTGTGCCCGGCAACACAGGCAGCGCGATCGTCGGCCGGGTCACTGTCCCGCGATTCTCCCAGCTTGTCCCGTCCACCGACGTTTGGACAATGTAGCTCTGGGCGCCTAGCGCAGGCGGCCACGTTGCGACAATGTTGGACTCTGGAACATTCGTCCTGGTGAGGTAAAGAGCTTCAACGACAGGGAGGTCAGGCATCACCGGAGGAACTGAAGGAGTTAAGAGAGGTGGTGCGTCTTCATCATCAAACGTGTGAATGATAGGAGCGTCATTCACCAAAGTGATACGAACCCTCTCTCCTCCCTGGGGCTCCATCTTGACCACCTTCCCATACTTCGTGACATTCCCTGTTTTGCCGAATAAGAACAGCATCGGCTCTGACGCCCCGCCCAGCAAGAAATCAGGTTCCTCATCCAGCGTGACAACGACTTGCTTTGAGTCAGGAGTCTGGGTGGCAGTAACAGGACCGATGATATCACCTCTCTTGTCCCTCAAAAGGATCTGGTAGGTGAAGCCATCTTCAAACACGAGTGGTTCAGACACGTAGAGGAGGTAATCATCACCCACCTTATCCACTGACACGATGAATCCTGACTGACCCCACTGAGGAAGGTCATGACTGATAGCAACCAAATCTCCATAACTAGGCAAGAATCCTTCCATGCCTGTCTCGAAAGTGATGTTCTCCCTCAGATACTTTCGAGACGCGAGCATGTAAAGACCTTCATGGTAGGCGTGATCACGATTTTGAATGCCTGGAAAGCGAATATCTTCAGGATTGTCGCTTGTGCCACCCGGCAGTGTGGCTATTACTTGCTCTTGCTTGTAGCCTGTAGCAACCTCAGTGTATTCAATTGAAACACTGTCATGGTCGGCTGGCTCCCACAATTTGATTTGCCATTCGAAAGACCCCTTGACGATGTTCTCAGGGGTGAACATCGTAACGGGCAGCGTCAAGGGACCATCCCTTTTCAAAGTGACAAGGGATCCCACCAGCATCGGCAAACCTCGGCCTACCCGCGCTACCATCCTAGCTGCGTCCCACACTGTGAGAGGATCTCTGAAAGTCCAGTCGAAATGCTCACCACGACTCTCGTAAAGGGAGTCGAGGGCCTCAAGAGCATCCCAATCGTAGAAGTTTTCATCTACCAGCCGGCCACCATAGTTGGCATTCCTGAATATATCAACAAAAGCCCAGATGATAGACCGAGTGGCAACCGGAGCACTGAATCCACCCGATTCACGAATAGGAAGTTTGCGCGTTGCGATGACGTTGAGCTTCCTCTGGGTATTAGAATTCAGGTTGCTGGTGGCTCTAATCTTCACCGCCACCATTGTGAGATCTCCGTAATCCGGCTCGTCACCATCTACAAATCCTCTCAGGCCCTCCCAAATGGTCTCGCTTTGGGTTCGTGCATCAATGGTGGCTGTGCTTGTCCTGCGAGATCTCACCTCATAACGCCCCAAAGCGACATCTACCGAGTAGGTGATTCGTTGGGCCGTTGTGGTAGCCATCGTGATCGAAGGTGAAAAGATAGTAGTCCATCCTCCCAAAGGAGCCCCGGCATTGTCAATCAGTCTTGCCTGAACCTCGAAAGCGATGGTGACAGTTTCCATCCTCCCTTTATTGCTCTGGTGGTAGACACCTCTGGGAAAGATGATGTCAACCTCTATGCGAAAGATTTCAGTTCCTGAACTGTTCGCCGGAAAGGGCCCGATCCATCCATCCGGAAGAGGGTAGTTTGCTTCACCTGGCTGGTAAAGGATCTGTGACGCAACTTCAACAGAAGTCTGCACGTTGGTGTGGAACAGGGTGGTGCTGTCACCCGGATCAAGAAGCTCCCAGGTCACTTCTTCATACTCGCTGATCTCCGTATCACCTATGCGAATCTCATCGACCTCATAGGTGCCCTGCCCAACACAATAAAGAGAGAACTGAAACTGGTCATTGTCCACGTAGCGAAAGAAAGGACGGGCGGCGAAGGACGGGTAGATCCGATTGCGACCGTAATTCACCTCAATAGGCTCACCTAAGCGAATATCGTTCTGCTGCCCTTTAACTGAGAACACCGGGTCGGACGCCGGCAAGGCTCCAGGAACGGTAGGGGTCAAAACCAACGCAAGCACGATGGCGAGCACGATGGCGACGATAATGATGATGGCGGCAACCCAGCCTGCTACCACCACAAAATTCACAATGTCGTTTGGCCTGATCTCCCTGTCCCAGTCTCTCCTTAGAACAGGTTCACCATTCACCAAGCAAATGGTAGGATCCGTGAATTCGATGAAACCTGGATAGGTCGTCTGGAGCCATCCCCTGATTGAGATCCCACCAGGATGGCAGTGCTTCCTCAGTCCCTCAAACGGCTGAAAAGGATTCTTAGTCTCAATGATGAACGCCATAAACAAAGAATCTTATAGTCTTGAATCCCTTCCAATGCAAGAACAAAAGAGTCTCGGCGACGACATGGTTGGCGTATTGGTAAGCATGAACGACCTTGCCCCCGTCCGTAGCCGCCCAAACCCCCACGTGATGCAAAGCCTCTCGCTGGCTCATCGCTACTACACAGCCGTCCACGGGCTTTAGTACCTCCCTCCACAGTCCCTGCGACTGAGCCACGATCTCCCGGCAGATCGCAAGCACAGTGTTCTCGGTTACCCCTGGAAGGTCTGGGAGGTGGATCCCCCTTTCTGCTTGGTAGATGAGCTTGACCAATCCGTAGCAGTCCAGCCCACCCGGTTCCCGACCTCCCAGACAGTAGGGGATTCCAATGTATTTAGCGGCCCAGTGACTCATCCTAATCCTGGGAATCTCGCTCGTGTGTAGAGCTCAGTTGGAAACTTGCGGTTGACGAGATCAATGAAAGTTGCTCGGCCGGTCACCTGATAAGAGGTGATTTGAATGTCTTTCAAGTAGAGCACTAGAGGAGGATTCATCTGAGGCTCTTCAAGATTGTCGCTCAGATAAGGTCGATACACCACCTCAACGGGAACCTCCTCAGCCATCGCTGCTTCTACGAACCGGCTCGCAACGCGGTTGATGTTATCCACCGAAATCGTAAGGCTCCTGAATCCTTCTTCGTTCTCGGGAGGAAGCGAGAATTGAAACCCAGCTGGCTGGAAAGAGCGGAGGACTCCGTTTTCATCTTTTGCCGAGATTCCTTTGGGAGCCCTGACGATGTAAATAGGATCCTGAACCCCTGTCTGACGAATCTCCAAAGTGTCGTAGACCACCTTGGTGGACGGCGCGCTTGCATAGGCTTCTTTGATCGCATCTTGAAGTGAAGGGTTTGGCATAGAACTAGCGCCTCAATGTCCTTGTCCTGACGGTGCCGCTGTATCCTGAAGTTCCAGCCGCGTTCTGCGACAGCGTTCTGTATAAATAACTCGTGTCCCTTTTCAGACCTGTGTCCGCAAGGAAGCCGTCACCTGGCCGCGTTCCAACCTGCGCGAATGAACGACCGTCACGTGACCTCTCGATCAACACCGTCCATGCCTGTGAATCCCAACTCACGTCAATCCGAGACGTGCTCACCGGAACCGCCCGAAGCCCAGACGGCGGCAGCGGCGCGGTCGGTGGCGCATTGGTACCAACCGTGAATAAGGTGAACGTGCTCGCCGTCCAGGTGCCCTGGTTATCTTTGACGACGATATAGGCCGACCATTGGCCATTCGTCGGCAAGGCCACCCAAGTCCCGTTGATACCTAAAGCAGTGTTCCCTTTGAGTGTCTGCGGCGTGATGGGAACTAGATCAACATGAGGACCGTCGGCTCTCGTGCCTCCAGGTGGGAGCAGTGTGAGCGCGCCGTCAACCAACATCAAATCGCCCGCGCCGTCATTGCGGATCACCGCGCCGATGTTCACCGACGATCCCACCGTCACGTTGGTCGTGCTCATAGTCGGTGGAACGAGTGTCAGTATCGGACTTGGTGACGGCACTGGCGGCGGGACGTTGGTGTAGACATTGCTCTGAAAACTCTCGGCCGTCTGGCCGTTCTTCGTTTCATAGGCCGTGAGTGTGAAAACCATTTCAAGATTGGTGCTCACCTGCACCGTTGCGTTGGTCTGTGTATTCGGCATTGACACTACCACTCCCCAGGGCCACGGCGGATTGCCCGTCGCGGAGTATAACCTCTGTCCCGTGACGTTCGTTAACGGGGTTGGGCTTAGGTTCCACACCAGGTTGACCGTTTCGCCCATTGCGTTTGGGTACCAGTTGAACGAACTTACCATACCAAGAAGCGCCAGCCACAGTGATAAACGGCTCTGTTGCCCCACGCCGTTCTCGAAGCCTGATCCGCTGGCCGGTTTGCTGGTCGAAGAACTGAACGCGCCATCGGATTCTCTGATTGTTGATGACATTGGCGTTGAGTGGTGAGGAGCCGTCGAATGGTCGGAATTCATAAAACCCAGGGATCATTTTTCATAGGTTATGTTGCCAGGTTTCCCAAGCCAAGCCACTCGGCAAACTTTATTGCGGCTGCAACCACGACCGTCATCACCACTGCAATGACCAATATGCCAATGGCTACAGTCGTCCAATCCCAATCAGGTTGCTTGTCGTTCATGGTAGCGTCGTCACCCGGACCTTGTGCCAGTTCGTGTAAAGATTGCCGCACTCCGTGGCAGTCAGCTCGCGCGAGTAAATCAGGAGCGACTCCAAGTTGCCCAGGAAGAATTGTGTCGTCCCACCAAAGGAGCCGATCACGTTGATACCAATGTCGGCCACCAACGCCGTGGCCGGGTTCCCAATATCCGAGATATTCTGCCGAAATTGGGCCTTGTTCCCCGACGAGTAACGAAAGAATCCGACGCCAGCATTTGTGCCAGAGAAACTGTTCGGGTTCGACGATGGGAAGGCTGTCCCGTCATACTCGAACCACTGGGCCCCTGGAGTGTCAATCCTGATTCCTCCAGCACCCGCCCCTGTTTTACTAATTAGATATTTCGTGCCTGAACCGCCGTTGTAGGACCAGAGCCCAATCACCGTGAAACCGCTGGTTATACTGAGCGTGATCGTGTTGCTGATGCTGAGCGTGTCCGTAGTCCCATCAAAAACCAAAGCGGGTTTTGCCCCTGCTGCGTTGGTTCTCCAGGTCGGCCTCGCTGTACCTGATGCTGTGGCGACGTTTCCAGACTTCAGATCGACCCAAGTAGAGACTGGGTCACCGTCGTTCAGGGTTGTGATCGAATCTGCTGTCCAGATATACACCAGTCCTGAGATCGTGTTTGGGTATCCAATTGGATCAGACGCCGCTGAGCCACCTAGCTTCATGCGTGGTCCAGGCACGATTGTCGTTGACGCCTGAACCGTTCCGATCCTTTGCGGCAACCAAGTCTCCGGCACACTGACGATGATTGTGCTGGCCAGAGTGCAAACCGCAAAGAACTTGACGAATGGATTCTTCATTGTGTGCTCCCATAACTGATGACGAGGGGTCCTGAAAAGCTGACGGCTGTGCTGGCATCAGACCCATCCCTGGCCAACCTGATCGTCCACATCTGGCCAGCCGTGACGTTGCTGTTCCAGTTCGTGAGGACAACGTTGCTGATAGTTTCCACGTCGCCTGATGCGCCCGAAGCGTCACCGGCAAACGAGAGTGTGACCGAAGTGCTCAATGACGGCGAGTCGTAGGGGTTGCTGTCCGCATCGCTTTTCATCGTGAGGACGTAGGAGTGCGCCGCCGTGTCCGCTGCGCCAAGGCGAAACTTGAACCGTTCCACCTTAAGGTTAACTCCCGTATCTATATCCTCAGGTACCGTCAGGCGATACTCGCAATAGTTGGTTGTGGTGGCTCCAGCCGACGCGAATATGACCTGACCGAAAGTGGCAGCCGTGTTGGTCGTATTGAAGACAGCTCCCGTGCCCTCGACTGAATGAGGCGAGGGAAAGACGAGGTAGTTCTTGGTCTTGAGCGAGTGACTGCCGCCGTCTGCCGTGGTCTGAATCGTTCCAAATCTCGCGGCAGCGAGTGTGCCGCTGGATAGATCGCCGGCGCTTCGCGTGTCCAAGTCAGCCAAGCTACTCCCCGTCTTGCTGACCTTTGACCAGCCTATCGCCGCGCTGGCGCTGATCTGCGCGTTCGCCAAGTTCGTCGGGTTAACGGTGAGGTTGGTTGTGCCGCTGACCCCCACGACGGCAGTGCTGGAGTCCTGTAAGTTGGCAATGGGCATCTCCGTTCCATTGGCGCTGAAAACGGTCGCGGCTTTGCCGTTAACCTTGATCGTGTTGCTGACGTTGACCACTGAGACGTTCTGGGTGGTGACGTTGATCGTGGTGGCATAAAGGTTCGTGATGAATACATCAGAAAAGTTGGTTGACCACGCCAATACCCCATTTGAGACGACCAGGACAAACCCCTCGGAGCCCATCGGGAACCTCCGCAAATGGGACCCGTCATAGTAGAACAAATCTCCCGCCGATCCGACGATCGCCCCAAGGTCTTTGACGAGCGCCGGGAAACGGTTTGTGTCCAGGGTGCCGCTGGTAATCTTTGACGCAGCGAGCGAAGGGATATCCGCTGCCACCAAAGCACGCAAACTGGAAGCTCCCGTCATACCATCAGGAGTAGCAAGGACTTGGTTCGCCGACTGCCCGGTGGCAGCCGTGACTGCAAAGGTACCACTTGAGGTGATTGAGCTCGGCGATACGGACAGCCAAGAAGGAACAGTCATACCTACACTCGTCACCGTCCCAACTCCTCCCGCTGTGCTGTCGACGTATCCCTTGGTGGCAAGGTCGCCAGACAGAGTAGGTGTTGCTGCGTTGGTGGCTTTGAATCCACCCATGTTCAGATCGCTTTGCAGCTTCCCATTGTTGATGAGAAAGGGAGTCACAGCGGCGAAAGCCAATAACGGGAAAAGGAATATCAATAGAATCTTTTTCATACTAAATAGAGGTGGTAGTGTAGAACATAGTTGGATGAATCCGTCATTCCCGTCAAGGCAAAATCAAATCCATCTGTGGTTGGGGCACCTACCAAGCAAGCCACAATGACACCCCCGCCCACTGGACTCTGAACCGTCAGCAGAACAGAGATAGGATCATAGTCGAGGTCAAGTCCAGTGACAGACCCACTGCTGACTCCATTCCCAAGAGCAAGGGTACCATGAACATTGGTCGCCTCATTGACGAAATCGGCGACGTCCTGCATTGAAAGCTTCACGTCATCCCCTACTTCGTAAGGGGATCGTGTTGCGTAGAGCTCATCGGTAGCCAGCGCCGGCGCTCCCGTATCCATCTCATGAACGTTTTTACCCGCCATAGGTCACTCCTGATTGGAGAGCTGAATCACTTGAGCCTGACAGCAAAATCGGTTCGATGTGACTGCCGGACAAGGCCAAGAATACGCTCAGGTTGGTTATGATTTGAAGAGATCCGCCCACTGACACCTCGCCATCTGAATGAGAATGGGAATACTTACCTTCCATGAAAGCCACCACTTTGTTCTCACCATGAATGGATATGATGAAGGTCTTCGATCCATTCTCAAGAGTCTCCTCGAAGAAGGACTTGAAGGTGGAAAATTGATCTCTGATGAAACTCCACTTGACGTCTGTCACCAGAAAAGGATCAATAAAGAATCGACGCCGGCGAACCCTACCACTTTCCATTTCCATCTGCCCGGCCCTGGGAGCCACCTCTGTCTGTGAACTCACCAGCGGTAATGGCAAGGATGATGGCCAGTTGTCCATGAAAGGAGACTAACACTTCAAATAAGCTGGACAAGCAAAATCATTTGATGGCGAAGAAAGCTGAGAAGGTTGAACCATTCGGAGGGTCCGACTGAACATCCACGAAGCCATCATATTTGGTGGCGATCGTCCTCACCGTCGATAGTCCAATACCTGATCCCTTACCAACAGGCTTGGTGCTGAAGAAGGTCTCAAACATCTTCCCCATCACTTCAGGGGGCACCCCGCTGCCGTCATCCCTAACAGAAATCTTGACGAACTTGCCTGTGTATAAAAAACCACCCACGTTAGGTTTGTAATCTCGGATGTCAACATCTTCAGCTCTCACCTCAAGATGAGTGGCCCCGGCATCCTTTGAGTTGATACAGAAATTCAGAATGACTTGACGGATGACAGTTGGGTCAATCGCAATCACCGCTTCTGTCGTGACCTTAGAAGTGATCGTGGCTGTGGGGATGATACCAGGAAGGAATTGAATAAATTCTAAAACGACCTGGCGCATTGAAACATTCTCTTTGTGCCCGTTCCTCCCGGACACGAAAAGCATCATCCTGTCAATCATCGCGACGATCCTATCGGCCGATCGCTGAGCCCCCTTGAGGAGTCCCATCTGGGCCTCAGGAACGTATCTCTCAAAAAGGTGGAGAATCCCCATGATAGGAGTGAGCATGTTTCGCATGTCATGGGCAAGACCTGAAGCCACTTCTCCTACCGCTGCCTGGCGCTGAGCCTCCAGAGCGATGCTCTGAGCTTCCAGAGCCTCTCTCTGCGATTGCTGCAAGTTTCTCAATCTCTCTCGATCACGAATAGCCCGGCGGATTGCCCAGCGCAGACGGTGAGGACGATCCTTCAGCATCACGTCATCAATGTCCTGTGCCTCCAAAGGCGGAATCATATCATCGGTGATGGTTCCTGAAAAGATCAGGACAGGGATTTCGGGCCACTTCTTGCGTGCTTCGACGGCAGCGGCAATCCCACTCCAACCTGGAATGGCATAGTCCAAGACAAGAATATCGAAAGGTCCCTTATCCAGTGCCTCACTGAATTCCGTCTTATTCTTAGCCACAACCAATTCAGCCCCCTCAGGCATAAAGCGCCCAGTGAGAACGACATCAAAGTCGGCATCCTCCAGCAATAGTATTCTCATTTTAAGTGCCCCTCTGGATCTACCTGAGATTTCCTCAGCAGATCTGTTGCATCCCTATCCCGCTTCCCCTCCCTCCATGTATTGAATGCTTTGCTCCTAAATCCACCTAATGCTGTGAGTGCCGCAACACCACAATCACAAATGATCAGAATGGACCAGCTGGCAAAGGTGGTATCTCCTGCCTTCACCAGAGCGAGGGCTCCCACCTTCAAACAGATTAAGGTGGGACACAGAACTGAGATTGCCCCATCAATGACCATAGGAGTCAGATGAGGCAGCTCCCTACGAATGATTTCTGTTACATGGCCCATAAGAAAAGGTTCTGTCACCGTTACCCTCTACAGGAGGGAACTGACAACGGGAAACGATACTCTAGGAAAACTGAACGTGAAAACCAGAGTACCAAAACCATTAGTCCAGTCCGGTGACAGAAGTTGTTCACAACGGATCTCGAGGTTGAGCTTCAGGCTTCGAGAAGACCTCCTTCTCGTGTGCTTGGTAGGCTGCTTCACCTTCCGGAGTCAGTTCTCCGTTCTTCCTCAGGGTGTCCACCCACGATGGGGCGTTGCGGAGGATCCAACGGGCCGTTTCCAGCAGTGCGAGTAATTCAGCTTCTTTCATGGTACCTTCGCTTTCCTTGTGGCTTCTGCCAGGTGTTTAGATGCGGATAGCAAAGCATCGTCTACGAGTTTCAGCGCCGCCTTCAACTTATCCCCGTTGGTGGCACTCCTTTCCTTTTGGTAGTCGGCGATGGCCGCCGACAACTCATCCAACCACTTCGGCCCGTTCCTGCGAACCTCCTCAGCCGCTTTGTGGATACCAGGACTGAGTGCTTTGAGGGTCTCTTCGTTGTGAGCCTCAATCGTCATCAGTCCGTCGAATACATCCAGCGCGATCTTGCGGGTGTTCTGCGCGGTGACTACGAGCACGTCGGCCATCTCATTCGTGTTGTAGACCCCTGTGGAGGGGTTGTATTGACCCTTTCCAGCAAGACACCCGCTGTTACATCCAGCGATTGTCAACGCCATGACTACGATCACGAGACCTCCCATGATCCGTTGTTTGATTTGTTTCATTTCAGCCTTTCTGTTGATGGTTGACTCAACACGGATCTAACCTAACGGAACTTCCAAGAGATAGCTAGAAGAAAAATCAAAAGCAAGGATACTTTGAATTAAGCTCATCTACCACAACCGCCACTTCGCTATTAGAAAGGGCATAATTGTAGACTCGAATGGCTCCAATCAGACAATTACAAAATTCGTATCCGTGTCCAATCTGAGCGAGGGAGGGCCAAGGGCCACCTACACCTCCTGGACCTATGGTGTAACCATCCAAGGTGTAGAGAGCCGGGGTGGATCCGTTCTTTGACCACGCATAAGAGGCGTCTCCAAAGCGGTGCATGTGAATCGCCTTCTCAGGAGCGAAATAGAAGCCGGCACCATAGCGGCTAAGAATGACGGTATTGGTGGCGTCCGTTGCTACGAGATTGGGTGCCCAGTGAGAGGGATTGCCCACTCCGTCTACGAACAAGAACCCCGCTTTGCCCGATGCGCGCCAGGACAGCGGGCAGCTGAATTCTGCCCAGGTAATCAGCTTCCAAGCAATGAACATCGTCCAACTGGTGAGACTGGCAGGATTGAAAGATAAGAAATCATCCACCCCATCAAACTGAACTCCCGGTGCGACTCCGAAGGATCCCTCTTTGTAGAGAGGCTTCGCATCATCAATGGTTTGGATAGCCGAACGGGAGAACTGACTCGTATCAGGCCAAACCACAACCTGATCGTCATCGGCGAGACCTGTGATCTCCAAAGCCTCCCAATTGACGACGACACCGGGCAGGAAGCCCGGCACCCTTTCAATCAGTTCAAGAATCGATTTGACGTAGTAGTGACCTCCGTCATACTCGCGTTGATACCCTCCCTGGAATCTCACTGACCATTCTGTGAGACTCGAAGTCTCAGGAAATCTCAATTCGATCTTGAACTGTGCTGTGCCGTTGCCGAGGTCGTCAGAGAAGAAGGCGTCGAAGATTTGTATCTGATCGCCCGTAAAGCACCAGGTTACTGATAGTGTAGAGTAGGAGCGATCAAAGCGAGATCGGCGCGAGATCGCAGCACTCTCGGTGGGACTCGTGATGGTTGCATTGCGAGGGTTGCCCGAGAACTCGATTTTCGGCAATGGCAGGCTTGTCGGCCAGGTGTTGTCAACTTGAAGGATCATTGGCCTCTCTTCAGCCTGTAGCTGGATTCCATAGAGCGTGTCACATCACCCCTTCCATCTCGTATCTCAGAACTGATCTCACCTTTAACGCGACGGAGGATAACCTCAACGATCCTCTCATCTCCTTCGTTTCGTTCCCTCACTTCAGGACGAACGTCCGTGTAGTTATTGATG
>Ga0207670_10000063_pt1 | contig 76453 bp, 53 predicted proteins | sample KBSS23HmetaG_FD_184339 | JGI IMG/M metagenome (GOLD analysis project Ga0207670, IMG submission 184339) | Switchgrass rhizosphere microbial communities from Kellogg Biological Station, Michigan, USA - KBS S2-3H metaG (SPAdes) (version 2) | ecosystem: Host-associated > Plants > Roots >...
GAGGTAGAGCCCGGGAGCCAGCCCGGCGACGTCGAGCGTTCGCGTGTGCGGTCCCGCGGGAAGCTCGGCGCGATCCACGATCGTGCGCACGCGCCGGCCGGCGAGATCGTGCAGCGTCAGCGAGACTACGGAGCGCTGTGCGAGCGTCCAGGTGAGGCTCGATTCGAGTCGCGCGGGATTCGGCGCCGGTCGCGAGAGCGCGAGCAGGACGTTCGTCACGGCGGCGTCCGGCGCGTCCAGCGCCGCGGGGTCGATGAACAGCGCAAGATTCGGCGAGGGCATCGCACCCGCGTCCAGGAAACCGCCGCCCGCGAGCAGATACCCGCCGGCGCGGTCGACGGCGTTCACACCCTGGATCACCGGCGGCCACGCGGCGGACGCGCCGCTCGCCGGATCGATCGCGCGGAATCCGTTCGGGAACGTGATGCCACCCGCCATCACGTCCGAACCCGTGGCGTCGATCGAGACCGTTCCCGGGGTGCCGTCCGTGAAGAAGGTTCCCGGCGGGTGCCAGGGCAGGACGGCGCCCGATGCATCGAGCGCGGCGAGGCTCTCGCGTGGTTGTTCGTCCGCCAGGTTGAAGAAGCCACCGACGTAGAGGACCCCGGAGCGCTCAGCGAGGCAGTGGATATGCGCGGGGATCGGCGTGCCCCCGATCGTGTACGCGCCGAAGAAATCGGGCGGCACCCACGATGTCGGAGTTCCGGTGGCGCGATCGACCTGCGCGAGAAACGAGCGCGCGATGCCCTGGGCGGTGGTGAATGACCCCGCGAGGTAGACACCGGCGGCGCTGGGGAGGATCGCGAGCACGGTCGCATTCGGCTGCGGCGCCCACGGGGTCGCGAGCCCCGTCGCCAGGTCCACGGCGCCCGCGTTGCCCCGCGGCTGCCCGCCGATGTCGGACAGGTATCCGCCGAGTCGCAGGACGCCGGGCTCGAGCGCAAGTGCATAGATGATCGCGCCCGACCCCGGGTTACCGGCATTGAGCCCGGCATCGAGCGCGGTCGGCGTCGAGCTCGGGAGCGCGTACGCGGCGAGTGATTTGCGCGCGAGGCCGCCGGCCTGAGCGAAGTTGCCGCCCACGTAGAGCGTCGTGCCGTCCGTCGCGAGCGCGTGCACGGTGCCAATCACGTTCGGGTCCCAACCGGTCACCGTACGACTGACGAGGTCGATCGCCGCGAGACCACGTCGAGTCACGGAGTTCGGCCGCTGGAACGACCCTCCGACCCACACACCGCTACCGGACGGCGCCACGCACCAGACGTCGCTGACGCCGGCATCCACGGTGGGCGCCCAACCGCTGGCCAGCGCGCTCGCGGCATCGATCGCGGCGACCCTCCCGCGCGGCTGTCCGCCGATCGTGGTGAACCCCCCGGCCAGGTAGAGCGTCGTGCCACCCAACGCGAGTGCATTGACGGGGCCGTCGCTTGCGGCGTTCCAGCTGTTCGACGCCTGGCCGTTCGTGTTGTTGAGCAGTGCGACGCCCGGGCGCGTTCGCCCGCCGATGCTCGAGAACTGGCCGCCCGCGTAGACGGAGCTGCCGCTGACGATCAGCGAGTTCACGATATTGTTCGGGTTCGGCGCCCAGGCGGTGGGCGCTCCCGTCACCAGGTCCACGGCGGCGGCGTTCGACCGTGCGATGCCCTGGACGGTGCCGAAGTAGCCGCCGATATAGGCGACGGCTCCGGCGAGCGCGATGGTGTTGATATACGGCGGGACCGGGCCGAGGTTCGGATTCCATCCCGTGACGAGCCCCGTGCCCGTGTCCACAGCGCCGATGCCGGCACGCGCCTGTGCGCCGAGATTGTGGAACGATCCGCCGACGTAGAGTGTCGTGCCCGAGATGGCGAGCGCGTCCGCCCGGGCGTCCGCGCCGGGATTCCAGGTGAGCAGCGCGCCGGTGCCCGCGTCCACGGCGGCGAGCCGCGCGCGCGCGGTGCCGCCCAGCGTCGTGAAGTCGCCGCCCACGTAGAGCGTCGATCCCGAAAGCAGCAGCGACCACACGGACGCGTTCGGCGCTGGCGGAGTCCACGAGCTCAGGTTGCCGTTCGCGTCGACGCGCGCGAGGTACGGACGCGAGATGCCGCCGAGCGTGTGGAAGTCTCCGCCCACGAACCAGCCGCCGGCGCCGTCCGCAACCGCCGCCGTCACGATACCGCCCGGGTAGGCGCCGCTCACGCCGCTGACACGGAATCCGGGGTTGCCGGATCGGAGCGCGCCGGTCCCGGCGTCGAACGCCGCGCCGCCTCCCGTATAGAACCCGATCTTGTCGAATTCGCCGCCGACGTAGGCCGTGTTGCCGATGTTCGCGATCGCGTGGACGATTCCGTTCGGCGTCGGAACGCGGAGCGGCGTTTGCGCCCGCGCGGGCGCGACCAGGACGAGCAGGCCGCCGCACGCGAGCGGAGCCAGCGAGGCGAGGAACAGCCGGAGCGAGCGGACGGCTTCGTGAGGGCGCATGACGACCCCCCTATCGCGGCCCCAGGTGGGAAACGGGAGTGACCGGGATTGTAGACCCGCCGCGGTCGCCCGGGAGAGGGGAATCTCGCGCCCCAGAACGCAGCGGGCGGCGCTCCCATTCCGGGTGGGAGACGCCGCCGCGCGATTCGCCCGGTCAGGCGAAGTTCGAAGAAGCCCTTAGACGACCCGTGCCTGCGATGGCGCCGGGCCGCGTTTGTGGAACAGCCACCACAGCACCGCGCCCACGATCGCTAGCGGGAACAACGGGAGGAACAGCACGCCGGCCCCGAGCAGCATGCCGAAGCCGCCGAGCATGCACGCCAGCAGGACGAACGGGAGCGCGATCAGCAGGCCGACCGCGCGCAGGAACCAGCCGATGATCTTGAACGGGAGCCAGAGGAACCAGCCGACGACGCTGAACACCGAGATGAGCACGCCGACGACGATGAGCGCGGTGAACGCGAGACCCGCGAACACGATCAGCTCGAACACTTCTTCGCCTCCGGAACAGGACCGCGGCGCGTCGGGCGCGGGAAGTGGTGGGGTCGCGCGCGCGCCGTCACGTAATTCTACGCGGACACCCGGGGTGGTGTTGCAGGATGCCGGGAAGACGCGGCCGGCGACGGCCGGCGGCCTGGCGTCGCCCACCCGACGCCCGCCGGTTCGCCCTGCCCCGGGGGCGCTGCTAGATTCGCAACCCCAACTCTAATCGGCACTTGACCGGAGGCAGAATGGCGGCGACCAGGATCATGGTGATGAACAACGGCTCCTTGAAGGTGGAGGGCGACTTCGAGCTGGTAGACCAGGACGGAAAGCCGTTCGGCCTGGCCGGAAGGCAGAAGATCTCGATCTGCCGGTGCGGCCAGTCGGCCCGGAAGCCGTTCTGCGACAGCACGCACAAGACCTGCGGCTTCGAGTCGCAGCTGGTGGCGTTCGACCTGGAGCCGCCGCGCCCCGCTGCAGTCCCGCCGGCCCCGAAACCCACACCGTGAGGTTCACGGCGCGCTCGTTCCTCCTCGGCGCGCTGGTCGTGGGGGCGACGGCGACGTGCGTGCGGCTGGGCTTCTGGCAGCTCGCGCGCATGCACGAGAAGCACGTCCTCCATGTCGCCCAGCGCTCGCTGCTGGCGCGGGCGCCGCTCGAGCTCGAGGACGCATTGCCGCCGACACCGCCCGAGACGGGCTCGCGCGTGCGGCTTCGCGGTCCGTGGGACCTCACGACGCACGTCCTGCTCTCGGGGCGCACGCACCTGGGGGCTGCCGGCGTCTCGCTCGTGAGCGCCGTGCAACTGCGATCGGGCGAGCGCGTGCTCGTCGAGCGCGGCTGGCTGCCCACGGCCGATGCGCGTACGGCGCACCCGGAGCTGTTCCCGGACTCGCTCGCCGATGAAACCGGCGTGGTGCTGCCGCTCGAGCACGCGCCGCATCCCACGCCGTGGGACGCACTGCCGTCGGAGCGCGCGAGCGTTCGCGTGTGGTCGGCGCGCGCGCTCGAGCCCGACTCCGCCGCCGCGCGCTTCGCGGGCCCGCTCGCCCCGTGGATGGTGCGCGTGCTGCCGGACCCGGCCCGCGCCGGCAGCGCGCCGATCCCGGAGGACTACGTCGTACCGGACGAGTCCATGCACCTCTCGTACGCCATCCAGTGGTTCGGCTTCGCGCTGATCGTTTCACTGGGCTCGCTGGCACTCGCCCTGCGACGGCGGCCCGGGGTTCGCTGAAGGCAACCCCGTCCACCGCCCGCCGGCGTCGTTCGCCGACCCCCGGCCGCCATTCGCCGAAACCCACGCGACCGGCCGCGCCGGCGTCCGTAACTTCCGCTTGTGACCGATGGCTCGCGGCGCGGACGGCGCGGGAGCCACGGACGACGGAACGGAGGGTTCGGCGATGAGCTCCACGCAGTTTCGGCGGAACCGCGACTCGCTCGTGTGGGGACTCGTCCTCATCGCGCTGGGCGTCACGTTCCTGCTCACGAACAGCGGCGTGTGGCCGAACGACACGTGGCGCCACTGGTGGCCGGCGCTCGTGATCATCTCGGGCCTGGGCTCACTGTTTGCGGCCCGCGGGCCGAGGGGCGTGGGCAGCTCGGTGACGACGACCGCGATGGGCGGCTGGCTGCTGGTGGCGACGAATGACTGGTACGGGCTCGGTTGGAGCCGGAGCTGGCCCCTCGCAATCGTGGCGATCGGGCTCGGCACGCTCACCGAGGCGATCGTCGCGCGGTTCTGGCGCGACTCGGAGGAGGAAAGCCATGGCTGCTGAGCGGCAGGTGAGAGGCTGGCGCCGCTGGCGCGACGTCGGGTTCGTGGTGTGCACCGCGTGGCTCGTGGTGCAGAACCTGGCGCTGTTGACGCTGGTCGTGTGGGCGGGGCCGCACCGTGCGCTGGCCGCCGGCACGGCGCTGGCACAGACCGCGCTCCACGTGGGCGGTCAGCTCGTGGTGCTGGCGCTGGCCACGGCCATGGCGCTCGCGCTCGCGGCGTGGCTGGTGCACGCTCCCGGCCCGCGCGAACGTTCGAGTGTTGCGAACCAGGAGGTGGGCGATGAGTGGTGACCCGGGCGGCGATCCCGGGCTGCCGCGCGGCGTCATGACCGAGCGACCGGCGCCGCGACTCACCGGGCGCCTGGTCTTCGGCCTCGTGCTCGTGACGTGCGGCCTGATGTGGACGCTCGAGAACCTGGGCGTGCCCGGCGTCGACGAGTTCATGCGCTGGTGGCCCGCGGCGCTCGTGGTGTACGGGCTGGTGCGGATCACCGGCCTGAACGGCCCGCGGCGCGTAGGGAAGGGCATGATCGTCACGCTGATCGGCGGCTACCTGCTCGCGCGAGAGTTCGGGATCATCCACATCAGCATCTTCCACCTGTGGCCGTTGTGGCTGGTCATCGTGGGATCGCTGCTGGTGTGGCGCTCGATGCGAAGCCCCGGCATCGAGCACGATCCGAGCGACCGCAGCGCCTATCCGCGGCCGTTCGCGTTCATGGGCGGCAACGCCCGCAAGGTGGACTCGCAGGACTTCCTGGGACTCGAGGCCACGGCGGTGATGGGCGGCGTCGAGGCCGACCTCACCGGCGCCCGCCCCCGCGGCCACGAGGTTGTGGTCGAGGTGTTCGCGTTCTGGGGCGGCATCGAGCTGATCGTGCCCGAGGACTGGCAGGTGGTCTCCGAGGTGACGCCGGTGATGGGAGGCGTCGAGGATTCCACGCGGTTCGCGGGCGGCACGCCCGCCACCACGCTGGTCGTGCGCGGCCTCGTGGTGATGGGCGGCGTGGAGATCAAGAACACGAAGGGCCGCCGCGGCGAGTTCAGGGGCGTGAAGGTGGGCGTGAGCCACGCCGGCTCGCGCAGCCGCAAGGAGGTGCGCGTGGACCCTTCCGGCATCACGATCGTGCGCGAGGATATTCCGCCCACGCCGCCCCCGCCGCCTCAGGCGCCACCTCCACCGGAGCGCTGACCGCGTGCACCCCCTGCTCGCGCGCCCCGCCCGGCTGCTGCTCGTGGTCGCGATCGCGGCGCTGTTCGGCGTGCCGCTGGCGTGGATCCTCAAGCTGCTCGGGCCGCGGCCGTGGGCCGCAGCCCTGGCGTTCGCGGTGCCGCTCCAGATCATCTCCGGTTTCATCGTGCTCTCGGCGTGGTGGGTCTGTCGCCGGCACCCGATCTCGGGCCCCGGAGCGTGGCGGGCGGTCGCGGTGCAGCTCGGCGCGGCACTGCAGACCACGTCGATCCGGACCGCGCTCGGGACGTTCTGGGCGCTCGCGCTCGACCGCTGGCTCTATGCCGGACTTTCGCGCGCCGACATGTACCGTGACCTCTTCGTGATGTTCGTGACCGGCATCCCGATCTACCTCCTGAGCGCGGGCGGCCACTACCTGTTCCTCGCGTTCGAGGCCTCGCACGAGGCCGAGCGGCGCGTGCTGGAAACACAGGTGGGCGCACGCGAGGCCGAGCTGCGCGCACTGCGCGCGCAGCTCAATCCCCACTTCCTGTTCAACAGCCTCAACTCGATCAACGCGCTCGTCGGGAGCGACCCCGAGGGCGCGCGGCGCATGTGCGAAGGGCTCGGGGACTTCCTGCGCCGCACGCTGGCGCTGGGCGCGCGCGACGAGGTCACGCTGGGCGAGGAGCTGGCGCTGGTCGAGCGCTACCTCGGGATCGAGCAGGTGCGCTTCGGCGACCGACTGCGCGTCGAGCGCGCGGTGGATCCCGACGCGGCCGTCTGCCGCGTGCCGCCGCTGCTGCTTCAGCCGCTGGTCGAGAACGCCATCAAGCACGGCATCCAGGACTGCGTGGCCGGCGGCGTGATCCGCATCGAGGCGAAGCGCGCGGGGGGCTCGTTGCGCCTGGTGGTGGAGAACCCGGTGGACCCCGACGCGCCCGCGCGCCGGGGCGAGGGCGTGGGCCTCGCGAACGTGCAGCGCCGGCTCGAGGTGTTCGGCGCGCGCGAGTCGCAGCTCTCGGCGTCGCGGGAGGGCGACACGTTCCGCGTGCTGCTCATGCTGCCCGCCGTGGCCGACGGCGCGCTCGCGGAGGCGTCCCGTGGCTGAGCGCGTGCGCGTGCTGCTCGTCGACGACGAGGCCCCCGCGCGCTCGCTGCTGCGCGAGTACCTGGGTGCGCACGAGGGCATCGAGGTGATCGGCGAGAGCGCGAACGGCTTCGAGGCGGTGAAGGCCATCGCCGAGCAGCGCCCCGATCTCGTGTTCCTCGACGTCCAGATGCCGAAGCTCGATGGCTTCGAGGTGCTGGAGCTGGTGGCGCCCGAGCCCGGCGCGCCGGCGGTGATCTTCTGCACCGCGTACGACGAGTACGCGCTCCGGGCGTTCGAGGTGCACGCGGTGGACTACCTGCTGAAACCGTTCGGCCGCGAGCGGCTCGCGGAAGCGCTCGGCCGTGCGCGCGAGCGGCTGGCGCTGGCCGCGGCGCGCGCGCAGGGGGCCGCGCCGCCCGCGAACCCGGTTCCGGGCACACTGGCCGCGGCCGCACGCGGCCAGGGGCGCTTCGCCGAGCGCCTCGTCGTGCGCGACGGCGCGCAGGTGCACGTCATCCCCGCCGAACAGGTGGACTATGTCGAGGCGCAGGACGACTACGTGGCGATCCACGAGGGCGGCCGCTCGCACCTCAAGCACCAGACGCTCGCCGAGCTGGCCGAGGCGCTCGATCCCGAGCGGTTCGTGCGCATCCATCGCTCGTACGTCGTCAACGTGGACCGCATCGCGCGCGTGGAGCTGCTGGCGAAAGACCAGCGTGTGGTCTTCCTGCGCGATGGTCGCCAGTTACCGGTGAGTCGCAGCGGACACGAGCGGCTGCGCGAGCAATGGTCGTGACGACGCGTCCGGATAGGGCGCCCCGAGCACGACTCAGGGCTTGAGGATCATCAACACGAACGCCGCGAGCGGCAGGAGCAGCGCCACGGCGCCCCACAGCTCCCACTTGCGCGCGAGGGCCTCGTAGCGAGGGTGGTCGAAGCTGCCCGTCTCGAGCCCCGTGCGCGCGAGCGCGCGGAGCTGCTTCTGGAGCGGCGTCACGCGCGTGACGAAGGCCAGCCCCGAGAGGATGAAGAGCGCGAGCCCGGCGGCGATCCAGCGCGTGCGCAGGATCGGCAGGTGGCCGACGATCGCAGTGAGCACGCCGGTGATCGCGATCGTGGCCGCGGCCGGGTTCGTGAACCAGCGGTCGCTACGGATGATCCCGTCCATCGCGTGGTGCAGGAGCCGCGGGTCGCGCGTGCGCGCCGCGTGGCGGTGCCAGAAGAGCCCGGTGGTGATGTTGCCGAGGAACATCACGACCGCGCCCACGTGCAGGAGCTTCAAGACGAGGTACATCGTGCGGCCTCCGGCCGAGGGGAATGCTGCCGACGCGCTCAGCCTGCCAGCGGCGTGGTGGGCACGCCACGCTCGCACCGATGAGTCGCCTCGTCCCGCCGACGAACGGTCGCCACCGGGGCGCGGCCGGCGCGCCCAGGTGCGGGCCGACGTGCCGCCGGCCGATGAAGTAGTATCAACCCCGTTCTCTGGAGGCCCTGTGCGCCTCCCCGACTGACCCGGCGGCCCTGTGCGCCGCCGATCAACAGGAAAGGACGTGCCATGTCCGCTCCCGCCCGTGACGCCTTCGGCGTCCGCCAGCCGCTCTCCACGCCCGGCGGCACCGTCCACGTGTACCGCCTGGACGCGCTCGCCGAGAAGCTCGGCGTCTCCCTGGCGAAGCTCCCGTTCTCGATCCGCGTGCTGCTCGAGGCCGCTGTGCGCACGTGCGACGACTACCAGGTCACGCCGGACGACGTGGAACGTCTCGCCGGCTGGCAGCCGAGCGGTGCCGAGCCGGTGGAGCTGCCGTTCAAGCCCGCGCGCGTCATCCTCCAGGACCTGACCGGCGTGCCGTGCGTCGTGGACCTTGCCGCGATGCGCGAAGCCGTGAAGCGGATGGGCGCGGACCCGAAGAAGATCAACCCGCTCGTGCCCGTGGACCTGGTGATCGATCACTCCGTCCAGGTCGACATGTTCGGCAACGGCATGGCGCTCGAGAAGAACGCCGAGATCGAGTTCCAACGGAACCGCGAGCGCTTCGAGTTCCTGCGCTGGGGCCAGAAGGCGTTCTCGAACTTCCGTGTCGTGCCGCCCGCCACCGGCATCGTCCACCAGGTGAACCTCGAATTCCTGGCCGGGGTGACGCTCACCTCGCGCGACGGCGATGCGACCGTGGCCTATCCCGACACCCTCGTGGGCACCGACTCGCACACCACGATGATCAACGGCCTGGGCGTCGTGGGCTGGGGCGTGGGCGGCATCGAGGCCGAGGCGGTGATGCTGGGCCAGCCGCTCTACATGCTGACGCCGCAGGTGGTGGGCTTCAAGCTCACCGGACGGCTGCGCGACGGCGTCACCGCCACCGACCTGGTGCTCACCGTGACGCAGATGCTGCGCAAGCGCGGCGTGGTCGACAAGTTCGTGGAGTTCTACGGGCCCGGCGTGTCGGGGATGTCGCTGCCCGACCGCGCCACGATCGGCAACATGGCGCCCGAGTACGGCGCGACGATCGGGTTCTTCCCCGTGGACGACGAGACGCTCCGCTACCTCGAGCGCACGAACCGGCGCGAGGCGGCGCGGCTCACCGAGGCCTACTACAAGGCGCAGGGGCTGTTCCGCACCGACGACACGCCGGAGCCGTCGTTCAGCGACACGCTCGAGCTGGACCTGGGGGCGGTGGAAGCGAGCCTCGCCGGTCCCAAGCGGCCCCAGGATCGCGTCGCCCTGCGCGACGTGAAGACCTCGTTCCGGAAGGGGCTCACGGCGCCGGTCAAGGAGCGCGGCTACGGACTCGCCGAGGCCGACCTCGCGCGCACGGCCAAGGTGCAGTCGAACGGCCACGCCGACACGCTGGGCCACGGCGCGGTGGTGATCGCCGCGATCACGTCGTGCACGAACACGTCGAACCCGTCGGTGATGGTGGGCGCGGGCCTGCTGGCGAAGAAGGCCGTGGCGAAGGGCCTGCGCGTGAAGCCGTTCGTGAAGACGAGTCTCTCGCCGGGTTCGAAGGTAGTCGTGGACTACCTCAAGAAGTCAGGCACGATGGCTGATTTGGAAGCGCTCGGCTTCTATCTTGCAGGTCTGGGATGTCAAAGTTGCATAGGCAACTCCGGCCCGCTCCCCGAAGCCGTTGCGAAAGCCATCGACGAAGGCAAGCTGGTCGCCGCGGCCGTGCTCTCGGGCAACCGCAACTTCGAGGGTCGCGTGCATCCGCTCACGCGCGCGAACTACCTCGCCTCGCCGCCGCTCGTGGTCGCGTACGCGCTGGCGGGCAGTGTCGACGTGGACTTCGAGCGCGAGCCGCTTGGGCTCGGCACCGACGGTAAGCCCGTTTTCCTCAAGGACGTGTGGCCGACGCAGAAGGAGATCGCCGACACCATCGCGTCGAGCCTCGACCCGAAGATGTTCGCCACGAACTACGGCAACGTGTTCGACGGCAACCCGCGCTGGAACGAACTGCCCGTGGCGGGCGGCGAGCGCTACGCGTGGGACGCGAAGAGCACGTACATCCACGAACCGCCGTTCTTCGTCGACCTGACGGCGGAGCCGTCAGCGGTCAAAGACATCCGCGGCGCGCGCTGCCTGGTGATGCTCGGCGACTCGGTGACCACGGACCACATCTCGCCGGCGGGCGACATCGCGCTCGCGAGCCCGGCGGGAGCGTGGCTGCGCGGTCGCGGGCTCGAGAAGCGCGACTTCAACAGCTATGGGTCGCGGCGCGGCCACGACCAGGTCATGGTCCGCGGCACGTTCGCGAACATCCGCTTGAAGAACCTGCTCATCCCGGGCAGCGAGGGCAGCTTCACGATCCACTTCCCCACGGCCGAGGAGCTCCCGATCTTCGACGCCAGCGAGCGCTACCAGAAGGCCGGCACGCCGCTCGTGGTGCTGGCGGGGAAGGAGTACGGCTCGGGCAGCTCGCGGGACTGGGCGGCCAAGGGCACGCTCATGCTCGGTGTGCGTGCCGTGCTGGCCGAGAGCTTCGAGCGCATCCACCGCTCGAACCTGGTCGGCATGGGCGTGCTGCCGCTCGTCTACGAGAACGGCCAGAGCGCCGAGTCGCTGGGCCTGAGCGGCCGCGAGACGTTCGACCTCTCGGGCCTCGAGCAGGGCCTCAAGCCGCGGCAGAAGGTGAAGGTGCGCGCCGCACGCGAGGACGGCTCGGTCCTCGAGTTCTCGGCGATCGCGCGGCTCGACACGCCGATCGACGTCGAGTACTACCGGAACGGGGGTATACTCCAGACCGTGCTGCGGAAGCTGGTCGGGTCCTGACGCGAGCCGCGCGCTGAGCGACCGGGCCGCCCGCTGCCGTGGAGGGCCCGTGTTGAAATGCCCTTACTGCGGTACGGCCGTGATCGCGGGCGCCGAGTCCTGCACGCAATGCGAATCGCGCATCACGTGGTCCGGCGACGAAGCCACGTTCATCACCCCGGACACGTTTGTTCCCGTGTTCACCGCGAGGGAGCCGACGTCCCTTCCGGTGGTGAAGTCGCTGCTCGAGGCGAACGGGATCCCGTTCACGGTCACGAACGAGCTGACCCAGGACGTGCTCGGGCTGGGCCGGGCGGGCATGGGCTTCAACCCGATCGTGGGTCCTCCCGTGATACGCGTGCCGGCCGAGCACGAAGCCGCCGCCCGCGAGCTGATCTCCACGGTCGGCGTCCCACACTCGCGCGAGAACGTCGGTCCCTGGGAGTGACGCCCGGCGCGCCGGGCGTCATCGGGACGGCGCTTTCAAGTGGTCCCAGCTGTTTACTCCGTGAGCACGATGCGGCGGCTGGTCACGCGTCCCAGCGAGCGCATCTGCACGAGGTAGACACCCGGCGCGACCCGCGTGCCGCGCTCGTCGCGGCCGTCCCAGCGCAGCACACCCACGCCGGCTTCGCGCGGCTCGTCCTCGAGCGTCCGGACGTGCCGCCCAGCCACGTCGTGGATCGCGATCCGCACCGGCCCTGGGTCCGTGGTGAAGTAGCGGATCGTGACCGCGTCGCGCATCGGGTTCGGGAACGGCGGGGACAGTGCAACGTCGAGCGGCGAAACGGGCGGGGCGCTCGTCAGGTCCGCATTCCAGTCGATCGACGATACGTCGTCGGCCTGCACCGCCACGCCCCCCGGACCGGTGACGCTGCCGCCGTAGAACACGAACCGATCGTTCACCGGATCGAAAGCCGCGCAGTGATCCCTGCGCGCCGGGGGCGTCATGCCGGCGGGCAGAAGGTGAACCCACTGATCGGTCGCGCCGAACTCGAGCGCCCACACGTCGCCGAACCGGTTGCTGCCGAGGTCGCGGCCACCATGGACCAGCATTCGGTCGCGCCCGGGGTCGTACGCCCAGGCGGCGAGGTAGCGCGGCGCGGGCGCCGGGCCGTTCGGGGCGAGCAACTGCCACTGGAACGGGCCGGCGAGTGGCAGCGCCCAGGTGTCCGAAAAAGTGCTGGTCGTGAAATTGGTACCGCCGCTGACGATCATGCGGTCGTGCGCCGCATCGTAGATCGCGCCGTGACTGCCGCGCGGCGCCGGCTTCGGGTCAGCGGTCGGCTGGAACGTCCACGTCGGCCGCCGAGTGACAGCGTCCGGAGCACGTTGTTGAAGTTCGTTCCGTCGGAGCCGCCGAACACCACCATGCGGTCTCGCACCGGATCGAGGATCGCCGTGTGTAGATAGATCGGCGCGGGTTGGGTCCCCGCGGTGGTGAGGAGCTGCCACGTCGGTGTCCCTGCGAGCTGCAGCGCCCAGACGTCGTTGTACAACACGCCCGCAGACAAGTTCGCGCCACCGAACACGAGGACCCGGTCACGCGCGGCGTCGTAGACCGCAGTCGTGTACCCGCGCGGACCGGGTGGGGTGCCGGCCGGCGTGAGCCGTGTCCATACCGAGGGGTTGCTCAGGTCCAGGCTCCAAAGGGCGTTGGTCGCCGTGTTCACGTCCAGTCCGCCGAACAGGAGCATTCGATTCCGCACGGGATCGTGCACCAGCGCGGCAGCCCGGAATGGCCCCGGCTTCGTGGAGGGGGTGAGCGTGCTCCACGGATGCGTTCCGCCGAGCGCGAATGCAGATACGTCCGAGGAAGGCCCCGGCGTTCCGCCACCGGCGACGACGAGCCGGTCGCGCGCGGGATCGACGACCGCGGCGGCCCATTCGCGCGCCGCGGGGGGCGGGCTGGAGCTGAACGGCACGTTCCATGCGGTCGTGCCCGCGAGTGAGAGGGCCAGCACATTGTTCAACAGGCCGGCCGGTCCGCGTCCACCGTAGACCAGCATCTGGTCACGGCTGGCGTCGTACGCCGCCGTCGCCCGCGCGCGCGCGCCAGGTTCTCCGGTCGAGAGCGGGAGGAGCGCCCACGTGCCGCCGGCGCCCAGCGGCAGCGCCCACGTGTCACTGAGCAGCGTGCCACTGCTGTCGGCGCCTCCGAAGACGAGCAGCCGATCGCGGACCGGGTCGTAGGCACCGCATGCCGACTGCCGCGCGAGCGGTCGTGCGCCGCCCGTGCCGAGCGGGCTCCAGGTGCCCGGCCCAGACAGCGAGAACGCCCAGCCATCGGACCGCACGTGCCCGGCGGCGTCGATCCCGCCGAAGACCACGAGCCGGTCGTGGGCGGCGTCGTACACGGTGACATGCTCTTCGCGCGGCGCCACGAGCGCACCGCCGCTCCCGAGGAGCGTCCAGTGTGGGGCGCCTGCGAGCGACAGCGCCCAGACGTCGTTGTAGGTCGACGTCCCGTCGGAGCCGCCGAACACCAACAGGCGGTCGCGCACCGGGTCGTAGATCACGCCGGCCGAGCGGCGCGCAACCGGTGCGCTGCCCGTCACCGCGATCTGGCTCCAGCCGAAGAGCCCCAGCGCGAGCACGCTGTTCGTGAGCCCCGCGCTCGTCTCGCCGCCGAACACGAGGATTCGGTCGCGCACGGGATCGAAGATCGCGCCGTGTCGCAGCCGCATGGGGACAAAGCGCGGCACCCAGGCAGCCTCGGTGCTCGTGACGGAGGGGGCCGCGGGAGCAGCCGAGCAGGGGGTGATCGAGGGTGCGAACAGGACGGCGCACGCGAGCGCGGCGACGGCGAGAATGTGGGTCCGGTGCGAAAGGGAAGGCGACCAGCGCATGGGGCCTCCGGGAGCGGTGGGCGATCGCGCGGCGTGTCGCTTCGGCACAGACAGGACGACACGTCGGTGCATCCCGGTGGCCCCAGTCTAGGTCCCGGCCCGCTGCGGCGGAAGCAGAAATGCGCCCGCTCGGTGCCCTCACGAACGCAGCGGCCCGGCGCAGGGATCGCGCCGAGCCGCCGGGTGGCTGCGGGCAGAGAGGGCTACTTCGACACCACCGCCTGCTCCTCGCGCTGCTGCTTCTCCCACCAGAACGCGGCCCGCGGCTTCACGCGCGGCGCGATCTCGTTGAGCGTCGCGGCGTCGTAGAGCCGGCCGTTCTGCATCACGCGCGACAGGCTCGACGTGTTGCGGATGTCGGCGAGCGGGTCCTTGTCCATGATCAGCAGGTCCGCGAGCTTGCCGACCTCGAGCGAGCCGATCTCGGCGTCGTAGCCCAGGTACTGGGCGCCCTCGAGCGTGCCGCAGCGGAGCGCTTCGTGCGGCGTCATGCCGCCCAGCACCATGCTCCACAGCTCCCAGTGCGCGCCCAGCCCCTCGCGCTGGCCGTGCGCGCCGATGTGCACCTGGACGCCGGCTTTGTGCAGCTTGTTCGCCTCCTCGGCCACGGTGATGTGGTTCCACTCGTTGTCCGGCGCCGTCTGCGGCCGGCGTGCGCGCGCGTCCAGCGTGCGCCGCGGCACGAACGCCTGCAGCCTCGGGTCGGCCCACACCTGCGTCTTCGCGTACCAGTAGTGCTCGCCGTCCAGGCCGCCGTAGGCGACGTTGAACGTGGGCGTGTAGCCCACCTTCGTGCCGCTCCAGAGCTGCACCACGTCGTCGTACAGGCGCGCGAGCGGGATCGCGTGCTCGACGCCCGTGTGGCCGTCGATCACCATCGTCATGTTGTGCGGGTAGAGCGCGCCGCCCTCGGGCACCACGCTCATCTGCGTCTGGCGTGCGGCCTCGAGCACCATCTGCCGCTGGTCGCGCCGCGGCTGGTTGTAGCTCTTCACGCTGTTCGCGCCGTAAGCCTTCATGCGCTTGAGGTGCATGAGCGCGTCGCCGAGGCTGTCCACGTCGGCATGGACGTCGCCCTTGGCGCCGTAGAGGATGGTGCCCGTGGAGAATATGCGCGGCGCGGTGACGAGCCCCGCTCGCTGCATCTCCTGGTGGGTGAAGATCTCGTAGGAATCGTTCGAGGGATCGTGCAGCGTCGTGACGCCGAAGGCGAGCGATGCACCGTCGATCCACGACGACTGCGGGATCAGGCCCTCGGACCCCATGCCGCCGTGCCAGTGGCAGTCGATGAACCCGGGCGTGATGGTCTTGCCCCCGCAGTCGATCACCTTGGCGGTCTTGGGAATGGCCACACTCGCGCGTGGCCCCACGGCGGTGATCCGGCTGCCGGTGACCACGACCACGCCGTCGTCGACGATCTCGTCGCCCTTCATCGTCACCAGCTTGGCGCCGGTGAGCGCGATCACGCCGGTGGGCTTGTCGAGGGTGTAGCGGAAGCCGATCGATTGGTGGGATGCCGGTTTGTCGACGAGCGAGTCCGGAGCGCCGGCCGCGAACTTGAACATCTCGGTGAGCGGCCGCGTGTAGAGCTGGTCGCCCAGCGACCAGTGCAGCGCGTTCGAGTCGCCCGACCAGCCGAGCCAGTCGCCCGCGTCGTTCGAGACCAGCTTCACCGGCAGGTCACGCATGCTCGTGCCGATGTCCACCGGCCTTCCCGCGCGCACGGCGGGCGCCACCCACACCTTGTACTTCTCGTGGAACGCGATCCACTTCTCGTCGGGGGAGAGCACGGCCTCGGTGAAGTAGACGCCCTTCACGTGCGTGCGCTCGTCCTTGCCCTGGAGATCGACGCTGAAGATCGACCGCTCGTCCTGGTCGTTCCCGTTCACGTCGATCAAATACACGCGATCGCTCGCCGCGCCGAACATGGGATTGGCGCCGTGCCGGGAGATGCGCTTCGACGGCCCGCCGGAGGCGGGCACTGAATAAACGCCGGGCTCGCGCGCCCACGCGGTGGAGAACAGGTAGCCGCCGGTCGTGGCGCGGTAGACGATCGTGGAGCCGTCCGGCGAGAACGCGGGCTCGACGTAGTGGCCGGGCTGCTTCGTCACCACGCGGCCGGTGCCGCCGCCCACCGAGACCACGCGCACGCTGCCGAGCGTGGAATCGTTCCACGTCGTGTACACGATGCGGCCGCCGTCGCGCGACCACGATGGGAAGAACTCCCAGTGGTCCGACTGGTTCGTGAGCCGGTGCGGCTTCCCGTTCGGCAGCTCCTTCACGTACAGGTGCCCCATCGCCGAGTAGACGACGCGGCCGCCCCGCGGCGACACGCTCACCCAGCGCAGCATGTGCGCGTCCATCGAATCCGGCCCCACCGCCACCGGGAAGCGCACCGCCTCGGCCACGCGCCGCGTGTCGGCGACGTGGAACGGGATGTCGCGCACCTGCTTCGTGGCCACGTCGATCCGGTGGATGCCGCCCGCGGCCCAGAACACGATCGCTCTGGCGTCCGGCGTCCACGACAGGCCCGGGTAGGTGCCGTGCATGGCCCAGATCTCCTGTAAGTCGCGGTCCAGCCCGGCATAGAGCGCGTGCTCCTCGCCGGAGCTGAGGTCCATCACGTGCAGCACGCTCTTGAAGCGCACGCGCTTGATGTACGCGAGCCACTTGCCGTCGGGCGACGGCGTCGGGCGGCTGGCGCTGCCCGCGCCGCCCACGATCTGCGTGATCTCGCCGCTCTCGCGATCCAGCCGCTGGACGACGTAGATCTGGCCATTGCCGTCCTTGTTGTAGTCGAAATTCGGTCCCGGCGTGGCGTCCATGCTCCAGTAGAGGTAGCGGCCGTCTCGCGAGAACGCGGGCTCGCCCTCGTCCTTCTGCTCGGTGCGGCGCTTCGTCATCTGGATGCCATCACCGCCCTGCTCGGCGTGGTACATCCAGATCTCGCCCGCGCCCGCCGAGCGCGTGCTCGTGAAGTGCTTGCGCCCGGCGACGTACTGGCCGTCCGGCGCCCACGCCGGGCTGTTCAGCAGGCGATAGTTCTCCTGCGAGACGGCGTGCGCGTGCGTGCCGTCGCGGTCCATCACCCACAGGTTGTCGGCGCCGCCGCGATCGCTGGTGAACGCGATCCGCTTGCCGTCGGGGCTCCAACGCGGCTGCTCGTCCCACGCCAGTCCGTGCGTGAGCGACTTGGCCTCGCCGCCGTCCGCGGGAATGACATACAGGTCACCCAGGAGATCGAACACGATCTGCTTGCCATCCGGGCTCACGTCCACCGTCATCCACGTGCCGCGCTTGACGTCGATCTTCACGTCGTGGTGCTCGCCCGGCGGGTCCTCCACGTTCCACTTGCCCGGCGTGGCCCCCGGCGTGTTCGCGTTCGTCGTCGTGCCCGAGCCGGTCACGGCTCCCGGGCCCCAGCGGTCGTCGGGATCGCCACCCTGCGCGTGCGTCATGGTCGCAGCGAGTGAGCAAAGTAAGGCGGCGAGCAGGGACACTCGGGCGGCATGTCGCATGGGGCGGCCTCCGGGGCGGGGTGGGCGGTTCGTCGAGGGCCGGCAGACTACTACGGGCTTGCGCCGGGCCGGCGGGCCGCCTTCGTCGCGGCCGCGCGCTACGCGACGAGCGCGGCGTCACGGACGGCGGGCGCGAACCCGGTGGATGAGGATTCGCTCTCGCTTCGCGCGGTCGTGCGGGCTACGTTCCCGGCCAGCCCCCGACGCGAACCTCCTGGAGGTCCCCATGCGTCTCGCGCTCACGACGTGCTCGCTCGTGCTCCTGGTCGCGGTCGTGGCGTCCGCGGAGGAGCGCAAGGATCGCAGGCCCGAGCTGGGCTTCGAGCGCACGGAGGACGGGAGAGAGGCGAGCGCTCGCGATCCGCTCCACGGCAGCGGCGATGGCACGCTCATCCGCGACAGCGTCGTCGTCCATTCCGGCCGTTTCTCCTGCCGCATCGACCGCACGAAGCCGGGTTCGGCGGACTTCTCCACGGTCACGTTCGCCCAGGACGTGGACTTCACCGGCAAGTCGATCGAGCTTCGCGGCTGGCTCCGGCGGGACAGCGTGGCGCAGTGGACGGGCCTGTGGCTGCGCGAGGACGCCTCCGGCGGCTCGGTGCAGTTCGACAACATGCAGGGCCGGGGGTTGAACGGTACGGCGGATTGGACCGAGTTCCACATCACGCTGCCGCTCGACGTGAGAGCGCGCACGCTGGTGTTCGGGGCATTGCTCGCGGGCTCGGGCCGCGTGTGGGTAGACGACCTGCAGCTCCTGGTGGACGACAAGCCGCTTTCCGAGCTGCCGTTGAAGCCACGCGCGCTCACCGTGCTCGACCGCGACACCAGCTTCGTCTCCGGCTCGCGGATCAACCTCAAGCAGGCGAACCGGGCTCAGGTCGAGAACCTGGTCCTGCTCGGGAAGGTCTGGGGCTTCCTCAAATACCACCATCCAGCAGTGGTGCGGGGCGATCGCCACTGGGACTTCGACCTGTTCCGCGTCGCGCCCCGAGTGATCGCGGCGAAGGATGCGGCGGCGGCCCAGCGCGTGCTGTCGGCCTGGGTCGACTCGCTGGGCCCTGTGCCGCCGTGCAGCTCGTGCGTCCAACTGCCCGCGGGCCGGCCGCTGGCGCCGCGCCTGGGCTGGCTCGGCGATCGCAAGCGGCTGGGCAGCCGCCTGAGCGCCCAGCTCGTGCAGATCCACAAGAACCGGCCCGACGTGAGCGAGCAGTTCTTCGTCTCGTTCGCCCCCGGCGTCAAGAACCCCGACCTCGCGAACGAGCTCGGCTACGCAAGGCAGACCCAGCCGGACGCGGGTTACCGGCTGCTCGCGCTCTATCGGCTATGGAACATCATCGAGTACTGGTCACCCTATCGAGACCTCGCGGACGCCGACTGGGACGGCGTGCTCCGCGAGTTCATCCCCCGCTTCCTCGCCGCGTCGACCACCCCGGACTACAAGCGCGAGTTGATCTCGCTGATCGCGCGCGTGCGCGACACGCACGCCAACCTGTGGAGCGGGCTGGATGCCCAGCCGCCGGTCGGGACGAGCAGCCTGCCGGTGAGTGTGCGCTTCATCGAGGGCAAGGCCGTGGTGACGGCCTATACGAACCCGCGGCTCGGGCCGGCCAGCGGCCTGCGCGTGGGCGATGTGATCACGCACCTGGACGGCGTCGCCGTCGACTCGCTGGTGGCTCGCCTCCGGCCGCTGTACCCGGCATCGAACGACGCCGCGCGCCTCCGCGACATGGCACGATCGCTGACGCGCGGCGCGGCCGGCACGGCCGAGGTCTCGATCCTGCGCGACGGCCAGCCGCTCTCACTTCGCCCCGAGCGAGTGCCCAACGACTCCCTCGACCGCCAGGGTGAAAGGAAGCACGACCACGCCGGGCCCACGTTCCGCCGGCTGAGCAACGACGTGGCCTATCTCAAGCTCTCGACGGTCAAGGCGAGTGAGCTCGACGACTACTTGAGCGGTACGAAGGGGGCGCGGTGCCTCATCATCGACCTGCGCAACTACCCCTCCGATTTCATGGTCTTCGCGCTCGGCCAGCACCTGGTCAGGGACACGACCGAGTTCGTGAAGTTCACGGTCGGCGATGCGAAGAACCCGGGCTCGTTCGGGTTCGTCGAGCCGGTGAAGCTGGTGCCCGTGGCGCCGGTCATCGAATGCCCGGTGGCCATCCTCATCGACGAGGTGACGCAGAGCCAGGCCGAGTACACGACGATGGCGTTCCGCTCGCGACCGGGCACGCTCGTGGTGGGGAGCCAGACGGCCGGCGCGGACGGCAACGTGTCGCGGTTCGCGCTCCCCGGCATGCAGAGCACGATGATCAGCGGCATCGGCGTGTTCTACCCCGATGGCCGGCCGACGCAGGGCATCGGCATCGTGCCCGACGTCGAGGTGCGGCCCACGATCGCTGGCGTTCGCGCCGGGCGCGACGAGCTGCTGGAGGCCGCGGTGCGCCGGGTCCTGGGGCGCGACATCACCGCGGCGGAGATGGCGGCCCTGGCCGGGCCGGGGAGCAAGCCCGCGCCCTAGGCCTCGACCCGCGAACCGGCCGAGGGGCTAGTGCGCGGGCTTTGGAGTGCCGCTCGGCTTGAGCCGCGGGAACTTCACGTGCGGCTCGACCGCGAGGCTTCCCTGGAACCACCTCGAGTTGACCTGCGTGAGCACGCCGCGCCAGTCGAGGACGGTGCCCCGGCGCGCGGGGCAGGCCGTGTCGGCGTCGGCCCGCGAGCGGAACGCGAGCAGCGACAGGCCCATCGGGCTCGTGAGCTCCGGGCAGTGGAGGAACACGGCCCGGTCGATCGCGACCGATGACTTGGGCGACGAGGGCCGCGCCCAGTCGACGAGCGTGATCGATCGCACGTCGCGCACCGCGACGCTGTCCGTGAGCACGGCTGCCGCCATGCACTCGATGGCGTCATAGGTCTTCTTCGCGCCCGAGACCAGCGTGACCTCGGCGCCGAAGCGCGGGTCCTCGAACAGCATGCGGCAGTAGTCGCAGGCCGGGCGGCCCTCGATGACGGCGGCAGCCGCGTGTCCCGGTGCGGATGCCGCCGCAACCAGCGCAAGCGCGAGCGCGAAGTGCGGGAGGCCGTTGTGGGGTTCGAGTCGCACGTGGGTCGGGCGGGTGTGAACAAGTTCGGTGGGACGGAACTTCGATCACGCTCGCGTTCTCGTCGGATCGAGCGGACCGAGGTGGCAGCTCATGATGATAGAGGCGAATTTTCCCAAGGCTACGCGGGTTTTCCGTTGACCCGCCCTTCCCGAAGTTGTTAAGTCACCGTCTGGCCGCATGGACAGCATGACTCGCTGTCCATCGGTGGATCCGCGGACCCCTTCACGCGTCGAGCCACCATCTTCTCCCGGGCTTCAGGCCGGGAGGCTCGCTCCGTTCGTCCGTCGACCCCGGTGGACCCGCGTCCGATTCCGATGCACCAGGCTCGACAGCTTGCTCTCACGCCCAGCATCCGGAGTGGGCGTCCACCGGACGAGGACCTCGTCCATACACCGGGGAACCCATGAGAATTGCGACCAGGAGTGCAGTGCTCTTCGCTGCGGTGGTCATGCTCGCGCTGCCGCTCGGGATCGCCCGCGCCCAGCTCACGACGGAACCCATCCAGGGCCAGTTCGCGGACCAGGCGGGTGGCCTGAACCTCGTCGCGGGCAAGGACCAGGGCAAGTCGGCGACGGCCGTGCTGACGACGATCTACGACAACACGTCGTCGACACCGCTCTTTGGCGTGTCCTCGACCGATCTCGCCTCCGTGTGGGGCGATGAGCTGCTCATGGCGGGCACGGGGCTCCTCTCGACGCACAAGTTCACGCTGTTCAACGGCTCGAGCGCCGGGAACCTGCTCACCGCGACCGTGAGCGTCTCGTTCTTCAACGCCATCACGTCGGCCCCCCTCGGCAGCTACAGCACGAACATCAACTTCGGCACCGGGCTGCCTCCGGGGTTCTTCTCGACCGTCACCGTCACGGGGCTCGATCCGCTGCTCATCGTCCTCAGCACGAACGACGTGATCGTGGTCCAGTCCATCACCGCCAAGACCGGTCCCGCCACCCGACTCGGCATCGCGTCGCTGGGTCCGGTGCTCGTCGGCTCGAGCCCGACGTCGATGTACATCAGCTCGGCGACGATCGGCGGCGGCGTGCCCGGCTTCTACACGTTCACGGCCGGCCCCGCCGATCCCGGTCACTTCATCGCCGTGAACCCGCCGCCGGTCGGCACCGCTTCCAAGAGCTGGGGAACGCTGAAGAAGCTTTATCGTTGACCCACCGCGCTGATGCGCCCGGGTGCGTGAAACCGAGCGCTCAGCGTGCGAACGGCCGGTCCCGGCTCCCCGGGGCCGGCCGGTCGGTTTTTGGGCCGCGCGGGCTAGGATGGCCGGCATGCGCACGAGCACCGCAGGGTGGCTGAGCCTGCAATGACCACCCCCGCACGGCTCGATCACGTCGTCGTGGTGGTGTCGTCGCTCACCGATGCCGCCGCACGATTCTCGGCCGCGGGGTTCACCATCTCCCTTGGTGGCCGGCACGACGCCATCCCCACTGAGAACGCGCTCGTGGCGTTCGCGGACGGCGCCTACATCGAGCTGCTCGCCGCGCGCGAGCCCGCCACGCGCGACGAGCTGCGCGCACTGCGCGCGGGCACGGGCTGGGACCGGCACCTGAAGGGCGTCTCGGCGGTGGCGAGGCGGTTCCTGCCGCTGCTCGCGGGGCCCGACGGCGTCGCGGACTGGGCGCTCGCCGCCTCGGCGCTCGCACCGCGCGCGGCCGCGCTGCGAGCCGTGAACGTGAAGGCGGCGGGTCCCGTGCGCATGTCCCGCGAGCGCCCAGGTGGGGAACGGCTCGAGTGGGAGCTGCTGCTGCCGGAGTCCGCGCTCCATCCGTTCTGGATCGCCGACCGGACACCGCGCGAGCGGCGCGTGCCGAACTCGCCGACGGCGACCACGCACGCGAACGGCACCACCGGCATCGCGGCCGTGCGCGTGCGATCGGCCAGCGTCCCCACCGCGGCACTCGAGTTGGGCGAGACGCTGGGAGCGCTCCCGCGGCTGATCGATGGCGTCACCACGCTCGCGCTGGGGGAGGGCCGCGTCGAGGTCGTGGACGGCGAGCCGGAGGGCGCCCGCGGCGTGACGCTCGCCGGATGCGCCGCGCTGCCCGCGGCGCTGCTCGAGCTGGGCGTGATGCCCGAGGTGTGAACTCCTCCTCCCGTGTTCCGCGAGCGGGCAGCGCACCTCGGATTGCGATAGCTTGGCGGCTCCTCCCCAAGCCAAAGACCCGGCCGCGAAACGGATCGACCTCATGCTCGTGATGAAGTTCGGCGGTACCTCCGTCGGCGTTCCCGCGCACTGTGAGCGCGCGTTGAACGCCGTGCGCGAGCGCGTTTCCCAGGATCCCGTGGTGGTGGTGAGCGCGCTCGCGGGGGTCACGAACCAGCTCGTGGAGCTCTGCCGTGCCGACGTCGCGCGCGCGGCGCTCGTGGGCCGTATCGCGGAACGGCATCTTGAACATGCACGGGCGCTGGGCATCGACGCGCGCCCGTTGAACGGCCTGCTCGATGCGTTGCGCGCGGACCCGGCGCTGGTCGGCTCCGATGCCGTCACCCGCGAGGACCGCGACCGCATCCTGGCGTTCGGTGAGCGGCTCGCCGCGGCGCTGTTCGCCGCGGCGCTCACCGCGCGCGGGACGGAGGCGCACGCCGTGCACGCGGGCGAGGCGGGCCTCGTCACCGACGAGCGGTTCGGCCAGGCGAGCCCGCTGCCCGAGGCTGCCGCCCGCCTGCGGTCTTATTTCACCCGTCGCCGTGGCGTATCAGTCGTCACCGGCTTCATCGGCACGACACTCGACGGCCGCACGACGACGCTCGGCCGCGGCGGCTCGGACTACTCCGCGGCGTTCCTCGGCGCGGCGCTCGGTGCCGCGGAGATCCAGATCTGGACCGACACGAGCGGCATGCTGTCCGCCGATCCGCGGGTCGTACCCGAGGCCCGGCCCGTGCCGCGCCTGTCGTTCGCCGAAGCCTGCGAGCTGGCCTACTTCGGCGCCCGGGTGCTCCATCCCAAGACGTTGCTCCCGGCGATGGAGCGCGAGATCCCGGTGCGCATCCTGAACACGGCGCGCCCCGAAGATCCGGGCTCGCTCATCACCGCCTCGGCCGACGCGTCGCCGCGCGGCTGGCGCGTGAAGTCGATCGCGTCCAAGCCGGGCATCACCGCGGTCACGATCGTCTCGACCCGGATGCTGCTCGCGCACGGCTTCCTCGCGCGCGTGTTCGAGGTGTTCGGGCGCCATCACGTCGTCGTCGACCTCGTCACCACCTCGGAGGTGTCGATCTCGGTGACCGTGGACGACACGTCGCATCTCGAGGCCGCGGTCGCGGAGCTGGAGGGGATCGGTCGGGTCGAGGTGCGTCGCGATCTCGCCGTGGTCGCCGTCGTGGGCGAGGGCGCGCCCACCCAGGTGGGACTCGCGGGCCACGTCTTCACGCTGCTCGGCGGCGTGGGCGTGCCGGTGGAGATGATCTCGCAGGGGGCGTCGCGCGTGAACCTGTCGTTCGTGGTCGCGGGAGCCGAAGCCACGCGCGTCGTGCGCCTGCTGCACCGCGGGCTCGGGCTGGATGCCGAAACCGTGGAGGCCGGCTCGGCCACCGTCGCGCTGAACCCCGGAGCCTAGCCGGCGAGCCCGCGACCCTCCACGCACATCATCGTTCCGGTGAGCGTGGCCACGAGCGTCTCGCGCCCGTTCTCCGAGGCCAGCGCGTCGGCGCGGCAGACGCTGATCGTGCGCCCGGCGCGGACCACCCGCCCACGGGCCACGATCGAGCTGCCGCGCGCGGGCTCCAGCATGTTGATCTTGAACTCGATCGACAGCACCGCCGCGCCGGCGGGCATGAGCGTGAACGCGGCGTAGCCGGCGGCCGAGTCGAGCACGGAGGCGAGCGCTCCCGCGTGCACGAACCCGTGCTGCTGCGTGAGCGCGTCGCGGACGGGCAGCTCGATGTCCACCTCGCCGGGCGCCACGCGGCCCAGCCGCGCGCCGAGCGTGGCCATGAACGCCTGGCGGTCGAAGCTCGTGCGAACACGCTCGGCGTACGCCGGATCCTTCGGCTGCAACGGCATGCGCACTTCCTCCATTCCCTGAAGCGCCCGCCTGCACTAACCTCCCGGGCTCACGCTTCCACCCGTGCCCGGTTGCTTGAGGAGGTGCAGCATGTCGCAAGGGCCGTCCCCGCGCGAGCAGGATCGCCGCGGATTCCTGAAGCTGCTCGCCACCGCGATCACCGTCCTGCCCGCCGCTGCGCGCGCGCAGGCCCCGACGCCGGCCCAGCCCGCACCACCGGCGACGCCGGCGCCCGCCGCCCCGGCCGCGCCGGAGCACAGCAGCGGTGAGGCGCGGCTGCTCACCGAGGTGCTGCGCGCGCGCTACCCCGATCGCTTCAACGAGACGCAGTGGGGGAGCATCGCCACCGACTTCGACGGCGACCTCGCCGGCAGCAAGCGCCTGCGCGCGATGAAGCTCACGAACGGCGACGAACCCGATATCACGTTTCGCGCCTGACGGCGGCACGTTCCGCGCCTGATCGACCGTCCATCCCCGAGGAACCCATGGCCGATTCGGACCTGCTGTACACGCCCGTGCGCCAGCTCGCCGCGCAGGTGAAGTCGAAGAAGCTCAAGTCGGTGAAGCTCACGGAGACCTGCCTCGAGCGACTCGACACGCTCGGGCCCAAGTTGAACGCCGTGGTGACGGTGATGCGCGAGAGCGCGCTGGCCGAGGCGCGCGCGGCCGACGCCGATATCGCGAAGGGCCGCTACCGCGGGCCGCTGCACGGGATCCCGTACGGCGTGAAGGACCTGCTCGCGACCAAGGGCGTGCCGACGACGTGGGGCGCCGAGCCCTACCGCAACCAGGTGTTCGACCACGACGCCACCGTGGTGAAGAAGCTGCGCGAGGCGGGCGCCGTGCTGTGCGCCAAGCTCGCCATGGTCGAGTTGGCCGGCGGCATGGGCTACAACCAGGCCGACGCCTCGTTCACCGGGCCGGGGCTCACGCCGTGGAACACGTCGTTCTGGAGCGGCGGCTCCTCGAGCGGACCCGGCGCCGCGGTGGCGGCCGGGCTGGTGCCGTTCGCGATCGGCAGCGAGACCAGCGGCTCGATCGTCACGCCGAGCGCCTACTCGGGCGTGAGCGGCCTGCGCCCGACCTATGGCCTCGTCTCGCGCCACGGCGCGATGGCGCTGTGCTGGACGCTCGACAAGCTGGGCCCCATGGGTCGCACCGCCGACGACTGCGCGCTCGTGCTCGCGGCGATCGCGGGCCCGGACCCGGAGGACGCCTCGTGCACCGGTAGAACGTTCCCGTGGAAGGAAACGCAGAAGCCCACGCGCGCGATCAAGGTCGCTGTCCCCAAGGGCAGCACTGAAAAAGTGCAGCCCGCCGTGCGCGAGAACTTTGAAGCTTCGCTCGCCAAGCTGGGCGACGCGATCCAGGTGACGCGCGACGTGGAATGGCCCGACCTGCCGTGGGGCCCGGCCGTGGGCGCGATCGTCACCGCCGAGGGCGGCAGCGCGTTCTTGGAGCTGATCGACTCGGGCGACGTCACCAAGCTCCGCTGTCCGGCGTGCCGCACCGGCGGCTACTCCGCGCTGCTGCTGCCGGCGGTGGACTACGTGCACGCAATGCGCGCGCGGCGGCCCATGCGCGCGGCGATGAAGAAGCTCTACGCCTCGTTCGACGTGATCGCCACGCCCACGCGCGCGAGCGTCGCCTACCCGATCGACAAGGAGTTCCAGACCATCTATCCCGGCATCTCGGGCGGGCCGGGGGTGATCGCGGCCGGCAACTTGACCGGGCTCCCGGCGCTGGCGATGCCGAACGGGTTCGGCGACAACGGCCTGCCGACGAGCATCGCGTTCATGGGCGGGCCGTTCTCGGAGGCGCTGCTCTGCAGCCTGGGCGCGCTCTACCAGTCGCGCACGGACTGGCACACGAAGAAGCCGCCGGCGTTCGCATAGACCGCAGTTCATATCCGCCCGGCCCATCGCCGGGTCAGCAGCGGCGAGCGCGGAATTCGCCGTTGACCGCCCCCAGTTCGCTGCCTAGGCTCCAGGGGTTCGCCCCGCTTCAGTCAGGGGGTCCTGCCATGCGCCATGTGCGGCCGTCCGTACTCGCACTGCTGCTCGCCTGGTCCAGTCCCGCGCTCGCCGCGTGGCCAGCGTCGGGGATCGTCGTCGCGGACCTGCGCTATTCCCACATCCGGAGCAAAGTCGTCCTCGTGCCGGACGGCGGACACGGTGTCATCGTGCACGCCGGTCTCTGGCAGACGACGTCGCGCGTGGATCCCGAGGGCGCAGTCCTCTGGAGCGTGAATCCCTTCGCGACGGCCAGCCTTCCCGCGTCGACCTCGTACGCGAACGCCACCGACGGAGCCGGTGGTCTCTGGTTCGCGACCCAGGACGCGAATCGGAGCCTGGTCGCTGTGCACTACGATGCGACGGGCAGCTTGCAGGGCGACGTCGTGCCCGTGAGCGAGAACCTCCCGGGCGAGCAGTACACGGACGCGGCAGTGCCCGACGGAGCCGGCGGCATGTTCGTGGTGTGGTCGAGCCCGTCCTACACCGGGGAGATCCGTGCCACGCGCGTCGATGCCGGCGGCAACGTCATCGGGCCACCGGGCGGCGTGGTCGTCTTCGGAGGTCCCGGAGCGCTGATCTTCGGCGGTGCCGAGTCCGACGGCATGGGTGGCCTGCTGGTGATGACGCCTGAGGGTGGCACGACCGTGCAGCGACTGGATGCGACGCTCACGCCCAGGTATGGCGCGGGAGCTGTCGTGGCCGCGCCGGGCGTGACCGGCGCATTCGCGCTCGCGGCCACGGGCGACGGCGGCGCATTCGTCGCCTGGCCGGAAGGAGCCGGGGCGTCAGCCCGTGTGCGCGTGCAGCGTCTCGACGCGAGCGGGAGCGTGGCCCCCGGCTGGCCCGCGGAGGGCGCCATCGCCGCGCGGCCGACGCACGATCCGAGCGAGGTGCACGTGATCGCCGATGGTACGGGAGGTGCGAGCGTCGCCTGGCTCGAACCATCGTATGACGTCCCTACCGGGGACGTGCGCGTCTCGCGCGTGCTCGCGAATGGTCGACCCGCCCAGGGCTGGGCACCCGAGGGCGTACTCGCCGGCGGCGGGCAGGAGCCGTCGCTCGCATCGCCCTCCGTGCTCGTGGCGGACGGGACGGGCGGCTGTTACGTGGCCTGGCCCGACCAGGCGCTCTATCGGGGCCGAGCCTACGTGCAGCACCTCTCCGCCGATGGCCAGATCTTCCCCGGCTGGCCGGCTCACGGGCTCACGCTCGAAAGCGAGCTGCACAACAACGAGAAGGTCTTCGCCCTCGCGGATGGCGCCGGAGGGCTCTATGTCGCATGGGACCAGGTCACCTATCCGATGGAGCTTCGGAACGTGCGCCTGATCCGCCTCGGACCCGGCGGCGAGAGCCGTGAACAGACACGGCCACAGCCTTCGCTTTCGCTGGCCCGTGTCGCTCCCAATCCGGCGAGTGGCTACTTCACCGCGAGCGCCACGCTGCCGGACGATCGCCCCGCGCGGCTGGAGGTGTTCGATCTCGCCGGCCGGCTCACGCACTCCCGCGAGATCCAGGGACCGGGCGAGCACGGGCTGACACTGGACGGCACCCGTCTCGCGACCGGTGTCCACTGGATGCGGCTCGTGCACCCGACCGGCGTGCGGATGGCCCGCATCGTGGTCGTCCACTGAGTCTTTGCGACCCGCGGCGGCTGACGCCGCCGCGGGAGTTCTACTTCGTGGGCAGCGCCCAGCTCAGCCGCGTGTACAGGAACCGCCCGTTGTAGCCGAACGGCGACGCGGCCGCCCATGGGAAGACGCCGAAGTTGTTGTTGAAGTCGAGCTGCGCCTTCCCCGGGTAGGTGTCGAACACGTTCCGGGCGCCGATCGCCAGCTCGGTCTGCCCCACCTTGTAGGCGCCCTCCAGGTCCACGAGCGTGCGCGCCGGGTACTTCTCGGTGTAGCCGTCGGTGAACGCGGGCTGCGCCGACGAGAACGTGCCGAAGTACGACACCCGCGCGAGCCCGCGCCACGCCGATTGCGCGTACTCGCCGGTGAGCGTGCCGCGCCAGTCGGGGCGCTCCTTCTCGATCGCCACGCGCGTGACCTCGTCGAGCAGCCCGGTCTCGTCCGTGGACGTCGCGAGCACGCTCGGCAGCGGGTCCACGTGCGTGATCTCGTTCTTGCCGTAGTTGAGCGCGCCGTGGAGCGTGAACGAGCGCGACGGGGCGGAGTAGAGCCGCCAGTCCGCGGTCACGTCGACGCCCTGGGTCTTGGTGTCGAGGCCGTTCGTGAAGTACTGGACGCCCGCGATCCCGGTGAAGCCCGCGTTGCCGAGGATGCGCGCCGTGGTGCTGTCGTCGAACGTGGCGCCGAGCAGGATGCGGTCCGTGATGCGGATGTCGTAGACGTCGACCGTGACCGTGAGGTTCTCGAGCACGGTGGCCGCGATCCCGGCGCTCAGGTTCACGGACTTCTCCGGCTTGAGCTCCTCGGAGCCCAGCGCCCTCGCCGCCGGGTGGTCCACGGGAAACACGCCGATCTCCTCGGGCGCGCCGGCGATGAAGTTCGTGACCACCTTGCTGAAGTGGACCTGGCCCAGGCCCGGCGCGCGGAAGCCGTTGCTGGCCGCGGCGCGGAACGTGACGTGCGGGCTCGGCTGCCAGCGCGCGGCGAGCTTGCCCGTGGTCACGGATCCGAAGTCGCTGTAGTGCTCGTAGCGCGCCGCGGCGTCCACCAGCACCTGCTGGGTGAGGTTCGTCTCGAGATCGGCATAGACGCCGGCGTTCTCGCGGCGCGAGTCCGACGCGTCGCTCGGTGCGAACCCGGGAAACACCTGCGAGCCGCCGGGCGTGTCGCCGCCGTTCTGGCTCGTGGCGCCGCCGTCGATCCACGACGCGCGCTCGCCGGGCAGGACGACCCAGCGCTCGCGCCGCCACGCGGCGCCGAACGCCGTGTGCACGCTGTAGGGGAGCCCCAACTTCAGCTCGCGATCGGCATCCAGCGAGGCCACGAACTCGTCGCGGTGGAGCTCGCCGGCGAAGAACGACGTCTGGTTCGGGATGCCGGGGTCGTCCGCGTTGCCGGGGATGCCGTCGGGGCCCGGCGCCGTGGGCGTGGTGAGCGAGGGCCCGAGCGAGGCATTGAGCGTGTTCTCGAGGTCGTAGCGGAAGCCGTTGTGGCCGAACGAAGCGCCCGCGTCGATGTTCCAGCCGCGCACGTCGCCCTTCCAGCCGCCGGCCGATGAGTAATCGGTGACGATCGGGCGGAACTCGGGCAGGAAGCCGAGCGGGTAGATCTGCGTCCAGTTGCGGTCGTCGCCGGCGTAACGGCGATAGCCGTTGCCGGTGCCGAGCCGGTGCGCGTAGCTGCCGAACGCGTAGACGTGACTGTTCTGGCCGAGCGGGTAGTGCGCGAACGCGGTGCCGAGCGCGTCGCGCTCGAGCCCATCGCCCCAGTGGTGATTCGGCTGCTCCACCGGGTTGCGCTTCTGGATCACCTTGCCGTCGGGGCCCACGATGTCGTTCAGGCCCGAGCCGCTCACGTCCGAGCTGTCCGCCCAGGCGCGGTTCGTGGGCTGGCGATCGAGGTACTCCGCCGACAGGTTCAACGAGCCCTGCCCCAGGGGCAGGCCCCAGCCGCCGTTCACGTTGACGTTGCCGCCGTCGTACGTGTAGTCGGGGCTGAAGTACTGGCCGCCGGTGACGTTCACGAACGGCGGCGTCACGCCGCGGCGCATGACCACGTTCACCACGCCGGCGATGGCGTCCGAGCCGTACTGGGCGGAGGCGCCGTCGCGCAGCACCTCGATGCGCTCGATCGAGCTGCTCGGGAGCGCGTTCATGTCCACGCCGCTCGAGCCCGCAGCGGTGCCGTAGGCGAACGTGTTCACCACCGCGGTCTGGTGACGGCGGATGCCGTTCACGAGCACGAGCGTGTGGTCCGGCGACAGCCCGCGCAGCGTGAACGGGCGCACGACGTCGGTGGCGTCGGTCACGGTCTGGCGCGGAAAGTTGACCGACGGCGAGAGCGCCTGCAGCGCCTGCGACGTCTCGGTGGTGCCCTGCTTCATCAGCACGTCGTGTTGTAGACGTCCACCGGCACGGCCAGCTCGTCGGCCGCGGTGTGCTTCGCGCGCGATCCCACGACCACCTCGACGCCCGCGGTGGGGAGCACGCTCTCCTCGAGCACGAAGTCGACGGTGAGGCTGCCGCCGGACTCGACGGTCACCGTGCGCGCGAGCGACTTGTAGCCGAGCATCAACGCGCGCACGACCGCCCGGCCGGCGGGCACGTCGGCGAGCGTGTAGCGCCCGTCGCCGTCGGTGCTGGCATGGATGCGCGTCGAATCCACGCGCACCTCGGCGCCCGCGATCGGCGCGCCGCCCTTCTCCGTCACCCGGCCGGTGACCGTTCCGGTCTGCGCACGCGCGCTACCCGCCGCGACCAGCACCACGAGCACGCCCACGAACCACGCCCTTCGACCGATCGTCATGTCCGCCTCCCTCGCGCCGGCGACCTGCGACTCGAACGGGATCCCGGCGCGAGAGACTGGGCGGGGCTTACGGTCGAGTCAAGACTCGGCTATGGTCCGCTGCGAACGGCGTCGCGACAGGGGCGGTGGCGCGACCGGCAGGACGGCTTCAGGGGGGGCGGCCGATGAGCGGGAGTCGAGCGAGCATCCGGAGGGCGGGCTGGAGCGTGGCGGCCGCGGCGGCGCTGTTGGCCGGCTGCGCGGGCGACATCGCCGGCGAGATGAGCCGCAACGTGCAGGTCCGCGACCGCGTCATGCACTCGATCGCCGCCGACTCGGCGCTCGCCGTCGAGATGACGAAGCACCTGCTCGGCAACGACGCGCTGCGGCTCCGCGTGGTCCAGACGGTGCTCGCGGACGATCGCTCCGCCCAGTACGTGCTCGCCCGGATCGGGCACAACCCCGCCGCCGTGGACTACGTGCTGCAGGCCGCGGCGTCCGACAGCGCCGGCCGCGAGCACCTGATGACGCTGCTCAAGGGGATGCAGATCGCGATGCGCGGAACGAAGAAATAGCTCGCGGGACCGATCGATTCATGCGCTGGCAGATCGCCGCGCGCAGTCGGGCCCGCGCGAACCTGGGGGAGAGAGCAATGAAAGCCGGAGTCGCTTCACGGTTGATCGGAACCATGTTGTGGATGTTGCTGGCGGCCGCGCTGGTAGTCCCGGCCGTGGCCCGGGCCCAGGCGCCGCCCGACAGCACGGGCGTCGCGAAGCCGGACAGCGTCGCGACCGCACCCGCGCCCGCCGAGCCCGCGCCGGCCCCCGCCGCGCCCGCGCCCGTCGCGGTGAGCGCTACCGCGTCGGCCTCGTCCTCGGCGCCGGTCCAGGCAGCCGGGATGTTCTCGAAGGGGAACAAGCGTGTGAGCGGCACGATCGGCTGGGGCCACTCGTTCGACACCGACTACCTGCTCATCGGCATCGGCGCCGGCTACTACCTCGCGAACGGCCTCGACGTGGGATTGGACTTCGAGGGCTGGTTGGTCGGCGACCCGAGCATCTACAAGCTGAGCCCGCGCGCGGACTACGTGCTGTGGAAGATGAAGCGGATCAAGCCCTATGCCGGGGCGTTCTACCGCTGGAACTTCGTCGGCAACGGCATCGACGACAAGAGCTCGCTGGGCGGCCGGGCGGGCGCGTTCTACCAGAGCCGGGGGGGCCGCAGCATGGCCGGCGCCGGCGTGGTGTACGAGCGCTACCTCAACCTGGACGAGCGGCTCGGCTCGAGCGACGTGATCTATCCGGAGGTGTTCGTCTCGGTCTCGTTCTAGAGGCCTGGCTTTTGCTGCGCCGGCTCTGACGCATGCACGCGCTCACGCTGAGGCAGTGGCTGTCGATCGCCGCGCTGGTGATCGTGGTCCCGTACGTGCTGAACCAGGTCCGCAAGCCGACGCGCTGGGTGGGACCGTTCTTCCTGCGCGGGATGAACGAGTCCCATTCGGCGCTCACCGACTGGGGACTCGAGCACGTCCGGGTCGAGCGCGCGTTCACGATCCTGGACGTGGGCTGCGGCGGCGGGCGGACGATCCAGAAGCTGGCGGTGCGGGCGAGCGATGGCCGCGTGCACGGCGTCGACTGGTCGATCGGCAGCGTGGTGCTCTCGCGCGAGGTGAACGCCAGGCGGGTCGAAAGTGGCCAGGTCGAGATCCAGCAGGCCTCCGTCTCGAAGCTCCCGTTCGGAGACGCCACGTTCGACCTCGTCACCGCGGTGGAGACGCACTACTACTGGCCCGACCTGGCGGCGGACGCGCGCGAGATCCTGCGCGTGCTGAAGCCCGGCGGGACATTCGTCGCCATCGTCGAGGCCTACCAGCACGGCGTGGCGGGATTCCTGCTCACCGTGGCGATGACCCCGATGCGGGCGAAGCTGATGACGGCGGACGGGCACCGCGACTGGCTCACGGCGGCGGGCTTCACGGACGTGAGCGTGTCCGAGGAGCGCCGCCACGGTTGGCTGCGCGTCACGGGCCGGAAGGCCTGAGCGGCCCGCGGGCACGGTTGCCGCGGCGCGGGCCGCCGCCTAATCTTCGGCCAACCATGCACACGCTCCAGCCCGCCCGCCTGAAGCCCGGCGTCACGCTCGAGAGCCTGCCGGCGCCCGGGACCGCGCCCGCGGCCCCGACCGGTGGTGCCGCGCAGGGCCCGCTCGTGCGCGGGAAGGCGCTCGTCTTCTGGGACCCGAAGGTGCCGGGGAAGAAGCTCGATGCCATCGACACCGACCAGATCACGCCCGCGGCCGACTGCGTCTCCGAGAGCCTCGAAACACTCGATGAGCGCTGGAAGGCGGGCTCGTTCCGCTACCTGATGCCCGACTTCCGCGCGCGCGTGCACCGCGGCGAGACGTTCCTCGTCGCCGGCGACCGCTTCGCCATCGGCAGCTCGCGCGAGATGAGCCCGGCGGGCTTGAAGGGCGTGGCCGAGGAGAAGGGCCTCACGCTGGTGGTGGTGTGCGGGAACAACATGGGCGACATCTTCCGGCGCAACGCGTTCAACCTCGGCCTGCACGTCGTCCAGAGCCCGGACGCGGTCGCCGACGCGCAGGACGGCGACACGTTCACGTTCGATCCCGACACGCGCCGGCTCGCGAACGAGACGCGCGGCCGGACGTACGACCCGGTCCCGCTCACGCCCAAGGAGGAGGAGATCCGCCGCTCGGGCGGCATCTTCGAAGTGGGCCGGCGCGAGTTCCGCGAGTCGACCGCGAGGCGACCCGCGATCGTGTGGCCCGACGCGGCCACGGCGCGCAGGCTCACGACCACCGAGCAGATCCTGTGGGCGCACCGCGTCGACAAGCAGGCCGAGGTCAGGGCCGGCGCCACGCTGCGCGTCTACGCCGACCTGCTGCCGGCGTCGGATGGCACCGCGCCGTTCTCGATCCACACGTTCAACCAGATCACGGGCGGGGCGGCGATCTGGCCCCGCCAGATCGCCATTGCCAACGACCACTTCGTGTTCACGGGCGTCGACGCCGACGAGAAGCAGACCAGCATCGGCCGGCAGTTCGCGGCGCTCCACGGCATCGAGAAGCCCTACTACGCCACGCCCGGCGACGGCATCTTCCACTTCTATTTCCCGGAGCAGGGACTCGTCTACCCGGGCATGATGATCCCCGGCGCCGACTCGCACAGCCGCGCCTACGGCGCCCACGGCGCGATCGGCATCGGCGTGGGCTCGACGACGCTCGGCTTCGGCTGGAGCACGGGCCACATCTACACCACGGTGGCGAAGCCGCGGCGCGTGGTGTTCACGGGCCGGCTGCAGCCCTGGGTCACGGGCAAGGATCTCGTGCTCGAGCTGCTGCGACGCTGGGGCGCCAAGCAGTCGCAGGGCATGAGCGTCGAGTTCGTGGATGCGCAGCAGCAGCTCCCGATCGCCTACCGCAACACGATCTGCAACATGATGGCCGAGGCCGAGAGCTGGAACGGCATCTTCGCGCCCGACGACGTCACGTTCGCGTGGTTCGCGGCGAAGGGGATGCAGGACCTGCCCTACCCGGGCCCCGGGTCCTCGCCGCTCGCGCCCGGCGCCGACGTGGACTGGGCGATCGACGAGACGCTCGCGCTCTCGGACGTGCGGCCCATGATCGCCAAGCCGTTCAGCCCCGGGAACGCGTTCCCGGCGGAGGAGGTGGCGAAGGAGCGCATCACGTTCGACAAGGCCCTCATCGGCTCGTGCACGAACGGCGGCTACGACGACCTGCTCTCGGCCGCGCTCGTCCTGCGAGCGGCACGCCAGCAGGGGATGAAGCAGGCAGCGAGGGAGTTCGTGATCTTCCCCGGCTCGGGCGGCGTGAAGCAGCAGATCGAGCGCCCCGACTCGCGCCTCGACGGCGAGAGCATCGCCGAGGTGTTCCGCTCCGTGGGCGGCGGGATCCGGCAGAGCTGGTGCGGGCCGTGCTTCGGCCAGGGCCCCGATTCGCTCAAGCCCGGGCAACGCGCGATCACGAGCTTCAACCGCAACTGGACGAACCGCATGGGCGTGGGCGGCGAGGGCTACCTGGCCTCGCCGAGCGTGGTCGCGGCGAGCGCGATGCTCGGCTACATGGGCCCGCCGAGCGAGTTGGGGCTGGTGTGGGCGCCCGAGGCGTTCGCGGTCTGATCGCGCTGGCGCTGCTCGCCGCGCCGGCGAGAGCCCAGCAGGTGGCGGACACCACGTTCGACACGCGCGTCACGCGGCCCGCGTACGCGAACAACGGGCCGCGGCTGCTGTTCGACCACGCGCACCACGAGTTCCACAGGATCGACGGGCGCTATCGAGCGTTCGCCGAGCTCGCCGGCCACGACGGCTACCGGGTCGCCGCGAATGCCGACACGTTCTCCGCGGCAACGCTCGCCCACGCCGACCTGCTGGTGATCGCCAACGCCCTGGGCGACGACGACATGTCCGCGCCCGCGGCGTCGAGCCCGGCGTTCACGCCCGCCGAGTGCGCCGCGGTGGCGGCGTGGGTGCGCGCCGGCGGCTCGCTGCTGCTGATCGCCGACCACGCGCCCATGGGCGACGCGGCGAAGCCGCTCGCGGCAGCGCTCGGCGTGGACATGCGGGCGGCGTACACCGCCGACCGGCACCGCAGCGAGGGCGGCGGGCCGACGATGCTCCACTACCGGCCGGGCCAGGGGCTCGACGACGGGCACCCGATCGTCGCCGGCCGTGACTCGAGCGAACGCGTGCGTCACGTGCTCGCGTTCACCGGCCAGTCGCTGAGTGGCCCTGCGGGGGCGGTGTCGCTGCTGACGCTGTCGCCGGACGCCGAGGACCTGCTCATCCGCCTCGGCGAGAGCGCGCGCGACGTGCCGCCCGCCAAGCGACGCCCGGCGGGTGGCCGATCGCAGGGGCTGGCGTTCACGCTCGGCCGCGGGCGGGTGGTCGTCCTCGGCGAGGCGGCGATGCTCTCCGCCCAGGTCGCGGGGCCCCAGCGCGCGCCGATGGGCATGAACGTGGCCGGCACCGACGACCGCCAGTTCGCGCTCAACGTGCTCCACTGGCTGACGCGGACGCTCTAGGCACCGCGGACCTACTGAACCAGCATCAGCTTCTCGACCCGTGTCTGCTCGGCGGTCCGCAACCGGTAGAGATACGCGCCGCTCGCGACCTTCACGCCCGAGCGGTCGCGGCCATCCCAGGTGACGGCGTGGTCTCCCGGTGCGAAGCGGCCCTGCGCCAGCGTCGTGACCTCGCGCCCGGCGATGTCGTACACGGTGAGTTCCACCTCCTGTGCTCGTTCGAGCGAGAACGCGATCCGGACCGGCCCCCGGGAGGGGTTCGGGTGAACGCCGGCCGGCTCCACGCTCGGCGGCTCCGGCGACGAGACCGCGGCCGCGACCGCGACCGGGGCCGGCGTCGGCCGCGTGATCATCATCCGGTGCATCATCTCGTTGTCCTCGTGATCGAGGATGTGGCAGTGCCAGACGTAGCCCGGCCCGCCGGGATAGCCGTAGCCGTCGTCGCTCACGCCCATCGCGGCACTGGGATCGAACTCGAACAGGTTCATGCCCACGGCCACCCGCCCGCCGGACTTCGCAGCGGCGTCCTGCGGCGCCATGCGCACCAGCACGCGCGTGACCACGCCCGGGTTCATCCGGAACGTGTCCTTCCAGCCGTTCTCGTTGGCGTCCACGGTTCGCGGCGAGCCGACCAGGAACGGCGTCACGTCGGGGTTCCCGCCGAGCTTGAACCCGGTGAATGCGGACATCTCGTCATAGGGGCGGGGCGGCCCCATGCCCTCCATGGGCATGCCGTACACGGCCATGTAGCCGTCGACGTCGAAGTCCTGCCGCGACAGCACCTGGAACTGGACGAGGTGCAGGTGGAACGGGTGCGTATCGCCGGTGAGGTTGATGATCTCCCACACCTCGGTTGCGCCGAGCGGGCAGTTCTCGCCGGCGGCGTGCTCCCACATCGTGTTGTTGATGAAGCCCGCGACCGGCCCGTCCGGCCCCATCTGCTCGTTGAGCGTCAGCGCACGCGTGTCCCGCGCGGGCGGCTCCGGGCGCTCGATCGGCGCGGCGCGGAGCGTCAGGTCCCGGCTCGGGTCGAAGCTGTCGTCGACCGCGCGGGCGTTGACGATCGGGAGCCCGACGATGAACCGCATCACCTGCCCGCCCGTCTCGGGATCCACCGGGTCGCCGTCCGGGTAGGGCCCGTTCGCCGTGTTCCGGAGCGTGAGCGCCTGGCCCTCGTGCCCCGCGAAGTCGACGATCAGGTCCGCGCGCTCGCCGGGCGCGATGAGCAGCGGCGGGGAGGCGCCCGCAGCGCTCACGGCGACCGGCGCGTCGAGCAGTCCGCCGTCGGTGCCGATCTGCCACATCGGGACGTCAGCAGCGCCGGGCGTGGGTTCGGCCAGGTGGAGCTCGTAGAAGCGCGCGTTCGAGGCGTTGACGATGCGGAACCGGTAGCGCCTCGGCTCGACGCGAAGGTAGGGCCAGCTCTTGCCGTTCACGACGATCACGTCGCCGAAGTACTCGGGCGCCCAGAACGGATGGATCTCCGGGTTGACCCCCGCGGACGGGAACGTGAGCTGGCCCTGTTCATCGAACGATTTGTCCTGCACGATCAGGACCTGTTCGAACGCGTGACCGAAGCGGTCCTGCGGCAGGTCGGCCGGGCCGCCCGGCAGGTCGGCGGGCTCTCGCGCCGGGTCGCGAAGGATGTACGCCGCGCACAGCCCCGCATAGACGTTGAGACGCGTCGCGCCGAGCGTGTGGTCGTGATACCAGAGCGTCGTGGGCTCCTGGGTGTTGGGGTACGTGTACGTATCCGAGACGAAGCCCGGGCCCTTGAGCGCGAATCCAGGTGTCCACCACGCATCGGGACCCCCGTCCGAGTACGACGGCACCTCGGCGCCGTGCAGGTGCGCCACGGCCGGCACGGGGCCGGAGTAGGCCTGCGTCGAGCCCGACTGGTGGAGCGGGTCGGCCCAATGGATCGTCTGATCGACCGGGATCCTGCCCTGGAGGAACAGCGACTGGTTGCCGTGCCCCTGGAGATCGTTCACGAACTTGACCACCGTCGGCGTGCCGGCGCGCGCCTCGATCGTGGGCCCCGGATACGTTCTCGGGCGGCCGGGAACGGTATAGCTCCAGACATACGTGCCGTGCTTGAGCCGGCCCGTCAGTTCGCGATAGACCGATGCGGGCAGGATCTCCTGCTGGAACTCCTCCAGGCGGAGGACCGCCGGGGACCCGCGCGAGGCGGCCGTGCCATCGAGCTTCGGGAGCTGGGGGAGCTCGTCGACGTACTTCGGGATCGCGCTGCCCGGCAGCGGCCCCACAGTGCCGGGCGGACGCCCCGCCTGCGCCGTCAACGGCAGCACGAGGGCCGAGACGGCCAAGCAGAGCATTGCCAGGGACGCGGCGCGCCAGGGTGTGTTTCGCATGGCGATGACCTCGATGGGATGAGATCCGCGCGGCCATGTTCACGCATCGGCTTCACATCGAAGTCTGTGACCGCCATCGGGCATGCATCAAGCCGGTCTTCACCGCTCGCGCACTGAGGCCAATCCTGTCAGGTGGCTGGCGCACCCGCGTCGGGGATCGGCCCGACCGGCTGGGTCTGTTGCGCGTCAGACCGCGCGGCTCAGCAGTGTCTCGGGTCCTTGCCGGCCTTGGGCAGCGCTTCGAGCGGGACGTACCGCGCGGGCTTTCCTGGTTCCAGCCGCGGCGTCGTCGCTGCGGGGCCCACGCGGTCCATCGGGCGCAGGAACACGTCCGCTCGGGCCGCTCTCGGCGTCGTGAGCGCGACGAGCGACTGGACGAGCAGGGCCGCGAGCACCGCGACGGCCATCGATACGCGAACGAATCGCATGCGGACCTCCGAACGAGGAGCCGGGGAAACGGATCGTGGGGCCCCTCGTGCGCTGCGAATGGTACCGAACCGGGGCACCGGTCTCCAGCCCTCAGTATCGGCCCGAACCGCCGCGTTCAGCGGAGTTCGTCGGCCCCGCGACGCCGCACGCGCCAGGCGCTGCCCTCGGCGGCCACCGCGGCGGTCCAGCCCTCGGGCACGTTGAGCGCGCGCACGATCACGACCGAGCCCTCGGGCGCCGGGAGCGGGTCCTCGAGCGCAAGACCGTGCAGCTTCCGTCGCGCCTCGTGCCGGGCCCACGCCTCGAAGAACACGGTGCGCCGGCGCTCGGCCGGGGCGTGGGCGATCGTGGCCTGGTCGAGCGGCGACAGGAAGTCGCGGGCGAGCGCGCCGACATCGGTGTCCTCGCGCTCGCGCTCGAGGTCGACGCCCACCTCGCGGTCGCTCGCGACGCCCACGAGCACCAGGTCCTGGCGCCAGGCGACGCTGAAGTGCGGCGTGGCGCGTCCCGCGAGGCTTGGTTTCCCGAGCCGTGAGGCGCCGAACCTGAGCGACTCCGGCGGCTCGCCGAGGTACTGGCCGAGGATCGTCCGCAACGCCCCGCGCGCCGCGGCCCAGGTAGTCCCGGTCACGCGCATCCGCGCGGCCTGGGCACGCTCGTCGTTGCTGAGCGTCGTCCGCCAGCGCGCGAGCACCGGCGACTCCGGGTGCAGGGGCACGCACCAGGCGTCGACGACGCCGGCGGGCAGCCCGGCGACCACGGGGCTCGGGAGCCGGATCACATTCGTGGCTCCCGGGCGGGCCGCGTCGGCGCGCCCTCGTAGTCCTGGTCGGCGAGCAGGTGCTCGTGCTTCATCACCACGCTCTGCTCGGCGACACGCGAGCGCTCGCCGACGTGCGCTCCGTAGAGCAGCAGCGAGCCGGCCGAGAGCGTCGCGCCCGCGGCCACCCGCGAGCGTCCGAGCTTGAGCACGCGATCCTCGAAGCTGTGGAGCTGGAGGTGGCACGACACCGTGGCGTCGTCGCCGACGTCCAGCATGTCGGGGTCGACCACCTGGGCGAGGCTCGTGCCGAGCACGACCCGCCGCCCGATCCGGGCGCCCATCGCGCGCAGCCACAGGCTCACGAACGGCGTGCCCTCGAGGCACTCGATCACCGGTCGCCCGTACGCGGACCAGATCTCGAACAGGAAGTCCCAGCGGCTGCACCAGCACGACCACAGCGGATGGCGGTCCTCGCGCATGCGTCCGAGCAGCGTCCATTTCGCGGCCAGCGTGAGCGCGCACAGGAACGCGGCGGTGGCGAGCGCGGCCGCCGGCAGCACGCCGAACGCGAACACGGCCGCTGGCTGCGTCGGCTCGACGCGGGCGAGGAACGTGGCCCAGAACGCCACCAGGAACGCCGGCAGGATCGGGAGCACGAGGCGGAGCGACTCCCACAGCGCCCGGTTCGCGACGCGGATCATCGGCGGCCGGAACGTCAATCGCTCGTCGGCGGCCACCAGCTCGCGGTTCGGCAGCTCGAACGCCGGATGGCCGAACCAGGCGCTGCCCGCCCGGACGCGCGCGGGCTCGGCCACGGTGCAGACGCCGAGCAGGAGCTCGCCCGGAAGCCGCGCGCCGGCGGGGATCACCGCGTGGTTGCCGAGGAACGTGTGGCGGCCGAACGAGGTGTGCTCGCAGTGCAGGTGGCCGCGGTGGACGAGCGGCCGGCCGAGGTAGATGCCGTCGGCGAAGAAGCAGTCGTCGGCGATCTCCACCAGCTCCGGGGTGACCTCCATGATCGTGCTGATCTCGCAGCGCCGGCCCACGCGCATGCCGGCGAGCCTGAGCCACAGCGGCCAGGCGAGCGTGCCCGAGAGCGCCACGTTCGCCGTCTCGACCAGCCGTTCCTTGAGCAGCACGGTGAGCGCCGTGCGCCCGCGCAGCGGGTAGACGCCGGGCTGGACCCGACCGAGCGCGCGGCAGAGCAGCGCCTGGAGCGGCAGCGAGGCGGCGTAGCCGGCCATGATCGCCATTGCCAGCGACCCGAGCGGCAGCGAGAAGAACGCGAACGACCCACGCCCGGCAGCACCCGCCTCCCAGGCGGAGAGCACCACGGCCGCGAGCGCCATCGCCGGCAGGAACGCCACCTGGGCGACCGCGGCCTTGGCGGCGAGCAACACCGCGGCGTGCCAGGCGCCCGGCTGCGGCGGCTCGGCGCTCGAAGGCGCCACCTCCGGCGCGCGGCCGGCGGGCATCGCGGGCACGCCGTCCCAGCGCTCGTCAGCGGGGAGCACCCCGCGCTCGGCGAGCCAGGCGAGCGGACCCAGGAACGCGCCCGGCTCCATGCGGCTGCCCGCGCCCATGCGCGCGCGCGTGTCGAGCGTGGCGTGCGCCCCGATCGAGATCGGCGCGAACACGAGCTGCTGGCGGTCGTAGGTGACGAGCCCCAGCGACACGTCGCGCCCGAGGGCCGCGCCGTCGCCGATCTCGAGCAGGTCCCAGCCGCCGTGGTGGAGCGCGACGCCGCGGTGTAAGTGGACGTCCGCGCCCACCCGGGCGCCGAGCGCGCGCAGCAACTGGGCGCGTAGCCCCGTGCTCTCGAGCAGGTCCCAGGGGAGGCAGCGCGCGAACTGCGTCACGACCCAGTGGCGCACGTACATCGACCCCAGGTAGGGATGCCGGCCTGGCCGGTAGCGTCCGATCAGCACACGCTTGGCGAGCACGGTGAGCGTGGCCGCGACGAGCGTCCACACCAGCGCCCCCACGAGGGCGAGGCTCGGCAGCAGGAGCACGAACGCGGTGACCCCGATCGAACGCGTGAGCAGCGGCACGCCGCGCGAGGCGAGGAACCAGACGGTGTTGACGACCGCCAGCAGCGCGAGCGCAATGAACGCGCACTGGGCAGCCACGCCCCAGGCCGCGTGCGGCGAGACATTTGCAGCCTCGCTCGGCGATGCCTCGCGAGAAGTGCGAGCGCGGGGGGAGCTGTCGCGGGTGGGGCGGACCTTCGCCGCCAGCGCGGCCACGGTGCGGGCCTCGTAGAGGTCGCGCACGGTGAGCGATGTGGTGCGGGGATCGCGCCGCAGCGTCGAGATGACCTGTGCGGCCACGAGCGAGTTGCCGCCCAGGTCGAGGAAGAAGTCGGCCTCCGCAGTGACCGCGCCGGCCTTGGGGAGGTGGCCGGTGAACGCCGCGGCGACGAGCCGCTCGAGCTCGCTCGCCGGCGCGCGTCCGCCGGAGGGTGGCGCGGGCGCATGCTCGAGCACGGGCAGCGCGCGGCGGTCGAGCTTGCCCGAGAGCGGGGCGCGCGGGATCGCATCCAGCCGCGCGATGTGCGCCGGCACCATGGGCTCCGGCAGCTGGCGCCGGAGCGCCGCCCGCAGCGCGTCGCGGTCCGGCTCGTGGCCATCGGCGGTGACCACGAACGCCACCAGCTCGGGGCCGGCACCGTTCGCCTGCACGCGACACGCGGCCTCGATGATGCCCGGGCAGCGGCAGAGCTCGCTCTCGACCGCGGTCAGCTCCAGGCGGTGGCCCCGGATCTTCACCTGCGTGTCGGCCCGGCCGTGATACGTGAAGTCCCCGCTCGGCAGCTTCCGCACCAGGTCGCCGGTGCGATAGATGCGCCCCAGCCGGGGATGGTCGAGGAATCGCTCGCGCGTCAGGTCCGGCCGGCCGAGGTAGCCGCGCGCCAGCCCGACGCCGGCCATGAACAGCTCGCCGATCGTCCCCACCGGCAACTCGCGGAGCTCGCTGTCCAGCACGTAGGCCCGGTTCCCTTGGAGGGGCCGCCCGATCGTGACCGGTTCGCCCGGCTGCATCCGCGTGCGCACGCAGGTCACCGTGCACTCGGTGGGGCCGTAGCCGTTCTCGAGCCAGCGGCCGGACGACCACAGCTCGGACACGTCCGGCGTCAGCTCCTCGCCGCCCACGTACACGAGCCGGACGTCCGGAAGGTCGCGCCGCGGGTCGTCGCTGCAGGTCATCCGCAGCATCGTGGGGGCGGGGCACCAGACCGTGATCCCCTGCTCGCGCAACCACGGCAGGAAGTCGGGGCCCGAGCGCACGCGCTCGTCGTCGACCACGACCACGGTCGCGCCGGTGCCCCAGGCGAGCCAGAGCTCCTCGACCGACGAGTCGTAGGCCGCCGACGAGGTCTGCGCGCAGCGATCCGCCGGCGTGATGCCGAAGCGCGCCGCGTCGGCCCGCACCAGGTTCGCGACACTCCGGTGCTCGATCATCACGCCCTTGGGCCGACCGGTCGTGCCCGATGTGTAGATGACATAGGCCAGCGTCTCGGGCCCGAGCCACGCCGGCTCCACGCGCGGGTGGGTGGCGCCATTCACGGCCGGGACCGGTCGCGGCGAGACGATGCGCGAGTCGGGGATACCCACCGCGCGCAGCACGTCGTGGCGGTCTTCGAGCGCCACGACTGCGACCGCGCGCGAGTCCTCGAGCAGGAAGCGCAGGCGCTCCTCGGGCGTGTCCGGCTCGATGCAGGTCCATGCCGCGCCCGCCTTGAGGATCGCGAGCTGAGCGGTCCACAGCTCGAGCCCGGCGCGCGGCAGCAGCACCGCGACCACGCACTCGCCGGTCACCCATGTCGAGAGCCGGCGCGCGAGCGCTTCGGCGCGCGCGTCCAACTCCGCATAGGTGAGGCGCTCTCGGGTTTCGCCTGCCCGTCGAGGGGGTACTTCGAGCGCGATAGCGTGAGGGGTGCGGCCCGCCTGATGCTCGAAGATCGTGTGAAGCAAGCGGACGTCCGTCGCGGTCCGCTCGTCCGTACGCATATCGGGGTCGGCTCCGGCCATGGACGTGGGGTAGGCGCATTCTGCGATAGCTGCGCTCGACTCACAACGATAATCAGCGGTTCGGACGCTCCGGAGATGAGCACGTCACCCGTCGATTCGATTGCGATGGGAGTCTCATTCGAGGTTGATGCCGCGTTCGATGCTCGTGATCGATGCCCACGATCGATCCGATGGCGATGCGATGGGCAGCCTTCGAGAACCATGGGCATGGTCCATCGATCGAGCATGACCCGCGTGGCCCACATCGATCGCTGTGGCCTTCGTGGACCCGTTCACGTGCATGGAACGAGCGTCATCGTTCGCATCGACGAGCCATTCATGCCCAGCCGAGAACCCCACGCTCGGCTGAAGAAGCCGGGCGAAGCGATGACCTCAAATGCATGTTCGGACTCGACTTGCCGAAGAATCGAATGCCGGTTCGGCGTGCGTCTCATCGCCATGCTCGAATCCATGGCGGCAAGCATGCAGAGCCGAGCGGGTGGCGCCGATGACCGTTCAGGGAACGCTCGAAAGGATCAGGTCGGATGGCCGGCTGGAGACAGAGGCTCGCGGAGACGGCACGACGGAACCGCGTCGAGCTGGTGAACTCCGGGCTCACGCGACGTGACCTGCTCCAACTCGGGCTCCTCACGAGCACGGGCTATCTCGTCACCAAGCTCGGGCTCTCCACGCGTGCGGCCGGGGCCGGAGGCGCGCCGAAGAGCCCGGCCACCACGCCATGGGTCGAGGAGCTACCGGTCCCGCCGATCGCGAGCGCCGTGGACGTGGCCTCGCTCGGCACGACGCCGAGGCAGGAGCTCGACCTCGCTTCGGGCGAGCGCGGCCGGAGCACGCCTCATCAGCATTGGGGGCTCTACGACCCCGCGGCCGCCGACCACTACCTGATCGAGAACCGGGTGACGCTCACGAGCTGGCACCGCGAGTTGCCGCTGGATCCCTGCTGGTGCTTCAACGGCACGTTCCCCGGACCCCGGATCCACGCGCGCCACGGCCGCCCGGTGCTCGTCCGCTTCCGCAACCAGCTCCCGGGCCTGGACCAGCACGTGGGCTATGGCCGCCCCACGCCCAGTACGCATGTCCACGGCGGCCACAACGCGTCCGAGTCGGATGGCCATCCGCTCGACACGATCGAGCCCGGCACGTTCAAGGACCACCTGCTCCTCAATCGGCGCGCCGGGTTCACGGATCCCGCGTATGGCCTTGGTGGGGACCCGCGCGAGACGCTGACCACGCTCTGGTACCACGACCACTGCCTGGGCTTCAGCGCGCAGAACGTCTACCGGGGCAACCTCGGGCTCTACCACCTGTTCAACGAGTTCGACACCGGCGACGAGAACGATCCCAGCCCGACGGCGTGGCGGCTCCCGAGCGGCGACTTCGACGTTCCGCTCGTGCTCCACGACCGCGTGTTCGACCCGGACGGCAAAGGCTTCTTCGATCTCTTCGACCTCGACGGCATCCTCGGCGACACGTTCACGGTCAACGGCAAGATCCAGCCGTTCCTACGCGTGGCGCGGCGGAAGTACCGGTTCCGGATGCTGAACGCCGGTCCCAGCCGGTGCTACGACTGCTCCCTCTCGAACCAGCAATCGCTGGTGCAGCTGACGCGCGACGGCAACCTGCTGCCGCTCCCGCTCACGGTGGATCACGTCCGGCTCGCCGTCGGCGATCGCGTCGACGTCATCGTCGACTTCAGCCGGTTGCCGAGCGGGACCAGGCTCTACCTCGTGAACTGCTGTGCGCAGGCGGATGGTCGCGGACCCACCGGGAGGCCGCGGCCGCCGGCGCTGGGGCAGAAACTCCTCCAGTTCGTCGTCGACGGCTCGCTCGATACCAAGGGCGACCCGAGCCGCGTCCCCGACCGGTTCTTCGACCTGCCGCCCGTGGACCCCGGCGACGTGGCCACCGAGCGCACGTTCGTCTTCGACCGGACGAGCGGTGGCTGGGGCGTGAACGGGAAGCCGTTCGATCCCGACCTGATCATGGCCCGCCCGCGCTCGGGGACCGCCGAGATCTGGAACTTCGTCAACAACTCGAGCCGCTGGGCGTATGCCGTCCATGTGCCGCTGGAGGCGCACCAGGTGCTCGCGTGGAACGGCCAGGCGCCGGCCGCGGACGACGCGGCGCGCGAGGACGCGGTCTGGCTGGGACCCGGCGACTCGGTGAAGACGTTCCGCCGCTTCCGCGACTTCGTCGGGCGCTACGTCACCCATGGCCGGGACCTGGTGCACTCGGACCACGCCCTGATGTTCCAATGGAAGGTGGAGCCATGAGCGGCGCGAGCCCCGCCCGCGACGCGGCGCCGGCGTCCGCGATGACCCGCCGGCGATGGCTCGCGCTGCTCGGCCTGCTGCCGCTCGCGGCGGCCGCGATCCCGGTGCTCGAGTTCCTCGACCGCCGCCGGCGCCCGGGCTCGCAGCGTCCTGTCGGCGGCTTCCACCGCGGCTACTTCCCGAACCCCCTGCTGCGCACGCACGACGACGAGCGCGTCCGGCTCTATGACGACCTGCTCCGGGGGAAGACCGTCCTCATCCACTTCTTTCATGTCGACTGCCGCGACGCGCTGTGCACGGTCGCGACCGAGAACCTGGTCCAGCTCCAGCGGCTGCTCGGCGAGCGCTGCGGGCGCGACGTGTTCATGTACTCGTTCACGCTGGCACCGGACCGGGACACGCCCGCGCGGTTGCGACGCCACCGCGAGACGCACAAGGTCGGGCCGGGGTGGACGTTTCTCACCGGCACGGCCTCCGACCTGGAGCTCTGCCGCGTGCGCTTCGGCATCACCGATCCGGACCCCGTGCTGGACCGTGAGCCGACGCAGCACACGAACGTGCTGCTGCTCGGCAACGAGCCGCACGAGCGCTGGCTCGCATCGCCGGCGGTGGTGGGGGCGCGGTTCCTGCTCTCCCAGCTCGACCGCGTGGCGGGTGTAAAAGTGTAGCTCGAGCCGTTCGAGCGACGGCTGTGGCACAATCGGGGTGAATACCTGACCGAAATCTAGAGTCCGAACCGTGCCCCCCCGGCCTCCCGAGGACTCAATTTTGTAGTCCCGTCGCGACCCCGTCCGCGGTTCCCCGTCCTATCGGCCCTGCCCCGGATGTAGGATTGCGGGGTCGCTCATCTCGCCCGTAATCGCCCCCGGAGCCCCCGATGCACAGAGGTTCCCCGTCTCGACCTGTCGCGCGACAGGCCCCGCTCTCCCGGGTGAAGCTGCAGATCCCCAACCCGGATGCCGCAGCCCTCGAGCGCCCCGCGCTGCTCGAGCTCCTGGAGCGGAACGCCGGCCGGCCGCTCACGCTGCTCACCGCCGACGCCGGCTGGGGCAAGACCACGCTCGCGGCCGCGTTCGCGCGCAGCCGGCACCGGCCGGTGGTGTGGTACGGGCTGTCCCCGTCGGACGGCGACCTGCGCGTGTTCGGCCGCCACCTGCTCGAGGGCTTCCGCGCGGACGCGCCGCGCTTCGGCGCCACGTTCGCGAGGCTCATCGAGGACACGAAGCCCGGCACGCGCGGGGCCGAGCTGCTGGGCGAGGTGTTCGCGCAGGCGCTCGCCGAGCTGAAAGGCCCGCCGCGGGTGCTGGTGATCGACGACCTGCACGCGGCGTGCGCGAACGCCGACATCGTCACGTTCCTGGATGCCATGCTGCGGCTGCTGCCCGGCACCGTGCGCGTGCTCGCCGCCTCGCGCACGCCGCCGCCGCTCGCGCTCGAGCGCATGCGCGTGCGCGGCGAGCTGTTCGAGCTCGACGCCGAGCGGCTGCGGCTCACGCGCGACGAGATGTCGCGATTGCTCGAGGGCGCGCTCGGCCGCCCGCCGGCCGCGGCCGAGCTGGACCGCCTGGACGAGGCGTCCGCCGGCTGGCCGACCGCAGTGCAGCTGGCGCTCGAGGCCCTGCGCCGCGAGCCTGCGCGTGGCCTCGACACCGTGCTCGCCGACCTGCGCGTCCCGGACCTGGAGCTGCAGGCGTTCTTCGCCGCCGAGGTCTACCGCCGGCTCGAGCCCGCCGCGCGCGAGCTGCTCGAGTGCTCGGCCGTGCTCGACCGCTTCGACGCCCCGCTCGCCGCACTGCTCTCCGGCCAGCGCGACGCGCGCGCGCGGCTCGAGGCGCTCGCGCATCGCGGGCTCGTGCGGAGCTTCGGCTCCGGCCTGGACGCGAGCTACGAATGGCATGGCCTCGTGCGCGCGTTCGTGCGCCAGGAGGTGGAGACCCGCGACGGCCGCGCGGCGTGGCAGGCGCTGGAGACCGCGGCGGCGCGGGCGCTGCGCGGCCGCGGCGAGGCCGAACGCGCGGTGCGCCACGCGCTGGCGGGATCCGATGCCGGGCTCTCCCACGAGCTGCTGCTCGAGGTCTCGCCGCTGCTGCTCCGCCAGGGACGCGCGAGCCTGCTGCTCCAGCTCCTGGACGACGCGCCGGAGGCCCCGGGGGAGACGGGCGCGGTGCTGGCGCTCGCGCGCGCCGACGCGCTCGCGGCGCTCGGGCGCTGGGACGAGGCCGAGCGCGCCTACGAGCGCGTGCTCGAGGAGGCGCGGCGCACGGCGGCGGTCGAGCGCGAGTGCCGCGCGCTGCTCGGCCTGGGCAAAGTGCTCAACCTGCGCGGCCGGCACGAGCACGTGCTCGGGATGGCCGAGCGCGGGCTCGCAGCCTCCGCGGCACTCCCGCTCGAGCTCCGCGCGCGCCTTCTGCAGATGAAGGCGTCGGCGCACTTCTATCTCGGCCAGTACCGCGCCGCGATGGCGCAGCTCGACGCGGTGCGCGCGCTGCTGCCGGCCGGCGCCGACCCCGAGCTGGTGGTGCCCACGCTCCACAACCTGGCGATCGCGTGCGCCTCGCAGGGCCGCTACCGCGAGGCCTCGGAGTGGTTCCGCGCCGCACTCGCCCAGGTGCGCGGCACCGCCTCGCCGCGCGCACCGCTCTACCTCTCGAACCTCGCGTTCCTCCAGATCGAGCTGGGCGACCTGGTCGAGGCGCGCCGGGCCGCCGAGGAGGGCCTGGCCGCCGCGCAACGCTTCGCGAACCGGGCGCAGGAGGCCACCTGCGTCGAGGCGCTCGCCGAATGCCTGGCGCTCTCCGGCGACCCCGACGGTGCGCTCGCGCATCTCAAGCGCGCCGAGGAGCTGCACGACCAGCTGCGCATGGAGGTGATCACCGCCGACCTGCTCGCGGCGCGCGGCCGCGTCTTCTGCGCGCGCGGCCAGTACCTCCGCGCCGTGGAGTTCCTGAGCGAGGCGGTCGAGCGCGAGAGCGCGCGCCCGGACTCGCCACGGCTGACGAGCTTCCGCGCGCAGCTCGCCTGGGGCGAGCTGCGCGCCGGGCGTGCGAACGCCGCGCGGCGCCGACTCAGCGAGCTGCTACCCATCGTGGAGCGCGGCGAGAACGACGACGAGCGCATGCGCGTTCACTGGTGGCTCGCCGAGTCTCTGCTCGCGCTTGGCGAGCGGCGAACGGCCGAGCCGCACCTGAAAACCTCGCTGGCGCTCGTGCGCGAGCGCGGCTACGGGAACTTCCTGCGCCAGCGTGCGCGCGAGGCGCCGGCGCCGCTGCTCGAAGCGCTCGGCCGCGGCATCGAGCTGGAGACCTGCGCGGCAGCGCTCGTGGAGGCAGGAGCGCCCGCGGAGCCGGCGCTGCTCGAGATCGCGGAGGGCTCGGCCGTGGCGGCCGCGGAGGCCGCGCTCTCGGTGCTCGCGGAGTGCGGCGGGCGCGCGTCGGTCGAGCGGCTGGGCGCGATCGCGAGACGGCGGCGGGCGCTGGCGAGCGCGGCGCGCGCGGCGCTGGCCCAGGTCGAATCGCGCGCCCGCCGCGGCGCGCTGCCGGAGGAGACCCCGGCGGCCGAGGATGCGCCGCGGCTGGTGCTGTTCGGGCCGCCGCGGATCGAGGTCGGCCCGCGCACGCTGCCGGCCTCGGCCTGGCGCGCCCAGCGCGCGTTCCACGTGCTCATCCTGCTCGCGCTGCGCCCGCGCGGGGCATCGCGCGACGAGCTGCTCGAAGCGTTCTGGCCGGGCCGCCAGCTCGCCGCGGGCAAGCGCAACTTCCACCCGACGCTCTCCTACATCCGCAGCGTGCTGCCGCGACACCCGGCGCCGCCGCTCCTGCGTGACGCCGAGGTCTACCGGCTCAATCCGAAGTACCCGCTGAGCTGCGACGCGTGGGAGTTCGAGGCCGAGCTGGACGCGGCGCGCCGCGGCGCGGGGGCGGAGCGGCTCGAACACCTCGAGCGCGCGCTCGCGCTCGCCGGCGCGGAAGCGCTCGCCGGCCTCTACGGCGACTGGGCCGAGGAGTTCCAGCACCGCCATCGCGACCGCGTCATCGCCGCGCGCGTGCAGGCCGGCGCGCTGCGGCGCGCCGCCGGCGACGTCGCCGGCGCGCTGGATCATTTCCGCCGCGCCGCGGAGCTGGACGAGTTCGACGAGTCCACACGCGTGAACGTGATCGAGTGCCAGGTGGCGCTCGGCAACCGCGGCGCCGCCATCACCGAGTACCAGCGGCTGCGCGCCGATCTCAAGCGCTCGCTGGACGTGGACCCGCTCCGAAACCGACCAGGCCGCGTTCAGAAGGTGCTGGGGGGCGCGATCGCAGGGGCCGCAAGAATCCCGCAACCTCAACCGGTGCAATAGGGTATCCGCATGACTCAAGCCCGGCTCAAGGCCCCCCGTGCAACCTCGATCCCGATGCGACCGCTCCCGGAGCCTGCCACGAGGAGCGCCGGACGCAACGCGAGATCGACTCGTCTCGCGTGCGCCGGCGTCGCACTCGCCTGCGCTCTCGCGCTCACGGCGGGGCCCGCGCTCGGCGCGCAGCCGTTCATCTGGGACCAGGACACGAACGGCATCGACGATCGCATCCAGCGCGTGGACTCGCTCGGGTTCACCGCCTCGTTCGAGCTCGGCGACACCACGCTCCGCCAGCGCATCCTCGTCCTGCGCGCGGTCCCGAACCTCCTTTATAGCGTCTACGTGCGCTGGGATCACACGCCGACGAGCACGGACCTGCTCGCGCTGACGCTGCTCGGGATGCCCGTGATCTCGCGCATCGAGGCGGTTTCCGCGACGCGCTCGCTGGCGACGTTCGCGCAGATCACCGCGGCGTCGGAGCTGCCGGGCGTCGAGCGCGTCGAGGCCTGCGCGCTGCTCTACCCCGAGACCCGGGACGGCACCGCGGCGATCGGTGTGCGCGACCCCTCGGCGCACGTGTTCCCGACGCTCGCCGTCGCCGCGCCGGGCGCAGAGGGGCATGGCCAGGTCGTGGCGTTCCTGGACACAGGGATCAACGACGAAGCCGAGGGCGGCTATCCCGGGCACGAAGCGCTCGCCGGGCGCTGCCTGGGTGGCGCGCTGTTCGTCTCGGCGGACTCGCTGTCGCAGACGCCGCGCTCGGGCTCGGTCAACCCCGCGGACCATGGCGGTCAGGCCACGCATTCCCACGCGACACACGTGGCCGGGATCGCCGTGGGCGCGGGGGCCGCGGGCGGCTACGCGGCGGGCGTTGCGCCGCAGGCGAAGTTCATCGACGTCAAGGTGCTGAACGACGCGGGGAACGGGATCGCGGTCCCCGAGGCACTGGATTGGTGCATCTCCAACCGCGCGCGCGACTGGGGCTCGCCCGACCCGAGCGAGCGCGGCATCGACGTGATCAACCTCTCGCTCTCGAGCCCGGACGTGAGCGACGGCCAGGACATTGCAGCGCAGCTCGCGGCGAAAGCCGTGGAGCTGGGCGTCATTGTAGTGGCCTCGATGGGCAACGACGGGCTCGCGGGGCACGTGCCCTCGCCGGCCGCCGGCGACGGCGTGATCGCGGTGGGCGCATGGAACGACGCGCGCACACCCGAGCCCGGCGACGACTCCTGGCCGGCGTTCAACAACACCGGGCCGAGGGTCTCCGACGGCGACGGCGACGCCACCGACGAGCTGAAGCCCGACCTGCTGGCACCCGGCGTGGACGTGCTCTCGGCGAACGGGGATGTGCTGAGCGACGGCACGCGCTGGCAGCGGCTCTCCGGCACGAGCATGGCCGCCGCGTTCGTGAGCGGCGTGTGCGCGCTGCTGCGCGAACAGGCGCCCGCGGCCACGCCGGCCCAGATCGCCGAGTGGCTGCGCGCCACCGCGCGCCGGCCGCTGCCGGGGGCGCCCGCGGGCACGACGGGCACGGATCCGCGCTGGAGCTCGACGCGCGGCTGCGGCCTCATCGACGCCTACGCGGCGTGGCTCGAGAGCGGGAGCAGCGCGCTCACGCAGGTGCGCCGGCTGGTGATCACCGGCACCGACCTGGCGGTGACGGCCACGCTTTGGACCGGGCGCGAGGCGGGGATCTCGACGCTCTCGTTCGAGCGCGCGCCCGACCAGGGCGGCGCGCCGGGCGCGTTCGCCGCCGTGGACTCGGTCCCCGCCGCCGGGCTCGCCACGCTGGCCGGGCCCGCGAGCGTCACCGAATACGCGCGCACCTGGGCGGTGCCGCCGCTCGAGCGCGGCGAGCGCTTCTGGTATCGCGCGGGCTACACCGAAGCGGGGGTGAGGCGCTCGAGCCCGGCGGTGGCGTTCACGAGCGGCGGCGGGCCTCGCGTGGCGACGCTCGAGATCACGCTCGTTCACGACGCGCTCGACAGCGACATCGACGCGAGCGTCCAGGCGGGCGTCAACGGCCCGGTGTTCGAGCTGCCGGGCAGCGCGGGCGCCGCGTCGTCGGACTGGGTCGACGGCACGAGCTTCACCGGCACGCAGGCGTGGACGTTCCGACTCCCGGTGCCCGCGGGGCCCGCGGGCGCGTTCCTGCCGCCGAGCAACGACAGCCCGTGGACGCTCACCGTGAGCGATGGCGGCTCGATCGCGTACAGCGGTCGCGTCGACGCGTTCCGGCTGACGTGGCACGCGCCCGGCGGCGACCAGGTGTTCGCGGCTCAGGCGCTCCCGCTGCAGACGGTCGAGGGCGGCTCGATCCAGGTGCGCATTCCCACCGCGACAACCGGCGTGGACGGCGCCGGGCTGGGCAGCGGCCTGCGCGTGCGGCCCAACCCCGCACGCTCGGGCCGGCTGCTCCGGTTCGAGCTGCCGCCCGCCGCCTCCGGCGAGGCGCGGGTGTTCGACATCACCGGGAGTGAGGTGGCGCGCGTCCGGCTGACCAAGACCGCGACCGGCTGGCAGGCCGATTGGCAGGCGCGAGGCGCCGACGGTCGTGTCCTTCCTCCCGGTCTCTATTTCGTGCGTGGACGCGCCGGCCCCGCGTCGCGCGTGGTGCTGTTGGATCCCTGAAAGTCCCCCAAGGGATCCGCAGGGGCCCGGGCGCTCCCGTCGCCCGGGCCTTTTCAATTGGTCCGGCGCCCCCAGTCAAGTCCTGCTCAAGCCGTCGGGATAACCCTGCCGCCTGCCGGTCACGAAGTGTGGCTGGCAGCCGCGAAGAGGCCTCGGTTTCGGGGGAACCGGGCCTCCAGCGGTGTCCCGCCGGACGGGCGAGTGCCCGCCACCGGCTCCGTCCATCGTTCCATGCCCCGCCGCCTGGACGCGCTGGGCCCGCTGCTCGCGGCGGGTGTGTTGCAGCGCGGGACCAGGCGGCCCCGGGAGGTCGCCACCGATGAAGCCCCAGGCTGCATACCGAGGTCTGCTTCGTGCCGCGTCGCTGCGGGCGCTGGCCGCCGTGCTCGTCACCGCACCCGTTGCCCTGGCAGCGGCCACCCCCGCACACGCCGCATGGATGTGGGACACGAACGCGAACAAGCTCGACGACCGGATCGAGCAGGTGGAGTCGCAGGGCCCGCTCGCCGCCCGCGTCGGGCAGCTCGCCACCGGCAAGCTGCGCTTCGCGCTCATGACCACCGTGGCGCCGTTCCGCTATGGCGTCTACGTCGGGTTCGATCATCACCCCACCGACGCCGATGCCGCGGCGCTCGCGGCGACCGGCGCGCCGGTGCAGGTGCGCTACCGCTCGATCGACTACATCCGCAGCGAGGTCACGCTGGCGCAGGCCGTGGCGATCGCCGCGCAGCCGGGCGTGACGCGCATCGAGACCATTCCCATCCTCTACGCCACGAACGACAACGCCACGCGCATCCTGCGCGCGCGTCCTTCCGCCACCTCGTTTCCAAGCGTCTGGAAAGACCTGGGGATCACCGGCCGCGGCGTCGTCGTGGGCATCCTCGACACCGGCGTCAACGACGAGCCCGACAACGCCTGGCCCGGCCACGAGTCGCTGCGCGGCAAGTTCGTGGGCGGCGGCAGCTTCTTCTCCGGCCAGCCGTCGCTCAACACGCCGATCGACGCGAGCGAGAACCCGAAACACGCCGTGGACCCCGAGCTGACCTACCACGGCACGCACGTGGCGGGCACCGCGATCGGCTCCGGGGGTCCCGTCGGCATGCTGAACGGCGCCGAGCCGGGGGCGTTCGCCGGCGTGGCGCCCGAAGCGAGGCTCGTGGACCTGAAGGTCCTGAGCGATGCCGGGCTGGGCTTCGGCGCCGCGGACGCGCTCGACTGGGTCGTGGAGCACCGCTTCGACGACTGGGGGCTCACTGGAGACGACGCGATCTACCGCGGCATCCAGGTGCTCAACATGTCGCTCGGCGGCACGGACAACTCCGACGGCAGCGACGCCTCGTGTGCCGCGGTGAACGCGGCGCACAAGGCCGGCGTCGTGGTCTGCGTCGCCACCGGCAACGATGGCAACACGGGCTGGATGGCGTCCCCGTCGGCCGCCGACCTGGCGCTGAGCGTGGGGGCGTTCACCGACAACAACACGCTGTCGCGCGCGGACGACGTGGTCGCCGACTACAGCAACGAGGGCCCGCGGCTAGCGGACGGCGACGCCGATCAGCTCGACGAGATGAAGCCGAGCGTGCTCGGGAGCGGCACCGGGATCCTGTCGGCGCTCGGCGACCCGAGCACGGACGGCCGCCAGTACCACCACATCAACGGCACCAGCATGGCCACGCCCACGATCGCCGGGCTGTGCGCGCTGCTGCTGCAGGCGAACCCGACGCTGTCGCCCGACCAGGTGCAGAGGATCCTGCAGAACACCGCCGATCACCGCACCGACGCCGGCAAGCAGGCGCCGTCGGCGACCGACCCGTTCGGCGTCGATCCCAACTATCACCCGTCGTGGGGCTGGGGCGAGCCGGACGCCTACGCTGCCGCGCTCGAGGCGATGAACGACGCCACCACGCAGGTGGTGAGGATCATGGCCACGCCGCAACGCGGGCCCGACGCCGTGCGCATCGACTGGACGAGCCAGCGCGAGATCGACCTCGTGCGCTACGTCATCCAGCGCGCGCCCGACGTGCTCGGCGTGCCGGGGGCGTGGACGGACATCGCCCAGATCCCGGTCACCGAGCAGCACCCGGAGATCCTGCGGCAGGCGAACCGCCACCCGTACAGTTTCGTGGACTCGGGCCCGGGACTCGACCCCGACGCGACGTACTGGTATCGCGTCCGCTGGCTCGACTTCCACGCCCGGATGCACTCGGAGCCGCCGGTCTCGGCGCGCATCTCGAGCAGCCCGGTGATCGCGCGCGTGCGCTTCTCGTGGACGCACGACTACTCCGACGGTGATCTCGTCGTCCGCTTCGGCACCGGCGTGCGCACGGCCTCGCCGGTGTGGGAGCGCTTCGCGCCCGGCGCGCCCGCCGCGGATTCGATGATTACCGAGCCCGGCGTCAGCTACACCGGGACCAAGCACTACTTCTTCCATGCCGACCTGACCGCCGCCGACCTGGTGCAGGGCTTCCTGCCGCCGTCGGCCGCGAACCCGTGGTTCCTGTCGGTCAAGGAAGGCGGGTTCGTGAACACGAAGGGCACCGTGAACAGCTTCGCGGTCGACGTGTTCAACGGCGCCACGACCACCACGTACACTGCGCCGAATCCGCCCACGTCCACGATCGAGAAGCAGGAGACGGTGTTCTGGCTCCCGCTCGACCCGGTGACCACGGTGAACCACGCGCCGGTATTCCTGCCCATGGAGAACCCGAGCGCCAGCGAGGGCATCCCGATCTCGTTCCAGGTCACGGCGCTGGATGCGGACGGCCAGGCGCTCACGTACGCGGCCAGCGGGCTGCCCGCGGGCGCCACGTTCGACCTTGGGAACCGGCGGTTCGACTGGACGCCGAGCCACACGCAGGCCGGCGCCTGGGACGTGACGTTCCGCGCCAGCGACGGCGTGTTCCCCACGCCCGCAGCCGACACCCAGGTGGTGCACATCGTGGTCGCCGACCGCGCGCCGGGCTCGAACCTGCCGCCGGTGCTGGAGCCGCTCAACGACCGCCAGGCGCTCACCGGCGAGCGGCTGAGCCTGAGGGTGATGGCGCGCGATCCCGAGCACGGGCTCGTCACGTTCACGTCGTCGCTCACGCTGCCGGCGAACGCGTCGCTCGATCCCGCGACCGGCATCTTCACGTGGACGCCGGCGCTGAACCAAGTGGGCACGACCGCGCTCCACTTCGTGGCCACCGACGCCGGCGGGTTGAGCGACGACGGCGAGATGCTGGTGACGGTGTCGCAGGCCGGCGTCGGTCCGGCGCCCGCGCTGCCGTGCGACGAGTCGGCGCTCCACACCGACGGCGTCGTCGGCATGGGCACCGACCCGGGCGAGAAGAGCGTGTCGTACGTCGGCTTCGACGTGCCCGCGAACGTGCAGCGCATCGAGGGCCAGCTCTCGTTCGCGCTCGCGCCCGTGCGCGACCTCGACTTCTACCTGCTGGATGCCGACTCCAACGCGGTCACTTCGTCCGCGAGCATCAACCAGCCGGAGTCGATCGTCTTCAACACGCCGGTGCCGGGGCACTACATCTGGAAGGTGGTGGCGTTCACGAACCCCGACACCGCGAACTTCGCGATCGACCAGCAGGTGTGCGTGGCGTCCACGAGCGGCGCGGGCGACAAGCTGACCGCGCTGCGGCTCGCGCCGGCGGCGCCGAACCCGTTCCGCTCGCGCACGACGCTGCGCTGGTCGCTGCCGGCGGCGGGCGAGGTGCGGCTGCGCGTGCACGACGTGGCGGGCCGCGCCATCCGCATGCTCCAGAACGGCCCGATGTCCGCCGGGGAGCACAGCGTGACGTGGGACCAGCGCGACGACGCCGGTCACCGCGTGGCACCGGGGCTCTACTTCATCCGCTTCGAAGCGGCCGGGCACGCGCTCGGCCAGAAAGTGATCCTGCTGCCGTGAGCGAGATCTCCGGACACGGGCCCCGCCGATCGCATGGGCGACGGCGAGGGCACGCTGGCTCCCCGCGCGCGCAAGTCCCCGCGCGCGGGGGCCGGTCCGGGACCACGCGGCTCGTCAGTGCGCCGCGCCCCGAGCCAGCAGGTGATGCTGATGCCGTGACTTGAAACACCCGGCCAGGGGGTCGCGGGAAGCGTCCACGCCCGCGTTCCGCGACCACCCGCCCGGAGCTCTTCAACGGAGGTGGGGTTTGCTGAGGTACGAGGACTCGCGTCGCGCGCAGCCGTGGTTCGAGGCGTGGATCGACGGGATCGCGGCGCGACGCGCCGGCTGATCGCGGGATCGGCCGCGGCGCTCAGCGTTTCGCGGTCGCGCGCTCCTGGCGCGCGAGCCGCGACAGCGTGACCGCGACGCGCTTGGCCTGGACGGCGAGCGTGCGGAGCCGGGCGGTCTCGAGCACGGTGTGGCCGCCGCCGCCCTTCAAGCCCATCGCGTCCACGACCATCGGGACCTGGCCCGCGAGGAACGACACGTCGGCGGCGCCGGCGCGGGCGGGGTCCACGGGCGTGAGTGCGCCCAGGCCCAGGTCGCGGCTCGCCTGGTCGATCATTGCGAGCAGCTTACGGTTGCCGTCGGTGGGCGCGAGCGGCGGGTAGCTGTCGTCGAACACGATGCTCGCGCTGGTGCGCGTCGAGCCGTCGGCGACGATGCGTTCCATCACCGCGCGCGCGTGCTCGCGCTGCTCGAGCGTGAGCGCGCGCAGGTCGCCGGTCACGAGCGTGGTCTCCGCGACCACGTTCGACTTGCCGAACGCGGTGCCGCGCGCGGCGGCCTGCTCGTGCGTGAGCGACGTGCCGCCGAGCACGAGCCCGGGGTTGAACGTCAGGTAGGGCTCGAACGCGAGCGAGTCGCGGAAGCGCTCGAGGATCCGCGCGGTCTCGAAGATGGCGCCGATGCCGACGTCGGGGGTGAACACCTGCGACGAGTGGGACGGCGTTCCGCTCACGCTCAGCGTCCAGCCGGTGCTGCCGCGCCGGGACACGATGACGTGCCGCGGGTCGCCATCCCCGTCCTCGAACCCGAGCGCCGCGGTGGCGCCGCGCGCGGCCTCGACGAGCGCGGCCCGCGCGGCCTCGATCGGCCGGCCCGGACTCTCCTCGTCGCCGTTCAGGACCACGCTCACGCGCAGGCGATCCAACTCGCCGGTGTCGTGGAGCGCGCGCAGCGCGAGCAGCATCACGACGTCGCCGCCCTTCATGTCGACGACGCCGGGGCCGGTCGCCGTGGAGTCGTCGAGCCGCTGGAAGCGCTGGAACGGGCTGTCCGGCTCGAACACGGTGTCGAGATGGCCGACGAGCACGATTTTTGGCAGGCTCGCCGTTGGCTCGCCTCGTTCTGCGATCAGGTGTCCTGCGCGGGCGAACCCCGTGCCGTCCACCCAGCGCGTGCGGAAGCCGAGCGCGTCGAGCTCGCCCGCGAACAGCCGGCCGACCTCGCGCACGCCGGCCAGATTCGACGTGCCGCTGTTGATGTTCACGAGGCGTTCGAGCAACGCCAGCGACTCCGGCTGGTGGCGGTCGATGCGCTGGACGAGCTTGCGCTCGGTGCTGCTGAGCGCGCTGGCCGGGGCCTTGGCGCGCGCGGGCGCCGGTGGGGTTCCCGCCAGGACGGGGGCGAGCAGCAGCAGGGCGGCGAGGTAGCGGCGGGCACGGGTTCCCATCGCACGCATCATGCCTGCGCACCGCTCCCGCGTCACCTCGACGGCACGCGCGTGAACACGACCGCTTCGAGGCTACCCGCGTGCACGTGGCCGGCGAGCCGGAAGCCCGCGGGCGGCTGGTCGCGCTCGAGGAGCGCGCGCCACGCGCCCTCGAGCGGCTGGTGGACCAGGTACTCGTTCGTGAGCACCACCGCCTGGGGCCGCAGCCGCTCGGGCCAGGTGAGGAGCTCGTCCGGTGCGAGCGGCACCGCCGTGGTCGGCCGCCGCGTGTACCACGCGATCCACGGCGCGGCGTCGCTCGCCACGAGCCCGCGGCCCGGGAGGAGCGGCGCCACGGCGGCGCCCAACTCCCGCCACTCGCTGGCGCTCAAGCCGGATCGCGCGCGCGGGTCGCCGAAGCGCAGCGCCTGCCACTGCCGGACGAGCGGCACCGCGCTCGTCAGCACCGCGAGTGCCGCGGCGATCGCGAGCACGGGCCGGCGGGAGCCACCGAGCGGCTTGGCGAGCCTCGCGATCGCGGCGAACGAAAGCGCCACACCGGGAGCCAGGAGCGGGAAGAGCATCCGCGGGTCGGCCACGGTGGCCGCGGCGAGCAGCGCCAGCAGCGTGGTCATGGCGACGAGCGCGAGCGCGAAACGCCGCGCCCGCGCGTCACCGCGCACGATCGTGACCAGCGCGGCGAGCGCCGCGAGCGCGCTTGGCCCGCGCCCGGCGCTCAGCCAGGCGCCGTAGGCGATCGAGCGCACGCCGCGCACGATCTTCTCCGCGTACGCTGCTGGGTGCTCGCGCACCCAGGCGAGCGCGTCCGGCGGCGGCGTCATGCGGTTGAGCCGCGCGACCGCCCACTCGGGCGAGATGCCGGTCAAGAGCAGGTAGCCGCCCACCTCCTGGAACGGGCTCCCCGTCGCGGCCCACTTGTAGATCGCCGTGAGCGAGGCGACCGGCAGGAATCCGGCGAGCGCGCGAAGCCCGGAGCGCGCGCGCTGCGCGGGTGGCGACAGCAACCAGAACCCCAGCGCGAGCGCCGGGAGCAGCGGCACCACGACCGGGCGCGCGAGGTGCGCGAGGCCGAGCACGACCCCCAGCGCGAGCGGTCGCGGCGTCACCGGCAGCTCGCAGAGCAGCAGCAGCGCGGCCGTGAGCAGCGCCGCGAACGGCATCTCGGTGCGGCCCTCGCACGCGAACCTGAGCGCCCACGGCGACGTGGCGAATGCGGCCGCAGCGGCGATCGCCGCCGCGCGCGAGCCGGCGAGTGCCCACGCCAGGCGCGCGACCAGCAGCACGCAGGCCACGAACGCCAGCAGCGGCGGCAGCAGCGTGGCGTCCGGGGTGCGCCCGGCGATCGCGAACGCCAGCGCATCGAGCGCCGGGACGAGCGGATGTCCCACGAGCAGCGGGAACGGCGGCCCGGGCGCGCTCCCCAGCGCGGCGGGGTGGACGAACGGGGTCTCCAGTCGGCCGCTCTCGAGCCACGCGCGGCCCGCGAGCGCGTACTCCGCGCTGTCGAACGTGAACCGATCGGCGTCGGGCCCGGTGACCGTGACGTGGCGGTGGACGAGGCCCACGGCCACGGCCGCGAGCGCCAGCGCGCACCAGGCGGGCGCCGACAGCCGGGACGGCGCGGGGGTCGAGGGCATCTTGGGGACGAGGAGGAGGACCCGCGCGGCGCGCGGGTCCTCGACCCCCGAGGCTACGGAGTAGCCTTCGTCTCCGGTGCCAGGCGCACGACCGAATAGTGGTCGGGCGGGAAGTACTTCTTGAACGTGTCGTGGAGGTTCGCGGTCGTGAGCAGGTCGATCCGCTCGCGCCGCTTCGCGATCCGCTTCGGGTCCCAGCCGAGCAGGCTCACGGTCTGCATCGAGCCCGTCCAGTAGCCGTTCTGCTTCGCGTTCGTCTCCAGCTCGCGCCGCTGGACTTCCTGCTCCTTCGTCACGTCGCTGGCGCTGGGGCCGTCGGCGGCCAGCCGCTGGATCTCGGCGAGCGTCGCCGCGATCAGCGTGTCGGCCCGCGCCGGATCGCAGCCGAACGCGATGGTCATGGTGCTGTACCCGTCGAGCGGGATCTGGTGCTGGAAGCGCGCGTTCACGCTGTACGTGCCACCCAGCAGCTCGCGCAGCGAGCTGCGCAGGTGATCGGTGAGGATACTCGCCGCCGAGTTCGCGCGGTGCTGGTCCAGCTCCTCGATCGGCTCGCGCGTGAAGTACGTGATGCGCACGCTGCCCTTGGGCTCGCTGCCCTTCTTCACCTCCACCTTCGTGATCCCGGGCGGGAAGCGCGGGCCCATCGTCGCCCACTTGGAGGTGCGCTTGCCGGTGCCCGGCAGCGAGCCCAGGTAGCGGGCGAGCAGCGGGGTGAGCGAGTCGGTCTTGAACGTGCCGGCGAAGAAGAACGTGAAGTCGCCCGCGTTTGCGAACCGCTTCTTGTAGAAGTCGAGCGCGTCGGCGAGCTTGACCCCGTTCACCTGCGCCGCGGTCGGCACCTTGCTGATGTAGAAGCCGCCCGTGTTCACCGCGTTCGCCGAGTCCGCGTAGACCTGGTCCGGGCTGTTCGCGCGGTTGGCGAGGAAGGCGTTGAACTGCGCCTGCAGCGCCTTGAACGCCTCGGGATCCTCGGTGGGCTTCACGAACCCCAGGTTCAGGAGCTGGAGCAGCGTCTCGATGTCCTCGGGCCGCGTGGTGCCGGAGACGCCGTGCGTGTAGGGGCTCGCAAACGGCATCGCGCGGATGATCTTCCCAGCCAGCATCTTCTGCAGGTCGGTGTTCTTGAACCCGCCGACGCCGTTGTCGTTGACGATGAACGGCGACATCCAGGCGGCGACGAACGCCGCCGAGTCCGCGAGCGACAGGCCGCCGGGCGCATACGCCGAGAACTGGATCTCGTCCGCCTTGAAATCCGTGGGCTTGAGCCACGCCTCGAGCCCGTTCGCGAACCGGATCACGGTCACTCCGATCTCGTCGATGGTGCGCCGCGACACGATCTTGCCCGGCGCGGGCAGCTTCGCCATCAGCGCTTGGCCGGCGCCCTTGTCCACCCACGCCGCGGGCTTGGCGGTGCTCATGCGCTCGAGCACGGCGCGCAGGTCGGCCTCGCTCGGCAGCGGCGCGCCCGCCTTCTCGGGGCCGTCCGCGATGACGACGCGGTTCCGCGTCGAGACCAGCGTGTCGGCGAGCGCGTTCACCTCGGCCAGCGTGATGCCGGGCAGCAGCGCCTTCGCGAGCTTCGTCGACGCGTCGATGCCCGGCTCCGGCTCGCCGTTCAGGTAGGCGCCGACCATGCCGCCTGCGAGCGCGCGGCTCTCCGTCTTCTCGCGCTCGGCGTACGCCCGGTCGAGCTGCGCCACCTGCTCGCGCTTGGCGCGGTCCAGCTCGCTCTGCTGGAAGCCGTGCGCGCGCACGCGCGCGGTCTCCTCGAGCAGCGCCTCGAAGCCCTTCGCCTGCTTGCCGTCGTCGGTCTGCGCCTGGGCGTAGTACAGGGTCGCGCTGCGCGTGAACTGGAAGTTGCCCGCGCCCGCGTTCAGGAACGGCGAGTTCGCGCGGTGCGCGATCTCGTCGAAGCGCGCGTTGAGCATCGCCGAGAACAGGTCGGCCTTGAGCTCGTTGCGCGCGGCCGCCACGCTGTTGTTCGGTCGCCGCGGTCGCTTCACCAGCAGCGCCACGCTCGAGCTCGTGGCCTCCTTGTCGGAGACGATGCTCATGAGCGTCTGCTCGTGCGGCGGGACCTCGAAGCGTGGAACCTCCTTCGCATCGGTGCGCTTGGGCAGGTCGGAGAAATTCTCGCGGATCAGCCGCTCCATCTTGTCCGGGTCCACGTCGCCCACCGCGATCACCGCCATCCACTCCGGCCGATACCAGTCCCTGTAGAAGTCGCGCAGCCGGGCGTACGGCACGCCCTGTAAGATTTCGGGCTTGCCGATCGGCAGGCGCACCGCGTAGCGCGAGTCGTGGAAGATGACCGGGAACTGCTGGCGCTGCATGCGCTCGTCGGCGCCGCGCCCGAGGCGCCACTCCTCCATGACCACGCCGCGTTCCTTGTCGATCTCCTTGTCGCTCAGCGTGGCACGGCCGGCGAAGTCGGAGAGCGCGTGCAGGCCCGTGACCAGCAGCGAGTCGCGGTCGGTCGGCACGTCGAGCATGTACACGGTCTCGTCGAAGCTCGTGTAGGCGTTCGCGTCGGCGCCGAATCGGAGCCCGATCGAGCGCAGGTAGCCCACGAGATCATCGGCGTCCTTGAAGTGGGCGGAGCCGTTGAAGTTCATGTGCTCGGTGAAGTGCGCGATGCCCTGCTGGTCGTCGGCCTCGGCGGTGGAGCCGACGGGCACGGCCAGGCGCAGCGACACGCGGGCCTCCGGCCGGGTGTTCTTCTTCACGTACCAGCGGATGCCGTTCGGCAGCACGCCGCGGCGCACGGTGGGATCCCAGGTGAGCGAGTCGGTGAGCGCCGGCGCGGACTGGGCGAGCGCGCCCGCCGGCAGCGCCAGCGCGAGCGCGGCGAGCAGGGCGAGGCCGAAGCGGACGAGCATGGAGCGCGGACGCATCGATGGTTTCTCCAGGGTGGAACCGGCGGCGCCGACCGCCGCCGGTGGGGTGTTCGCGTGCTGCCTCGGGGAGCGCTACTTCATGTGCGCGATCACCGCATCGGCGAACGCGCTGCACTTCACCTCGGTGGCGCCGGGCATGAGCCGGGCGAAGTCGTACGTCACGGTCCTGGCGCCGATGGCGCCGTCCATTCCAGAAAGCACCCGGTCCGCCGCCTCGTTCCAGTTCATGTAGCGCAGCATCATCTCGCCGGAGAGGATCACCGAGCCGGGGTTCACGCGGTCCTGGTTCGCGTACTTGGGCGCGGTGCCGTGCGTGGCCTCGAACACCGCGTGCCCGGTGAGGTAGTTGATGTTGCCGCCGGGGGCGATGCCGATGCCGCCGACCTGCGCGGCCAGCGCGTCCGAGAGATAGTCGCCGTTCAGGTTGAGCGTGGCGATGACGTCGAACTCGTCGGGCCGCGTGAGCACCTGCTGCAGCGCGATGTCGGCGATGGCGTCCTTCAGGAGGACGCGGCCCTGGGCGAGCGCCGCCTTCTGCTCGTCGTTCGCCGCCGCCTCGCCCTTGGCGGCCTTCGTGCGCTCCCACTGCTCCCAGGTGTAGACCTTGGCTCCGAACTCGCGCTCGGCCAGCGCGTAGCCCCAGTTGCGGAACGCGCCCTCCGTGAACTTCATGATGTTGCCCTTGTGGACGAGCGTGACGCTCTTCCGCTTCTGCGCGAGCGCGTACTCGATCGCCGCGCGGATCAGCCGCTCGCTGCCCTCGCGCGAGACCGGCTTGAAGCCGATCGCACTCGAGGCGGGGAACCGCACCTTCTTGTAGCTGCTCGGGAACTCCTGCTGCAGGAACGCGAGCACCTTCTGCACTTCGGGGCTGCCGTCGGCGAACTCGATCCCGGCATAGATGTCTTCCGTGTTCTCGCGGAAGATCACCATGTCCACCTTCTCCGGTGCCTTGACCGGCGAGGGCACGCCCTGGAACCAGCGCACGGGACGGAGGCAGACGTAGAGGTCGAGGATCTGCCGCATCGCCACGTTCAGCGAGCGGATGCCGCCGCCCACCGGCGTCGTCAACGGGCCCTTGATGCCCACGAGGTAGGTGCGGAACGCGTCGAGCGTGGCGTCGGGCAGCCAGGTGCCCGTCTCGTCGAACGCCTTCTGCCCGGCGAGCACCTCGAGCCAGCCGATGCGCCGCTTGCCGCCGTAGGCCTTGGCCACCGCGGCGTCGAGCACGCGCACCGACGCGCGCCAGATGTCCGGCCCGGTGCCGTCGCCCTCGATGAACGGGATCACCGGGTGATCGGGCACGACCATGCGGCCGGCCTTGAGGACGATCGGTTCGCCTTGCGTGACGCTCATCGCGTGAACTCCTCGGGCAGTGCGCCGCCCGCCGGGGCCGTGCCGCCATCGCGGCGCAGCCGGCGCGCGGACCGGTAGGGGTAGATGTCCGGGACCTCGCCCCGCGCGTGCTGCGCCTGCATGCGGTGCCAGAACGCCACGCCGAGCAGCTCTTCGTGGTGGGCGAGGAACGTCTGCAGCAGCTCGCCCCGGAGTCCGAGGAAGGTCCGGAATTCCTCGGGGAAGATATCGCGCTCGCCCACGTAGTACCAAGGCTCGCCGGCCGTTTCCTCGCCGTCGTCCGACGAGTGCGGCAGTTCGCGGAACCGGCACTCCGAAAGCGGGGCCAGCTCGTCGTAGTCGTAGAAGATGAGCCGCCCGTGGCGGGAGACGCCGAAGTTCTTGAGCAGCATGTCGCCGGGGAAGATGTTCGAGGCCGCGAGGTCGCGCAGCACCTGGCCGTAGTCGATGACCGCCTCGCGCGCGGACTCGGGCGCGGCGTGGCGCAGGTAGAGGTCGAGCGGCTGCAACCGCCGCTCGGTGTAGAGGTGGCGGAGCACGACCGTGTCGCCGCGCACGTGCACGGATTCGCTCGCCAGCTCGAGCAGCTGCGCGAGCAGCTCCGGCGTGAAGCGCTCGCGTCGGAACTCCATCTCCTCGAACTGCTGGGCGTCGACGAGCCGCCCGGCGCGATCGTGGCGGAACACGAGGCGGTACTTCTGGCGCACCTCCGCGTGCGTCACCGTCTTCGGCGGCTCGAAGCGGTCACGGATGACCTTGAACACCACGTCGAAGCTCGGGAGCGTGAACACGCACATCACCATGCCGCGCTGCCCGGGCGCGATCTCGAACTGGTCGTCGCTCGTCACCAGGTGGCGGAGGAGCGAGCGGTAGAGCTCGGTCTTGCCGTGCCGGTGCCAGCCGATCGCGGTGTAGAGCTCGCTCACCGGCTTTCTCGGCATGATCGCCCGGAGGTACGCCACCAGCTCGCGCGGACGCTCCCAGCGGACGAAGAAATACGAGCGCGCGAAGCTGAACACGATGCTCACCTCGTCCTCGGTCGTGAGCACGGCGTCCACGATCACGCGGCCGAACGGGTTCCGGAACGCGATCAGCAGCGGCACCGGGGCGCCGTCGGTGAGCAGGCGGCCGACCCGGTAGGCGGCCTTGCCGCGGAAGAACACCGGGCGGGCGAGCTCGATCGCGCGCACGCGCCGCACGTCGACCGCCGCGCGGATGCGGTCGGCGACGCGCGCAGCGTCGCCGGCCACGTCGTCCCAGGGGATGCCGAAGCCCGCGTCCTCGAGCGCGCGGCGCACGAGCTCGGCGAGATCGCCCTCGCGCGGGAACGTCACCGCCACGTCGTCCGCGACCGGGCCGGCGGGCTCGGGCGCGTCGAAGCCGTCTCCCCGAGACGAGCCGCCGGACGCGTCGCGCTCGCCCAAGCCCAAGAACTCCAGCCGCGGGTCCACGCCGACGATCTTGACCACGCGCCGCACGCACGAGTTGTAGAACGTCTCCGCCAGCTCGGCGTCGCCCCGGTCCGCCACCGCGAGCGCATACTCGTCGCGGATCGCGTGCCACAGGTCGGGGTCGTCGGCGAGTGCCCCCAGCCGTTCGTTCAATCGCGGGATCGCCTCGGCGATGCACTCACCGTAGAGGTCCAGCCGTCGCGCCGAATCGCGCTGGCCCGCGAGCCAGTCGGCGCGCTCGAAGTGCCGCCGCGCGCGCGCGGTGACGCGCGCGTAGCGCTGCGCGTGCGCCTCGAATGCCGCCCGCACGATGGCGGCGCCTGCCGCGGCAGGGTCGTGTCCGACCATCACGGGCGGATCAGCGCGGCTCGAGGCTGGCGAGCAACGCGTCGAAGTCGCTGGCCGCGCCGTCGATCACACGGGCGGGACCGGTGAACTTGAAGAACACGGAGCCTTGCGGTCCCTCGACGATCGCGCCGAGCAGCTTCCACGCCGCGAGCCGGCCCTGCGACTGCATGTCCGCGCCGGGGGCGAGGAACGTGCCGGCGATCTCGACGCGCGTGACGTTCATGCCGTGCACGGTCATCGCCCGGCGCGAGGATCCCGGCGTGCCCTCGAACTGGCCCGTCCAGCGGTCGATGTTGTCGTCCACGCCACCGCCCTGGCCGGCGCCGAAGTGGAACACGGCACATTCCGCCCCGGCATGCGGGTCCTGGCCGCCGACCAGGTAGGTGGCGAGCCGCATCGCGCGCTCGCCGCCGTCGCGCCATCCCGCCGGCACCGTCCACCGGATCCCCGAGGCGGCCGCCAGCGCCTCTGGATCGGGCGAACGGTTCTCTTCGCCCGCCGCCGGCGCGGCGGCGTCCGCGAGGCGGACCGGCTCCACGGAACGCTTCCAGGTGACGAAGCCGAGCACGAGCAGGCCCACCACCAGCACGCCGGCGATCCAGCGGATCATGTCCTGCTCCCCTCGGGCCAACCGACGCTTCGCGATGACGGTCCAGCGTAGCGGTCACGCGACCCGCGCTACAACTCCAGCGCCATCTCGAACTGCGCCGCGCTGCACGTGGCGCCGGCCGCGCGCAGCGCGGTGGCCGCCACGTCGTCGTCGGGCACGTTCAGGTAGCGGAGCATGTTCACGCCCGGACGCGAACGGATCGCCGCCAGCAGCGTACCCGCGGCGTGCTCGCGGGCGGCCGCGAGCTGCAGGACGCTGGCGCGGCCCTCGGTCACGCGATAGACGACGTCGCCGCCGTCGGTGTGGAGCGCGCGCAGCGCCGGCGTCGAGACGTCCAGTCGATCGACGGTGGCGTCCTCGCGCTGCCAGGGCTCGGGCGCACGCCGTGTCGCGGCGATCCGACGTCGCGCCGCTCGCGGGTCGACGGCCTCGACGGGCACGGCGGGCGACGCACCGGGCTCCTCCCACTGCCAGACCTCGAGCCGGCGGAACGTGCGGAACCCCAGCTTCTCGTAGAGCGCGCGCGCCCGCGTGTTCGGTTCGAGCACCTCGAGCTGCACGCGCTTCACACCCGCCTCGCGCGCCGAGTCCAGCAGCGCACGCATGAGCTGCTCGCCCACGCCCGAGCGCCTGGCCTCGCTCGCCACGCCCATGCCGCCCACCCACGCGCGCGCACCGCGCACCGCGAGCATCGCGAGGCCTATCGGGCGCTCGTCGCGCCAGGCGATCCGCGAGCGTTCGGGCGCCAGGTCGAACGCCTCGTGCATGAACTCCACCGCGCCGGCATCCACGTGCAGCGGCACGTCGTAGCCCTCGTAGGCCCGGTTGAACAGCTCGGCGAGCTCGGGCATGGCCACGCCGGTGGCCGCGGTGAGCAGCGTTGGTGCCGTCGCTGTCAAGACCCCTCCAATTCCCTGCCCCGGCCGCAAGTTCGCCGCGTCCGAAGGCCCATGCGCCGGAAACGCCGTGGCAACGGCGGCCCGGCTGGGCGAGAATAGCGCCAACCTGAGTCGCCGACACGCGCCGAAGCCGCGCCGATGCTCCCCGAGGCGTGGCGGCCCCATGGAGGACCCGATGAAAGTCCAACCGCTGCTGCCGTTGGTCCTGATCACGCTCGTCGCCACGCCGGCGCTGGCCTCGTTCGGCTCCAAGCCCGAGACACCGCCGCCCAGCTCGTCCTCATCCTCCTCCTCGCCGGAGGCGAGCGCACAGAAGACGCCGCGGCAGGAGGCCGAGACCTGGTACAACGACGCCTACAACGACGTCGCCAAGGCGAAGGAGATGCTCGCCGCCGAGTCGCCGGACAAGAAGAAAGCCGACAAGATGTTCAAGCGCGCGATCGATCGCGCGGACGAGGCGCTGAAGCTCGACAAGGAGTACTACGAGGCGCTGAACCTGCAGGGCTTCTCCTGGCGCAAGCTCGGGAACTACAAGAAGTCGCTCGAGGCCTACGCCGCCTGCATCAAGATCAAGCCCGACTACGCGCCGGCCCGCGAGTACTACGGCCAGGCGCTGCTCGAGAGCGGCGATCGTGAGGGCGCCGAGGCGCAGCTCGCGTACCTGAAGCAGCTCAATGCCGACGACCTGGCGAAGCAGCTCGAGGACGCCATCGCGGCGGCCCCGGCGGCGGACGTCGCCAAGGCGTCGAAGGGCAAGAAGGCGAAGGACGGCGCCACCTCGGGCGGCGGGCAGTAACGACCGCTCAGCACGCGTTCGTCACCAACGAATCCGGCCGCGGGGACCGAGAAGTCCCCGCGGCCGTTTCGCATCCGGCGTCGCCCTCAGCGGACGATCGACACCGCGCGCGTCTCGCGCACCGCGCCCGCCTCGAGGCGGATGAAGTAGCGACCGCTCTGGACCAGGCGGCCGCCGGTGCCGCGGCCATCCCAGCGGAACGGGTGTTCGCCGGCGGGCAGCGCGCCGTCCTGGAGCTGCGCGACCAGCCGGCCGGCGAGGTCGTGCACGGTGAGCGACACCTGCGCCGCGTGCGGCAAGCCGACCGCGAAGCCGAGCGGCCCGCGCGTGGGGTTGGGCGCCGGCGGACGCGTGAACGCCGCGCGCGTCAGCACGCCGGAGGGGCCCACGCCCGCGTTCGCCGACGTGACGATGATCGAGCCCTCCATGACCGGCTCGTGGATGTAGCAGAAGTAGTCGTGCCGCCCAGGCTCGGTGAACACCTTCTCCACCGACTGCGTCGTGTCGTCGAAAATGTAGTTGTACTCGAACGAGGCGCTGGGATCGCCCGAGTCGGCGCCGTTCGTCACCGTGTGGAAGCCGGGGCCCGCGCGCACCCAGCGGACCGTGGTGCCGGGCGCGACGACGACGGTGTCGTGCATGGTGCCGAGCGTGTCGCCGTCCGCGTCGAAAAACGAGGGGAAGACGAGGATCTCGGTGACCGGGCCCGTTGTGCGCGGCGACGCGGGCGCCCGGCGGGCGATCGTGGTGCCGTGCGGCGTCTGGATGCGATAGGCGCCCGGCTCGCCCGCGACGGGCGTGACGATCGCGGGGGCGCAGTGCCCGCGCATCGAGGCGGCGGTCGGGTCGGCGGGGCGTTCTCCCGGCATGGGCCCGGCCGACATCGGCGGGGCCGATACGAGGGCCCCGAGCAGGGCCGAGATGAACAGGGGCAGAGCGTGGCGAGCGGTCTTCATCCGGGCACCTCGATACGGCACGAGCACACCAGGGGGGATGGGCCGTCCGATTATGCGAGGTCGGACCGGGGCGCGCAGCAGGAAACTGCCGCGCAAGTGGTCAGCGTTTCATGCCAATGAACGCGCGGTGCCGGGACCACATGTGAACGAGGCATCGCTCGCGGCAAATCATTCTCGTGGCGGGCAGCGGAATTCGTGTGCTCGCGACGCGATCCGCGAGAAAAGGTCTTGGAAGCGTTTCCGGCGCGGGGGCAGACTGCGCTTCATACGTGGAGGTCTGTCCCCCCACGCGAGGTCCCCCCAGGGCCCTGGCCCTGTCCTCAGCATCCCCCGGAGGCCATCATGCGTTTTCGCGACATCCTGTTCACCTCGATCTGCACCTTGGCGATCGCCGCGACGGCATCGGCCCAGACCACGTACACGACCGTGCTGAGCGGGCTCAACGAGGTGCCCACCGTGACCACGCCCGCGACCGGGACCGCCACCGTGGTCCTGAACGCCGCGCAGACCCAGCTCTCGGTGACGTGCGCGTTCCAGAACTTGGTGGGCACCTACACCGCCTCGCACATCCACGGCCCTGCGCCGCTCGGCGTGAACGCGGGTGTGAAGTGGGGCTTCGTCGGCGCACCCGCGGGCTGGATCTTCACCAACTCGACCCACGACGGCACGCTCACGAACTTCCTCGTCACCGGCATCATCGCCGCGGACGTGACGAACCTGAACAACGGGCAGTTCTACGTGAACGTGCACTCGAACGTGAATCCGGGCGGCGAGGTCCGCGGCCAGCTGAGCAGCGCGCCGGTGCCGACCGCGAAGACGACGTGGAGCCGCGTCAAGGCGATGTACCACTGATCAGCGCGCAGCTCCCGTAAACGAACGCAGGGCCCGGAGTCCGCTCCGGGCCCTGCGGCGTCTCGGGTCGCCAGGTCAGTCGCCCTTGTTCGCCTCGACGTTCAGGATGATGGTGACGTTGTCGTCCAGCACCGTGCCGCCGTTGTCGAGGGTCTTGTTCCAGTTGATGCCGAAGTCCTTGCGGTTCACGACGGTCGTGGCCGAGAACCCCGCCTTCGCGCCGTAGGCCTTGCCCTCGATGCTCACGTCCGACGAGCCCAGGAATTCCGCGTCGAACACCACCGGCTTCGTGACGCCGCGCAATGTGAGGTCGCCGGAGATCTTGTACTTGTTCTTGCCCGCACGCTCGACCTTCGTGCTCCGGAACGACAGGAGCGAGTCCCGCGAGGCGTTGAAGAAGTCCGCTGTCTGCAGATGGGCGTCGCGCTTCTGGTTGCCCGTGTCGACGCTGGCCACGCGCGCGGTGGCTTCCACCTTGATCGCGTCCGGGTTCTGATCGTCGAACACGATCGTGCCCTGCATGTCGTGGAACACCCCGTGCACCTTGGAGAAGAAGTGGCGCACCTCGAAGCCCACCTCCGTATGGGCGGGATCCACCTTCCATGTGACGGGAAGGGCGGCGGCAGGCAAGGCCACGGTCATGGCCGCCAGGAGCGCAACGAGGGGACGGAGCGCGGACTTGATCACGGTGGTTCTCCTGAGAAGCGTTGGGGGAGACCCTTGAGCCTGCGGCCTTCTGACCCTTCGATTGACCACGGCTTGTGGAGGCTCGGACTCTTGACCCCCGAGTAACATGTGTTGCAACACAATCGTCGCGCAACCCCATGCTAGCACGGTGAGAGCACGGCCCGGCGCCCCGCGGAATGCGGTCAGCAGGGGGTGGTTCGCGCCCCCCGAGAATCAGCCGCCGGGCACCGCGAACGCGTCGCGATGGCGCTCGAATTCGGGCACGCCGGTCCTGCCCTCGAGCGCGAGCCCGGCGAGCAGTCGACCCATGAGCGGGCCGAACTTGAACCCGTGACCCGAGCAGACCGAGCCCACGATCAGGTGGGGATGGCCCGGGAGTGCACCGATGATGAAGCGCTCGTCGGGCGTGTTCGTGTAGAGACAGGTCTCGGCGTGGAGCAGCCCGCCGACCGGGATCGCGAGCTGGGATGAAAGAAACTCGCGCACGCGTTCGACCGCGCGCGGGTCGGGTCCCGGGTGCTGCTCGGGGTCGTCGTCGCCGCTCCCCACGCCGTGGAGCGCGGCCTTGATTCCGGGCCGGCCGAAGGCCGGCAATCCATAGAAGAGCCCACGCGCTTCGTCGCCCACGTACACCCACACCGGGAACCGTCCCAGCTCCCCGGCCGGGCCGACGTCGAAGTAGCCCACGTGCTGCCGGCTCACGCGCACTGCGCCGCGCATCGCGGGGAGCAGTTGGGAGACCCAGGCGCCCGCGGTCACGACCACGCGCTCGGCGAGCAGGCGGCCGCGGTCGGTGTCCACGACCACCGGGTCGGCGCCGGGATCGATCGCGAGCACGCGCGTCTCCTCGAGCACGTGGACGCCCTCGACACGGCAGCGCCGGTCGAGTGCCAGCAGCGTGTCGGCCGCGGCGACCACGCCGGCCGTCGAGTCGTGGAGCACGAACCCCGAGTCGGGGAAGGCGAATGCCGGGAAGCGCCGTCTCGCCTCGCGAGCGCCGAGCCGCTCCACGCCGGCCGCGCCCGCCGCGGCCACCGCGGACGCCCAGCCCTCGAGGTCGCCTTCGGGTGGCCCGAAGAACACGCCGTCGCAGCGGTGGATCAGCGTGCGCCCGCTGTCGCGCTCGAGCCTCGGCCAGTCTTCGACGTGAGCCACGCCGACGAGACGGACATACTTCTCGTCGGAGTAGGTGGACCGCGTGATGCGGCCGAAGCCGTGCGAGCTGCCGCGGTCGTGATGCAGCCGGAAGCGCTCGACCAGCGCCACGCGCTCGACGCCCCGCAGCGCCAGGTGCCAGGCGGTGGCGAGCCCGTGGACGCCGCCGCCGACGACGAGTGCGCCGAACGCCGCCGGCTTCACGGCTCGGGCAGGGGGTGGAGCGGCGGCGCGGGCGCCTCGCCGCGCGAGACCACGACCGCGGCCGCCAAGTCGCCGGTCACGTTGAGCGTCGTGCGGCACATGTCGAGCAGCCGGTCGACGCCGAGGATCATGCCGATCCCCTCGACCGGGATGCCCACCATCCCCAGGATCATCGCCACCACCGGCAGCGAGCCCGCGGGCACGCCGGCGGTGCCGATGCCGCCGAGGATGCAGATGAACACCACCGTCACCTGCTGTGCGAGCGTCAGCGGTATGCCGTAGAACTGGGCTAGGAACAGCACGGTCACGCCCTCGAACAGCGCGGTGCCGTTCTGGTTCGCGGTCGAGCCCACGGTGAGCACGAACCGGCTCACGTGCGACGGGAGCTTCAACTCGCGCTCGGCCACGGCCAGCGACGTCGGCAGCGTGGCGTTGCTCGAGGCGGTCGAGAACGCCGTGAGCATGGCCTCGCGCACGCCGCGGAAGAACGTCCGCGGGCTCATGCCGCCGAGCCACGATACGCTCACCGAGTAGACCACGAACTGCTGGATCGCGAGCGCGAGCACGACGGTGAACACATAGGCCCCGAGCTGCCGAAGAATGTCGTAGCCGAGCCGCGCCGTGAGCGTGAACGTGAGGCAGGCCACCCCGATCGGCGCCAAGCGGATGACCATGTCGAGCAGCCGCATCGTGACTTCGTAGAGGCCCTGCAGCATCTCCTCGAGTCGCCGCGCGTACTCGGTGCGCGTGGCCGCGATGCCGCCGCCCAGCAGCAGCGCGAACACCATCACCGCGAGCATGTCGCCGTCGGACATCGCCTTGATGATGTTGTTGGGCACCAGGCCGACGACGAAGTCGACGCCGGTGGCGCCCGAGGACGGCGCCGGGGCGGGGGCGGCGGTGGCCTGCGCGAGCAGCCGCGTCCGCAGCTCGGGCGAAAGGCCGCGCCCCGGCTGGAGCGCGTTCACGAGCGCGACGCCGATCAGCACCGCGATCGACGACACCACGACCGTGTAGGCGAGCGTCTTCAACCCGATGCGGCCCAGCGCGCGCACGTCGCCGAGCCCGGAGACGCCGAGCGCCAGCGCCGAGATGATGAGCGGCAGCACGAGCACGAACAGGAGCCGGAGGAAGATCTTGCCCGCCGGCTCGGTGACGAGCCGGACGAACTGCTGGAGCGCGGGTGCGTCGCCGAACGCCACGTGCGCGATGACGCCGAGCGTCACGCCGAGCGCCAGACCCGCGAGCATGCGGTACGAGTGTTGGATTCGCATGGGGCGGCAGTATTGCGGCGCGGGCGAGCCGGGTGCAATCTCCATCCCGCACCCGGCCGCGAGGAAGGGATCCCCCGATGCGCACCTGTCGCCCGTGCCTGCTGCTCGCCCTGCTCGCGCTCCTCCCGGTCACGGCCCGTGCCCAGGACGTTCCCGACGGCATCACCGTCGAACCGCTCGCGACCGCGCTCAGCGCGCCCACGGGGTTCGACTTCCTGCCCGACGGCCGCGTGATCTACGTCGAGCAGTTCACCGGCCGCGTGCGCGTGCTCAAGGTCGGCACCGGCGTGCAGGTGACCCCCGTGCTCACGGTCGCGGGTGTGAACGCCGGCGGCGAGCGCGGACTGCTCGGCGTGGCCGTGGACCCGCGCTACCCGGGCTTCCCCTACCTCTACCTCTACTACGACCTCGCCTCGCCGCAGAGCATCCGCATCTCGCGCTACACGCTCTCCGGCGACCTGGCCGGCACGGGCGGCGACCTGGTCGCATCGCCCACTTCGCGCTACGACGTGGTGGACGCCATCCCGGACGCCGCGTCCAATCACAACGGCGGCACCGTGCGCTTCGGCCTCGACGGCCTGCTCTACGCGAGCCTCGGCGACGACGCGAACATGTGCGCGGCGCAGACACCCGGCTTCCGCGGCGTGATCCTGCGGCTCGAGACGCGCAACCTGCCGCCGGGAGCCGGTCGCGCGTTCCGCGCGCAGGTGACGCCGGCGGACAACCCGTTCGTGACCTCCACCGACTCCGCGGCGCGGCTCGTCGCGGCGTTCGGGCTGCGCAATCCGTTCCGCATGCAGCTCGATGTGGAGTCCGGCGACTTCGTGATCGGCGACGTGGGCCTGGTCGTGCGTGAGGAGTTGGACATCCTTTCACCACCCGTCGCCCTGACGGGCGACGGGAGTGCCGAACGAGCGGTGACTGTCGGCGCGGGCCTCGGCGCGCCGCTCGGGACCAACTTCGGCTGGCCGTTCCGCGAGGGCACCGCGATCGGTCCGAACACGAGCTGCAGCCCGCTGCCGCCCGGGCTCGTGCCACCGATCTGGGACTACGACCGCACCGCGCAGTCGGACGCCGCGGTGATCTCCGCCGGCATCTACCGCTCGAGCCCCGGCCAGCCGCGCCCGTTACCCGCGGACCACGAGGGCGACATCTTCGCGAACGACTACTACTCGGGCGCGCTCTATCGCCTTCACCGCTCGGGCGCGACGTGGTCGATCGCGGCGGCGATCCCCGGACAGCCGAGCGCCCAGCACTGGGGCGAAGGCTTCGGCGAGATCTCCGACTGGCGCGTGGGCCCCGATGGCGCGCTCTGGTACTGCCGGCAGTCCACGAACTTCGCCGGCACGAGCGGCTCGATCGGCCGTGTCTACGGTCCCGGCGTGCTGGGGGTCCCGCCCGTCTCGTCCACGGCGGCCATGCTGCGACTGCGCGCCTCGCCCGCGGTGGGCATCGCGGAGTTCACGGTGCGCGCGCCGCAGTCCGTGCGCCTGCACATCCTCGACACCGCGGGCCGCGTCGTGCGCCACCTGGAGGCGCCGGGCGCAACGGACGCCGAGCGGACGCTCGTCTGGGACGGCCGCGACGAGAGCGGGAGAGTGGTGCCCCCGGGCGTGTACGTAGCGTTCCTCGACGCGGGCGCCCGGTCGCTCTCGCAACGCGTCGTGCTGCTGAGATGAGGCGCTGAGCGCGGGAGACGCGGGACCCGGAGGGCGAGGCGCAGGGTATGCTCGAACGATGACGCGCCCCCGCGACCTCCTCGTCCTCGCCTGCCTGCTCGCCGCCGGCCGCGCCGCCGGTCAGGCCGTGCCCGACGGCTTCGCCGTCGAGCCGCTGGTGCAGAGCCTGGACGCTCCGACCGCGATCCAGCTCATGCCCGACGGCCGGATCCTTTTCGACGAGCAGTTCACCGGCCGCGTGCGCCTGTACGTCCCGGGGGCGGGTGTTCAGGCGACGCCGGTGCTCCAGCTCACCGACGTCGCCACCGACGGCGGCGAGCGCGGGCTCCTCGGCGTGGCGCTCGACCCGGCGTATCCGACACGACCGTACCTCTACGTTCACTACACGGCCTCGACGCCGAACCGCATCCGCATCGCACGCTTCACGCTCGCAACCGTGCCGAACGGCGACGGGCTCGACCTGATCGCCGACCCGGTCTCGCGCTACGAGCTGCTCGACGACATTCCAGACAGCGCGCCCAATCACAACGGCGGCACCGTGCGCTTCGCCGCCGACGGCCTGTTCTACGTGAGCCTCGGCGAGGACAACCAGCCGTGCGCGGCCCAGGACACGACCGCGCTCCGCGGCAAGATCCTGCGGCTCGATGTGAGCCAGCTCCCGCACGGGCCCGGCCGCGCGTTCCGCGCGCAGATCACGCCGTTCGACAACCCGTTCGTGAGCCGGCCCGACTCGAACGCGCGGCTCGTCGCAGCACTCGGGCTGCGGAATCCGTTCCGCATCCAGCCCGACCGTGTGCGCCGCGGGCTCGTGATCGGGGACGTGGGCGACCAGGCGCGCGAGGAGTTGGACGTGCTCGTGCTCCGACTGCCCACGCCGCGGCCGGCGCAGCCCGAGCTGGGTGCCGACTACGGCTGGCCGTTCCTCGAGGGCAGCCTGCCGGGGCGCTTCGCCGGGAACTGCGGCCCGGTGGTTCCGAACCTGTCCGACCCCGAGTTCGAGTAC
>Ga0207670_10000064_pt1 | contig 75795 bp, 63 predicted proteins | sample KBSS23HmetaG_FD_184339 | JGI IMG/M metagenome (GOLD analysis project Ga0207670, IMG submission 184339) | Switchgrass rhizosphere microbial communities from Kellogg Biological Station, Michigan, USA - KBS S2-3H metaG (SPAdes) (version 2) | ecosystem: Host-associated > Plants > Roots >...
CACCGCCATAACCTGCACCAACACGTGCACGGGCGTGAACACCTGCGGCGGCGGAGGCGTCGGCCCCAACGCATGCGGCTGTACGGCGAACAACACGGCGGCTTGCACGGGCAAGGCATGCGGCCCGGCCACGAACAACTGCGGCACCGCCATAACCTGCACCGATACGTGCGCAGCCAAGGGACAAGTCTGCGTTTCGGGCAACACCTGCGGGTGTGCCCTTGGCGCTTCCGCATGCGGCGGGTGTCTCGGCTGGAACTTCGAACCGAGCAACCAGTTCTGGGTGCCGACCCAGCCCCCGGATCTGCTGGAGTTCGGACCCAATGGGGCCAAGAGCGTCACGACGGCGTCGAGCCCCGTCGTCGCGGGCAGCACCAAATCTCTCAAAGTCAACGTGGTCCTGGACGAACCCTCATCCCAGAGGACTGCCTCCGTGGCGGTTGCTCTCTGCCAGACCGGGCAGGTCTCTGTCGCAGACCGCACCATCACCGCCGACGTCTTCTTCGACAGCACCGACTCGTTCGGCGCCTTGACCTTCCTGCAAGCAGAAGCCTGGGGCGGCACGGCGGTGACCAACTGCAACCTGATGTTCGGTAGTCAGATGACAATTGGCACCTGGCACCACGTATCCTGCCAATTCAGCACCTCCGATACCTCATTCGATCACGTGTCCGTCGTGATCAAGCCATCCCCGGTTGCTTGGACGGGAACCATGTATCTCGATAACGTATCCATGGACTAGTGGGGGACGGCTTTCCGCAACCAGGAACGTCTGTTGCAAGAACGCCTGCGGCGCCTGGCTGGATGTGACATGTCAGCGGTGACTGCAGGCGCCGGGTTGAACGCTGCGACGGCTCACCTTTCACGGCAGCTGCGACTTGGCTAGCTCGCCCCATCGTCATCGCCGTGGCCCCAACCCCAGGAGGCCCGCTGATCCGGACGCCGCGGACCACGGGAGCCGACGGATTTCGACTGCCGAGGTTGGCTGCTGGACCGTGCTTTACGCCGCGGCGATCGGGGCCCTGCTGTGGAATCACCACAGCATGTTCTTCTACGCGTGGAGCGACGAGCAGATCCACCACTACGTGGCGCACCGAATGGCTGAAGGTGCGAGGCTGTATCGAGACATTGACAGCGCGCGGCCACCGCTGGTGCTCTACCCGCTGGCGTGGCTCATCAGGATGGGGATCTCGCCGCTCGGCGCGGGGCGAGCGATGGTCTTGGGAAGCCAGTTGGCAACCGCCGGGCTTCTGCTCTGGGGCGGTTGGCGGCTGGCGTCGCGGCGAGCCGGTGCGCTGGCGGCCCTGCTCTTCCTCACGTCACCGGAGATATTTTCCAGGATCCACTACACGGGAATTCAACTGGTGGCCCTCACCGCCCTGGCTTGCGTTCTGTTCTCCTTCAGGGCACAGCCTTTCCGGGCGGGGATCTTCTTTGGTCTGTCTTTGGCCACTGACCAGCATGCAGTGGTGATTTGCGCGGTCGTTGGCCTTGCGACGCTCGTTCGGCGCCGGCGAGACGGCCTCTCCTTTGCCCTGGGAGCCATCGGCGTCAGCGTACTCGTCTTTGGCGGCGTGTGGGCCCTCGGGGGCCGTCATTTGTGGCGGAGTCTGGTCGGAATTCATCTCTTTCACATGCATCTCCGAGAGGGTGCCAACGCTCACTTCTGGGAGCTGCTGAAGCCCTGGCTCTATGAGCATAGCTACCTGTTCGCCGGCGCGGCATTGGCCATCGTTGTGCTTGGAACACGCCGCACCAAACCCAGACCCGGGGATCTCCATCCCCCGTTGTGGTGGAAAGTACGAGTTCTCCTGCTCGCGATTGGCGCCCACGTCGCTGTCGTGGTGGCCATGACGGAAGCCGCCTTCCTATACATGGTGGTGATCTTCCCTCTGCTGGCCCTCTTGGCCGGGATGGGGTTCGATGCGTCGGGAACCTGGTGGCACCAGCACCGGCAACCAGCCCCGGTTCGATCGTGGCGTGCATCCAAGTTGTCATTGGTCGGGGCGGTAGCGATCGTGGCGTTGACGGCCGGCGGATGGTTCGCGGCCCGTTCGCATCGCGAGGACCTGGACGGACGCCAATATTCGTTCTGGCCGCATGTGCTTCATGTCCAGCTATCGAGATTCCTCGAGATGAATCTCGCCATTCAATGGGCCGACACTCAAACGCTGTTGCCCAAGGGCGAAACCATCTTCGGCGATTCGACCGTTGTCTCGCTCTTGGCGCTGAAAACGGGTCGTCGTGTCAGCGGAGAGCTAGCAGATTTGAATCCCAGCTGGGTCGAGGCTGGCACTGTCAGACCGGAAGAAGTCGTTTCGCGCATCGAGGCCGACCGCGTGGGCGCGGTGATCTCCCCGCCGTTTGGACTGCTCCAAGACGTCTACTTCAAATCGTACCTCCTCACCTGCTATCAAAGGCCGACACTGTTCTCTCCCCCCGAAGGGGAGCCCGGCGCGGGCCTTCCTTCGATCTTGTTCTTTCGCCGCATCGCCAGCGACTGGCCTTGTCTGCCGCCGCCGCCGCGCTGAAGCCGGACAGCGATCGGGGGCGCACCGCCGTTGATTACGGGCAACGAATCGTGTGCTTCCCAGAACCGACCGACTGGATCCACGTCTGGCCGCCCATCATGGTGACCGTGGCGGCTTGGCCGTCCAGCGTCGGCGCGGCGCACGCGGTCCCGGTGGCGGGAACGGCCACGTCGGCGGTCATGTTGGCGGGGATCGTAACGGCAATCGTCAAAGGCTGGCTGTCGACGGTGACCTGAATGGCGCCGCGGATGGTGGCAACGGTTCCCTCGACGTGCGTCAGGGAGCCAGGTTGCGGCTGAATGAAGGCCTTCCCGAACCCGGGGCTGGCGGGGCGCACCCCCAGAATGTAGCGGGGGATGATGTTGGCCGGGGCGGCGCCCCAGGCGTGATTCCAGTCGAGGTTGGGCTTGTACTTCGCGTCCCAAGCCTCCAGCGTCATCGTCGAGCCGACGGTGAGCATGTTCTTCCAGCTGCGATCGTTGGTCGCCGTCAGCAGCGCCAGCGCCGCGGTGGCCTGCCCCGCGCGATAGAGCCCCTCGAGGAGATACTGCGCGCCGTAAACGCTGCAGGCCATGCCGCGCGACTGAATGAACGTCAAGACCTTCGTTTGTCGGTCGGCCGGAACCAGGCCGAACGCGAGCGGAAACATGTTCGCATGCAGGGACGAATGCGTGCTGGTCTGGCCATCGACGTAAAGGCCCGTGCTGGCGTTCCACAGCTTGGAATTCAGGGCCGCCGTGGCGGTCGTGGCCAAGGTGCGGTAGCGCGAGGCATCGGCCGTGTTGCCAAGGGCGTCGGCCATGTCGGCCATGAGGCCCAGGATGTAGCACCAGAACGCATTGACCACCGTGTTGACGGGCGTCAGCGCGTACCCGTCGCGTTCGCTCTCTGGCCAGTCCACGATGTCCATCAACGCGCCGGTGTTGAGCAGGCCATCGGCGTTCACGTACGTCTCCAGCGTCTTGCTCTGCTTGAGCGCGGCGTAGTTCTTCGAGAGCGACTCGAGGTTGCCGGTGTACATCCAGTCGAACCACGCCATCATGACCGAGTGGAACTTCCACTCGGTCGGCCAGGTGGGGTTCGTCATCAGGTACTCGTGGGTCTTGCGGCCGAGGGCGTAATCCCGATCGATGGCGTAGTGACCGAGTTGCTGAATGTACGCGTCGGCTTCGTATGGTTTGCGTTCGCGATCGCCGTCGACGTAGATGCCGGCGAACGTGGTGGCCTTGATTGAGTAGCGCGAAAGTTCCCACACATCGTTGAGGGTGGTGTTCGACGACGTGAACGAGGCGGCTGCGTCGTCGAAGGGATAGAAGACGGCGATCTGGCGAACCGAGTCCTTCGTCACCGCGACGGGCGCATTGCCGATCTCGGCATAGCGGAACGGCATCACGACACCGAGCGCCGCCGGGATGGGGATGGTGCCTCCGGCTTTGGCGGCCTGCACGCGGTAGGTCCGCATTCCCGGCTGCAGCGCCACCGACACCTTCTCGGCGCGAATGCTCCCACCCGGATTGGCGTCGACCGCCTGCCCGATCGCCTTCTCTCCCATCGTGACCGACATCGTGCCGGCCGCGGTGGCGTTCAGGGTGATCTCCAGCCACCCGAACGCGGCGCGCCCGAAGTCGATGAACGTGCGCCCGGTCGCGGGCTGCGTGACGGTCGCGGGCGCGATCGCAACTTGCTCGACGGGCGGCGTCGGCGTGCTGTATCCACCGATCGTCGCCGCCATCTTGAACGTCTGCGGCGCAGACCAGGGGCTTGCCATGTCGCGCGCGTCCCAGGTCTGGACTTTCCAGGCGTACGAGGCGTTCGCTACGAGTGCCTTTCCCGCATAACTCACGTTCACCGAGGCGGACGACGCGGTCTTGCCGGAGTCCCACATGTCCCCGACATCCATCTCGAGGTTGGCCGGGGTCGAAGCGACCAGGATCCGGTAGGCGGTCTGCAGCTGGTTCGAGGCCGTCGCGTTGACGATCCAGGCGAAGTCGGGTGTGGTATCGGTCAAGCCGACGCGATCCGGATGCGGAGTCAGTTCCACCAACAGGCCCGACGGGCCGCCGGTCGGGGCCGACCCGTCTGACATCGCGTCCGGCGTGCCGCCTCCAACGGCGCCGGTGTCGGCCCCAGCGTCGATCATTGCGCCACCGCCCCCGCCCGTCGCAGCCCCCCCGCTGCCGGCCGCGGCACCGCCGGTTCCCACCACGCCGCCCGTGGCCGCGCCCCCGGCGGCCCCAGCGCTGCTTCCACCAGACGCGCCGCCACTGCTGCCGCCCCCGTCGCGACCGCCGCTACCGCCCGACGTCGCCCCGCCACTTCCCGCCGCGCTGCCACCGCTGCCGCCGTCGGACACTCCCATTCCCCCACTCCCGCCGGTTCCCGATCGAGACGCGCATCCGAGCGCTCCGGCGAAGACTGTCGCGATGAGGGCCGCGGTCAGCGGCGAGAGGATCCTCGCTCGGAAGGTGAGGGCGCCGCCTGAGCCGGCCGGGCAGGCGCGTTCCTCCGCGGATCGGTTGGGGGCCATCGACGTAGTCTTGCATGTTTGCGAAGCCAAAGGTCGGTCGTTCTGTCGCCGAGCGCGTCCCGTCGGGGGAAGGACCTGGCCCGATGTCTTCAGTAAAACCCGGCACTTGCGCCGCGATGTCGAAAGTTGTCGATCGTGCGTTCGGTCGTTCGTCGTCCTCATGAACGCCGGCACGGAGTCGGCGTCTCAACAAAGGAGACGACCCATGACCACGATCAATCCCGCCTTCGCCTTCATTCCGTCCGCCGGCTCGTTCGCGCCGCGCTCCCCGTCACGCGCCGCCCGTTGGACCGGGCGGGCCCTCAGCACGATCATCGCGCTGCTCCTCGGGCTCGACGCGCTGATGAAATTGTTGCAGGTCCCGGCCGTTCTGAAAGGGTCGATCGAGCTGGGCTATCCGGCCCACACCATGTTCGGGATCGGCCTCGTGCTGGCGATCTGCGTGGTTGCCTACGTCATCCCCCGGACCTCTCTCCTGGGGGCGGTCTTGCTCACGGGGTATCTGGGCGGCGCCATCGCCACCCACGTGCGAGTCGACAATCCCCTTTGGACGCACACGCTCTTCCCCATCTACGTGGCGATCGTCATCTGGGGAGGGCTGGTGCTGCGCGACGGGCGTCTGCGGGGCATCCTCAAGGCTGCTTTCAGCCGGTGATCTCAGCGACTAACCCATGTGCCGCGGGGGGTGGCCCTGCGCCAGCGGCCAGCGTCACACGAGTTGCTTTTCGAGTTGCTGCAGCACCTCGTAGCAGGGCAGCACCATGGCGACGCTGGCGTTGGGCTCGCGGCCCTCGCGGATCGCGGCGAAGAACTCGCGGTCCTGCAGTTCGATGCCGTTGAGGGAGGACGCGATCCCCGAGACATCGATCTTCTGATCTTTCCCGTCGAACAGGTCGTCGTAGCGCGCGACATATGTGCCGGTGTCCCCGATGTACCGGAAGAACGTCCCCAGCGGTCCATCGTTGTTGAACGACAGGCTCAAGGTGCACAGGGCTCCGTTCGCCGCCGCAAGCTGGATGCTCATGTCCATCGCGATCTTCAGCGTGGGATGGACTGGCCCCTGCACCGCGTTGGCCTTCACGATCGGGCTGCCCGTCTGATACGCGAACAGGTCGACGGTGTGGGCGGCGTGGTGCCACAGCAGGTGATCGGTCCAGCTGCGCGGCTGGCCGAGAGCATTGGTGTTGGTGCGCCTGAAAAAGTAGGTCTGCACGTTCATGTGCTGGATGTTGAACTCACCTTGCAAGATCCGGCGGCGCACCCACAGGTGGCTGGGATTGAAGCGCCGCGTGTGACCACACATCGCGACCTTGCCGGCTGTCTGCGCGGCGGCCACCACGGCTTGGCCGTCCGCGAGCCTGTCGCACAGCGGGATCTCGACCTGCACGTGCTTGCCGGCTTGCAGACACGCCAGCGCCTGCCCTGCGTGCAGGGGCGTGGGGGTGCACAGGATGACCGCGTCGAGCTCCGTCATCTTCAAGGTCTCGGCCAGGTCAGTCGCGACGTGCGGGATGCCGTACTTGCTCGCGACCTCCTCGGTCTTGGCGCGCTCGCGACCGATGAGAGAGATCACCTTCACGCCGTCTATCGATTTGATGGCGTCGAGGTGCTTGATACCGAAGGCGCCCGCACCGGCGAGCGCGACGTTGATGGTCATGGCGTATCCTCCGACTGTTCTTCCGACTGTTCTTGCACCTGTTCTTGCAGGATGAGATGGCCCACGGCCGTGTTGCTGGCGGGGACATGATAGAAGCGGTGCACGACGGTGGGCTTCGCGCCCCCGGTGGCGTCGGCCATCGCGCCCCGCGCGATCAGCCACATCACCAGCTCGATGCCCTCGCTTCCGGCCTCCCGGACGTACTCGACGTGGGGCAGCTGCGACAGCTGGGCTGGATCGTCGATCAGTCGATCGAGGAATCGATTGTCCCACGGCCGGTTGATCAGCCCGGCGCGCGGCCCCTGTAGCTGGTGGCTCATGCCGCCGGTACCCCAGATCTGTACGTCCAGCGCCTCGTCGTAACGGGCGACCGCCCTGCGAATCGCCTTGCCGAGCTCGAAGCAACGGCGACCCGAGGGCACCGGGTAGTGCACGACATTGACGGCGAAGGGGATCACCAGGAAGGGCCAGGCCGGGGGCGACCCACACATGAGACTGAGGGGCACCGTGAGGCCGTGATCGACGGTCATCGCGTTGACGATGGTCAGATCGAAGTCGTCCTGGATCACGCTCTGCGCGATGTGCGAAGCGAGCTGCGGGTGACCGATCACCTCGGGCACCGGCCGGGCGCCCCATCCTTCGTCGGCTGGCTTGAACGCGGCGCCGGTGCCGATCGCGAAGGTAGGGATCATGTCCAGGCTGAACGCGGTGGCGTGATCGTTGTAAACCAGAAAGACGACGTCGGGCGCGCGTCTGGACAGCCAGCGTCGGGAGACTTCGTAGCCTTCGAAGAGGGGTTTCCAGTAAGGGTCTTGGGTCTTGCCCGTGTCGATGGCCACGCCAATGGCCGGAACGTGGCTGGTGTAGACCGAGGCCGTGATGCGTGCCATGTCAGCGCTCCCAGCCGGGTCGACCGTGTCCCTGGGGCTGCCGATGCGCCTGCGCGTCGCCGTCCTCGCCGATCACCCGGTTGCCCTCGATCGAACGTCCGCCCGTGACCATCATGTTCCGGTATTCGTCTTCGCTGAGTCCGGTCATGCTGGCGGCCATTTGCAGGAACGTCCGGCCGTCCGTTGCGCCGATCTTGGCCAGGAAATAGATGTTGCCACCCGTCGCGATGGCCTTGTTGAGGTCGCGCGCGAGCACCGCTTCCTTTTGGGCCTCGGTCATGGCCCACTCGTCCAGGTAGGCGCGTTCGTTGGCCTTGAAGCGCGCGCGGTTCTCCGCCTTCATCAGGCTCATGCAGAATTGATTCAGCCAGTAACCGCGGCGCGACTGCTCGGCATCGAAGACCGTCGTGCCCGGAATGTCGAGGTACGGCTTGTCGAGCGGCATCAGAGCTCCTCGGGCCAGTAGAGGCGCATCGGGTTGGTGACCAGCACGCGTCGCTGCAAGTCGGCTGTCGTGACGACCAGCGGGATGAAGTCGACGAGCAACCCGTCGTCGGGCATGTGGTCCTTGAGGTTGGGGTGGGGCCAGTCGGTGCCCCACAGCACGCGGTCGGGAAAGGACTCGACCACCCGGCGCGCGAAGGGCACCACGTCGCGGTAGGGATTGCGCTCGCCGGCCAGCGCAGGAGGGCCGCTGACCGACAGGCGCTCGGGGCAGCTGAGCTTGGTCCAGACATTGTGGTGCTGAGCCATCAGCCGCAGGAACAACGCGAATTCCGGGCCGTCGACCGACTTTCCGACGTCGGGCCGGCCCATGTGATCGACCACCACCGGCGTGGGCAAGGCGGTGAAGAAGTCCCACAGTTCGGGAAGATCGCGGGCCTCGAAGTAGACGACGACGTGCCAGCCCAGCTGGTGGATCCGGGCGGCGATCTCCGCCAGTTCCTCCCGAGGGGTGAAGTCGACCAGGCGCTTGACGAAGTTGAAGCGCACGCCGCGCACGCCCGCCTCGTGCAGATCCCGCAGCTCGCGATCGCTCACGCCGGCGCGCACGGTGGCCACGCCGCGGGCCCTGCCAGCGCTGGCGCGGCACGCATCGACCATCGCGCGGTTGTCGGCGCCATGGCAGGTGGCCTGTACAATCACGTTGCGCGCGAAGCCCAGCTGATCGCGCAGCGCGAAGAGCTGCTGCTTGCCGGCGTCACAGGGGGTGTACTTCCTCTCGGGCGCGTAGGGAAATTCCGCTCCCGGTCCGAACACGTGGCAGTGCGCGTCCACGGCACCGGGGGGCATCTGGAAGAGGGGGCGGCTCGGACGCTCGCACCAGTCGAGCCAGCCGGGGGTCTTCTGGAAGGCAGGCGACATTGTTCAACGCTCCTTGGCCAAGTCGACGTAGCGGAGAATTCGATCGGCCTCCGCGCGCCAGTCCGGGGGCGGGGGAGAGGCGGCGCGCTCCTGGCTGAAGACGTCCGCGTCGGCGAGGTCGGCCATCCAGGCCTGGCGCTTCGCGGTGCCGGCCGCACTCCAGGGCTCGAGTCCGGCTTCGCGTACGGTCGCGGCGGCTTCGCTCATCTCCTCGGCGCGGCGGCGGCCATGGGCGATGACCCGGCGAAAAAAGTAGGCGCCCTGTTTCTCCCAATCGATGCCCGGGAAGGTCTCGTGGAGCGAAGCCAACAGCCCGTCCTCGACGCCGTATCGTCGGGCCGCCGTGAAGCTCTCGATCACCATTGCCTCCAGGCCCTTGATCATCACGCTCCGGCACATCTTCGTCGCGCTGGCGACGCCCAGCTGGTCACTTGCGCGCTGGGCGGCGAACCCCAGGGTCTTCAGGACCGGTTCCAGCATGGCCGCGTGGGGACCTCCCAGCAGCAGCGGCACCCGGATGCGATGGGGCGGCACCGAGGTCATCACCGCGCCCTCGACGTAGCGACCGCGGCCGCGCGCCACCTGGTCCGCGGCGGCCTGCTTGGCCGCCGGGGATGCCGAGTTGAAGTCCAGAAAGAAGCAGCCCTCCGGCAGCGCGGTCGCGCAGGCGGCGGCCGCCGCCACCGTCTGACGGGCGGTGACCGCGCACACCACCAGCTGGGCCCGCCCGACGGCGCCCGCGTGTGAAGCTGCCAGCGTGACGCCGTTGGCGAGCGCGTGCGCCTGCAGGGGCTCGCCGGCCGGGCTGCCCAACTTCAGATCGAACGCCGTCAGGTCATGCGCGGACGCGCGCAGATCCTCGGCCAGGATGCGCCCGACCTCGCCGTAGCCGATCAAGGCGATGTTCATCAGTCGATGTACCTCAGCCCTGCGTCCGCCAGTGGCCCACGCATCGCGTACATGTCCAGGCCCAGCACGCCGGCGGCCAGCTTGGCGCGCTTCTGGACTTCCTTCGCCTCGCGGTCGGCGGCGGCGGCCAGCGTGGCGGCGGCGAGCGCCCGCGGGACGCAGACCACGCCATCGTCGTCGGCCACGATCACGTCACCCGGGTGAACCAGCGCGCCCGCGCAGACCACCGGGATATTGACCGAACCGAGCGTGGCCTTGACGGTGCCCTTGGCACTGATCGCCCGGCTCCACACCGGGAAGCCCATCTCGGTCAGGGCTTTGACGTCGCGGCAACCCCCATCGATGACCAACCCTCGCGCGCCCCGCGCCTTGAAGGATGTGGCCAGCAGCTCGCCAAAGAAGCCGTCGGTGCAGTCGGTGGTCACGGCGGCGACCACCACGTCGCCCGGCTGGATCTGCTCGGCCGCGACGTGCAGCATCCAGTTGTCGCCCGGCTGCAGCAGCACGGTCACCGCGGTGCCGGAGATCTGCCCGCCCGCGTAGATCGGGCGAAGGAGGGGCTTCATCAGCCCGACCCGCCCCAGGGCCTCGTGCACGGTGGCGGTGCCCAACTTGCCGAGCCGGTCGGCCGTCGTTGCGTCCGCGCGTTGGATGTTGCGATAGACGACTCCGATCTCGTACATGTCAGGTCCCTTTCAGTTCCAGTTACCGGCCCTTGAGCTTCAAGGCGGCGTCGAGCCGGGGGTAAACCCGCCGGGCGTTGCCTTCGTAGATCTGCCGCTTCGCCTCGGGCGTGAGATCGCGGGACCCCTCGATGTAGCGCTTGGTGTCGTCGAAGGGATGGCCTGTCTCCGGATCGATGCCGCGCACGGCGCCGATCATCTCGCTGGCGAAGAGGAGGTTTTCGATCGGGACCACCGTGGTCAGCAGCTGGATCCCCGGCTGATGGTAGACGCAGGTGTCGAAGAACACGTTCTTCAACAGATGCTCCGACAGCGGGGGGCGCTTCAACTCTTGCGCTAGACCTCGATAGCGGCCCCAGTGGTAGGGCGCGGCACCCCCCCCATGCGGAATGACGAAGCGCAGGGTGGGAAAGTCCTTGAACAGGTCCCCCTGAATCAGTTGCATGAACACCGTGGTATCCGCATTGATGTAGTGCGCCCCGGTGGTGTGGAAACACGGGTTGCAGCTGGTGCTCACGTGGACCATGGCCGGGATGTCGTACTCGACCATCTTCTCGTAGATCGGGTACCAGGACCGGTCGTAGAGCGGGGGCGAGGTCCAGTGCCCCCCCGAAGGATCGGGGTTCAGGTTGATCGCGACCGCACCATATTGCTCCACGCACTTCTTCAGCTCGGGGAGGCACGTCTCGGGGGGCACCCCGGGGCTCTGGGGCAGCATGGCCGCCGGGATGAAGTGCTCGGGGAACAACAGGTGCACCCGATGGCAGAGCTCGTTGCAGATGGCCGCCCAGGTCGACGAAACATCGAAGTCGCCGATGTGGTGGGCCATGAAGCTCGCGCGGGGACTGAAAATGGTCAGGTCGGAGCCGCGCGCCCTCATCTGTTTCAGCTGGTTCGCCTCGATGGTCTCGCGGATCTCGTCGTCGGTGATCCTCAGGTCCGCGACCGCCGGTTTGGCCGCCGGATCAGAAATGCCGGCGATCTGTCGGCCCCGCCAGATTTCCAGCGCCTTGGGCGCGGTGGTGTAGTGGCCATGGACGTCGATGATCAAGAGGGGACTCCTTCGCCGAAGTCGAGGGGCAGGCCGACGTAGTTTTCGGCCAGGGTGCGGGCGGCGGCCTCCGAGTGAAGCAGGTAATCGAGCTCCGCGTCCCGGAGCTTTTCGCCAATCGGGTCGCCGTCGCCCGCCAGGTGCATGAGAGAGGTGAACCACCACGAGAACCTCTCGGCCCGCCACACGCGGCGCAGGCAGCGCTGTGAGTAGCCATCGAGGCCCGCGTCGCTCCGGTCCTGGTAGTGCTCGATCAGCGCGCTCGATAGATACTTGACGTCCGTCGCGGCCAGGTTCAGCCCCTTGGCGCCGGTGGGCGGCACGATATGCCCGGCGTCGCCGGCCAAGAACATCGAGCCAAAGCGAAGCGGCTCGGCGACGAAGCTGCGCAGCGGCGCGATGCTCTTCTCGAGGGAAGGTCCGGTCACCAAACGCTCGCGGCCCTGGTCATCCAACCGGAGACGCAGTTCCTGCCAGAACGCCTCGTCGGACCAATCCGCAACCTTCTCGGTCAGGGGAACCTGCAGATAGTAGCGACTGCGCGTCGAACTGCGCATCGAACACAGCGCGAAGCCGCGCGGATCGTTGATGTAGATGAGTTCATGCGAGACGGGGGGCGTGTCAGCCAGCAGGCCCAACCAACCGAACGGGTAGACCTTCTCGTACTCGGTGATTGCGTTCGACGGCACGGATGCGCGGCACACCCCGTGAAACCCGTCGCAGCCCGCGATGAAGTCGCACGCCAGCTCGTGGGTCACGCCGTCTTTCTGGTAGGTGACCCGCGGGCGAGAACCGTCGAAGTCGTGCACCGCGACCTGGCCGGCCTCGTACACGGTCGGCAGACCCTCGGCCGCGCGCGCCTCCATCAGATCACGCGTCAGCTCGGTCTGGCCGTAGACGGTCACGGACTTACCGCCCGTCAACCGATGCATGTCGATCCGGTGGCGCCGGCCGCGCCACAGCAGCTCGAAGCCTCCGTGCACCAGGCCTTCGCGATGCATGCGCGCCCCGACGCCAAGCTGATCCAGGAGCTCCACGCAAACTTGCTCGAGGACGCCGGCCCGGATGCGGGAAAGCACGTGCTCTCCCGTCTGGCGCTCCAGGATCACGGCGTCGATGTTGGCCCGCGCCAGCAGTTGACCAAGCAAAAGACCGGAGGGACCGGCTCCCACGATGACGACCTGGGTTCGAGAGGAGGTGGTCATGGGCTTTCGCTCTCGACCGAGTTCTGCGGGTCCGTCGGGTCCATGCCGTGCCGCCGTTTTGTGTCCGCGGCCGCCGGCGAAGCCAAGAAAGCCAGCAGGGCCCGCGCGGCGTCGGGCTGCGCGGTGCGCGCGCCGATGGCCGCAGAGAAGGTGGTGACGATCTGGATTTCCGCCGGGAGGGGGCCGACGAGATCGATTCCCTCGACGCCAATCAGTTCCGACAGCTGCTGGAAACCCAGGCCGACCTCGCCGCGTGCGACCAGTCGACCGACGGGAATACCCGGCGGGGTAACGACGATCCGGTTCCGGACCTGCTCGGCGATTCCCCACCGCTGGAACAGGTCGGCCAGCCGGACGCCGCTGGGGCCGGTGGAGTACCCGATGGTACGGGCTGCCAACACCGCGCGCCGGACCGCCGCTTCGCTACCGATGTCGGGGCGAGGGGCGCCGGCGGGAACGGCGACGGCGACCCCCGAGCGCACCAGGTCGACCTCACTGTCGGCCAGCAGATGCCCTCCTTCCAGCAGCTTCTGGATTGCGTCGCGGGCCAACACCACCACGTCGAAGTCCTCGCCGGCCTTCACGCGAGCGGCGGCGTCGACTCCCCCCACGGACTGAATCGCGATCGCCCGTCCCGCGAGGGACTGGTAGGCCTGTGTCAGCTCCGCGAGGACCGCCTTGGTTGCCATCGACGAGATCCCCGTGATGGGGGAGGTGGCCCGCACCGGTTGGTCGTCATCGAGGGCCCGCATCGCATCCTCCTGGCGTGCGTGGTGGCTAGTATCAGGCACCCTTATATGTTAAGCGAAAGCCGGTCGGATGGCTTCATCTTCGCGCACCTTTGCTGACCTGGCCGAGGGGACCTCATTGCGGCTGGAGGGTACGGTAATCGAGGTCCGGTCATCCAGTCGGGACGACGGCCGGAGGGCGGTGTTGGTGGCGCGGCGCGGCGCCTTGCCGATGAAACTGTGAATGTTGCCCTGTTTCTTTTTTTGGACGTGCGCTTCCTGTTTTGTGTTATCAGGTAGCCTGAAATAAGGTCCACTGACCATGAATGCTCGACGGGTGGCGCCACCAAGGTCGACGTCACGAGCAGGGGCCGACGACGGTCCGTCCAGCCGGACGGACAAACACAAGCGGGGGGATGAATGCGCATGCAATCGACCAGGATCTGCCGCACGTTTGCTGGTGTTTTCGTCTGCTGGCTGGCCTCCGGGCCGGCAGTGGCAATCGCCCAGACCTCCCCGGCTGCCGAGGGGGGACAGCCAACGCCCACCCCGCCGGAAGGGAGTCCCAGCGCCGTTCCTCCCGAACCGCCGCGCGTGGCCGCTCCGCCGGCTCTCCCCCAACCTCCGCCTCCGCCCCCTGCCACCGAGATTCCCCTCGGCACGGTTGCCAAAGGTCCGGTACCGCCGGCTTTCGCGCCGGCCATGCCCAACATCGACTACGGGGGACGCCTTCGAACCGCTGTCCGCTTTCAGGGCACCAGCGATCCCAAGGCGTTCAATGATGCGTCGGCCACGCTGACGGCCGATCTTTACGCCAGCGGGCAAATCAACAAGATGTGGAAGTGGCTGTTCGCCATAACGGCTGCCGACTATGGCGGCGCCCCCGGCCAGCCCAGCACGGTGGCGATGAATGTCCTCGACGCCATGGTGGGATTCACGCCGCTGCCGGAATTCCAGATCTACGCGGGGCGCATGCTGGTGATGGCCGACCGCTATGCACCCAGCGGGCCGTGGAGCATGGACGAGTGGGTCTATCCCGGGTTCTTCTCCAATCCCGGGACCCCGCCCGCGGTTCCCAAGGCGGGCCCGGTCGGCCGCGACGTCGGTGTCACCGCCTGGGGTGTGCCGCTCGGAGGCCATCTCAAGTACTATCTGGGCGCCTACCAGTTGCAGGACCCGGCGCTGTCACCGCTTTACAGCGGCCGGCTCCAGGTGAGCTTGCTCTCGCCTGAACCGGGTTGGTTCCAACGCACGACCTACTACGGTGATCGCGATCTGGTTTCGGTCGGCATTGGTGGCCAGTACCAGAAGCATGGCTCGGTCATGGCAGTTCCTGCCCCCCCTGCGGGCATGATGGCGCCGCCGCCCATGTTGGATGACTACAAGGAATTCAACGCCGACCTCATTGTCGAGAAGCGCATCGGCGACATCGGCGGCCTTTCGCTGGAAGGCGCGTACTACAAATACGATGGCACCTACCAACCCTGGAACTGGTCATTCGTGGGAGCCGTTGCTTACAATTCGCCAGTCTTGGCGGGGATCGGTAAGCTGAGACCGTCCTTCCGATTCCAGCAGGCACAGGTCCGCCAGGTGACCGCCACCGGTGACAGTCTGGATCCCACGCGGGTCTACGACGTGCAATTGACTTATAGCGTGATGCATTGGTTCACTCACGTCGTGGTGAACTACCGACACTACGACGTGGCATTTGCTTCTGCGTCTGCCCCAGCGCCGACTGCCGCGCCGGCTCACGGCGTCGGCAACATGATCGTCATCGGAGTTCAACTATGGGATCCATAACGCGCAGAACTTTCGGGGTCGCCGCCGGGACGCTGGCTCTGTGGGCGGCGCCTCGTCGTCTCAGGGCCGAGTCGCCAAAGCTCAAGGTCGGCGTGCTGCTGCCGCGATCGGGCTTGCAGGCGCTGATCGGGCAGTCGTGTCAAAAGGGGGCGGACGTCGCTCCTGAGCTCTTGCGCCAGCGCCTGGGCGTGGAGATCGAGATCATGAGCGCCGACACCGAGTCCAATGTGGACACGGCCCGCAGTCGGGCGGAACGTCTGATCGAGCAAGGCGCTCATGTTCTGGTCGGCGCGTTCGACTCGGGCCACACCGCGGCAGTCGCCCAGGTCGCCGAGCAGCACGGCGTGCCCCACATCGTCAACATCGCCGCGGCGCCGCAGATAACCGAACAGGGATACAAGTTCGTCTTCAGGAACTTCCCTCCTGCGCCCGAGATAGGTCGCAATGGATTGGTCTTGCTGGGGGACATCTTCCGGGAGGCCAAGGTCGAGCCCAAGACGGCGGTCTTCATGCACGTCAACGACACCTTTGGTCAGTCGATGGCCAAGGGAGTTGCGGCGCTGATACCGAAGCTTTCGCTTCCGTTCAAGCTCACCGACACCATCCCGTACGATCCGGCCGCGAAGGACCTGACGGTGGAGGTGTCGAAGGCCAAGTCGACGAACGCCGAGCTACTCCTGCTCGTCTGCCGACTGAACGACGCCATCGTGGTCAGGCGCGAGATGGTCAAGCAGCGCTGGAATCCGATGGGCGTGGTGAGCCCCGGCTCACCGGGCCTGTACGAGGAACAGTTCAGCAAGGGGCTGGGGAAGCATGCCGAGTACTGCATCACCAACACGGTCTGGTTCAACCCCAAGAACGACATCACCCACGCGTTCGCCGCGGCGTTCAAGAAGCGATTCCCGAAGGACGAATTCGCCTTTCACGGCACCAATGCGACCTATACCTTTGACGCCATCTTGATTGCCGCCGACGCCTTCAAACGCGCCAAGAGTACCGATCGGAAGGCGCTGGTCGAAGCCATCCGGAAGACCGACATCGCCTCCACCGAGCGAACCACCTTCGGGGGGGCCATCAAGTTCAACGCCAAGGGCCAGGTCGAGGGCAACGGTTCGCTGGTCCTGCAAAATCTCCACGGCAAACCGACCGTCGTCCTCCCCAAGGAATTCTCCGAAGGGAAGCTGGTCTTTCCGATGCCCAAGGGCGGGTGACACGCCTTCGCTCCGCGGCGGCGTCCAGATGCCAACTCTGCCGAACGTCGCGAACGCGGTTGTCTCCGGCGTTCTGACTGGCACGGTCTACGGGCTGATGGCCCTGGGCCTGTCGGCAATCTTCGGAGTGGTGCGGCTGATCAACTTCGCCCACGGGGAGTTGATGACGCTGGCGATGTATTCGGCGGTCGTCGGATTCCAGCGGCTGGCCCTGGATCCTTTTCTCGCCATGCCTTTCGCCGCGGTGGCCTTCGCCGGATTCGGCTATGCCTTGCAGCGCGGGTTCATCAACCGGTTCATTCGTCGCCCCGAGCACGCCCAGATGCTGCTGATGATTGCGCTGGCGATGATTGTGGGCAACGGGTTGCTGCTGGGGTTCGGGCCCGACGCGCGGAACGTCCAGACCAGTTATCAACTCGATTCCTTCGAGCTGGGACCGCTGTTGCTGGACAATGTTCGCGTCTACGCGGCCTGCGCCGCGCTGGTGACGACCGCGCTCCTGGCCGCGTTCTTTCGTCTGACGCTCACGGGCAAGGCCATTCGCGCCTGCGCTGACAATCCCGTCGGGGCGCGCGTCGCGGGCTTGCCCGTGGCGCACCTCTACGCGGTGACCTTCGCCATCGGCACCGCGTCCGTCGCTGTGGCCGGCTACTCCATGGTCCCCCTCATCGACGTGACGCCGGGGATAGGGCCCTCCTACACGCTCCTGGCTTTCGTCATCGTGATCGTGGGAGGCCTCGGCTCGATGGTGGGTGCGCTGCTTGGCGGGTTGGTCATCGGCGTCTCGGAGGCGCTGGCCGGACTTCTCATCTCTCCCTCGGCGAAGAGCATGGTGAGCTTCGGCCTGCTGGTCCTCATCCTGCTCGCGCGACCCCAAGGTCTCATGGGGCCCGGTCGGAAATGATCCAGAACCCCAGCCCCGTGGTTCCCGCGGCAGTCATGCCGGGCTCCCCGGCCGCGGGGCATCGGCGACGCCAGGCGTTGGTGGGGGTGCTTGGACTGGCCGCCTTGACGTTGCCCCTCTTTGCCAACAGTTATGTCCTTTCGGTGGCCACCCTGGCGCTCTACCTTGCGTACGTCGGGCAAGCCTGGAACGTGATGATGGGCTTCGCGGGTCAGCTGTCGCTGGGCCAGTCGCTGTATGTCGGGGTCGGCGCCTACGCGTCGGCGGGCCTGTTCTTCCACTTTGGCGTCGGCCCCTGGGCCGGCGTCTGGCTGGCGATTGCGCTCTGTACCGCCATCGGTTTTGGTGTCGGGTTCCTGGCCTTCCGGCTGCGTATCGCGGGCGTTCAACTGTCGCTGCTGACGGTGGCCTTCGCCGAACTGGCTCGCATCGGTTTCGATCACATTGATTGGCTGGGCGGGCCGGGCGGACTCTTCTTGCGCGTGGCTTCGCGGGAGAGGGTGGATCTGGTGAACTTTCGCGGCCCGCCGGCGCTGTACTACTACGCGATCCTGATGCTGGTGCTGGGGGCGCTTGGACTCTGTTCGGCGCTGCTTCGCCGTCGCGCAGGCTACTACTGGCGCGCGATCCGCGAGGATGAGGTTGCCGCGCAGGCGCTGGGGATCAATGTGTTCCGCTGGAAGATGCTCGCGGTCATGTTGAGCTCCGCGATGACCGCCATCGCCGGTGTCTTCTTCGCCTTTTGCTACAACAGCCTCTTTCCCGAGCAGATCTTCAGCTTCGGGCGTTCGATCGAGATCATCCTCGGCCCTGTCATCGGCGGCCTCGGCACACTGTTGGGTCCCATCGTGGGGGCGTTCGCTCTGGTTCTCCTTGGGGACGGGACCACCGAGATCCTCACCAGGGTGGGCGTGGACATACCGGGCGTGCGGCAGATCATCCATGGCGTGGTCCTGCTGGTCGTCACGGTCTACATGCCCCACGGCGTCTGGCCCCCCATTTCGCGCGCCCTTGGGTTCGAGCCTCGGAGGTTGTAGCGTGGCGCTGCTGGAGATAGAGGACGTCAGCAAGTCGTTTCGAGGGTTGCGCGCGGTCGCCGGCGCGAGCTTCACCGTCGAGCCCCATACCATCACCGCGCTCATCGGCCCGAATGGCGCGGGCAAGACCACTCTGTTCAATCTGGTCGCGGGAGTCCATCGGCCAGACCACGGCCAGATCCGCTTTCGAGGGCACGCGATCGGCGGTCTTCCGCCCCACCGGGTGTGCGCCGCCGGCGTGGGCCGCACATTCCAGCTGGTCAAACCCTTCGCGGGGCTTACGGTCCTGGACAACGCGATCGTGGGCGCGCTTCACGACGAGCGGACGATTGTCGGAGCCCGTGCCCGCGCCTTGGTCGTTCTGGGTCGCCTGGGCCTGGGCGACAAGGCCTCTTTCATGGCCTCTCAATTGACGCTCTCCGATCGTCGTCGGCTGGAGGTGGCGCGCGCGCTGGCGACGCGCCCGTCGCTGCTCCTGCTGGACGAGATGATGGCGGGCCTGAGGCCCACTGAAATCGACGAGTTGGTGGCGGTGCTGCGCAACGTGCATCGGGAGGAAGGGATCACGATTCTCCTGACCGAGCACGTGATGCGCGCGGTGATGGCCCTGGCCGATCAGATCGTCGTTCTTCACCACGGCGAGGTCATCGCGCGGGGGGCGCCCGCGTCGATTGTCCGCAACCCCGCGGTCCTCGAATGCTACCTGGGCGAGGAAGCGGCCCTGGATGGGCCCGGCGCGTGATGCTTTCGATCCGAAACCTCGACGTCTACTATGGCGACGCGCAAGCTCTGATGGCGGTCTCGCTGGACGTACCGGCCGGTGAGCTGGTCGCCCTGGTCGGGGCGAACGGAGCCGGAAAGTCTTCCCTCATTCGTTCGATAGCCGGCATGGAGACTCCGCGTGCGGGCACGATCACCTTTCGCGACACGGAGATCACGGGACGGGATACGCACTTCACGGCCAACCTTGGAATCGGTCAGGTCGCCGAGGGACGCCAGATCTTCCCGAGCCTCACCGTCGAGGAGAACCTGGAGGTCGGCGCGCTGTTGCCGCGCGCTCGCAAGCAGCGGCGACAGACCATGAAGGATGTGTTCGCGCTGTTTCCGCGGCTGGCCGATCGGCGACGGCAGGCGGCCGGAACGATGTCGGGAGGCGAGCAGCAGATGCTCGCCATCGGGCGCTGCCTGATGGGGTTGCCGGAGCTGATCATGCTGGACGAGCCGTCGCTGGGGTTGGCACCCATGGTGGTGCTGGAGCTGTTCAGGACCATCCGCTTGTTGAACCAAGAGAGGGGGATGACGGTCCTCCTGGTCGAGCAGAACGTCGCGGCGTCCCTCAAGCTCGCCAAGCACGCCTACGTTCTGGAAAACGGAGCCATCGTGATGCAGGGAAGCAGCGCCGACCTGCTCCGCGATGATCGTGTCCGCCGCGCCTATCTGGGCCTCTGAGAGTCGGGGTCGCCAGAGGGGCGCGCCAACAGCGCGCAGACATCGATCTGTCGCTTCAGGACCTTGCCCGTCGGACCTTTCGGGAGTTCCTTCACCACCACGACCAGTCTCGGATACTTGTAGGCCGCTAGCCGTTCACGGGCGAAGGCTTTCACGAACTCTGGATCGAGAGCGCCTTCATGCTCCGGCACAACCAAGGCGACCACCTCTTCCCCGTGCTCGTGGTCGAGTATCCCCACCACCGCCGCCTCGAGCACGCCCGGGCACGCCGACAGGACGTGCTCGACCTCGCGCGGATAGACGTTGTAGCCCGAGCGGATGATGATGTCCTTCTTCCGGTCGACGAGGAACAGATAGCCGTCGGCGTCGAGGTATCCGATGTCTCCGGTCGAGAGCCAACCATCGGCGCGCAGGACTTCACGCGTCGCCCCGTCGTTGCCGCGGTAGCCCGCCATGACGCTGGGGCTCCGCACCATGACCTCACCGCGTTCACCGGCTGGCAACGGTTCGCCGGTCACGAGGTCCACGATCCTCAGCTGGCTGCCGGGCAGGGCCGGACCGACCGAGCCCGGTCTGGGCGGCAAGTCGACGGGGGTATGCGTGACGCCACCGCCCACCTCGCTCATGCCGTAACCGTCCCGCAGCACGCAGCCAAACGTCTCCTCGACGTCCCGCGCTAACTCGGGGGCCAGCGCTGCGCCTCCCGCCATCGCGAAGCGCAAACGAGGCGCCACACCGATCCGGCGCGCCTCACGGATCAGCGCGGCGAACATGGGCGGCGCGCCTATGATCCCACTGGTGCGGGTCCGTGCAATGAAAGGGACGGCCGTCGGGGCATCGAACCGCTCCATCAGCGCCAGCGCACCCCCCCTGAGCAGGGTGGCGTTCATCACCCCCGTCATTCCGAGCACGTGCGACAGCGGCGCCGCCGCGAACTGAACGTCGTCCGAACGCAACGCCAGGCCGTCGGCCAGCGCCTGCGCATTCCAGAGAATCCCGCCGTGAGTCAACTCGGCGGCCCGCGCATCGCCCACGGTACCTGACGTGAAGATCAGCACCGCGGCGTCGCCTGCCGCCCGGTTGGCGGCGGGAGCGTGGTCGGCTGATCCGAAGTCGCCGCCCGACGGATCGACGGCCAGGACACGGGGGGTGACTTCGCGCAGTTCTCGTGCCAGGTCGGGGGTCGTGACCAGAACTTCGGGCCGCGTGACGTCGAGCCGTTGCCGGACTTCCCCCGGCTTGAGAAGAACGCCCATCGGCACGGAAATCGCGCCGAGCCGCAGTGTCGCGAGAAAAGCGGCCACGAACGCCGGACTGTTGGGCAACCACAGCGCGACGCAGTCCCCGGCCTTTGCCCCCAGACCGCGCAGCGCGGCCGACCAGCCGTCGACCATCCGGGTCAGTTCCTCGTAGGAGATCGACCGATCGAGATGAAAGATCGCGGGACGGTCCGGTTGCGACTGCCACGTTGCTTCGACGAGGAGTGCGAAGTTCTGGTTGGTGGAGGTCATACGCCGTGGTTTGTCTGGTGCAAGCGTGAGAGGCCCGTCAAGTGCGGTATCAGGCTGCCTTAAACTTCACCCACTCGCTTGAGCCCTGTCAAGGCGCCCCACCATAGCTTCCCCGTTGTGGCACGATACGCCACCATGAGCCCTACCAACCCCCCCAAGGCCGGCGCAGCCTTCAAGCCGGGGATCTCCTACGCTCTCGCGCGCCTTCATCAGCGGGTGTTCGCCTCGGTCAGCGAACTTGCAGCCCGCCACGGTCTGACCGCGCTCCAGTTCACGACGCTGAGCGTCCTGCACCACCACGGCGCACCCCTTTCGAGCTCGCAGCTGGCGCGGCGATCCTTGATGACGGCGCAGTCGATGCATGAGGTCATTCATCGTCTGGAGGAGGAAGGGCTGATCGAACGAACGCCTCACCCCGACCACGGGCGCAAGCTGCCGGCCAGATTGACCGCCAAGGGGCGAAGCAAGCTCGCCCTGTGCGAGGACGCGGTGGGCCAGTTCGAGGCGGTGATGCTCAAGGGCTTCAAGAAGGCCGACCGCGCGGCTTTCCTTTCCATGGTCATGTCTGCGGTCCAGAATCTGGGGGCCGGTTTCGTCGAGGCGGGGCCGCCCACCCGGCCTCGGACATCCCCGGTTCGTCGCCGGGCCGTTGCGCTCCAGAGGGGCTAGATCCGCTATCAGCTCTTCCCGGCGGGCCGATTCTGGAGTAGTTTCAGGCCACCTGATATTGACCGCCGAGGAGACGATGACCAGAGACACTGCAACAGGAGCCTGCCGGAGCTCAGTCACGGACCTGTCCCTCCACGTTGGGAGGAAGATCGGACCGACGGAATGGCAACGGATGACCCAAGACACGGTCACCCGGTTCGCGGACCTCACAGGGGACCACAATTTCATTCACGTGGATCCGGAACGGGCGCGGGCCACGGCCTTCGGGGGGACGATCGCGCACGGATACTTGACCCTGTCGCTGCTGGGGCCGATCTCGCAGCAACTGCTGGTGGTCGATGATGCCGCCATGTCGATCAACTACGGTCTCAACAAGGTCCGCTTTCCCGCGCCGCTTCCGGTAGGCGCAGACTTTCGCGGCCATGGTGAAATCGTCGAGGTGGCGGCGCTAGAGAAGGGCGTGCAAGTGATGGCCACGTTCACGATCGAGGTCAAGGGGGCGCCCAAGCCCGCGCTGGTCGCGGAATGCGTGTTCAGGTACTACCGATGAGCGCCGTCGATCTGAACGGAAAGGTCGCGGTGGTGACCGGAGCCGGACAGGGCCTGGGTCGCGCGTACGCGGTCGCCCTGGCCCGGGCGGGCGCGTCGGTGATTGTGAATGACCTCGATGCGCGCGCCGCGGACGAGACGGTCGCCATGGCCGGGGCTCGGACCCTGTCGGTTTCCGGCGACGTGGGCGACGGCGCCACGGCGGAGGCGCTGGTGGCCAAGGCCGTCCAGTCATTCGGTCACCTCGATGTCATGGTCACCAACGCGGGCGTCTTGCGCGACGGCGTTCTGTGGAAAATGACCGACGACGATTTCGACCTGGTCATTCGCACCCATCTCCGCGGCACCTTCCAATGTGCCCGAGCCGCCGCGATACGGATGCGCGAGCAGGGCACTGGCGGCCGCCTGATCCTGGTCGGCTCGCCAGCCGGCCAGTACGGCAACTTCGGGCAGACCAACTACGCCGCGGCCAAAGCCGGAATTGTGGCCTTCGCCCGCACCTGGGCCCTCGAGCTCGCGCGCGCGCGCATCACCGTCAACGCCATCGTCCCTACAGCGTGGACGGCGATGACGGCCTCCATCCCGGCGCTCAAGCCGCTGGCGGCGCGGATCGAATCCGGCGAGCCGCTGCCGGCCCCGGTGCGCCGAGACCTGGCGATTGGAACTCCTGACGATTGCGCAGGGTTGGTGGTCTACCTCGCCTCGGATAGCGCGGCGGGAATCACCGGACAGGCGATCGGAATTGGCGGCGACCGCCTTTGCCTGTACTCGCATCCGTCGGAGATAGCGGTCGAGTTCCGTGAAGGGGGCTGGGATGCGGACGCCATCGCGTCGGTGTGGGGCGCGCGCTTCCAGTCGCACACGCAACCCTTTGGTGTTCAGATGCCCAAGGTGGACCTCTCCTGACATGGACCTCTCCTGACATGGACCTCTCCACGCTCACTGCCATAGACGTCCACACGCACGCGCAGGTGCCGCTGCGGGGCGCGCCCGACCCGCGCACGGTGACGATTCTGGACGCGGCCGCGAAGCACTTCCGAGCCAACTTTCCCCGGCCCAACGCCCAAGAGGTCGCCGACTACTACCGCAGTCGTGCGATGGCGGCCGTGGTCTTCTGCGTGGATAGCCAAACCAACACCGGCGAGGTCCCGGTCTCGAATGACGAGGTCCTCGAGATCGCGGCGGCAAACACCGATGTGTTGATCCCTTTTGTCTCGATCGATCCCCATCGCGAAAACGCCGCGGCGGAAGCGACCCGGCTCATCGCGAAGGGGGCCCGCGGTTTCAAGTTTCACCCGAACCTTCAAGGCTTCTTTCCGAACGACCGGCTGGCCTACCCGCTGTACGAGGTCATCGCGGGGGCCAAGCTGCCTGCCATGTTCCACACCGGGCATTCGGGCATGGGCTCGGGAATGCCCGGCGGCGGTGGAATCCGCCTGAAGTTCTCCAATCCCATGTACGTCGACGACGTGGCGGTCGACTTTCCCACCATGCCGATCGTTCTGGCCCATCCCTCCTTTCCCTGGCAGGACGAGGCGCTGAGCGTGGCCATGCACAAGGAGCAGGTCTTCATCGACCTCTCGGGATGGGCCCCCAAGCTTTTCCCGCCGATCCTCGTTCAGTACACGAACGGGCCGCTTCGCCACAAGATGTTGTTCGGCTCCGACTACCCGGTTCTGACCCCCGATCGTTGGCTGACCGAGTTCGCCCAGCTGCCGATCAAGGACGAAGTGCGTCCTCTCGTGCTGAAGGAGAACGCCGCGAGGCTCCTCAAACTCTGACCGCCTGTTCGAAAGGCAATCGCCATGACTCATGTTCGTTCAGTCCCCCCTTTTCGTGCGGATCATGTGGGTAGCCTGCTGCGTCCCGCCTATCTGTTGGAGGCGCGGGAAGCGCGGGCGCGCGGCGCGCTGTCGGCGGCCGGGCTGCGCGAGGTCGAGGACCGCTCCATCGCCGAGGCGATCCGACTTCAAGAAGACGCGGGCCTTCAAAGCATCACGGACGGCGAGCATCGCCGCACCTACTTTCACATCGACTTTCTCGAGCAGCTGTCCGGTGTGAAGGCCGACGTGCCCGTGACCGTGCGGAAGCCGGATGGCACCGAGGAACTGGCGCCGCCGGTCATGCGGGTCGTCGACAAGGTCCGACACCACAAGGACATTCAAGTGGCGGACTTTCTCTATCTGAAGAGCCGCACGCAGCGGACGCCCAAGGTGACGATCCCGTCACCGACCATGTTGCACTTTCGCGGCGGTCGCGCCGGCATCAGCGCGGCCCACTATCCAGAGCTCGATCCGGACTTCTACGACGACGTGGCGGACGCTTACGGAGCGGAGCTTCGCGCCCTGGCCGCCGCCGGGGCGACCTATGTGCAGATGGACGACACCAACCTGGCGTATCTGTGTGACCAGAATCTGCGCGAAGCCGCCCGTCAACGCGGCGACGATCCGAATGAGCTGCCTCACCGCTATGCCAAGTTCATCAACCGGGTCGTCGCCCGGAAGCCCGCCGGCATGACCTTGGTCGTTCACCTGTGCCGAGGCAACTTCAAGAGCACCTGGGCAGCGACGGGAGGCTACGAACCCGTGGCCGAGGCCCTGTTCTCCGAGATGAACGTCGACGGCTATTTTCTCGAATACGACGACGAGCGCAGCGGCGACTTTCGACCGCTTCGATTCTTGCCCAAGGACAAGATCGTCGTGCTGGGCCTGGTCACCACGAAGCTGGGGGCCCTCGAACGCAAGGACGATCTCAAGCGGCGCATTGATGAGGCGGCCCGCTTCACCTCGCTCGACCAACTGGCGCTGAGTCCGCAGTGCGGGTTTTCGAGCACGGTGCACGGCAACAACATCGCGTTCGAGGCGCAGCAGGCCAAGCTGCGGCTGGTCGTCGAGACCGCGCGCGAAGTCTGGGGCTGATCAGGCGTTCGGCCCAACCGCCGGATCGTCCTCCGAGGCTGGGGAGGGGAGATGGATGCGGCAGGCGGGACCTCGCCGACAGCGTGGCTCCCGGCGCGCCTTTGTGGCCTCGATGGTGTAGTGCGGCATACGTTTTTATATAATTAAAAAATAAATTGATGATTTTGCGGGGTAGTATCGGCGGCTCGTAAGCACTCTTCCCCCCAAGGAGTCGCCATGGATGCGCGCCGACGGAGACCCCGGCAGTTTGTCGTCCTGGCTGGCTTGTTGAGCGCGTGCACCGGGCAGATTTCCGAACCGGGCTCCGGTCCGTCGCATCCGGGAACCCACGGTGGCAGCGGCGGCACGGGCGGAGGGAGTTCTTCCGGAGGCAGTTCCGGCACGGGGGGCAGTCCCGGGACTTCCGGGAGTTCGGGTGGCTCCGGGACGTCGGGCAATTCTGGAAATTCCGGGAGTCCGGGAAGCGGCGGCGCGGGAGGGACCAGCGCACCCACCGTGTTCAGTCGAACCGGCCTCGCCGCCCGCCTGGGCAAGTTCGAGTACCGAAATAGCATCGCCGACGTGTTGGGCGTGACCCTGTCGGCCGCTGAGCTGGACGGGGGCGCGGCCGGGATCCCCGATGACAACGGTGACGGCGTCTTCAAACACATCGCCGACAGACAGACCAGCATCGAACAGCAGCCATTGGCCTATTTTCAGGTCGCTGACGCCGTGGCCAAGCGGGTCGACATTGCCGCGCTGTCTACCCGCCTGGGAAGTTGCACCAAGCAGACCACCGATTGTGCGACCGCCTTCGTGAAGGCCGCCGGTCGGTTGCTTTACCGCCGGCCCCTCGAACAACGGGAGGTGGACGCCGTGCTGGTGGTTTACACCGCCGCCGTGGCCGAGAAGCTGGCCTTCGTGGATGCCGCGCGCTGGACGCTGCGCGCGTTGCTGCAGACACCACAGTTCCTGTTTCGGATGGACAAGGAGACGGTGGGGACGCCGGACCAACCCCGCGATCTCAATGGCTACGAGCTGGCCGAGGAGCTGGCGTCGTTTCTGTGGGTGAGCGTTCCCGACGACGCCCTTCTTACCGTCGCCGCCGACGACAGCCTGATGAAACCCGACGTCCTGGATGCGCAGGTCAAGCGGATGCTGGCCGACCAGAAGGCCCAGCGCTTCACCGAGGTGTTCGCGACGGACTTCAGCCGTGCCCGTTTTGCATCCTTCGATGGCGCGACCGACGAGGATCGGGCGGCCATGAATGAATCGGTGGTCGCGACTTTCCAGGATCATTTCTGGACCCAGAAGGGAAGCATCTCCGACCTCTTCACGACCACGCGCTTCGTCGTGAACCCCATCGTGGCCAAGGTGTTGGGCGTGTCGATGACGGGCACGGGACTGCAGGCGGTGGACGTATCGACGCAACCCCAGCGGGTGGGGCTCCTGTCCCACCCGGGCATGATCGCCGGGATGGGGGATCGCGCCACCGGGTCGTTCATCAATCGCGGCAAGTACTTGATGGAGCGTTTGCTGTGCCGAAATCCGATCGACGTACCCGCGGCGCTGGGCGCCGAGATCGAGAACTTCAACGCCACCACGACCGGTTTGAACGAGCTCGAACGCTCGGCGTTGCGGCAGATGCGGACGCAGTGTTGGAGCTGTCACAAGCAGTTCGAACCGCTGTCTTTCGGGTTCGCTCGCTTCGACGGTGCGGGGCGCTACGTCGGCGACAAGGATGCGGACGGCAAGGCGTTGCCGCTCGACGGGTGGGTCCCCACCGGAGAGGCGCAAGAACCGCGCTACACCGACGTGGCCAGCTTCATGCGCGTGTTGGCGACCAATCCCGTCATCCAGAGTTGCATGACGGAACACTTCATCGCGTTCGCGACATCCCGGAGCACCGACGCGCTGGCAAAAGCCCAGGCCGGTACCGTCGGCCAGCAGTACCAATCCAGTGGCAGCACGCTGGCCGCGATGGTCTCGGCGGTGGTGAAGAGTCCCCTGTTTCGAACCGTACTGACATCGCCTTCGTCATCTTCGCCGCCTCAGACGGGAGTCCAGCCATGAGAAAGGTTCTGTCGCGCCGCACGTTCCTGCACGGCGCTGGTGGCGTTCTGGTCGGTCTGCCGTTCTTGGACGAGATGCGGCCACGGGTGGCGCGCGCCGCCGACGCGGACCCTCCCATGCGCCTCATCACCATGTTCTTCGGTCTGGGCCTGGAGCGCGCCGAGACGCTCAAGAAGTTTTCGGGACCGCTGGAGGCGTTCGCGCCGTTCGCGAACAAGATGGCTATCTTCAACAACCTCGAGCTGAAGCAGGCGCACGACTTTGGCTCGGGTGAGCCACACTTCAAGGTCGGTGACGTGATCTTCGTGGGAGATCCACAGAAGCGCGAATACGAGGCCTCCGGCCCGTCGCTGGAGCAATTGGTGAAGAAGCAGCTTCATCCCAACGGCGTTCCCACCCTGGTTGGCTCGAAATCGGTCGGGATGTGGTTTCGCACGGGCGCGGTGTCGCAGTACACCCGGGCCTGGAACCAGGACGGCAGCCCGGGCGAACGGCCCGAGCGTCGTCCCACCCGCATCTTCGAGCAACTGTTCAGCGGCCGGATGACGGGGACCACCGCGACGGACCCCGCCGCGGTGACCGAGAAACACCTGAAGCGCAGCGTCCTCGACGCGATCATCGGCGAGTACAAGCACTACACCAGCGACGCCTCGCCGCTGGGTGCCGCGTCCAAGGCCAAGCTGGGCGTTCACCTCGACAACATCCGCAACGTCGAAACCCGCCTGGCGCCCGCCGAAAAGGCGGTCGGCGATGCGATCACCCAGGAGACCAAGAACTGCAAGGTCCCCACCGGCGTCACGGATGTCGGGACCAACGTGCCCTACGACCTGGCCCAAGGCGGGGCCGGTGGCAGCGCGCCCATCATTCAACAGACGGACTTCTCGGCCGCGTTCAAGTTGCAGGGCGAGTTGATGGCTCTGGCCTTGCGGTGCGACGTGCTCCGCTTCGGCAGCATGGTGTTCGTGGGCTCGGGCGATCATGTCGGCTTGCGCGGGACCTACAGCGCGCTGGGGCAGAGCGTGAACTTCAGTCAAGATCTGCCGGGTACGAGCCCCCATGATTTTTATTTCCACAACAATCATTGGGACAAATGCCGCCTGCACGCGCACATGTGCATCACGGCGCTGGCCAGTGCCCTGACCGCCTTCGACGATCCGAACTACCTCGAGGCGAACGGGAAGACGCTCCTCGACAATACCCTGATCGTGCTGGGGACCGACTACGGTGGCGGCGGCACCACGACCGGGCACATTCCGGAAGGCGTGTTCCATGCCATCGCGGGCGGCAACGGCCACTTTCGTTCCGGCTTCTACGACAAGGTCTACAACATCGCGGACCTCTACGAGACGGCGCTCAAGCCGTATGGGCTGGTCACCGGGATCGGGAGCGGGCGACACCCGCGCTACCGCTACACACCGAAATTGATCAGCGAAGTGCTCACCTGAGCCCGGGCACAACTCCGGGCGAGGCTAGCCGGGACCGGCGATGAACATCAGCCCGTAGATGACCAAGATGGCCAGGGGAAGAATCACGATCAGGCGCCCGCCGATCGTGCCGTATATCAACGTCAACACGCCCAGGCCGATCGCCACGACGGTCAATAGTCCTTGCGCTCCCAGGTAGGCGACCGTCGACGCGCGGCTGGAGAAGACGGCGTGACCCACCCGCCCGTGTTCGACGAACAGGACCGCCGCCAGCAGGATGAACCAGGCCGCGAACGCCAGCAGGGACAGGGCCAGCAGTCGACGCGGATTGGCGGTGATCCGAAGTGCTCGCATGGATGGGCAGGGAAGCTTCAGCGCGGAACGCCGTAAAGGCGAAAGATCTGACTATCGAGCTCGTTCATGAACTGACCGAACACATGTTGCGGCACATCAGTGGCAAGCGCGGGACAGTTGGTGTACGACGCCCATACGCCCCCGCCGGCCTTGATCACTTCTTCGCAGAAGGACACGCAATTGTGCGGCAACACTCCCCACGCCCAGTCGGTGGCCAGAGCCTCCTCGATGTAGGCGGCGGCTCCCTCCGGATTGGGCAGGACCAGGTTCACGCGGCGCAGTTCCCGCTTGCCATTTTCCTTCAGGTAGCGGGGAAAGTTCGCCGCGCTCATGTAACGAGGAACTCCATACAGGCCCGCCACATGGAAATAATACCCGCCATGGGCTGGGGTGTAGATGATCAGGTGCCCGCAGACATTGGGCCCCGACCCACTGACGGCGACCACCGCGATCTTCTTGAAGTCGAGCAAGAAGGCACCACACTCAGTCAACTCATCCCCTTCGTACGCCATCATTCCTCCCTGTTCGATGTTCGTCGGGTGCCCCGACTGTCGCAACCGCGCTTCGACGCGAACGTAACATGCCGACACCTTTGCGCCACGGGGATGCTTCGCTCAGGGGGGACGGGACGAAATCGGCCGGTCCGTCCCGCGCCTCTCAAGCGGGCAAGAACACAATGAACGCGACCCGCCCTGACTGGTGGTGAAACGCGATCGACCCGCCATGGGCTTCGACCAGGCGGCGCACCAGAAAAAGTCCGAGTCCCAGACCTTGGCCTCCGGTTCGTCCGCGTACGAACGGTTCGAAGAGACGCTCGCGCAGCGACGGGGGGACGTCGTCCCCGTCGTTTTCCACGGTCAGGTGCCACCCTCCGGGGGCGGGACGGAGCTTCACGGTCACGGGACCGTGGCCGTGCTCGAGTCCGTTGCGGACCAGATTCGACACCACCTGGGAAATTCGATCGTCGTCGGCGTGAACCTCGGCCGGGCCGGAGGGGCGGTCCACGAAGGACACACCCGCGTTCTCGGGAAGGGACGACAGGACCTGTGCGACGATCGAGACCAGATCGGTCGGTCGCCGCTGCAGCGTGTCCGCGAGCTCCTTCGAACCGCTGGCGGCGAGCAGATCGTTCGTCAGCCGCGTCAGCAGTCTGGTGTTGCGCCGCAGACGATCCACGAAGGGCCGCGCCTCGGCCGAGAGACTCTCGTTCGTCTGCATCCTTCGTTCAAACGCAAGGAGGCACAGCTCGATGGCGGCCAGGGGGTTGCGCATCTCGTGGGCGACCATGGCAAGAGGGAGGGCCACCTCGTCGAGATCGGCGTCGTTGGCATCGTCCCTATCACGCGCAATCACGACCCCGATTCACTAGCATGCGTGATCGAGGGCGACCGCTTATGAAATTCGTCGATGGGCCGTTAGAGAAAACCTAACGGGGATTGGGACGCGCCACCTGGGCGGTCTTGAGGGTCTCGATGGCTCGCTTGATCAACTCGCCCGCGTCTGCCTTCTGGTGGTAGGCGAAGACCGGCGCATCGATGGACACCGACCCGATCACGCTCGGCCGGTTGCGTCCCCGGATGGTCTCCAGGTGGCTGCCGGGGAGAATGGCGGCGCACGTCCCCGCCTGGACACAGGCGAGCATGATCCCCACATCCTCGGTCTCGGCCAGGATCTTCGGCTCCACCCCGTGGTCGGTCAGGTAGCGTTCGATCTCCCATCGATAGCGCGAGCTCGGCGGATACAAGATCAGGGGAATTCGCGACAGGTCGTTGGGAAAGCTCTTCACCCGCCGTGCCATGGCGCGCGGCGCGATGACCGCGAAGGAAGGCCGTGCGATCTCCTCGACCGCCAGCCGCCGCTCGCGAATGCCGACGGGGGCCCGATCCCCGAGGAGAATGTCGATGTCGCGGCCGAGCAGCTCTCGCATCAGGTAGTCCTGGTCGCCGTGCTTGATCTGGAGCATGACGCCATCCGACAGTACGGGGACGAAGGTCCGTGCCACCAGCGTGTTCGCGACCGATGACGCCACCCCGATGGCGAGCGTCTTCGGCTCAGGTGAACTGTTCGGTTGCAGGCCTTGGACCATGCGCTGACTGGCGCGGAACATGAGCGAGGTGTGTTCGACGACGTATTCGCCCTTGGACGTCAGGCGCATCCCTCGGCCGGAGCGTTCGAAGAGCCGGTGCCCCACGAACTCCTCGAGCTGGCGGATCTGTGTGCTGATGGTCGGCTGCGTGACCCGCAGCTTCTGGGCCGCCTTGGCCAGCGACCCTTCGCTTGCTACCACATGGAAATAGTAAAGATGGTTGAAGTTCGGCAGGCGCGCCGTCGAGTCCATAGTCGCGCTGGCCTAGCGGGTCTCGTGCCAACCACCGGCGAGGCGCTCCGAGCGGGGTGGGTGACCCCGTTCCAGGAATGGACTGTTACGCAAGCATCACCAGCGCGGCGGCCGCGCTACCAAGTCGTAGCGTCGCGGTTGAAACGCGTCAGGCGGCCAGCCAGCGATCGTAGAGCCGGCGGAAATTCTCGGCCGGCGCCGCGTAGTAGGCATCAACCCCGACGTCGAGAACCTTGGGAGCCGCGCCGAAGGGGACCTCCCCGCGCGCGAGGCGCGAGGCGAAGGCCCGCAGGACGGCGCACACCGGCTTCTCGCCACCGTCGGCACGAACCAAGCCGAACGACCGCTCGCGGATCGCCGTATCGAAGGGCGGGCGAGCGAACAGCCTGGGATCGTAGTCGCCGTAACACCAGGCGTAGGCGCCCGCGGCGCCTGTCGCGGCCAGGCGGTCCAACACCTGCTGGTAATAGCCGGCGCCCTCCGCTTCGGACGCCAGGTATTGCCCGCGCGGCTGGCCCAGGAAATCGTCGGTGATGGTGATGCCGGGCTGCCCGGGCGGCGCCGTGCAGATGCCGAACTCGTGCATCAGCGGAGCGCGACCGCTGGCCGCCAGCTCGGCCGTCAGCGCGCAGGCGAAGGGGACCAGGTCGGGGTCGAGGAATCCCTTGGCGAAGTCGCAATACAGCGGATAGGCGTGCATGCAGTCCTCGTCGAGGAGCCGGGCCAGATCGTCGATGCGCATGTGCGTGTTGGCGACCAGCGACGGCAGGTGCGCGCCGAAATGCACGGGCACGCCGGGGGCGGCACGGCGCACGGTGCCGGCCAACAGCGCCACCCACAGCCACCCGGCGTCGCGGCTGGGCAGGCGCTGGGCGTCGTCGATCTCGTTGCTGAGGTCGAAGGCGCGGATCGAGGCATCGCCGGCCAGGGCCCGCGCGCACGTTTCGACCAGCAACGCCTGCGAGCGCAGCAGGGCCGGATCGGCGTAGATGTTCCTCGGCGTTCCGTCGCGGCCGCGCATCCACGCCGGCCACCACATCCGGCCGCTCATGTTGATGGTGACCAGCGTCGGGATCGTCGACAGCTGCTCTTCGCGCGCGATGCGCGCCACCTCGACCAGCCCAGCGACCATCTCGGCGGGGACGGTCATGGGCGCGGGCAGGAAGTCTTCGGTGAGCAAGAAGATGCGGACCACGCCGACGCCCAGATCGCGCAGGTGGGCAAAGTCGGCGCGCACTTCGCCCCGATCGAGCGCGCGCCACATGTACATCGCGCTTCGGCGCGGCCAGTAGTTGCAGCCCAGCTCGAAACGCGGCGGTGTGGTCATGTCAGCCCTCTCAGTATCGCGGCCAGCGACAGGTCGGCGGCGCAGGTGACGCCGTCGGAGGCACCGTAGTAGACGCGCACCCGATCACCGTCGCGGGTGACGCCGCAGGTGAAGACGACGTTTCCAAAGAAGCCCTTTCGTTCGTAGGGGGCCTCGGGAGACAGGATGGGCGCGCGCGATCGCCCGAGCACGCGGGCGGGATCGTCGGCGTCGAGCAGCAATGCCCCCAGCGCGTAGGTGAGGGGCACCGCCGTCACGCCGTGATAGATGGCGAGCCAGGCGTCACGCCCGCCGACCTGGACGCGGAACGGGACGGCCCCTCCGCCCACCTTGAGATCGTCCCATTGGCCCGGGCGGGCGCCCGCGACGAAGCGGTGCTGCCCCCAGCACAGCAGATCGGGCGACGACGCCAGCCAGATGGCGGGGCGGCCGATGCCCTCGGGCATGGGACGGTGGAGCGCAAGGTAGCGCCCGCCGACCCGCTCGGGAAAGATGGTGACGTCGCGGTTCGGCGGCGGAAAGACGATCCCGTGGCGTGTAAATCGCACCAGATCGCGGCTGGAGACCAGCGCCGTGGCGATGCCGGCGGACGACACGGCCGTGTAGTTGATCCAGGTGATGCCGTCGAGGACGGTCATGCGCGCGTCCTCGATCCCGAAGGCCTCCAGCGGATGCGCCGGCCTCAGCGTGGGCGCGTCATCGACGGTGAACGTCAGACCATCCGTCGACCGCGCCAGGCGCAGGTGAGAAATCGACGTGAGGAAGGTGTCGCCCCCGATGGTGATCACGCGGCTGTCGCCGATGCCGAGCCCGGGCGTCTCCCGCTTCCACGTGCGCACCACGATGCCGCCCGTGTCGGTATCGTAGACGGGCGCGGCCACCTCGTCCGCCGCGACCTCGCGAGGCGCCTCCGCCACCCGCAACAGCAGCACCGTCTGCTCGCCCACCTGCAGGACCCCCGGATTGAACACCCCCACCACCTGGAAGTCGGGCCGCGAAGGGACGACCATGCGCGGGGTCAAGAGCGGGTTGGCGTCGGCGCGCGTCGCCGTCAGGGGGGCCGTCACGCGGCTCCGATCAAGCGCCCGTAGACCTTCAGGTAGTCGTCCACCATCCGCGCGGCGCTGAAGCGGCGCTCGGCCACGCGCCGGATCGCCGCGCGGTCCAGCGCCGCCGCCCGGTCCACGGCGGCGACCGCCGCGTCGACGCCGCCCACCAAGAACCCCGTCACCCCGTCGTCCACCACCTCGGGCATCGACCCCAGGGGGTAGGTGATGACCGGCGTCCCGCAGGCCATGGCCTCGACGACCGACAGTCCGAACGGCTCGGGAAACGCCAGCGGATGCAACAGCGCCGCGGCGCCGCCCAGCACCTGACCGCGGCGTTCGGGGCCCACCGAGCCCAGATAGGTGACGCGATCGCCGTCGATGTGCGGCTTCACCTGCTCCTCGAAATACCGGGCGTCCTGAACGATGCCGCAGATGATCAGCCGGCGACCGGCCCGTCGCGCAATGTCGATGGCGGCGGCGGTGCCCTTGTCGGGGTGGATCCTGCCGAACGCGACCAGCGCGTCCCCACCGGCTGCCGAGAACGGCAGCGCGCCAAGGTCGATGCCGTGATGAACGGTCGCCACGTAGTCCAGTTCGGGGGCGCGATCGGCGTCTGAGATGGACACGAAGGACGCCGACCCGCGGGCGTTCAGATAGGCGGGCAAGATGGCCCGTCCCGAGAACCCGTGAATGGTGGTGAGCAGGGGCGCGCAAAAACTGCGTGCGAAGGCCAGCGGAAGCCAGTCGAGGTGATTATGGACGAGATCGAATTCTCCCGAGCGTTCGAGCGCGTGCGCCACGTGCAGCGCCTCCCAGACGCGGCCCTCCATCGCGGGCGTCTCGGCGTACCCGGTGGCGCACACACCGTCGAGCGTCGCCGTCGTCACCGAATCCAGCGTCGCGAACAAGGTCACCTCGACACCGCGAGCCACAAGGCCTTCGGCAATCAAGCTGGTCACCTGCTCCCAGGGCCCATAGTGGCGGGGCGGCGTCCGCCACGCCACAGGACCAAGCAGTGCAATCTTCACTGTGTCCCAATCAATCGCGTATCAGTCATACTGGGCGCCAATCATGAGCATGGAAAGGGTCCCAGTATCCACCACTCATGGATCTTGGCCGAGCCGAGATCTTCTTCTGCGCGCCCGCGCGATCCAATTTTGGCTCCTGAAAAGCCCCTCCCACCGACGGGAACCGGGGCTCCCCAAGCGACGATCAGCCACCCTGATAACCCGGCGCGTGTCAAAACGGTAACCTCACTTATGCATTGACATGCCGCCTAACCCTGCGACAGTGACCGGCAGGGGTGTGGGCATGGACGTCAAGAGTGCTTCTTCGGACAGTAAGGTGACGGGGTCGACGGGCGGTGAAACCAAGGTGCGGGTGCGCGCGCGGGTGACCGAGTTCGGCTACCCGCCCGTTCACGACGCGTTGATTCTGGGCGTGAACGCCCCGCAAGGGACCGAGGCCTTCAAGAAGGGCCTCGGCCTGCTGGTCTCGACGCCGTTCGAGCACATCACCGTCAAGGACGACGTCATCGGGAGCGCCCTGGTTCGAAGCTCGGTCTTGCGCCGCATCTCCCCGGAGAAGTTTCTCGACTTCGTCATGCGTCGGGTGAAGCCGTTGATGAGCGCCGACGAGATCCTTCACCTGGACATGAACATCGAAATAGACCTGGACGACGACGCGCGGTGAAATCGCCCGAGCACCGGCTGGTCGCGCGGGACGTGCTGGTTCCAAACATGGTGCGCGTCACCGTGGATGAACGGGCAGGGAACGCGACGGCGCCCGTGTTTGCGGTTTACGAGGATCACCAAGCCGGGGCTCCCCTTCGTGGCCTGGTCACGCTTCAGCAGGCCGCCCGACACTCGCAGCGGATCTTCGCCGACCTGCTGCCCGGCGCTCCTGCCGAGCCGGTGAGGGAGGACGCCAGCCTGGAAACGGTGGCCAGCCACATGGAGGCCACGCCGAACTGCGCCCTGGCGGTTCTCGACGGTCACGGTCAGCTCCTGGGCGCGGTGACCCGTGAGACCTTGTGGACCGCGATGTTGGCGCAGCAGCGCCGGCTGTTCGCGGAGTTGACCGCCCGCGAGACCCTTCAGCGGGCCATGCTGGGCGCGATCCCGGATCACCTGCTGTGCGTCGACGGGGACGGGCGGCTGTCCCCCATCTATCGCGACACCGAGCGGCCCGACGTATCCGCCCATGATGGCGACGGCGGAGGCCTCCCTCTGACTTCGCTGGAGGCGGAGGAATCCATCGGCAAGCGCATCGCCGAGGTGTTTCCCGCCGATGTCGCAGCGATCCTGAACCAGGGTGTGGAGCAGAGCGTGAACACCGGGAAACCGGGGCATGCTGCCTTCAGCGTGTCGAACGGAAACGTCACCTCGGAGTACGAGGCGCGGTTCGTGTCGTGGGGGACCGGGAAGGTGCTGGTCATTTGCCGCGACGTGACCGAGGTGAACGCCTTGCGGGCCAAGCTGGTGGTCTCGGATCGAATGGTGTCGATCGGCACGCTGGCGGCGGGCGTGGCGCACGAGATCAACAACCCCCTGACGTACGTTTCGGCCAGCCTGGATGCCTTGCGCGATCTGTTGCGCCCCGCGCTGGCGCGGGACGCGGCGCTGGCCGACGCGACGTCATTGCTCGACGACATGCGCGACGGGATCGACCGGGTGGGGCGCACGGTGCGGGATCTGAAGCTCTTCTCGCGCAGCGAGGACTCGGCGCGCACGGTGGTCGATATCAAAGACGTGCTGACCCGCGTTCTGCGCATCGCCAACAACGAGATTCGCCATCGCGCCACCCTGGTGCTGAATGTCGGTGACGTCCCGCTGGTCGATGGGAACGACGCGCAGCTGGGGCAGGTGTTCTTGAACCTGCTGGTCAACGCGGCCCAGGCGATCCCGGAAGGGGCCGCCGATCGAAACGAGATCCGCGTGGTGACCCGAACCGACGCCCGCGGGCGCGCCGTGGTCGAGGTTCACGACACGGGCTCGGGCATTCCCGACGCGATCAAGACCCGCATCTTCGCGCCGTTCTTCACGACCAAGGATCCCGGCGCCGGTACCGGGCTCGGCCTGTCCATCTGTCACGGCATCATCACGGCGCACGGAGGGGACCTGGAAGTCGAGAGCACCCTCGGCAAGGGGAGCGTCTTCCGGGTCGTGCTGGCACCGGCCGCCGTCGCCGTGACGCCCGCAGCTCCGGCCGTGGCTCCGACGCCGCGTGCGCTGCGTCCTCCCCGCGGCAAATTTCTGGTGGTGGACGACGAGCCTTCCATCCTGAAGATCTACCCCCGCCATCTCGGGGCCGGTCAGTGCGTGACCTGCGCGTCGGGGCGAGAAGCGCTGGAGCTGTTCCGCCGGGGCGAGCGGTTCGACGCGATCCTGTGCGACCTGATGATGCCGCAGACGTCCGGCATGGACGTCTACGCCGAGCTGGTCCGCACCACGCCCGACCAGGCCGCGCGCATGATCTTCGTGACCGGCGGCGCCTTCTCCGAACGCGCCCGTCAATTCCTGGCGTCGCTGACCAACCCGTGTCTCGACAAGCCGTTCAACTCGGCGCGCCTGTTCGAATGCATTGCCCAAGTGCTCGACGCGCCCGCATCCTAGGTGCCGTGAGGACGAGCTGCCGTCTTCCGGCAATCGATCAAACCCCTGGTCAAAGGGACTAGGGGACGGTCACGTCGATGATGCCGACCTCGACGCTGTCACCGAAGCCGCCGACGAAGTGGTTTCCGCTTCCGAGGAGCTGGATGTTCACGAGCGCATTACCGCCCTCGAGCAAGCCATCCGTGTAGCCGAAGAAGCCGTCGAGTTCGTTGAGCCCCGGAGCCGCGATGTGGCCGCCGAGCATGCCGTCGCCGGTGGCAATGGTGATCGTGATTGTGCCGGCGCGCGCGCTCTTGAGGCTCTTCCAGGTGCCGACCAGCTTGGCGGGAAAGGAGGCCGGTGCAGGAGCGGCGGTGCTCGAGAGGAGCGTGGTCACCAAGAGGTTGTCCATGACTGCACCGTAGTAGCTTCCCACCAGGTAGGGCCCCATGACGTTGAGATCGAAGAAGTAGTTGACGGTCGAGTCGTACGTACCCATGAAGTTGCCTGCGGCGAAGGTGCCGCTGAGGGCGCTCTTCTTCGTGCCGTCCACCTCGGCGGTACCACCGACGGTCGTTCCCGTCAGCGTCGTCGTCAGCTTGGCGCCCCCTCTCGTGCCGGACGCCGAGAGCCAGCGTCCCGTCCAGATCCCCGCGAAGGCAGCGTCTCCCGCCGCGCCGCCTGAAGCGCCGGACGTGTTTCCCGCGGTACCGGTGTTGCCCGCGGTACCGATGGCTCCTCCGTTGGCGCCCGTGCCGGCGGCTCCAGAGGAACAACCCGCCGCGACGGTGGCGAAGAGAAGGAAGACGGAAGCGAGCGAGACTGTGAGCGCCTGATTGTTCAAGGTGATCCTTTGGTCGGGCCCGTCGGCGCGTGGGGGGGGGGACGCACTGTACAGGCCGCTCACGGTCCCCGCCAATGGGCCGGACCCTCCCGACGCGGCAGGTCCGTCCGGAGCGGCACCCGGCTTGCGTTCGCGAGCCCATCCGCGCATTGTGAAACGGCGCATTCCATGTCGCTTTCGATTCGCCGCAGCGGGTTCGCGTTGGTCGCCCTGACCGTCGGCGCGAGCCTTCTGGCGTCGCCCTCCACGGCAGCCGCCAAGGATCAGGCCGCGGCCAAGGCGGCGGCGCAGACGGTGCTGGCGCGAGGCGCGCACGATCTGGACGCGCGGCTGTATGGGCGCGCCCTGGCCGAGTTTCAGCAGGCCTATCGGATCTTTCCCAGCCCGAAGATCTTCTTCAACATTGGCCTGGCGAACCTGTATCTGGGCCGCCTGGGCGAGGCGTTGCAGGCCTTCGATACGTTCCTGGCGGAGGCGCCCGATGCCCCCGAAGAATCGGTGGCGCGCGCCAAGTCGGAGCGCGAAGCCCTGCGCCCGAAGGTCGCCGCGGTGACGGTCGTGTGCCCGCAGGCCGGCGTCGAGCTGATCATGGACGGCCGTCCTGCCGGCACGACGCCGCTCAAGCGGCCGATCTACCTGGATCCCGGGCAGCATCAGCTGCAAGCCACGCTGAGCGACGGGGCCCCGATCGTACGGGACTTCATCGTCGACGCCGGCACGCGCCGCACCCTGGATGTTCAGGCGACCCGCGGAGCGGCGCTGGCCACCGGCGCTGGTGGTGGCAAGGGCTCCGTGCCGACGCGCTCGCCTCCCGCGCCGGCCGCCCCCGCGGCGCGCCGGTAAATACCGCTTGTTCGCCGCACCCAACGAGCACAAGATCGCGGCGCGCCGATGGCCGCCAAGCGAAAACCAGAGATGGCCCGGACCCGCATTCAGCCGACCACGCAGGTGCGCACGCGGGAGCCGGTCCTCCCTCCGGCCGGCGTGGTGCTGGGCCGGCTGCTGGTGGGCAGCACGCCGGTCGCACCGCTGGTCGACTTCGCGGGCAACGGCGCCGGCCCCCTGCGCGCCCGCGCCACCGTGGCGTTGGATGGCGCGACCATCGATCGCGCCGTGGTGACCGGCCAAGCCGCCACGCTGGTGTTCGAGAACGGCGATCCGCGCTTGCCCATCGTGACCGGGCTGGTCCAGACCGATCAGGCGACGACCCCGTTCCAGGAACTGCTGGTCGCCGCGCGCGCGACCCCGCCCGCTGCCAACGGTCGCGCCAAGGTTGAAGCGCGGCTGGATGGCGACCGCGTGGTGCTGGAGGGCAAGAACGAGATCGTCCTCAAGTGCGGCGAGGCCAGCATCACCTTGCGACGCGACGGCAAGATGGTGTTGCGCGGCGCCTACGTCGAGACCTACGCCAAGGGCGTGAACCGCATCAAGGGCGGTTCGGTGAAGATCAACTGAACCTCATGTCCGCCGCGCGCCCGATTCCTTGGGATATCTACGAAGAGCACCTCGACGAAGCGGCGTTCTTGTGGGGGCAGTGGGAGTTCGCGCTGGACGCGCCCACCTTCGCGCTGGATGACGTGATCATCGGGCCGGAAGAACGCCTGCTGGCTCACCTGGATGGGCTGGTGCTGGGCGGCGCGCGCGTGGCCGAGAAGCTGCTGGTTCCGGCGCTGGCGGACGACGATCCGGGGAAAGTGACAGCGGCGGCGTGGGCGCTGGTGCAGGCCGAGGACGCCGATCATCTGGACGCCGTCCTTGAATCGCTGCGCAAGGCCGACAAGAAGGAGACGCGCGCGGCGATCGCGCAGGCCCTGGCCTGTTGCCATCGTGCCGATCTGCCCGCCCGTCTGCTTCCGCTGATGGGGACCAGCCCGCCGGCGATCCAGGCCGTGATCGTCGATGTCGTGTCTGCGCGCACGGCTGCCGGCGCGGCGAGTCCGTTGCCGATCGAGACGTTGCTGACGACCCGCAATCCCGAGCTGCTGGCAGCGGCGTTGCGAGCGCTGCGCCGCGCGCCCAAGCCCGACTGCGCGAGCCTGATCGAGCCGGCGCTGGCGTCGCCCTACGTGGCGGTTCGTGAGGCGGCGATCGAGGCCGGGGTGCTGCTGGGCGTACGCGGAGCGTGGCAGGCCTGCAACAAGCTGGTGGCCCGCAACGCCGGTGGCAGCCGGTTGCCGCTGGCCCTGCTGGCCTTGGGCGGCGAGCTGGCCGACCTGAACACGGTCATCAAACGCCTCGGCGTGGAGGACCTGCGGCGGGATGCCCTGTGGGCTTTGGGTTTTTCGGGTACGTCGGAGGCCGCCGAGGCGGCGCTGGGGTTGATCGATGACGACGACCTGGGCAAGCGGGCGGGCGAGTCCTTCACGACCATCACTGGCCTGCCCATCTCAGGAGCGTTGACCAAGGCCGGCGAGACCGACAACACCTCGCCGCCGGAGCTCGAGGACGATGACGCTCCCTTGCCGGTGGTGAAGCCCGAGGACGGATTGCCCACACCCAACGGAGAAAAGATCCGCGCCTGGTGGGAGAAGGCCAAGGGGCAGCTGCAACCTGGCGTTCGCTACCTGTACGGACAGCCGGCCACCGCCGAGGCGATGCGGCAGGCGATCGAGATCGGTCCCACCTGGCGCCGGCGCGTCTGGTTGCTGGAGATCGCGGCTCGCACCGGGATCGATCTGGACCTGGGTGGCTGGGCGCGCGACCAGAAAAATGCCCTGTCCCGTTTTCCCGCTGGCCTGCGGTTGGACCGCGGCCTGGTCGCGCTGGCCAAAGCGTGAAAGCCGTGACGCCGGTGACCGAGTCCTCGACCCCGCGCGATGTCTTGCACGCTTTGGTGGGCACCGAACGCGGGTCACCGTTGGAGGCGCTGGCCACCGTGATGACCGAGGCGACCGAGCTGGAAGATTTTCGTCCCCTGAGCCAGTGTCTGGAGTGGCGGCTGGCCGACGCGTACTGGGATCAAAAGGGCGTGTTGCCCTTCGTGCGCAACGACGTCCCCTATCTGGTGAACAACACCGGGCGCCTCTCCGAGAACGCGGCGGCGCTGGTGTTCGCGGCGCTGAATGAAGCGCGGTCGTCGCTGCCGCAGCGCCTGACCATCCTGGAGCTGGGCGCGGGGACGGGCCTGCACGCGCGCTTCTTTCTGGACGCCTTCGCGGCGCTTTGCCAGCAAGCCGGCAGCGATCTTTATGATCGTCTGACCTACCTCGTGACCGATCGCTTCGAGGCCGCGGTCGCGGGGTGGCAGCGCGACGGCGTGTTCGCGGAGCACCAGGCGCACGTGGTGTTGCAAGGCTGCGACGCGAATGCGCCGCTGGCATCGCTGGGCGGAGCGACGCCCCTTTCGCTCGAAGCGCCAGTCGCCATCTTCTGCAACTACCTGCTGGACGTGCTGCCGTCGCGCATCGCTCGGAGAGGCGTGGCCGGCCCGGAGGGGCCGGGCGCCCTGGAAGACCTGTGCGTGCGCACGCACCTGGCGGGGGGCGCGGCGGCGTTGCGCGGAACGACCTTCTCGTCGCTGGCCGAGGCGCGGGCGGCGGCAGCCTCGGGGCAGTTTGCCGATCTGTTGCGGCTGCTGCCCCTGTTGCCGCAGCTCGAGCTGGAGACTGTCTATCGCCCCTGGACACCGGCCGCAGGTCCCGAGGCCGAGCTGGCGGCCGCTGTCCCGGAAGGGCAACGCGCGATCATCAACAGCGGCGCGCTGGCCTGCCTGGACCAGTTGTGCGAGCGGCTGCATCCAGCGGGGCTGATCCTGATCAACGACTACGGTCCCGTGCGCGTCGAGGACATTGCCACCCACCTGGGCGTGCAACGTTTCGGGGGCAGCGTTGCGCTGGGATTGAGCTTCCCTTTGCTCGAGCGCGCGCTCGGCGCCCGCGGGATGGAAGTCGCATCGCCCGACGGCGACGAGCAGCGCCGCGTGCACACGCGCCTCTCCGCCCGCCGCATCGGACCCCGGACGCGCGAGGCGCTGCGGGCGCGGTTCAGCCTGCCCGCCGATCAGCACCTGGACGCGCCGCTGGACGAGGCCCGCGCCCACGTTGCCGCCGGTCGACAGCAACCGGCGCTGGATGCCTATCGGGAACTCATCGCTCGCAACCCCCGCGACTGGCAGATGCTGGGCGAGGCCGCCGAATATGTCGGCCTGCAGCTGCGCGACTATGCCGCCGGACTGCAACTGGTGCGCGCCGCGCTGGATCGCAACCCCTGGTACAGCTCGTGGCTGTGGAACGTGCTGGGCGACTGCCTGTTTTACCGCGAGAAGCTCGAAGACGCGCACGCGGCCTTCCTGCAGGCGGCGCGCGTCGATCCCGACGATCCGCGGACGAATCTGAACCTCGCCTACACGCTGTCGGCCCGTGGCGATCAGCCCGCCGCCCTGGCTGCCATCGCGCGCGGGCTGGCGCACGACGGGCGCGGCGTGTATCGGCCGCGCCTGCTGGAGAAGCAGGCCCAGGTGCTGGCCCTGGTTTCAGAGCGGGCGGCGGCCGAGCAGAACCGGCTGGTCCGTCGGGCCGAGCGGTTTCGCTGACCTTTCCCCTTCAGGCGAAGCCTTTCCTTGACGGGTACGATCTGTTGCCAGGATACTGCCGAAAGGAGACTCCGTGATCACCGTGGGGCAGCAGCTGGGCGGCTACACGATCCTGAAGCGGATCGGGGGCGGCCAGATGGGCGAAGTCTTCCTGGCGCAGCACCGCCGGATCGCCCGCCGCGCCGCCATCAAGACCTTGATTCCCGAGCTGTCGGCCAAGGAGGCCGTCATCGAGCGTTTCTTCAAGGAGGCGCGCAACACGTCGCAGATCCGCAACCCTGCGATCGTCGAGATCCTGGATTGCGACGTTCACGAGGGTCAGGCCTACATCATCATGGAGTTCCTGGAGGGCGAGAGCCTGGGAACGTACCTGAAGCGCGCCGGAGCCTTGGAGCCGGACATGGCGTTCTTGCTGGGCGTGATGGGCGCGACCGCCAGCGCCGTGGGCGCCGCGCACGACGTGGGCATCATGCACCGGGATCTGAAGCCCGAGAACATCTACTTGCAGCTGGTGGCGCCCGCCAGCCCGACGGTGACGGTGAAGGCGCTGGACTTCGGAATCTCGCAGCTGTCACGCGATGACGGCGGGCCGTCGAAGACCAAGAGCGGCGTGTTGCTGGGATCCCCCGCGTACATGTCCCCCGAACAATGTCGAGGCAGCGGCAAGACCGATGAACGCTCGGACATCTATTCGCTGGGCTGCGTGCTGTACGAGGCGCTGTGCGGCCGGCCGCCGTACACGTCGCGTTCGCTGGGCGATCTGATCCTCGCGCATGTCTCGGAGCCGGTCAAAGCTCCCATCAAGCTGGTCCCCGACGTTCCGCCCAAGCTGAACGCCCTGATCCTGAAGATGCTGGCCAAGGCGCCTGACGAGCGACCGGCCAGCATGAAGGTCGTGACCGATGCCTTGCGCGACTGCGCGCGCGCGCTGGGGATCGACTTCGAAGCGCCGCTGGAACCGCTGATCCCCGTCGAGCGGCCGGTGCTGATGGCCGAGGGCGCCCCGGCGCTGGCGATACCGGCCGAGCCGTCGAAGGCGCAACCGCCGGCGCCCGCGTACGTCGCGCCGACACCGCCGTCGCCTCCCTCCCCATCGGGCCCCGCGGTGCCGGCGCCCGTCGCGCCGGCTTTTTCCGCCCCGGCTTCTTCCGCCCCGCCTTCTTCTGCCCCGCCTTTATCAGCACCTGCCGCGCCGGCGTTTTCGCCCGCGCCGGTCGTGGTGCCCGTTTCCCCGCCCGCCGAAGACCAACGACAACCGGCGTTCGCGCGACCGCCGGCGTCCGCGGCAGCGCCGTCGGCTCCCGCACTCCCGCAGCACGCGGCGGGGGCGGTCGAGCGGACGCTGATCATGACTCCGGGGACCAGCCGCGACACGGGCGATCTCTTGAATCGCTTGAAGGGGCAGGCCGGACAGACCGTCATGATGCCCGAGGACGAGATGCAGGGCGCCCCAGGGGGCAAGCCGTCGCCGATCTCGAAAGGTGCAAAAGGCCCGGTCGCCGGACGCGCAGCCCCCGACGAAGCGCCACGTGGAATGGCGGGCGGCACCCAGGTGCTGGGCGCGTTCGGTAACGCGGGTTCCGCTTCGATCGACGACCGACCGCCCGACGACGAAGACCAGGACGCCGACGAGCAGGACCAGGAGATCCGCGAGACCGAGCCGGTGAAGCCGCCGCGGGTCGGGCGCGTCGAGCGCAAAGCGCGCGCCGCGATGGCCGCCGCCGGCACGCCGCCCGCGGGGGTTCCGGCCAACCTTGAACGGCCGCCGTCGTCACTCGCCGATTTCGCGCGGGCGAACCAAAACCTGATCGTCATCGCGGGGGGCGCCGTCGTGCTGTCCATCGCGATCCTGGCGATCTTGCTGTCCCGGCCCAACAAGTCCGCGACCACCAGCCGGCGATCGCCGCCGGCTCAAGCGGCCACGCAGCCGGCCGCGTCGTCCGCCCCGGACAAGGAAGCGACGAAGGAACCTGACCAGCCACCACCGACCGCGCCTGTCGATCCGGGGGCGGCCCCGGCCGCCAAGGTGGTGCCGCCCGTCGAGGACAATGTTCGGATCAACCTGAAGCGCGTGCCCGAGGGGACCGAGCTCAGCGTCGACGGTCATCCCACCGCGCTACCTATCCTGATTCCGCGCGGGCGCGACACCCATCAGATCATCTTGCGCGCGCCCGACGGTACCGAGCGATCGCTGGACGTGGACGGGACCCGGGACCGGCTGATCGAGCTGGCGGCGCCCCATCCGTCGACCGCCCCGCCGCCGCACGCGCCCGCGCCCAAGGTGCCGCCGCCGGTTCGTGCCCCCGCGTCTCCTCTCCCGCAAGCGCCCGCGGCTGCGCCCAAAGCGCCGGCTGCCGTTCGTGCCCCCACGCCGCCCCGCCAGGAACCGCCCGCAGCTGCGCCCAAAGCGCCGGCTGCGGTTCGTCCCCCCGCGCCGCCCCCCAAGGAACCGCCCGCAGCGCGTGTCCCGACGGCGCCCAAGCCGTCGCCTTCGGCCCCGTCCACGGCGGCGCCGGCCCGCCCCTCGGCGGCGCCCGCCGCCGGCGGTGCGACCGACAAGAAGGCGAAGCCGCGCGGCTCGAAGGAACGCGAAGCCATCATCGACCTGTAGACGGGGTCATTCAGCGCACGGCGGTCGCTGCGTCCGCCGTACGCCTGTCCGCGGGCGTGTGTCCGTGGGACGAGTGTCCGCGGGCAGCGATCGTGAGCGCATCCGGGCAACTTGCCGAGATCCAGCGCGCCCAGGCAGCGCGCCCGGCTCGGCACACCCGATGCAATCGCGGTGATTCATGGAACTGAACATCTTCGCCCCGCAGGAATTGCCCGCCGTGCTCAGAGCGCTGCGCCAGGTCGCTGTTGCCAACGATCGATTCACACCAGCCGAAGGCGCCCTCATCGACGGCGTCGCCCGCATTCACGGCGTCACCTTCGACAGCCACGTCCCCGCGCCCATCTCGTTCGATGAACTGGCGCGCGTGGTGTCCGATCCCCACAGCCGGAAACGCGTGGTCCAGCTGGCGATCGTGACGGCGCTGGTGGAGGGCGCTCCCTCCCCGGAGACCGAGGTGGTGGTGCGCCAGCTGGCGGCGGCATTGAGCATCGACGAGGAAGGGCTGGCCGTGCTCCACCGCCTGACGCATGGCCACCTGCTGATGGCGCGCATCGACATGTTTCGCCGGGTCACGCGGTTCCTGCGCAACACCAAGGAGTTCCCCGGCGTTCTTCGTTTCGCCATGCCGCTGCTGGGCGTGGGAGGAGGCGATCCGGAACTGGCTGCGCGCTATCACCAGCTCGGGACCTGTGCCCCCGGAACCTTGGGGCGCGCCTTCCACCAGCACTTCATCGACAACGACTTCAAATTTCCGGGCGAGACCGGCGGCCTTCCCATGCCCTTCCACGATCTCGGCCACGTCTTGTCCGGCTACTCCACGGATCCTCACGGCGAGATCCAGCAGGCGGCGTTCCAGGCTGGCTTCGCCCGCCGCGATGGCTTCTCATTCTTGTTGTTCGGAATCCTGCAGTTTCACATCGGGTTGCGGATCACGCCCGTGGCCCAGGGACATCTCGGTCATTTCGACGTTCCGCTGGTCCTCGACGCCCTTCATCGCGGCGCTTGCTGCCAGGTGGACCTGACCGACGGCTTCGACATTCTCGGGCAGAAAGACCGTCCCCTCGAAGCTGTCCGCGCCGAGCTCGGGATCCCGCCCCTCGGAAAGCTCGCCGCGTAGCCAGCGCTCGCGATCCACAATGGCTGAGGGGACCCGCTGACGCGACGGTCAGGGTTTCTTGGCGTCGAGGAAGTCTACGATCACGCCGCCGACCAGCGGAGATCTTTCGAACATCATGGTCACGTGGGTCGAGCCGGGAACGACCAACAACCGCGACTTCGGCTGGCCGACAAGGTCCCCCGCGACGTCGCCGCCCAGCAGCTGGAAGAACTTCACCGCGTGGTTGAGATGCAGGATGTCGGCGTCAGCCACCACGAGCTGCACGGGCATCTGAAGCCCGCGTATCGCAGCTTCGGGCCACGACTTCGAGTCGTCGAGTGTCTTCACCTTCTCGACCAGCTCGTCGAACGTGTCCTTGGGCGCGACCTTCTTGTAAGCCGGGTACCAGGGCGACTGCTTCATCATGTCCGCGGTCAGCTTGGGCATCATCTCGTGCAACTCTTTGCGGATACCGGCGCTGTCGTACACGCCGGAGATGAGCACCAGCTTGTTCACCAGGTCGGGATTGGTGATCGCCAGCTCGAGGGCGACGGCGGCGCCGGTGCTGTACCCGAGCAGGTCGGCTTTCCGGATGCCGAGCTTCTTCATCACGGCGAGCGAGTCCGTTTTCATCTGCGTGACGGTGAAGGGGTGGTCCTTCCCCATCAGCGTGTGGCCATGGCCTTGCTGATCGATGAGGATCACCTGGCGCTTGGCGGCCAGGGTCGGAAGCATCTTGCCGAAACAGATCTCAACGGTGCAGAAGGACCCCTGCAGCACGACCAGCGGCGTACCACCCGAGCCGTGGACTTCGTAGTAAAGGTCGAGCTCGCCGGACCGCGCGTAGCCGGTCTTGGCAGGGGAGGCACTCGCGCTCGCCATCGAGGTGAGGGTGAGCGCGAGGGTGGCGACAAGAACGTGGGTGTGGATCGTTTGCAGGGTGGTCATGGTGTCGTCCTTTCCGGTGGCTATCCGGACGACGATCGACCCCCGCGAGGTTCGACGCGGGCGAAAGAAAATTATCGGTGAATCGCGCTAGAACTTCTTGAAGAAGTTCCAGAAGGTGGACGGCGCAAAGCTGTCCTGCCGGTTGTGCATCTGACCGCTGGTCTGGCAGAACACGACCGGATACGCCGCCGGGCATCCGGGATATCCCACGCAGGGCGAGGGATCCTGGGCGACGGGGGCCATCGACTTGTCGCAACCGTTCTGGGTCAACTGCCGATCGCGCGCCTTCTCGCTGCCGGAGATGACGTTGGTGGTGTCGTCCTTGTCGTGGATGAAGATCCGGGAGACGGGACCCTTGCAGCCACTGCCGGCCGATTCGCCGCCGGTCACGGTGGCGGCGCCGCGGAGCACGCTGGACCGGATGCAGGTCAACTGGTTGGCCAACCAGGATCCGCTGCTGTAGCCGACCACGAAGAACCGGTTCTCATCGGCGCAGAAGCGCGCCTTGGTGTCGGTGACCATGGCGTCGAAGAACGTGACGTCGGCGCTGGTGGCGCCGGTGGTCCAGCAGGTGTCGGCCGCCGACCCGGTCCCGCGCACCAGGATGGCGTCGGCGCCGGTCACCTTCTCCATGGGCACGTTGTTGGTGCCACTGCCGCAGCCGTGCAGCAAGATGATGACGGGATAGGCGCGGCTGGCGCTGTATCCGGTGGGCAAGCGCACCGAGTAGGGACGGTTGGAGCCACCGGAGGACACCGTGCTCTCCACCCATTGGTTCAGGGCCTGGGTCGTGGCCATCTCGCACCCGAGGCTCCTCTTCATGCCCATCGCGCCCCCGGCGGCAGCCCCGCCACTGCCGGCTGCGCTGCCTCCCCGTCCGCCCATCCCGGCGCCGCCGGGTGTCCCGGCCTTCCCGCCGAGAGGCGCGCCGCCGCTGGCGCCCCCGCTGGCGGAAACGGCACCGCCGCTGGCAGAGACGGCGCCCCCGCTGGCGGAAACGGCACCGCCGCTGCCTGCCAGGGGTGCGCCGCCCGTGGCCGTGCTTCCGCCGCTGGCGCTGCCCGGCTGACCGCCCGAGCCGCTGCCGGTGCTACCCCCCGAGGCCGATGCGCCGCCCGAGCCGCTGGGGCCCGCGCCCCCCGAGGACACCGCCGCGTCGCTGGGAGAGTCGGCCCCGGGCGAACAACCGAACAACAGAAAGGCTGCTACCGAGGCAGTCAGGATGGGAACCGATCGCGAGAAGCGCGCTGGCTGCATGGAAGCCTCCTGGGGAAAGGGACACGCCTACGGGCATCAGGGCAACCTGCCCGCCGGAAGCTATTGCCGGACGGCACAAATCCCTGTCATCCAGAATTACGGCCTGCCGCACGATAATCAAGGTTGGCCCGCTCCGCGTGCGGAAAAAGGGGCCGGCGCATGCCGCGGGGAGACTTTGGGGCACCCGGCCCGACCAGGGACGGTGCCGCCGCTTCGCAGCCCATTCCCTGCCGGCGTCTTCGAGAGACAGGGCACTACTTGAAGACCGCGCGGAATTCGTCGGTGTCGGCGATGCCCTTGAAGGCCTCGTCCTTGCGGGCCTGTTCCAGGCGCGCGCGCTGGGCCTTGCCCATGATCCTCAACATGCGCAGGTAGACCGCGCTCTGGGTGGCGTGGCCCTGACGCGCATACACGCGCGCCAGGTTGTAGCGGGGCATTCCGTAGGTGACGTCCACGTTCAGGGCCGCCGTGAACAGCGGGATCGCGTCGTCGAGCTTGCCGTCCTGGTACAGGCGATAGCCGCGCGTGTTCGCGGCCACCGCCAGCTCGTGCGCGAAGGCGGGCGAGCGTTCGCCTTCGGTGGTCGCCGCCGCGGCAGCCGCGGCCGGGGCGGTGGCGGGGTCGACGATCAGGGCCAGCGCCTTCGCGACGACGGGCGGCGGCGGCATCGGCACGCCGGCAATGTCGCCCCCGGCTGCCGGCAACATGCGCACGCGCGTCTCGTCGCCGCGCTCGAAGGTTGCGATGATCGCGCCGTCGGGCGCGAAGGTCACCGGATCCGGATCGCCGCGGTCCCATTCCAGGCCTTCCGACGTGGGTGGGGACCCCGGCATGGCCAGCACCTTGCGCGGCTTACCGTCGGCGATCCATTCGAACACGGCGTCCGACGCTGAACGGTCACTGCCGTTGCCGCGCACGTAAAGCCGTCCATCGGGCGCGTAGGCGGGCGCCGTGAACTTGGTCGATGGGGTGGGCGTGGCGTCGGGCAGCGAGACCAGGAAGAGCGTGCTGCTGCCGATCGCCACCTGCTTGCCGTCGGCGCGCCACGCGACGACGACATCCATGCCGAAGCCGTCCACCGACAACCGCCGGCGAACGCCGGGGCCGAACAGCCAGCCGTTGGCGTGGCAGAGATCCCCACACTCTATCGTCGCGCTGAAGACGCCCCACTTGCGATCGGGCGACCGATGAAGGCGATCCTCGACGACGACTTGCCCGTTCGGAACCGTGACCTTCACCTTGCGGGCGATCACCTTGGCCTCGGCCTTCTCGTACATGCCGATTCCGCCGTTGTCGTTGACGTACTTGATCTCCTCTCCGTCCCTCAGCGCCAGCGGCTTGCCGGCACCCTTGGCGGTGACCGCGCCGCCCGGTGTCTCGCTGAAGACGCGCCCCTGGTCTCCCTTGGTCAGCGGTGCCAGCAGGTCCACGCCGTTGTTGGCGGGAGGTTGAGCCGCACCGTCTGGTGCGGCGGACAGGGCGGTTGGTTGCAGCGACGCCAGTGACAACCACATCGCGAGCCGGGGCGGCGTGCTTCGTCGCATGCGACGAGTATATGGTGGGGCAATGACCGGTCGCGAAATGACCTGGTCGCGTGGTGAACGCATCGTTAGCATGGAAGGCAACATGATGAAGCTCCGTGAACGGAACAGGACAGTGCCGATCCAAATTGGAACCGCCGCAGGATCAGGATGGCTTTCGTTGTGCTTGGCCGTTGGCCTATTGTCGACGCTGATGTCTCGCCCGGCGCACGCTTCAGACACCCCCGAGACTCTCCCCGCCTGTGGGGGGCCGCCCGCGGGCACGTCGCAATTGACCTCGTTCGTGAACCTCAAGGTGCCGGCAAAGTACTGGGTCGAGATGATCTGGCACGACCGCGAGTGGTGGCCGGCCGGACACGTCCCGATGCCGCACCACCACGCCACGCGCCTGGAGTTGACCAACGTCGAAGACTTCACGTCGCTGAGGGCCCATCGCACTGAACGCGTCCGGCTGACCATCGAGGTCACATCACGCGAGATCCGCAAGGTCCCGGACCGAAACCAATGGCGCGCGACCTATCGCGCGAAGATCCTGGACGCATGCCTGCTGCCTACGGCCGGGGGCTAGCGCATCAGGGTGTCTTGCAGCCGATACGCGTGGTGGCCACGACCACGTCGTCATAAAGAATGGTCTGGGTCTCCGGCACCACCAATCCGCCGGCGACGCGCGCATCCAGGGAACCCTTTTCGTAGTACGCGTCCAGCGTGATGCGCTTGATCAGCACGTCGTCGCTGGAGCGAAAGTCGAAGCCTTCGAAACCGCCCAGGTCCTGGAAGTACGTCCCCCAGCTGTAGAAGTTGTCGCGCAGCCAGCGGCCGCGTGGCGCGCCCGGTTTGTACTCGCCGACGAGGGTGTCGTCGATCCACAGGGCCAGTTCACCGTCGCTTCCTCCGACGGTGTTCGACTTCGTCATCATCTCGATGCAGACCCATTTGTCGCGCGGGAAGGCCGTCTGCCCGGCGGGACTGAAGTTGTTGCCGTAGTAGTAGGTGGTGCCCTGATCGCCCGCACAGCCGGGCGTCACCGAGCCGTCATTGCAGCGGCCGGAGTGCATCTTGTACCAGTAGACGTAGAAGCTCAGCAGGCCGTCGTCGTGAGCGTCGAGGTCGAACCAGTACCCCTGGCTGCCGTCCGGCTTGGTGTTGGCCAGGCCATCCGACTGGTACGAGGGATTGCCGGCGCCCAGGCGGACCCAGTGGTGGGGCACGGCGCTGTTGCCGACGATGCGCGTGTAGAACCGCCAGTAGGCGACCGGCACGCGCTTGGCGAAGTTGACCTGCGCATTCGCCGAAATGGTCTGCTTGGCCGCCAGCTGCGCGCGGCTGACCGATGCGCGCAGGTACCGACTTCCGCCGTGGGCGAGCTGCGCGTCGCTGTCGACGTCGATCAGCGTGCTGTCGGCGGTGTGGTTGCTCCATCCCGCGAAACCCGCCTCGAAGTCGGAATGAAACAGAACAGCGGGGTCGCCGGCGATGCCCTCGTCCTTCGGGTACTTTGCGCTGAGACCCACGCCAGGGTCCGAACCACCGCCGTCGCTGGGCGCGGTTTCCGGCGACGTGTCCTGCATCGAGGTGACGTCCGGACCGACGGGCGCATCGCCGCCCACCTCGGCCGTGGCGTCGACGATGGTGTCTGCCTCAGCGGCGGCGTCATGCTCGGGTACGGACGCGTCGAGAGCGTGAGGGGGCGCGGCGGCGCCACAGCCCAGGTCCGCCAGAAGGATGGCGCACGGGACGAACCTGAGCAGGGGCATGCTCAAGTTCAGCACGAACCCTGCCCGCGAACCAGCACGGCAAGCGCCGCGTCCGGCCGGGCGAAGCGCGCCTGGTCATCTGCGCCAGACGGTTCTCGACCGCGCGTTACCAATCGGCTACAGCCGGTGTTCAGGATGTGCCGGGCAGTGGACATTCTCCCTCGGTGACGGCGCGCTTTCGGATGGCACATGGGTTGAAGGTCGCAGCGCCCGTGCGCAATTCTGTCGTGTCGTTCTCCGCGATCCTCGAGTACCTTTGGATGTTGCCCGTCGCCGTGGCGCTGGGAGGCTGTGGCGAGCAGCCGCAGCCCTTTGGGGGGGAACTCACCGGCGATGCAAGCGTCTCCGGCGATGGGCTGGGGCGCGGCAACGGCGGCGTCACCGAGATCCGCCTCGGGACGGGTGGGGGTTCCGGAACGGCGGGCGGGACCGGAGGGACGGGGGGTGGCTCCACCACGGGCACTGGCGGCGCCCCCGGTTCCGGCGGAGCATCGACAAGTGGGGGCCGAACCGGTTCAGGAGGCGCGGCGATCGGTAGCGGCGGGGTCACCGGCGGCGGAGGGGCGCAGCACAGCGGTGGTGTGCCCGGGACGGGAGGCGGGTCGGCCAGCGGCGGACGGGGGACGGGCGGAGCGCCTGCCAGCGGCGGGGCGTCCAGCACCGGCGGTGTGCCCGCTCCTGGAAGCGGCAGCGGGGGCCTGCCGGGGCCGGGCAGTGGAGGCATGATGCCCGGCAGTGGAGGTACGCCGGGGAGCGGAGGGATGCCTGGCCGTGGAGGCACGCCCGCGAACGGAGGCACGCCCGGGAGCGGGGGCGCGCCCAGCGCCGGGGGGACATCGGGCACCGCCGGCGCATCGGGGACGACGGCCGAATGCGAGGATCTCATCCAGGCCTATGACCGGGAGCTGACCAAGGCGCGGGAGTGCAAGGATCTGTTGTCGTCGTGTGGCACGTCGGTGCCGGCCAAGCTCGCTGGATGCGGCAGCACCTGCATGACCTTCGTCGAGAAACCCGACAAGCTGAACGACATTCGGGAGAAGTGGTCCAAGGCGGCATGCACGGCGCCGCCCTGCCCGGGGCATGTGTGCACGAATGCTCTCCTCGCGGTTTGTTCGGTCGGGGACGGCGTCTGCAGCGACGTCCTCTAGCGAAGGTCGACCGACCGTCCGGTTCCGGTTCCGGTTGCGCGTACGGACGTTGAGGTGTCGGGCAACCACCCACCTTAAGCGTACGGCGGCGACATTTCTGTGCTCAAGGACTCCGACAATCTGGCGATGGCAGTTTGTACGGCATGCCCTCGCTCGCCCGCATCTTGATCGTGGATGGAGACGAGACCAGCCGCGCGGTCCTGATGGGCGACTTGGCGTCTCACGGGTATGAAGTGGATGAATCGCCCGACGGCGTTGAGGCATTCGAGAAGCTGCTGGCCATCACCTTCGAGCTGGTGATTGCCGAGGCGAGCCTCGGGCGACTGGACACGGCCGACCTCATCACCAAACTCCGGGGCCACGGCGTGAAGACGCCTGTGCTGGTGCTGACCTCGATCACCAGGGCTGCCACCCTGGCCGGTCTGATGAAAGCCGGCATTGTTGCCTACCTTCACAAGTCTTCTCCGTCGGGGCTGCTGTTGGAGAAGATCGCGTCGGTGTTGCCTGGCGCCGGTCTGGACGCGGCGCCGCCGCAGGCGGAAGCAGTGATCGCCGTCGAAGCACCAACGCCGAATCCGCACGACCCTGCCTTGGACGCGGCCCTCGTGCTGGTGATCGGAGGGCTGGCCGGCGACCACCAGCGTTGGCGCGCGCAGTTCCCCCGGGGCACGCGGCTCGATTGTTGCGCCACCGTCAACGACGCTCTGGCGCGTTCCCGAAATGGTTCTTATCGCCTGGTCCTGTTCGATACCGACGTGGCGGTGTTGAACCTGGCTGGGACGGTGGCGCAGATACACCTGCTCTTGCCCGAGGCGCCGGTGGTGGCAGTTGCCACCACCGGCAAGACAGACGATCGCCGCGTGGTGGTCGACCCGCTGATCAGCGTGGGCTTCGATGACGTCCTGCTGCGGCCCTGTCACACGGCCGACGTGCTTCGCCTGGTGGAGCAGTACTGTGGAACGTGGGACGGGCTGGTTTCGGTGCGCGAAGAGCTGGTCCAGGTGTCAGGGCTGCGGTGCCGAGCCCACCTGCGCGATCGGTATGTCAGCGAGCTGTTCAGTCGGCTGCAGGCGGTGATCAAGCCGCTATCGGACGCCTGCTTCGAACACGCCATCATCGATCTCACACGGGCCGATCAGTTGTTGCCGGTCGAGACCGCCGAGTCACTGGCGAAGCTGCGCCAGGTCGCGGAGGTCTTCGGCATCAACTTGCTGGTGGCCGTCAGCGAGAGCATGGATGCCGGCCTGCGCAGCTTTGCGGAGAGCTTCGAGGGGAACCGATGCCGATGGTTCACCTCTGCCGAAGCCGCCCGGGCCAGCCTGACCGCTCCACCCACCGACGCCGCGAAGGCGTTCCCGACTGTCTAGACCCTGTCCTTGCCTCATCCAGCAGCAATGACGTGAACCATCACGTCGGGGGGCGATCCTTGAGCCGGCGATGCAACCAGGCGCGGGCCAGATCCCACTCCCGCTTCACCGTGGCCGGTGACACCTCCAGCACGTCGGCCGCCTCTTCGATCGAGTACCCGCCGAAGAACCGCAGCTCGATCAACTTGGCCTGGGCGGGATCGAAGACGGCCAGCGCCTCGATGGCCTCATGGATCTCGACCACCTCGTGCGTGCTTTCATCCGGGACCAGCAGCGCAAAATCGATGGAAAGTCGTTGCCACTGGCCGCCGCGCTTGTCGGCCCCCTGGGCGCGCGCGTAGTCCACCAGCACGCGCCGCATGGACCTGGCTGCCAGCGCCATGAAATGCCGTTTGCCCTTCAGATCGACTTTCGCGTCGCAAAGACGCCCGTACACCTCATGCACCAGCGCGGTGGTCTGCAAAGTGTGGCCGGCCCGTTCACCCCGCAGCTGGCGTGCTGCGCAGCCCTTCAGCTCGGCATAGACCGCCTGAAACAAACGGTCGCCGGCGTCCCGATCGCCCCCCACCCAGGCCTGCAGCAAGACCGACACGTCACTGGCCGGCGCATCGGCCTCGGACGCCACGTCCGAAAAGATACCGGGAAGCTCGACCATCGTTTCGAGTCTATCAGGCGCGGTCGAACCCGGGATACACCGTCCGTGCGACGCGATCGGGACGGGCGATCCCTTGCCCGCGCATCCACGCCTCGGCGCGCTCGATCGACTGTTGGCCCTCGGAGCCACCGACCAGACGGCCCCACACCAGTTGGCCGGTCGCCGCGTGCATGCCCATCTCGACCTGGTTCAGCTGGACAATCGCCGTCGCGAGGAGTGTCGCGGCTGCCGGCTGCCGGCCGCGCGTCATGGCGATCCCCGCGCGCAGTCCCAGCGCCAGGCCATGGGCCCAGGGGAGCTTTTCCCGCTCCAGCGCGTGGGCCTCGGCTTCCACGACGCGCAGCAGGCGTCGCCGGTCGGTGCCCTCGGCGATTCGGCCCGCGAACGCCAGGGCCGCCCGTGCGCGCTGATGCCGCAAATAGATCCGGAGGGTCTGAACGAAGATCGGGATCGAGCGTGAGAGCCGCGGCCACGTCTCTCGTTCGAGGCGCCAGGCCTTCTCGACGTCATCGTCGTAGAGGGCGATGTCGACCTTTGCGAAGTGCGCCCAGGCCTTCGGGACCTGATAGCCGTGAGGAGGCAGGCGTGCCAGTGCCGCCTCGACCATGCCTTCGGCCTCGTCGCTCCGATCCTCCCGGATGGGGACGACATAGGCGCCCGACGAGAGGACCAGGATCGATTCCGCGTAGAGATCCTTGCGCGCCCGCGAGTCCTCGAGAAACCCCGGGAAGATGCGGCTGAACTCGCCAAACTCGCCCAGGCTCACCAGGGCGCCCAGCAAGAAGCTACGGGCTGTCGCAAGCTCCCAGGTGATACCGCCGCCGTGGGCGCCCAGGATCTTCGTCGCCGCGAGGCTGTGCTCGCGCGCGCTCCGCCACTGCCCGCGGTTCGCCGAGACGACACCGTGGGCCAGCAGCGCCAGCCCGTTCATGACGGGGTTCTGTGCAACCTCGGTCACCTCGTCCAGAAGTCCGAGGATGCGATCGGCTCGCACCGACGAACGCGCGCCGCGCAGCGAAACGTGGATCGCCTCCAGTCCCAGTGCCCGCGCGAAGCTGACGGGCTCGCCTTCTTCCAGCGCCGTCAGCAGGTTGTGGGTCTGGTAGTACGTCGCGTGGACGGCGTCCACCATGAGGGCGCTGCTGGCCAGGATCCAGCTGGCGTCCAGACGAAGAAGGTTCCGCGCGGTCTTCGGCCCGGAAACCCAGCCTTTGCGAAAACGCAACGTACGCAGCGCGAGCTGCGCGCGTCGGAAAACGACGGCCAGCAACACCCCCCCTGTTGTCGTCGGCACGCGCCAGCCCAGACCGCCCAGGACCTTTCGCATCAGAGCGCGGCCCCGGGCGATGTGGCCGGAGCGCAAGTACTGTGCGGCGCCCTTGAACTGAGCGTCGCGCCGCTGGTGAGGAAGTCGCTCGGAGGCCTCCAGGTAGGCGTCGCCTGCCGGGGCCCCGCGGCCCGCGGCGGCCAGCGCATCCGCGAGCTCGAGCATGAGCGGACCACGATCGCCGTGATCGGGACCTTTGAGGTCGATGGCCATGCGGAAGAGCTCCGACGCACGATCAAAGGCAAGCGAGCGTGAGCGTTGCCGGGCGGCCGTCAGCGCGTGTTCAGCCGCAGCCAGGCGCTCGCCCGCCGCAGCCAAGTGGAGCGCCAGGTGCTCCGAATCGGCGCTGCCGGAGGCGCCGAGTGCCTGGGCAATGTTGCGGTGCAACCCTGGCAGAGCTTCGGTCGCGAGCCCGGTCATCACGGCGTCGCGAATGCGATCGTGATAGGTCTCCAAGGAGACGCCATCGGTGCAAAGCCGAAGCAAATGCCGCGCGCGCAGCAGATGCTCGGAGGCATCTTCGTCGCCGTCGACCAGCCCCGAGGCTTGGTGGGCCACCCGTCGGCCGAGAGGAGTTCCCGCCAGGACCACGACCTCGAGCAAACGCCGCGCGTCGCCCGGCAGCCCCTCGATGCGGTCACTCAACACCGACAGGAGACGGAGTTCCTGCCCGCTGCCAACGCGTCCTCCGACGGAACCAGCCATCCCCACGCTGCCCGCAGTTTCTTGAAACCGTTCGACCAGGGTGTCGACGAAGAACGGAACGCCCCCCGCGTCCTGGACGATGGTATCGACGGCCGCTCCGCGACCTTCGCCCAGCAGACGCGTCGCAAGGTCTCGTGTCTCGTCAGCGCCCAGCGGTTCGACGACGATGTCTTCACGTCGCCCGGAGGCGCCCAGCGCCTCGAGCATCGCCGCGAAGGAGCGGGAGGCGCTTTCGTCTCCACGGAAAGCGGCGATCACCAGCAAAGGGGGCGCCTCCGGGGGAAGCAGCAGGTGCCGCAGCAGCGCTGCGCTGTCGTCGTCGCCCCATTGCAGATCGTCGATGAACACGACGCAGGGCCACCGTCGAGAAACCGCACCAAGCAGGTCACGGAGAGCATCGAAGGCCCGGCGGCGGTGGTCGGTGGGGCGGGGCGACGGGCTCAGCTCCGCGACCTCGCCCTCGCCCCCTTGGGGCTCGCCGTCAGCCTGCGATTGGGTCGTGCCGGCGGAAGCCCGGGGCCACGTCCGCAAGACGGGAAACACCCGCACCAGATCGTCGAGCCCGGCCGGCGCCATGGCCGCGGCTTCGGCGCGCGGCACGGTCTTGACGAATTGACCGAGCCCGTCGACGACTCCGTCGATTGCGTTGTAGCCGACGGCCTCGCGCTCGTGGCATCGGCCCGCCAGGATCGCGACGTCGCCAAGCTCTTCGAGAAAGCGCCGCACCAGGGCCGTCTTGCCCATGCCCGAGGCGCCGCGCACGCAGACGACGGCCAGCTCAGCGGAACGCGTCCGCGCCCACGCCCGGCGCAGAACATCGAGCTCCGTGTCCCGTCCAACGAAGAGAGCCGGGGCGGTGGGCCGCATCGGCCTGGACGACAGGGGCGCCGCTCCCGTCACCTGCGCGAGCAGGCGGGCGATCGTCGCACCGTCGGGCCGCGCCTCGGGATCCGGCGCCAGCATCGCCTCGGCCAGCGGGGCCAGCACGGGAAACGCGGCCACACTCTCGGCGGGGAGCACCGGCGCTGTCGACCGCTTCGCCTCGGCGAGCGCCAGCACATCGCCGGAAAACGGCAGGCGGCCCGCCAGCGCTTCGAACAGCATCGTGCCGACGCCGTACCAATCGCTGGCTTGAGAGGCAGCCCGCCCCAGAAACTGCTCGGGCGCCATGTACACCGGCGTTCCGCACGCGCCCCGGGGGTTTTCGGCCTCGGTACTCTTGGTGGATCCCTGCGCAGCCGCGCGCATCTCGGTGGCCAGCCCGAAGTCGAGCACGACCACGCGACCCTGGTCGGTGAGCAGGACGTTCGACGGCTTCAGATCGCAGTGGAGCACCCCCTCGGCGTGCAGAGCGCCCACCCCCGCGGCCAGCGCCGTGAACACGCGCCCGATCTGGGCCTCGTCCGGCCTGCTGGGCGAGGTGAGCGCCGCCACCAGGGGCCTTCCCTCGACCAGCTCCATCGTGAAGTAGACCCGATCGGGCTCGACGAACAGCTCGAACAGACGCACCAGGTTCGGGTGCGACAGATCGGCCAGCATGCGAAATTCCCGCTTGAAACGGATCATTCCGACCGCATCGGTCTCGCGCAGCACCTTGAGGGCCAGCGGTCGTCCCGAAGCGCGATCGCGGGCGCGATAGACCACTCCGAATCCCCCGGCGCCCAGCCGCGCTTCGACCTTGAAGCGCGCGTTCCCCGCGAAGTCTGCCTCGGGCCGGGAGCCGCTTGCACCCATGGCACCCACGGGCCAGTTGGCGCTCGAGACCGATTCGTGCGCGGCAATCAGCGAGTACACCTCGTGGCGCAGGGCTGAATCCCCCGCGCAAAGCCGGTCGATGACGATTCCCCTTCGCTCAGGCGCCTCGTCCACCGCCGCCGCGAAGGCCGTCTTGACTCGCTGCCACCGCTCGACGTTCATTCGGGTCGGAGCGTGAAATTTGCGATGGGCATGGTGACGACGCGCAAGAATAGACAACGCGGAGGGAAATTGTCGGAAACAATCGGGCGTCAGTTTTCGTGGGGACGGCCGCCGATCCAGGGCGCGGTCGTGAACGACAGCTCTTGCTCGGCTCGCGCACCGCCGCTACCAACGCGACCGAGGAGGGCCGCGCCAAGAATCGTCGCGTCGAGCTCGTGCCCTGGTAGGCCCCGTCGGAAGTGAGCGGCCTTCTCCCGTTTTCACTGACCAGCGGGAGCGACCGCCCCTTCGATCCGGACGCGCCAGTCGATCGTCTCGGGCGCGAGATCGACCCGCAAGATGCCGCGCTGGCGCGTGGTCACCGGGCAGGAAACAACCTTTCGTTCATCGCGGGTGCTGTTGCCCAGAGACAGATTGCACAGTTTCTGCGCACGGGTGTCTTGCAAGGTCAATCCAAGGGCACTGGCAGAGGCGGCCGACCGGTTCTTGCCGTCAGCGGTCAAGATCACCTCCCCCGGACCCATCGTCAACGAGAAGTAATAACTGGTGGCTTGGTTCGTACCCTTTCCCTTGACGCTCGGTCCGATGAAGGGTGTCGGGGCATCGATATCCGTCGAGAACGAGACGCTATCCCCGGGCTCTGCGGCGGCCGCACGGGGACCGGATCCGGCCGATCCGGAGGGCTTGAGCGGCCCGTCCAGTGTCACCCGATAGTCGATGCTTTCCGGATCAAGATTCAACCTCAGGATGATCGCCTGTCCCACCGGGTTGCGGCAGCGCTGAGTCTGGGTGGTCGTCCTCGTGACGTTGCCGAGGCTCAGCGAACAGATCTCCTCGGCCTTTGGATTCTGAAGCGACGCACTCAGGGCCCCCGCAGAAGCTGCGGGGCGGTTTCTTCCGGAGGCCGTCAAGGTGATCTCCCCTGCGTCGGCTGAGAAGCGATAGTAGTACGAGACCCTGGTGCCAATTCCGCAACCCGTGACGGTGGTGCTGGTCAAAGGAGTGGGGGCGTCAATCTCCTTGGAGGGAGCTGTACCGCCACAACCGCCCGCGGCTTCACCATGCGCATGGTGGCTCTTGCGGGCGTGAGCGATGTCAGCATTCCCAGCCGCAGCCCAAGCCACCGCTATCGCGGCGACCGCCAGAACTCTCCGGTGAGATGTGCGCATCCGCGCGACCGGGACCCGCCCGCGACCGTTCCGCATTGGCGCAACCGAGTCGGTAACACTCATCATAGAAACGCACGCTATCAGCCCGGCAGGACAAACCTCAAGCAGCCACCGTCACGCTCGCTCGGGGGACAGCAGCACGAGCTGCGGAAAATACGAGCGATAGCGGTTTGCGTCCCGGGTCAAGAGGCGCATTCCTGCCACGGCCGCGTGCGCGCCAATGTAGAAATCAGGCAGGGGGCTGCGACGCGCGCCTCCGCGTCGACGGTAAACCTTGAAGCATTTTCCCGCCAAGAACGCGGCCTCCCACGGCAGTGGCGTTCGCCTGAACAGACCTGGAGGAAGGGCTTGCTCCATCTCCTCGATTCGTTGGTACGCGACGGAGACTTCCGCGTAGATCAGCGGATTGATGTGGAGATGCCCTTCGTCCGAACATCGTTCGAGGGCCATCTGCGACCAACTGGCCCAGCGTGGATCATCCGTCGCCAGATCGATGAGAACGTTCGCGTCGATCAAGGTATCGGGCACCTCCGTTACCCGCGGGTGAGCGCCATGATCTGGTCGGTGGTCATGCGGACGGTAGCGCTGCCACGCAACGCTGACAGCGCGACCTTGGCGCGGCTCGGCGATTTCGCCTTTCTGAGGCGAACAGTGTTTCCCGATACTTCGAAATCGACCTCCGTGTTGGGGAGGAACCCAAAACGATCGCGGATCTCCTGGGGAATCGTGACCTGTCCCTTTGTCGTGATACGCATCCGGTAATAGTACTACAGGTATTACTGGAGGGGCTGGCTGGTCTGGTGGCGGCCGGTTGGTGAAACCGTTGCCCCCATGAGGAGGGGCTTCGCAAACTACCCGCGCTGCCCGACGTCCCGTCCCACCAGCAGCGCGCCCAGCCGCGACGAGGCCCCGTCCCAGAAGCCGTACTGCGCGGGGAACGACGCCGGGTTGCGATAGGTGCCGAACATCATGTCCCACAGCGGCAGGTTGCCGTAGTTGTAGGCGTGGACGCCGCGCTCGTGGTGAAGGGCGTGCATCTCGGGTCGCTGCAGGACGTAGCCCAAGAAGTGTGGCGTGCGCACGTTGGAGTGTTGAATCACGGCGTACAGAAACCCGATGAATCCGGCCAGGGCGCCAGCGTCGGGCGACAGGCCCAGCACGCCGACCGCCAGGCTGGGCAGGCCGAAGCTCAGCAGAATGTCGAACGGGTGGTTGTACGTCATGCCGGCCAGATCCATGCGCTCGGCGCTGTGGTGCATCTGGTGCGTCCAGCGCCAAAGCCCCGGGAACCGGTGCATCGTGCGGTGGATCCAGTAGGCGACGAAGTCCGAGGCCAGAAAGCCCAGCCCCGCCGCGGCCAGCGTGGGCAGGCCGGACAGGTGCAGGGGCGTGTGCGGGCCCATCGCCACCGCCACCAGCGCCGGGATCGCGGCGTTGGCCGCGCCCGTCAACAGGAAGAAGAAGATTCCCTTGGCCAGCCAGCGTTTCACTTTGGGAAGCGGCCGGGCCGGGAACAGGCGCTCGGTGACGAGGCCAACCACGAACAGGGACGGGATCAGAATCGTGACGATGGTTTCCATGGCGAATTTTCCTTTCGCCCTGGAGGCGTGACTGCGGTCGGAACAGTCGTTCCAACCGCCGGAACGGAAAGCCGTCAGCCCCCGGTCACGGTCGAAAGCAGCAATAGGTTCCGGTATGAACCGCGCGGGCCAGGCGCGCCCCCAGCGCAGCGTCCGCCTCCGCGATGCGGGTCAGGGCGTCCTTCAGGCGGCGCTGGGCGTTGACCCGAGCGCGCTCGGTGGCAGAGGCCGTGGGCCGGCCTTTTCCCCCCAGCCCCACCGACCGGGCCAGCTCGGCTTCGAGGGCGGCACGTTCGCTTTGCAGCCGTGCCTTTCGGCCCAGGTCCGCATGGGCTTCGGCCTCATCGAGCGCGCTGTCCAGCTCGGCCAGGCGTGCGCGGTAAGTCCGGCGGGCCTGGTGGTCGAGCGCCTCGCCCGCGTCGCCCTCGACCAGCGCACCGCCGGTGTCGCTGGACAGCGCCAGCACGTGGAGCTCCTCGCCCGGTCGCTCCACCAGACGGGCCAGCAGCTCGAGGCCGCGGCTGTTGCGCACGCGCACAGGCCGGACCCCGCCTTCGATGCGCCAGACATCGCCGTCTTCGCGGATGACCGCAATGCCGGCCGCACACGCGTCGACGATCGGTCCGGTCGCTGGAACGGGCAGCGTGGGTGCCGTCAGCCGCGCCCGCGCCCGCGCCACCAGGCCGGGCATTCCCAGCGACTCAGCCAAGGTTGCGGCTTCTCCCAGCGCCACCGCCGCCTCGGCCGTGCGTCCCGCGCCGGCCAGGATTCTTCCGCGGTCGTAGCCGATCTGTGCGACCCAGAGCTGGTGACCCCAGCGCCGCGCGCCGGCCAGCGCCTCGTCGAGCCACGCCAGCGCGCCGGTGGGATCGCCCAGGCTAGCCTCCAGCACCCCGAGCGCACGGCTGACGGGACCTTCGTAGGTAAACGGAATGTGACCCGCGGCCATGTGCCGCGCGGGCCATGCGCGCAGCACAGCGTGCAGGCGGTGGCGCTCATCATTGCTTCCCACCAACGCGAAGGCGTCGACGGACATGTAGTTGATTTCTCCCGAGCCAATCAACAGGCGGCCGCGGAGGCGTGTCAGGGCCTGCGCGGCCCCGGCGGCATCCTCGATGCGGGCCAGCGCCGCCATGCGAATCGAGCCGAGGATCACGTCGCGCTGGGGCACCTGCCCGGACATCCGATCCAGCTCGGCGAGCGCGGTGCGGATCTCTTGGTCGCGATGGAACAGCACCGCACGATGGAAACGGTGGGCGATCAGGGCCAGGGCCAGCGCGGGATCGTCGCTGAGCGCGGCGTGCTCCTCGATCTCGACCAGACAGCGGTCCGAGTGCTCACTGTCGCCGCGGCTGATGGCCTGCATCGATTCCAGCAACAGGGGACGCCAGCGTCGGCGGGGATGGGACAGCCGCAGTGACAGCGCCCGCATCTGGCCCAGGTCGGCGTCGAAGGCGGCGAAGTCCCCCGCCTCGGTATGGTCGATGGCCAGGCGCGCGTGGGCCTGCAGCGCGCGCGGCCCGTCGTCGAGCGCGATGGCCCGCTCCAGCATCTCGGCACCCAAAGGCAGGCGTTCTTCGAGGGGCGCGTAGTCGACCAGCGCGGCGCCCGCCGTATGCAGCACCTCCAACAAGACATCCGCCTCGCCGAGGGCGCGCGCGGCCGCGATCGCGGCGCGGGCCATCGCCACCGGGCCAGCGGGATCGTCCGCCGGCTGCAGGGCTCCCGCCAGGCGGGCCTCCAGTCGACAGCGCAACGCGCGTTCCTCCTGGTCCAGGTGGGAGAGTGCTTCCTGCAGCGCCGCCACCAGCGCCGGATCGACGGTGCCGGGACGCAGCTCGGCTCCCATTTCCAGCGCCGCGCGGGCCATCAACGCGCCGTCGCCGGCGGCACGAGCTTCCGCCAGCAGCGCCTGACAGCGCCGCTGGGCGTCGCCGTATCGGCCAGCCGCGCGGGCCACGGCGGCACGGTGCAAGGCCTCGTCGGGCGTGGGACGGGCGTCGGCAAGGCCAGCGACCTGCGCGTCCTCCAGCCGCTGGTACAAGGCCAGCGCGCGATCGGATGCGCCCAGCGCGACCAGCTCGCGGGCGGCGCGCAGGGCCAGCGCCACCGCGTCGCCGTCAGGACGCAGCGCCTGCAGGGCATGGCGTGCTCGTTCGACCAGCACGTCGACACCGTCGCCATCCAGCGCCCGCGCGGCGCGGTCATGCAGCTCGGCGGCGCGGGCGGTACCCAGCGCGTCCTCGATCGCGTCGCGAACCAGGATGTGGCTGAAGCGGTACTGCCCCGGGCGCAGCTCGCGAAGCATGCCCGCGCGCAACGCGGGCTCCACGCGTTCGATCACCGCGGCCGGCAACGTGTCCAACATGCGGGCCACCACCGCAGCGCTGAAGTCGCGTCCCACGATGGCCCCGCAGGTGACGGCTTCACGACCCGATCCGCCCAGCAGCGCCAGCCTGTCCAGGGTCAGCTCGCGCACCGTGGCCGGCACCACCACCGGTCCCGCGGCGCGCCAACCGCGCGCGCATTCGATCACGAACAGGGGATTGCCGCCGGTGACCTCGGCCAGTTGTTGCACCGCCGCGGGTGGCAAGCCGCGGCCCGCGGTGCTTTCGGCCAGCGCCCGGATCTCGGGCGCGCCCAGCACGCCCAGGCGCAGCTCGCGCCCATCGCGGCACAAGCGGGCCAGGCGCGCCGCCGTCCGATCACCGATGCGCGGGTCGCGATCGCGGGTCGTGATCAGCAACAGCACGCTCAACGCGCGCAGCGGGCGGGCCAAGAAGGTCAGCAGGTCCAGGGTCAGATGATCAGCGGCGTGCAGATCCTCGAGGATCCAGACCACGGGATTGCTCGCGGCGGCACGAACCAACGCCTGCAGCACCTCTTCCCACAGGCGGAAGGCATCCGCCTCGGCGGCGGTCCCGCGAGCGGGGGGGGCGAGTCCCAGTGCGCGCAATCCCGACCACACCGGGAAGTAGGGCGGCGCCTCCGCCAGCTCCCAGGCCCGGCCGAACAGCACCTGCGCGCCCATCGCGCTGGCTTCGCGACCCAATTGATCGACCAGCGCGCTCTTGCCGATCCCCGGTTCGCCGGTGACGACCACCATCTGTCCGTGCTGCGCTACAGCCCGCGCCAGGGCCTCGCGCAAGGTGGCAAGCGCGTCATCGCGACCGACCAGCGACGGGGCATCGTTCACAGTGCCCATCGTACGTCATCCAACGTCCGACGGTTTCGCGGTTTCCGGGGCCCGCGCCGCCGCCCCATCCAAACGGCGTGATGGGCCTTCACGACGAGCAGAAGGCGCGTCGGCGGCCTGGTTACGGTGCGGACCCGCGGAGGCTGGCCGCGCGCCGCGCCTCCCGCGGGCGGCCGAGGCTGCGCAAGTACGCGACGAAACGGGCGTGCCAGGTGGCTTCATCCAGATCGCTCCGCAATAACCTGTGCACGTCGCGCAGCCGCTGGTCCACGGGGACCGACGCCTCTTCCGCGGCGGCCGGGTGAGACCAGGCGTAGGGGAAGGCGTGCCGGCCGCTGGTGAAGACCGCGTAGTGCCACACCGCCTCGTCGACCTGGCCGGTCCGCGACAGATACTCGGCATAACGAAAATGGTTGTGGACCGAGCTCGGACAGGCGCGGACAGCGTGTGCCAGCAAGTGGCCCTCATCCGACCAGGTAGCCGCTTGGACATTGGAGAGCACGACCTCTGCGCTCACCGCCGCCAGCAACAACGCCCGGCACCACGTTCCGCGCTGCCAGGCCAGCAACAGCCAGGGCCCCAGCGCCAGACAGATGAAGAACGAAGGCAACAGGAGGAATCGGTCCGCCATGCTTTCGGGCATCGCGAAGATCACGCCGGCGACCACCGTCCAGGCCACCACGGCCGCAGCCACGAACGGGAACCCGCCGCGGCGATACGAACGCCAGGCGGCCCAGCCCGCCACAGCAAACAAGGCCGCTCCGATCAGAAGAGCCGGTGAGACTCCCGCGGGCCGAGCCACCTCGGCGTAGGTCCGGCCGGTGCACAGGCCGACCGGAACAACCACCAGGCGTGCGTAACGCGCCAGGAGCTCGATTCCATAAGCGGCCTTCACCCACCATGCGGTGCCCGCCACGACGTCCGTGGGCGCCACATAGGAAAACGCCCCGGGCTGGAGCTTCAACCGAAACATCAGATACGCGGCCAGCACCAGCAATAGTGCGGTCGTGGGCGCGTGCAACCGGGAACGAGACGGAGGCCGATCGGCGCGCCGGCGTCGGTGTTCCGCGAAGAGCCCGACGATCACCGGGAGCACCGCGACGCTTTCCTTGCACAGCAGGCCCGCAGCAAACGTCAGCATGGCCAGCAACAGACGCGGCCAGGGGGTGACCTCGCCGTCGACGACCGTGGGCGAGAGCGCCAGCAGGGCCAACACCGAAAACAGAGCGGCCAAGGTGTCGGCGCGTCCGACCAGGCTGACAGCCGTCTCGGCGTGGGTCGGCATCACCGCGAAGAACGCCATGGCCAGCCAGGCGGCCGCCGGTGGCAGGCAGCGTCGCGCGAAGGTCCAGCCGGCCAGCACCAGGGCCACGTGACAGAGCAGGGACGTGAGATGAAAAGCCAGCGGCCCGCCGCCGAAGAGACGATGGTCGATCGCGAACGACAGCGTGGCGACGGGCCGGTACGAGGGCGGAATCGAGCTCAGCGATTCACCCCAGAAAGACAGCTTGAACGCGTCGAACAGCGGCGCGATTCCTTGGACCACCGGGTGACCGACGATGGCGTTCTTGTCATCAAAGACAAAGTCACCGGTGATACCGGCGGCGAACGCCGCCACTGACAGCATCGCCAGCAGCAACCGCTGGCCCCACTCTGAAGCAACGATGGTCGCGACCATCGAAGCGGCGCGGGCGGTGCGGTCAGGCTGGTTCATCGCGGGCCGGATCTATTCCCCGCAACCGTCGAAGACAAGTTCGAGGTTTCCGTCGGGAGCACGCCTGGCTTCGAGACGGCGGTCGGCCGATTGTCCCAGGTGCGGGCCAATCTGTTCCGAAATCGGCGATTGAACCGCTGCGTCCCGCGCGCCACAAAGGGGGAAACGATTCACCACCAGAAGGAGACCAGAAATGTCGACGATTCTGCTGACCGGAGCCAATGGAAACACCTCGAGCGCCATCATCGCGGGCCTGCAGGGGAAGGGGCACAAGTTGATCGGGCTGGTGCGCGACGAGAGCAAGGCCCAGGGACTGAAGGACCTGGGCGTCGAGGTGCGGGTCGGGGATCTGGCGAAACTGCGCAGCGTGGAAGACGCGTTCGCTGGCGTCGATACGGCGTGGCTCCTGACAGCCCCCGGCCCGCTGGCTCCCATCCAGGCTTCGAATGCCCTGTGGGCCGCGCGGCGGGGCGGAGTGAAGCACGTCGTGCGCATGTCGGCGGTCGGGGCCGCACATGATGCGCCGACGCTGAACAGCCGCCTGCACGCCCTGTCGGACGCCGAGCTGCGGGGCTCGGGTCTGCCCTACACCATCTTGAAGCCGCACTTCTTCATGCAGAACCTGCTGATGGGGGCCCAGTCGGTCGCCGAGCAAGGGGCGCTGTACTTCGGCCTGGGCAACGCCAAGCTGCCGATGATCGACGTGCGCGACATCGCCGCAGCGGCGGCTATCGTACTGAACGCGCCGGCCGCCCACGCGGGTAAGACCTACACGCTGACCGGAGGCGCTGCGGTGGGCCTGGACCAGGTCGCCTCTGCGCTGGGCGAGGCCGTCGGTAAGGACGTCAAATACGTGCCGGTGCCGGTGGCTGCGATGATCGACACCATCGCCAAGCTGGGCGTCGACGACTACGGCCAGGTGGCGTTGCGCGACTATCTCACCGCCTATGCGCAGGGTTGGCAATCCGAAGTGACCCCGTGGGTCAAGCAGCTCACGGGACGAGAGCCGCGTGGCCTGGCCGAGTTCGCGCGTGACTTCGCGGGCGCGTTCGGGAAGCGCTGAGTTTCAGCACCGCGTCTCAGATGCCGACTTTGAGAGCTGCCGTCAAGAGATCGATGGCCGCGCGCACCTGCGGGGCCAGGTGGCGCGCGGACGGGTAGATCAATTGAATCGGGACGGCGGGTGGCCAGAAATCAGCCAGCACAGGCACCAGCGACCCGTCCGCCAGGTTCTTGCGCGCCAGGACCTCGGGTTGCCAGGTGATACCGTGGCCGCGAGCCGCAGCAAAACGCGCCAACGTCAGGCTGTTCGCGACCAGCCGTCCGGTCACCGTGACTTCCTGTTCGCGCTTGCCGACCCGGAACCGCCAGCGAGCGCCGCGCGGCGAGCCAGAAAAGACGATGCAAGCGTGCTGCGCAAGATCGGCGGGACGCTTGGGTCGCCCGTGCTTCTTCAGATAGCCGCGGCTGGCGTAGTAGCCGCTGATTCCACGGCTGAGCGGACGCGTGATCAGCGACGAGTCGGACAACGCGCCACTCCGCAATGCGATGTCGAAGCCCTCGGCCACCAGGTCCACCGCGCGATCGGTGAAGTCGACCTCCAGTTGCAGGTGCGGGTAGCGCTCGAGCAGCTCCATCAGGACGTCGCCCAGCAGTTCCGCCATGCCGGGCGTGGCGGTCAGACGCAAGAGCCCGCGCGGCTCTGCGTGGGCGTCCAGCACCGCGCGTCCGGCATCGCCCAGGGAGGAGAGCGCCGGGCCGATTTGCTTCAGGAAGGCCAGCCCCGCAGCGGTCAAGGACATGTGTCGGGTCGTCCGCTGCAAGAGCCGCGTCTTCAGCTGACTCTCCAGGTTCGCCAGCCGGCGGCTGACGGTCGAACGCGGCACCCGCAGCGCCAACGCCGCGCCCCGGAAACTCTTCAATTCCGCCACCGTCGCGAAGACCCGGATGCCCTCGAGGTCAGGCAGGCTGTCCCACGAACTGACCAACGCATTCCGGCTGCGCGGCTTGTCCATGTCGCCTCGTGCCGCTGCCCGGTTTAGCGGGTCGAGTGGCCGGCGTCCGGCTCGGTCCTGACCCGCGGGTGGCGCACGTCGAAGGCGGGCTTCTGGTTGGGATCGCAACGCGGGCCAAACCCGGCCGCGTTGAAGTGATGGGTCAGCCGCCCGCGCTTGTTGCCGGCGACCGCCTCGACCTCGACGTCGTGTTCTCCCGCCCGCGAGGGAGAGCAGTAAGAGAGCAGATAGAACCGGCGCGACGCGGCCTCGATGCGCGCCGCCACCTCGTCGAACCCGCGCGCGATGTCGCCGCGGTTCTGCGACGCGAACGTTCCCGAACGACCGATGGCGGAAAGCTCGCTCTTGTCGACCTCGGCGCCGACGCCGATCGCGAAGGTGTCGAACGCCGCGGTGTCCAGCAGCTTGCGGACCTCATCGTTCGAGACCCGGTGGGCGCGATCGGTGCCGTCGGTGAACACCACCAGCGTGCCGAAGCGCAGCGGCTGGGGGGCGCTGTCCATCTGGTGCGCCAGCACCTTCACTGCCTCCACCACGCCGCCGTTCAGGTTCGTGGAGGGATCCTTCGGCCGGTAGTGCCCGAGCGCGCTGACCCCACTGCGAACGTTGCCACCGAACGGCACCACCGCGTTGATGTGCGGGCTGCCATCGAACGTGTACAGGGCGACCTTCTGGTACGGCCCCACGCGATCGGCGAAGGACGACGCCGCGTCGATCAGCGCTGGCATGTCGCCCGAGCCCACCACGCTGCCCGACATGTCGACCAGCAGCAGCGTGTAGTGCACCGCCGCGATCTCCTGCTGCAGGATGGTCTGCTGACTTTCCAGCGTCGAGACCGGCTTGCCGTCCTCGTAGATGTGGAAGTCGTTGGGGGTCAGGTCGGCGACCGGCTGCCCCCCGCTGGTGTCGACCGTGAAGTACACGGCGACGTTCGAGGGCTTCCGCACGGAAGCATCCACCAGTTGCAGCTTCAGCCCACCGCAACCCACTGCGGCGCAACCGAGGACCAGGGTGAGACTGGCCATGCCGCGCCAAGAAGAAGGGGAGGAAGAAGGGGACCAGAACCGTGACATGGTCCGCAGCATCGCATGCCAGGCCGGACTTCGGGAGCTATACTGCCAGGTCTTTCGGCAATGCACGTCAGGCATGGTTCACAGCGGGGCGCGTTCCTCGCAAGACGCAGCCTCTCTCCCTTCGACGCGCGCGCGTCGCATCGGCGCGCCGCTCGCCCCGGGTGGCTGGTCGCCACCGGCAGCCTGTTGATGCTGGCCACGGCCTGTTTGCCGACGGATCCGCCCGCCATCGAACCGCCGTCGGCGGTGCGCTTCTTCGAGGATGTCCAACCCATCCTGGCGCAGCGTTGCTTCTCGTGTCACGGCGGGGACGCCGGTTCCCGCCAGGCCAACCTGCGGCTGGATACCTCCGACGGGATGTTCGCGAATCGTCCCAACGGCAAGCCGGTGGTGGTGAAGGGCAATCCCGAGGAAAGCCTGCTGTTTCAGCGCATCAACGCCAGCAACCTGGCCTTGCGGATGCCGCCCCAGCAAGCGGGCGACGGGTTGACGGCCGGGCAGGTGAAGACCATCCGCGACTGGATTGCCGCGGGCGCGCTCTACCCGGGGCAGCACTGGGCTTTCACCAAGCCCGTTCGGCCGCAGCCGCCCGGTGACAAGGGCTGGTCCCGGAACGCCATCGATCAGCTGATCCTGCCGGGGTTGAAGGCGGCCGGGCTGGAGCCGGCGCCCGAAGCCGATCGCGAAACCTTGATCCGTCGCGCCAGCCTCGATCTGCGCGGGCTGCCTCCCACCCCCGACGAGATCGACGCTTTTCTGGCAGACAGCGCGACCGATGCCTACGAACGGCTGCTCGATCGATTGCTGGCGGACAGCGCCTACGGCGAGCATCGGGCCCACTACTGGTTGGATGTGGCCCGCTACGCCGACACCAATGGCTATCAGACCGACGATTACCGCAGCGTGTGGCCATACCGCGACTACGTCGTGCGCGCGTTCAACATGAACATGCCGTTCGACGAGTTCACGGTGGAGCAGCTGGCCGGCGATCTGTTGCCGGAGCCGACGCTGGATCAGCAGGTGGCCACCGGGTTCGGGCGCAACGCCATGTGCACCAACGAAGGCGGCACCATCGAGGACGAGTTCGCGGCCATCGCCGCCAAGGATCGGGTCGAGACGGTGGCGGCCGCCTGGCTGGGCCTGACGATGGGCTGTGCCGACTGCCACGACCACAAGTTCGATCCGATCTCGCAAAAAGAGTTCTATCAAATGACGGCGTTCTTCCGGAACACGACGCAACCCGTGTTCGATCAGAGCAAGCCCGACACCCCTCCGGTGGTGCTGGTCGGTTCGGAGAAGACCCCCACGCTGGTCACCCAGGAACGCGGCGACGAGCCGTTCGCCTATGTGCTGATGCGCGGGCAGTACGATCAACGCGGCGAGCGGGTGACTCCGGACGTCCCCTCGGTGTTGCCGGCGCTGCCCGCGGGGCAGCCCCGCAACCGCCTGGGGCTGGCGCGGTGGCTCACGGCGCCGGACCATCCGCTGACGGCGCGGGTGGTGGTGAATCGCTTCTGGGCCGAGGTCTTCGGGCTGGGGCTGGTGTCCACGCCCGACAACTTCGGGACCACCGGGGCGCCGCCCAGCAACCCGGCCCTGCTGGATTGGCTGGCCGTCGAGTTCCGCGAATCCGGCTGGGACGTGAAGCGCCTGTTCCGGTTGATGCTGACGTCGGCCACCTACCGCCAGTTGGCAGCCCACACCGACGCGGGCGACGCCGCCGATCCCGACAACCGCCTGCTATGGCACGGCCCGCGCTTCCGCATGGACGGCGAGCTGGTGCGCGATCAGGCGCTGGCCGCCAGCGGGCTGTTGGTCAGGCAACTGGGCGGCCCGCCGGTGAAGCCGTATCAGCCGCCTGGCCTGTGGGAAGCCGTGGCCATCGATCAAAGCAACACCGCGGTCTTCGAGCGGGACACCGGTGACAAGCTGTTTCGTCGCAGCCTGTACACGTTCTGGAAGCGGGCCTCGCCGCCGCCCACGATGTTGATCTTCAACGCCCCCTCGCGCGAGAGCACCGTGGTGCAGCGCGATCGAACCAATTCGCCGCTGCAGGCGCTGGCCATGCTGAACGACCCGCAGATCCTGGAGGCCGCCCGCCACCTGGCCGTGAACGCCGCCAAGAGCTGCAAGGACGATCTGGTCTGTCGGGTGGACTACATGAGCCGGCGCGTGGTGGGCCGCCGGTTCGACGACGACGAACGCGCGATCGTGCGCGCGTCGGTCGACGATTTCATGAACCGGTATCAGGCCGATCCGGAGAGCGCCGCGCAGCTGCTGGCGGTGGGCGAGACCCCCGTCGATACGACGGTGTTGCCCGCGCCCGCCCAGGCGGCGTGGATGATGGTGGCCAGCCAGATCCTGAACCTGGACGAAGGGCTGAACAAATGATGAAGGACGCCGCCCGGATCAGGCTGCCCCTGGCGCAGGCCAGCCGGCGGCAATGGTTGAAGGCCACGGGCGCGGGCCTGGGCGGTCTGGCGCTGGAGACGATGCTCAGTCGGGGGCTGGGATCGTCGGTGGCGCACGCGGCGACCATCGGCCAACCAGATTTTCCCGCCAAGGCCAAGCGCGCGATCTGGTTGTTCATGGCGGGCGGCCCGTCGCATCTGGATCTGCTCGACTACAAACCGGGCCTGAAAGATCGGTTCGGCCAGGACCTGCCCGCCTCGGTGTTGGGATCGCAGCGCCTCAGCACCATGACCTCTGGACAGGGCAAGTTCCCGGTGGCTCCCAGCAAGTTCGGCTTCGCGCAGCACGGACAATCCGGCACCTGGTTCAGCGAGTTGCTGCCGTGGACCGCCAAGCTGGCGGACGACATCGCCGTGATCAAGACCGTCAGCTCAGATGCGGTTAACCACGATCCCGCGATGTTGGCCGTGATGACCGGCTCGCAGTTGATGGGCAAGCCTTCGGTGGGAGCCTGGCTTTCCTATGGCCTGGGCAGCTTGAATCAAAACCTTCCCACCTTCGTGGTGATGACGTCGCTGTTCTCGCAGCACGTGCTGGTACAAGCCCTGTCGAACCGGCTGTGGGACAGCGCTTTCCTGCCGGCGATTCATTCGGGCGTGACCGTGCGTGGGACGGGCGATCCCATCCTGTACGTGAAGAATCCATCGGGCATGGACGGCAGCGCGCGGCGAGCGATGCTGGACGCGACCCAGGCCCTGAACCAGCGCCACGCGCAGCGCCTGCACGATCCGACGACCTCGGCGCGCATCGATCAGTACGAGATGGCGTTTCGCATGCAAAGCGCGGTGCCCGAGCTGACCGATCTCAGCGGAGAATCCGCGGCGACGCGCGGTCTGTACGGCGCCAGCGTGGACACCCCGGGCAGCTTCGCGGCGAATTGTTTGCTCGCCCGGCGCACGCTGGAGCGCGACGTGAGGTTCGTGCAGATCTTCCACCGCGGCTGGGACTCGCACACCAATCTGCCGATGCGCCACCCATCCCAATGTCAGGACATCGATCAGGCGTGCTACGGCCTGGTCACCGATCTCAAGCAGCGCGGGTTGCTGGAGGACACCCTGGTCATCTGGGGCGGCGAGTTCGGACGCACCGTGTTCTGTCAGGGTGATCTGACCGCCACCGACTACGGGAGGGATCACCATCCGCAGTGTTTCTCGATCTGGGCCGCCGGCGCCGGCATCAAGCCGGGCATCGTATACGGCGAGACCGACGACTATGGTCACAACATCGTTCGCGATCCCGTGCCCCTTCGGGATTTTCACGCGACGCTGTTGCATCAGTTCGGCCTGGATCACAACCGTCTGGCGGTGCCTTTCCAGGGCCTGAACCAGAAGCTGGTGGGCGTGGACAAACCCGCCAACGTGGTCAACGGAATTCTGACCTGACGGGCGCGCGGCCTGGCCGTGCCGCACGATTCCTACCAATTGGGCGCGCGACGACGCATGATTGGACCCGTGATGAAGCGTGCGTTTGCTGCCCCCGGGTGGATCGTCTGGATGCCGTTGTCGCTGACCGTCGGTGTGGCACCGGCCTTGGCCCAACATGGTCCGCCGCGCCCCGGCCCTCCGCACCAGGCGTCCCCGATGCCCCAGCACCAGGCGCCGCCCCAGATGCCCCACCAGGGGCCCCAGCACCAGGGCCCGCCGCCGATGGCTCAACAGCCCCAGCGTCCCATGCCGGCGCCCTTCGCGCGCCCACCCGGAGGCGGACCAGGGCCGCACGCCGTGGGTGCGCCGGCGATGCACCAGCCGCCTGGCCCGGCGCCGATGTCGCCGCCGCCACCGCCCGGACGTGGTCCCATGTTCCAGCACCCCGCTCCTCCCCCTCATCAGGGTACGGGCTACTCGCCGCCGCCGCCCCATCAGGGCCCGCCCATGCCGGTCGAGCGGCGGTATCCATCGCAGCCCCCGCCCCCGGCGCAGGCGCGCGAGTGGCACAGACAGGGCGGCTGGCGTCAGCAAGGCGGAGGCTGGCCCGAACACCGCAGCTGGCAAGAGCACCGCGCCCAGCACTGGGAACACGATCACCGCACCTGGGTCCAGCGCGGTGGCTACGGTGGGCGCTACATTCCTGAAGCCCATTTCTACCGACGCTTCGGGCAGGAGCACGGGTTCCGGATTCGCTCGCGCCCGACCATCTACATGGGCTACCCACGCTTCTACTATGGCGGCTACAGCTTCCTGGTCGTCGATCCATGGCCCGAGTACTGGGCCGACACCTGGTACCAGTCCGACGATGTCTACGTTGACTTCGACAACGGTTACTACCTTTACAACCGGCGCTATCCAGGCGTCGCCATTGCGCTGACCGTCGTTCCTTGAAGACGCCTCGCCAGAAACTTTCTCCGCCGGTGGGCGGCCTGTAGACTGTCAGCGGCGCGAATTCATGGCACTCATCGACAAGGAAGAAGCCGCGCGACGCCTTGCGCGCGTCATCCTCTCGGACATCGAGCTCTACAACCGCGAGAAATTGCGCGTCGGGGGCATCGAGGCCATCGCCGACGAGGTCGGCGCGGGCCGCGCGTTGTTCGTGTCGCGGGTTGTGCCTTCGTTCTCGCAGCTGTTCGACGAGATCATGGCCGCCAAGCCGGCGTTCTCGAAGACCGCCGCCGAAGCAGCGTCGTCCCCGGCCCCTGTGGAACCGGAGCCCGCCGCGCCAGCCTCACCGGCGATCGCAGTGGCCGCCGAGGTTGCCCACGTGGAAAACGTCCCCGAGGCTCCGACGGCCCCGTCCGCCGTCGTCCAGGGCGCCACGCCCGTCCCCACGCCCGCCAGTGACGACAAGACACCGACACACCCCGCCGACGAGGATGAGGAACCGACCGCGGCTGAGATGGCTGAGCCGGGGGCCCTGGTGGAGCGCCCACCGACGCCCGTCCCCGTGACCCCGCGCGAACCGACGCCGGCTCCAGTGGTGACCCGCCCGGTGACGCCGGCGCCGGTGGTGACGCGCCCGGTGACCCCGGCGCCGGAGGTGACCCGTCCCGTGACGCCAGCGCCGGTGGTGACCCGTCCTGTGACACCCGCGCCGGTGGTGACCCGTCCCGTGACGCCAGCGCCGGTGGTGACCCGCCCCGTGACGCCCGCGCCGGTGGTGACCCGTCCCGTGACGCCAGCGCCGGTGGTGACCCGTCCTGTGACACCCGCG
>Ga0207670_10000065_pt1 | contig 75480 bp, 59 predicted proteins | sample KBSS23HmetaG_FD_184339 | JGI IMG/M metagenome (GOLD analysis project Ga0207670, IMG submission 184339) | Switchgrass rhizosphere microbial communities from Kellogg Biological Station, Michigan, USA - KBS S2-3H metaG (SPAdes) (version 2) | ecosystem: Host-associated > Plants > Roots >...
GCACGCGCGACTACTACCTGCTCGAGCGGCTGTGGGGGGACGCGCGGAGGGTGGACCTTGGTCTGGAGTGAGCTCAGGTCCGGGCTCGCGCGCGCGCTGGCCGCGGCGGGCCTCGATCCCGGGGACCGCATGGACCACCTGGAGCTCGCGATCCCGCGCGAGCGCGACCACGGCGACTGGACCACGAACCTGGCGATGATGCTGGCGAAGGCGGTGAAGCGGCCGCCGCGGGCCGTGGCCGAGGCGATCGCGCAGCACTTCCCGCTCGAGGGCTCGCCGTTCGGCGGCGTGGAAGTGGCGGGTCCCGGGTTCCTGAACTTCCGCTACCGCGACGGCTGGCTCGCGTCGCTGCCGGGCCGGATCGTCACCGAGGGCGAGCGTTTCGGCCGCTCCGACACCGGGGCCGGCGAGCACGTGCTCGTGGAGTACGTGAGCGCCAACCCGACCGGGCCCATGAACATCGTCAGCGCGCGGGCGGCGGCCGTGGGCTCGGCGCTGGTGCGGCTGCTCGATCACGCGGGCTACGTCGCCGGCAGCGAGTTCTACGTGAACGACGCCGGCAACCAGGTCGAGCTGCTGGGAGCCAGCCTGGCCGCCCGTTTCGCCGAGCGCATCGGGGCACCGTTCCCGTTCCCGGAACAGGGCTACAGGGGCGAGTACGTGCGCGAGCTGGCGGCGAAGTTGCCGGAATCCGAGGCGCGCGCCGCGCTGGCGCGGGCCGACGGCGCGGCGTGGTTCCGCGACCACGCCCTCTCGCTCGTCGTCGAGTGGCAGCGCGCCGACCTCGCCGGTTACGGCGTGACGTTCGATCGCTGGTTCAAGGAGAGCTCGCTCCACCCCGCGGCGGTGGAGCAGGCCCGGAAAGCGCTCGAGGCGCGTGGCGTCACCTATCGCGCCGAGCGGCCCGAGGGCGTGACCGAGGCGGCCGAGGCACGCGTCCTCGCCGAGGCCGGCGCCGCAGCCGGCGGCGGTATTGCCACCTGGCTGCGCACGTCGGGATTCGGCGACGCGATGGACCGCGTCGTCATCCGCAGCGACGGCCGGCCCACGTACCTGCTCCCCGACATCGCCTACCACGCCGACAAGCGCAGCCGCGGCTGGCGGCGCGCGATCAACCTCTGGGGGCCCGACCACCACGCCTACGTGGGCACGCTGACCGCCGCCCTTCAGGCCTACGGGCTGGAAAAGGACTTCCTGCACATTCTCATCGTCCAGCAGGTGAACCTGCTGCGCGATGGGCAGGCGGTGAAGATGAGCAAGCGGGCGGGCGAGTTCGACACGCTCCGCGACCTGGTGGAGGAGGTGGGCGCCGACTGCGCCAAGTTCTTCTTCCTCATGCGCTCGTCGAGCTCGCACCTGGACTTCGACCTCGAGCTGGCGAAGCGCCAGAACGACGAGAACCCGGCGTTCTACGTGCAGTACGCGCACGCGCGGATCCGCTCCGTGCTGCGCGTGGGCGCCGAGCGCGGGCTCGCCCCGGCGACGGGGGAGGGCGCCCCGCTCGCCGAGGCGGCCGAGGTCTCGCTCGTGCGCCAGCTCGCGACCTGGCCCGAGGTCGTGCGCGGCGCCGCGCAGGCGCGCGAGCCGCACCGCGTGCCGTCGTTCCTCGTCGAGACCGCGGCCGAGTTCCACCGCTTCTACCACGCCTGCCGCGTGGTCAGCGACGACGAGGCCCGCTCGCGTCACCGGCTGCGGCTGTGCGCGGCCACCGCGCAGGTGCTGCGCAACGGGCTCGCGCTGCTCGGCGTCTCCGCGCCGGAGCGGCTCGAGCGCACCGCCGAGGCGGGCGCGTGACGCCGCAGCGCATCCTCGTCGTGGGCTCGGTGGCGCTCGACACCATCCGCACGCCGTACGGCGAGGTGCGCGAGGCGCTCGGCGGCTCGGCGAGCTACTTCTCGTGCTCGGCGAGCCACTTCGCGCCGGTCTCGGTCGTGGCCGTCGTCGGCGAGGATTTCCCCGAGACCCACCGCAAGCTGTTCGCGGAGCGGAGCATCGACCTCTCCGGGCTCGAGGCGGCCCGCGGCCGCACGTTCCGCTGGCGCGGCGAGTACATGGCCGAGCTCGGGCACGCGCACACGCTCGAGACCCAGCTCAATGTCTTCGCCGAGTTCCACCCCAAGCTGACCGACGCGCACCGCCGCATCCCGTACGTGTTCCTCGCGAACATCGATCCCGACCTGCAGCTCGAGGTGCTGGGCCAGATGCGCAAGCCCCGGCTCGTGCTCTCCGACACGATGAACTACTGGATCGCACGCAAGCCCGACCGCGTGCTCGAAGTGCTGCGACGTGTCGACGTGGCGCTCTTGAACGAGGAGGAGGCGCGCGCGCTCGCGGGCGAGACCCACCTCACGCGCGCGGCGGAGAGCCTGCTCGCCGCCGGGGCCCATGCCGTGATCATCAAGAAGGGCGAGCACGGCGCCAGCTTCCACTCGCGCGACGAGCGCTTCCTCACGCCCGCCTACCCGGTGAAGGCGCTCACCGACCCGACCGGCGCCGGCGACTCGTTCGCGGGCGGCTTCATGGGGCTGCTCGCGCGCACCGACCGCAACGACGGCGAGGCGCTGCGGCAGGCCATGGCGTGCGGCACCGCGATGGCGTCGATGGCGATCGAGGCGTTCTCGCCCGCCCGGCTCGTGGACACCACCGCGCGTGAGATCGAGGGCCGTGTCCGCGAGCTCCACGAGCTGGTCCACTACGACCTGTTCCCGATGTTCTGAACGTCCTGACCGCGGACTCTCATTTCGCGGCACATACAACTTAAGTCTTCACTGATGGTTGCGGCTGTGTGCTAAGCTGCCGCTTGCGTCAGTAACGCGTCCCCGGGAACCTCACGAGCATGTCCACGATGGATTCCCCCCTTGCCAGCCGGGCCGAGGCCGCCATCCGTCGCCTGCGCGACGTGGACGGCGTGAGCGTGCTCGCCGACGGTAACGAGCTGGTGGAGATCCACGTCGTGAGTCGTTCGGACCGGCCGGCCAAGCACATCGTGCGCGACGTGCAGGCGGTGTTGCGCACCGACCTCGGGCTGGCGATCGACCACCGCGTCGTGAGCGTGGCGCTCGCGCGCGAGGTCACGCCGGGCGCTGCCCCGGTGGCCCCGGGCACCGAGCGCGGCGATGCCCCGCCCGCGGGCGACGCGGGCCCGGCCCGCGCCCCCGGGACGCGCGCGCACGCCCAACCCGCCGCCGGGCGCGGCGACGACACCGCCGACGACCGCATCCGCTACGAGAACGTCAACCTGATCGTCCACGGCCAGCGCACGCAGGCGCAGGTCGAGTTGCGCTGGAAGGGCCTGCCGCGCATCGGAAACGCCTCCGGCTTCAGCACGCGTGACGACGCGCAGCGCCTGGTGGCACAGGCCACGACGCTGGCGGTGCAGGAATTCCTCGCCGACCCGGTGGCGCTCCAGGTGCGCGACGTGAAGATCGTGGACGTGAGCGGCCAGCGCGTCGCGGTCGTCGTGCTGGCGCTGCTCGCGCACCGGCACGAGAAAGTCCTGACCGGAAGCTGTACCGTGGAACACGACACCCCGCAGGCCGTCGTGCTCGCGACGCTCGCCTCGCTCAACCGGCTCGTCGCCGGCATGCGCGCGAAGGAGCCCACCGAGTACGTGCTGCGGGCCGAGAGTTACGCCAACGAAACTTGACCGGCGCCGCAGGCGCCACCACCGTCACCGAAAGGGGACCGGCAGCGTCCCGGGGAGACCAGCGAAGCGGAGGTTCATGACCAGCGAAGCGACCCACCCGCCCGGCTCACGCCGGCGCGGAATCCATCAAAGGAGGTGGGCCGTTCATGGACTTCATCCTCGATATTCTCGAGTTGCTTACGAAGGCTGGTTGGTAAGTGAGCAGTAGCGCACTGAAGCAGTGACCTCCTCGTCGTCGTTGTCGGTCCCGTCTGTCCCGCCCCCGCGAACGCAACCCGGCCGGGCGCGCGTACCCCGCGCCGCCTCGGTGCCCGCCCGGCGACCACCGCAGTGAACGGACCCACGCCCGGTGGGTCCGCGACGCGCCCCCACGATAGGACGTCGTGAACCCGTCATCCGCCATGCGCCGCCCGATCCTGTTCCGCCTCTACTACGGGCTCGTGCTCGCGGCCGCGGCCGCGCTGGTCGCGCTCGCCTGGAACGCCCGCCCCGAGCCGCCGTGGCCGATCGTGTGCGCCGGCCTGGCGCTGATCGTGATCGCCGAGGCGGCCCCCGTGCGGCTGCCGGGCGGCGGCCAGATGACCGCCGGCACGATGGTGGACCTGCCGCTGCTGCTCGTGGTCGGGCCGTTCTGGACCGCCGCCGCCGACGTCGCGGCGACGCTCGTGGTGCAGGGCCTGCTGCGCCGGCGGCCGCTCGTGCGCGTGGCGCACAACGCCGCCATCTACGTGATCGGCGCGTTCGCCGCCGCCGGCGCCTACACCCGGCTCGGCGGCCGGATCGGCGAGGTGGAGTTCCCCGAGGGCGCGCTCGCGCTCGCCGCCTGCGGCGTGGCGTTCTTCCTCGTCAACTCGCTGTGCGTGTCGCTCGCGATCGGGCTCACGGAGGGCCCGAGCGCCTGGCGCGTGTGGCAGCGAAACTTCCAGAGCGGGATCCTCCACCACCTGGCGTTCGTGGCGCTGGGGGCGCTCGCGGCCGTGGTGTGGCGCGCGACCGGCGTCTGGGGCCTGGGCCTCGTGGCGCTCCCCGTGCTCGTGTCGCGCCACGCGTTCCAGCTCTCGGTGGAGTTGAAGAGCGACCTGAAAGACTTCGTGCGCACGCTCACCGAGGTGCTCGAGGAGGTGGACCCGTACACGCGCCACCACAGCGTGCGCGTCGCCACCTACTCGGTGCGGCTCGCCCGCGGGCTGCGGCGTCCCGAGCGCGAGGTCGAGGAGATCGAGTACGCGGCGCTGGTGCACGACCTGGGCAAGATCGGGCCGCAGCACCAGTACATCCTGCAGAAGCCGGGCTCGCTGTCGCACGAGGAGCAGCGCACGCTGCGCGCGCACCCCGCGGCGGGCGCCGAGATCGTGGCCAAGGTGCGCACGCTCGAGCGCGTCGCCGAGATCGTGCGCTCGCACCACGAGCGGCCGGACGGCCAGGGCTACCCGTTCGGGCTGCGGTCGGACGACGTGCCGATCGGGGCGCGGATCCTGAACGTGGCCGACGCGTTCGACGCCATGACCAGCGACCGGCCGTACCGGCGCGCGCTGCCGGTGGAGGCGGCGCTGCGCGAGCTGGAGCGGGGCGCGGGCACGCAGTTCGACGACGGCGTCGTCCACTGCCTGCTCCGGCTCCACGCCGCGAACACGTTCCCGCTGGTGCCGAGCCCGAGCAGCGAAGACCTGCAGCTGCTGCGCCTGCGCACGCGCGTGGGCGGCGTGGGCGCGGGGGGCGGCGGCGGGGGAGGCGGCGGAACATGACGCGCTACCGCGACGCGGGCGTGGACATCTCACGCTCGGACACGATCAAGCACGAGGTGATCCGCGAGATCCGCTCCACGTGGACCGCGGACGTGGCGCCGCTGACCGGCGGTTTCGCCGGCGTCATGCGCTTCCCGGCCGGGCCCGGCGGCGCTGCGGCGCCGCTGCTCGCCGCGACGATGGATGGCGTCGGCACCAAGCTCCACCTGGCGAAGCGCGCCGGCCGGCTCGACGACGCCGCAGCCGACCTGGTCTACCACGGTGCCAACGACCTGCTGGTCCACGGGGCGCGGCCGCTCGCGTTCCTGGACTACGTGGCCCAGGCCGCGCTCGAGCCCGGGGACGTGCTCGCCGTCGTGCGCGGCCTCGCGCGCGCCTGCCGCGAGGTGGGCGCGGCGCTGCTGGGCGGCGAGACCGCGGAGATGCCCGACACCTACCTGCCCGGCGTGATCGACGTCGCGGGCTGCATGCTCGGCACGGTGGCCGGCGGCGCGCCGCTCGACGGCGCGCGCGTGCGCCCCGGCGACCGCGTGCTCGGCCTGGCCGCGAGCGGGCTCCACACGAACGGCTACTCGCTGGCCCGCAAGGTGCTCGCCGAGAGATCACTCGCGCTCGACGCGCCCCTGCCGGGTGGCGCGAACGAGCGCATCGGCGACGCGCTGCTCGCGCCGCACCGCTGGTACGGCCGGGCGCTCCTGCCGCTCGTCGAGGCGCAGCGCGTGCACGCGCTCGCGCACGTGACCGGCGGCGGCATCGCCGGGAATCTCGTGCGCGTGCTCAAGGACGGCGTGCGCGCCCGGATCTCGCCCGGCGCGTGGCCGCGCCCCGCCGTGTTCCGCTGGCTGATCGACGCCGGCGGCGTTCCCGAGGACGACGCGCGCGCGGCGCTGAACCTGGGGCTCGGCATGCTCGTGGTGGTCGACGCCGCGCACGCCGACGACGTGACGCGCGCGCTCACGGCGGCCGGCGAGACGGTGTGGAGCGTCGGCGACGTGGTGGCCGGCGCGCGTGGCGTGGAGTGGGCCCCCGCATGAGTTGAGTCCCCGCGCCCCCGGTGACCGCCCCCGCTCCCGATTCAAGGAGAACAGGCATGGAGCGGCAGACGCGAGTGGGTGAGGGTCGCGAGCTGTTAGATGAAGCCGTCCCCGAGCTGGTCGGCGAGTCCGCGGCGTGGCGTGCGCTGGTGGAACAGATCCCGCGCGTGGCCGCGAGCGGGTTGCCGGTCCTGCTCCTGGGCGAGACGGGGACGGGGAAGGAGCTGGTCGCGCGCGCGGTCCACGCGCTGTCCTCGCGCCGGCGGCAGCCGTTCGTGGCGCAGAACTGCGGCGCCACGCCGGACACGCTGATCGAGAGCGAGCTGTTCGGGCACGCGCGCGGCGCGTTCACCGGGGCGGTGGGCGACCGCACCGGGCTGTTCGAGGCCGCCGAGGGCGGCACGCTGCTGCTGGACGAGATCGGGGACGCGAGCCCGATGCTGCAGATGAAGCTGCTGCGCGTGCTGCAGGAGGGCGAGGCCCGGCGCGTCGGGGACTCGCGCCCCCGGCGCGTGGACGTGCGCGTGGTCGCGGCCACGCACCGCTCGCTCGAGCGCGCGGTCGCGCAGGGGACGTTTCGCGCCGACCTCTATTTCCGGCTCGCCGCGGTGCGCCTGCGGCTGCCCACGCTGCGCGAGCGCGGGCGCGACGTGCTGCTGCTCGCCCGGCATTTCCTCGGCCGCTCGGCGGCACGCTTCGGGGCCCCGCCGCCGGACATCGCGCCCGATCTCGCGGAGCGGCTGCTCAAGCACGCGTGGCCGGGCAACGTCCGCGAGCTCGCGAATGCGTGCGCGTTCGCCGTGGGGGTGGCCGGCGCGCGCACGCGCGTGGGCGGCGAGCACTGGCCCGACGCGCCGTTCGCCGAGGCGGTGGCCGAGGGCGCGGGCCTGCACGCCGAGACGCGCGCGCTCGAGGAGCGCCGGCTCAAGGAGACGCTCCGGCGCACGCACGGCAACAAGACGCAGGCCGCGCGTGCGCTCGGGCTCTCGCGCCAGGGGCTGCTCAAGAAGCTCCGCCGGCTCGGGCTCGGCACGCCGCACGCGCTTGACGAGGCTCCGGACGCTGACTAGCGTGCCCCGCCTGAGCGTGATCTCGGAGCGTCCCGCGGCTTCCGCACCGCCGGACGCTCCGAACATCTGTCGCGGCGCGCGAAGCACAGGGAGGGTGGGCGTGGCGAAGAAGACGCTGAAGATCGCCCTCGTCGGCGTGGGGGCGGCGGCGCAGATCAACCACCTGCCCTCGCTCCAGCGGCTCGAGGACGTCGAGCTGGTGGCGCTCTGCGACCGCGACCCCGAGAAGACGTCGCGCGTCGCGCAGAAGTTCGGCATCCCGGCCTCGTACAACCGCTTCGAGGAGCTGCTCGCCGACGACGCGATCGACGCCGTCGACATCACCACGCCGAACTACCTGCATGCCCCGATGGCCGTGGCAGCACTCGAGGCCGGTAAGCACGTGCTGTGCGAGCGGCCGCTGGCGCGCAGCGGCGCCGAGGCCGCGACCATGGCGAAGGCGGCGAAGTCCTCCGACCGGTTGCTGATGTGCGCGGTGCAGCACCGCTTCCGCCCCGACGCGCAGCTGCTGCGGAAGTTCGTGGACAAGGGCGACCTCGGGGAGATCTTCCTCGCCAAAGGCGGCTGGCTGCGGCAGAAGACGGAATGGGACTCGGACGCCTGGCGCGCGCAGAAGCGCGAGTCGGGCGGCGGCGTCGTGCTCGACCTGGGCTTCCAGATGCTGGACATGGCGCTGTGGGTGCTGGGTGACCCCAAGGTGGAGTCGGTCACCGCGAGCGTCCACCGCACGAAGAAGGGCGACGTGGAGGACTCGGCGACCGCGTTCCTGCGGCTCGCCTCGGGCGCCACGCTCACACTCGAGCTCACGTGGGGCCTGCTCATGGAGAAGGACTTCGCCTACCTGAACCTGTTCGGCTCGGGCGGGGCGGCGCTCCTGAACCCGTTTCGCGTGCACAAGGGCATGCACGGCACGCTCGTGAACGTGACCCCCGAGCTCGAGACGTCACGCAACCAGTACCGGCAGTCGATGGACGCGCAGATCCGCCATTTCGCCGACGCGCTCCGCGGGGCCAAGAACCCGATGGGGCTTGCGGCCGAGATCCTTCCCGTCATGGAGTTGATGGACGCGATCTACCGGAGCGCCGAGCAGGGCAAGGAAGTGAAACTGACTTGACCGTGGCCGTGGACGCCCGATGGACTGCGTTGCGCGGTCGGCTCGTCACTCCAACGTGGCCTGAAGGCCACGATTCCGTTCCTCGCGCGACCGCGACGCCTTGCCCTCGGGCGTCCACGGCCACGGTACCGTGAGCCTGCGGCAGGCGCTGGCCTCGGGCGCATTGCTGGGACTGGCGTTCGTGCCCGGCGTGCCCGGCGTGGTGGCGTGGTTCGCGCTCGTGCCGCTGCTGCTCGCGCTCGAACGACGCGTCGCGACCGGCGGACCGCGCTCGTGGTTCGCGCTCGGCTACGCGGGCGGCGCCGTGTTCTTCCTGATCGGCACGCACTGGATCGCGCTGCTCTCGGACGTGGCGCTGACGATCGGCTGGCTCAAGTACCTGGGCTGGGTGCTGGGCGGCCTCTACCTGGCGCTCTACTGGGGTGCGGCGACGTGGCTCGCCGGCTGGCTCGCGCGGCGCTCGGGCGTCGCCGCACGCTGGACGTTCGTGCCGGCGTTCCTGCTGCTCGAGGAGCTGCGCGGCTCGGGTGAGCTGGGCTTCCCGTGGTTCCAGCCCGGGTACACGCAGCAGGGCGTGCTGCCGGTGCTTCAGCTGGCGTCGCTCGGCGGCGTGACGCTCGTGACCGCGTGGCTGCTGCTCTTGAACGCCGCCGTGGCTTCGGCGTGGCGCGCGCGCGATCGCCGCTCGTTCGTCGTGGCGGGCGCGCTGCTCGCGCTGCCGCTCCTGTGGGGCGGCTGGGAGCTGCGCGGCCGGCGCGAGCCCGACGGCCCGCCGGTCGCGCTCGTCCAGGCGAACATCCCCGGCGAGATCAAGTGGAGTGGGCGGCATGTGGCCGAGATCCTGAAGACGTTCGTGACGCTCTCGGACTCGGTCGAAGCGGCGCGCCCGCGCTGGGTGGTGTGGCCGGAGACGGCGACCGGCACGTACCTGCGCCGCGAGCCGCTCCAGTCGCTCGAGGTCGCGCAGCTCGCGGCGCGCCTCGGCGCCCCGGTGTTCATGGGCTTCGCGCACTGGAGCTACGGCTCCGACGGCCGGCCCATTGTATGGAACGCGGCCGGCGCGTGGCGGCCCGACGGCTCGCTGTCGCCCGTTTACGCCAAGCGGCACCTGGTGCCGTTCGGCGAGCGCGTGCCGTTCCAGTGGCTGGTCCCGGCGCTCGGGAAATGGGACCTGGGCCAGGCCGAGTGGCGTCCCGGGCCGGGCACGGTGCTGTTCGCGGGGCCAGCCGGCGACAGCGCCTCGGCGCTCATCTGTTTCGAGTCGATCTTTCCCGACCTCGCGCGTCGCGACGTCCGTCGCGGCTCGCGCCTGCTCGTGAACATCACGAACGACGAGTGGTTCGGCAACGGAGCCGCGCTCCAGCAGCACGCGGCCATGGCGCCGTTCCGCGCCGTCGAGCACCACGTGCCACTGCTGCGCTGCGCGAACACCGGGCTCACCGAGGTGATCGACGCCCATGGCGTGGTCACCGCGCGGCTACCCGTGTTCACGGCGCGCGTCCTCGTGGCGCCGCTGCCCGCGCCGGGTTCGCCGACGCTGTTCACGTTCGCCGGCGACTGGCCCGGCCTGCTGGCCGGGCTGGTCGCGCTGGCATGGGCGCTCGCGCCCTTGGCGCGCGGCCGCGCGCGTTGACGGGCCGCAGGGGCGTGGATAGATTCACCGTTCACCGCCGACCACTTCATGTCAGTGGGGCCAGTGGGGACAGTGGACGTTCCGCCTCGGAGACCCGCCCTCGTGTCGCCGGAACCGCAGGGAATGCGCCTCGGACCCATCCTCCGGATGGGTTCCCCGGGGAGCCGCGCCTGAGCCGCGCGGTCGCGGTGCTGGGCGCGACCGGCCTCGTCGGCCGCACGACGGTGCGCATCCTCGAGTCGCGCGGGTTCCCGCTCGACGAGCTCCGGCTGCTCGCGAGCGAGCGCTCGGCCGACCGCGCGATCCCGTTCCGCGGGCGTGACGTCGCGGTGCGGCCGGTGTCCGCCGAGGCGTTCGCCGGCGTGGAGCTGGCGCTGTTCGCCACCGCGGCCGAGCTGTCGCGGCAGTGGGCGCCCGTCGCTACCGCCGCCGGCGCGCGGGTCGTCGACTACTCGAGCGCGTTCCGGCTCGAGCCCGACGTGCCGCTCGTCGTGCCCGAGGTGAACGGCGCGCTGCTCGAATCGCGGCCGATGCTGATCGCGAACGGCAACTGCGTCGCCATCCCGCTCGCGCTCGTGCTGCACGCGATCGGCCCGCTCGGCCGACTCGAGCGCGTCGTCGTCGCCAGCTACCAGTCGGTCTCCGGCGCGGGCCTCGAGGCGCTCGACGAGCTGGAGCGCGGCATCCGCGGCGGGCTCGACGGCACGCCGCCGCCGCGCGCCGACGGCCGCCCGGCGTTCGCCTACAACGTGGTGCCGCACATCGACCGCTTCGATGCCGAGGGCTGGACCGGGGAGGAGCGGAAGATCGTGAACGAGACCCGCCGCATGCTGTCGCGCCCCGACCTCGCGATCACGCCGACCTCGGTGCGCGTCCCGGTGCGCGTGGGCCACTGCGCCGCGGTCGTCGCGCGCTTCGACCGCGCCGTCGAGCCCGCGGCCGCGCGCGCGCTGTGGCAGGCGGCGCCGGGGGTTAGCGTCGTGGACGAGCCCGCGCGCGAGCGCTACCCCACGCCGCTCGAGGCCGAGGGCGAGGACGACGTGCTCGTCGGGCGTGTGCGACGCGGACTCTCTGATGCGCACGAGCTGGTGTTCTTCCTGGCCTCGGACAACCTTCGCAAGGGCGCGGCGCTCAACGCGGTGCAGATCGCGGAGCGGCTGGCCGGGCACCCGCTTGCGGGTCCGGCAGCCGCGACACGGTGAGCCTCGTCCTTGCGCACGATCAAGCTCACCCTGGCGTACGACGGCACCGCGTTCCACGGCTGGCAGCGCCAGCCCGGCGTGCGTACGGTGCAGGGCGCGCTGGAGACGGCGGTGGCGCACGTGCTCGGCGTTGACATGATCGGCGTGCCCGGCGCGGGGCGCACCGACGCCGGCGTCCACGCGCGCGGCCAGGTGGCATCGTTCACGTGCGAGTCGTCGCTGCCGGCGCGCGCGTTCCCGCCGCTGCTCGCGCGCGAGCTGCCGCCCGACGTGCGCGTGCTCTACGCCGAGGACGCCGAGCCCGGCTTCCACGCCCGGCACTCGGCGCGCGCACGGCGCTACGCCTACCGGCTGCTCGCCGCGGCCGACGTGATGCGCGAGCGCTACGCCTGGGCGCCGCCGCGCCTGCCGCCGATCGCGGCGCTGCGCGCGGCCGCGGGCCCGCTCGCCGGCACGCACGACTGCTCGGCGTTCCAGGCCGTGGGCAGCTCGCCCGCGGACCCGGTGTGCCGGATCCACCGCGCCCAGTGGCGCTACTGCGAAGCCGGCGTCGTGCTCGACATCGTCGCCGACCGCTTCCTCTACCACATGGTGCGGAACGTCGTCGGCACAGTGCTCGCCGCCGCGGAATCGGGCGAGCCGGCGTCGCACATGAGAACCACGATCGAGTCGCGCGACCGCGGCCGCGCCGGCATCACCGCGCCGCCGGAGGGGCTGTCACTGGAGCGCGTGTACTACGACGGCGAGGACCTGCACGAGTGGCGCGCCCGGGCGCCGGGGCGCTCGTCGTGAGCCGCACCCGCCGCCGCGCGTTCGCGTTTGCGGCCCTCGTGGCGCTGGCCGGCGTTTCGCACGGGGCGGCAGCGGCGCCCGACCGCGTCGACCCGGCCTCGATCTCGCGCTCGCGGCGCACGGCGATCGTGTCCGCGTCGCAGCGCGTGAGCCCGGCCGTGGTCTCGGTGAGCGTCGTGACCACGCGCATCGTGCGCGCGGATCCCTACGGGCTGCCGTTCCGCGACGAGTTCTTCGACCGCTTCTTCCCGCCGAGCCTCTACCGCGAGCGCGTGCCGGGTCTCGGCTCGGGCGTGATCGTGGACGCCGACGGCATCGTGCTCACGAACTCGCACGTCGTCCGCGATGCCGAGGAGATCAAGGTGAACCTGCCCGACGGCCGGCACTTCGACGCCCGGCTGCTCGGGGATTCGCCGGTCTACGACCTCGCCGTGCTCAAGATCCCTGCGGAACGCCTGCCGGTGGCCCCGCTCGGCGACAGCGACTCGCTGGTCGTGGGCGAGTGGGCGATCGCGATCGGCAACCCGTTCGGCTTCCTGCTCGACGACCCCCAGCCGACGGTCACCGCGGGCGTGGTGAGCGCGACGCGCCGCGACATCAAGGCCGAGGCGACCTCCTCGAGCATGTACAAGAACATGATCCAGACCGACGCCGCGATCAATCCCGGCAACAGCGGCGGGGCGCTCGTGGATGCCGACGGCGAGGTGATCGGCATCAACACGTTCATCTTCACGAACAGCGGCGGCTCGATCGGCCTCGGCTTCGCCATCCCCATCAACCTGGCGAAGAAGGTGTTGAACGAGGTGCGCCGTTACGGGCGCGTGCGCGTGGCGTGGCCGGGCATGACCGTGCAGCCGGTGAGCGAGCTGCTCGCCCGGCGCCTGGGCTGGGAGGGCACCGGCGGGCTCGTGGTCTCGGCCGTGGACCGCGCCGGGCCCGCCGACCGTGCGGGTTTGAAGCCCTTGGACCGCATCCGCCGCGTGAACGGCCGGGTCACGAACGACGTCGAGGACGCGCAGGCGGGCATCTACGGCGCGCAGGTCGGCGACCGGCTGACGCTGGACGTGGAACGCGACGGCAAGCCGCGCACGATCGTGATCACGCTCGAGGAGGCGCCGGCGCGCTAGGGCGCCCCGCACCGCATGATCGACCGCTACTGCCGCCCGGAGATGCAGGAGGTGTGGAGCGACGCGCGGCGTCTCGCGCGCTGGCTCGACGTGGAGCTGGCGGTGACGCTGACGCGCGAGGAACTCGCACTCGCCGGCGCCAGAGAACCCGGCGCCGGCGTTCCCAAAGGCACGAGCGAGCGCATCCGGCGCACGGCGCGCATCGACGCCGCGCGCATGCTGGCGATCGAGGCCGAGGTCCACCACGACGTGATCGCGTTCCTGTCCATGCTCGCCGAGTCGGCGGGCGACGACGCCCGCCACCTGCACGTGGGCCTCACGTCGTCGGACCTCGTGGACACCGCGCTCGCCTGCCAGATCCAGGACGCGGGCGAGGTGCTCTGCGTCTCGCTCGCGCGCCTGCGCCGCGCGGCGTGGACGCTCGCCCAGCGCCACCGGCGGACGCCCATGGTGGGGCGCTCGCACGGTGTGCACGCCGAGCCGATCACGTTCGGCCTCAAGTGCCTGGTGTGGTCCGAGGAACTCGGTCGCGGGCTCGACCGGCTGCAGGCGGCGCTGGCGGACTGTGCCTACGGGAAATTCAGTGGCGCGATGGGAACGCTCGCGCACCTCGACCCCGAGGTCGAGCGGCGCGCGCTCGCCCGGCTTGGTCTCGAGCCCGAGCCGGTGGCGAACCAGGTCGTGCAGCGCGACCGCCACGCCGCGCTCGGCTGCGCGATCGCGGTCGCGGGCGGCACGATGGACAAGATCGCGGTCGAGATCCGGCACCTGATGCGCACCGAGGTGCGCGAGGCCGAGGAGCCGTTCCGCGAACGGCAGAAGGGCTCGTCGGCGATGCCGCACAAGCGCAACCCGGTGCGCTGCGAGCGCGTCTCGGGGCTGGCGCGGCTGCTGCGCGGCTACGCCCAGGCGCTGCTCGAGGACCAGCCGCTGTGGCACGAGCGCGACATCAGTCACTCCTCGGTCGAGCGCGTGGCGCTGCCCGACGCGTTCCTCGCCGCGGACTTCATGGCGCACGAGCTGGCCGAGGTGCTGGAGGGCCTGCGCGTGAACGAGGCGCGCATGCGCGCGAACCTCGACGCGGGCGGCGGCCTCGTGCATTCACAGAGCGTGCTGCTGGCGCTGGTGGATTCGGGGCTCGCGCGCGACCAGGCCTACGCGATTGTCCAGCGCCACGCGCTCGCGGCGGCCGACGGCGGCACGCCGTTTCGCGACGCGCTCGCGGCCGATCCCGTGGTGCGCGAACGTCTCGGCGCCGAGCGGCTCGCCGCATGCTTCGAGCTCGACCATCACCTGCGCTCGGTCGACGCCATCTTCGCCCGCGCCGAGGAGCCGCGCACGTGAGCGCGTCGCGCGCCGTCGCCGCCGGCCGCGAGGCGTGGACGCCGGCCGAGGCGCGCGACCCGGCGGCCGTCTCGGCGCGGCTGCGCGCGCGCGGGGTCGTGCTCGAGCCCGACGAGGTGCGGCTCCTCACCGAGCTCCTCGGCCGCGGCCCGCGCTGGGCCGAGGCGGTGCTGTTCGGCATCCTGTGGAGCGAGCACTGCTCGTACAAGAGCACCCGCCACCTGCTCACGCGCCTGCCCACGCAGGCGCCGCAGGTCGTGATCGGGCCGGGCGAAGACGCCGGCGTGGTGTCGCTGCCGGCGCCGTGCGACGACCTGGTGCTCGTGCTCGGCCACGAGAGCCACAACCACCCGAGCCAGGTGCTGCCGGTGGAGGGCGCGGCGACCGGCGTGGGCGGCATCGTGCGCGACATCGTGTGCATGGGCGCCGAGGTGATCGGCGTGCTGGACGCGCTGCGCTTCGGCGACCCGCGCTCGGGTGTCCACGCCCGCGACGTCGTGCGCGGCGTGGTCGAGGGGATCGCCGGCTACGGCAACGCGCTCGGCGTGCCGAACCTGGGCGGCGACGCCGTGTTCGACGCCGGCTTCGACACCAACTGCCTCGTGAACGCGATGGCCGTGGGGCTGGCTCCCGCCGACGGCGTGCTCCGGAGCCGCGTGCCGGAGGGCCCGGGGCCGTGGGCGTTCGTTCTCGTCGGCAAGCCCACCGACGAGAGCGGCTTCGGCGGCGCGGCGTTCGCCTCGGGCGAGCTGGGCGATCCCGGCGGCGCCGACCCGCGCGGCGCCGTGCAGCTGCCCGACCCGTTCCTCAAGCGCGTGCTGAACGCGGCCACGTACGAAGTCTTTCGCATCGTCCGCGAACGCAAGCTCGCGTGCGGCTTCAAAGACCTGGGCGCGGGCGGCATCGCGTGCGCCACGTCGGAGCTGGCGGCCGCCGGCGGCTGCGGCGCGGTCATCACGCTCGACGCCGCACACCGGGTGGGGAACCGCGAGCTGTCTCCCGAAGTCGTGCTCTGCGCCGAGACGCAGGAGCGCTACTGCTGGGTGGTGCCCGAGAGCTTTGCCGAGGAGCTGTGCGCGCTCTACGAGCGCGCGTTCGCGCTCGGCGACGTCCACCCGGGCGCGGGCGCGCGCGTGATCGGCCGCGCCGTGCCCGAGCCGCGCTACACCGTGACGTGGCTGGGCGAGACGCTGGTCGACTGCGAGGTGCGGGCCATCACCGCCGGCCGGCGCGAGGAGCGCGAGGCGAAGCCGCGCTCGCGCCCGCAGCCGCCGCGCACACGCCGGCGCGCGCCGGACCCGCGCCGGGCGCTGCTCACCATGCTCGGCGGGCTGCACGTCGGCTCGCGCGCCTACCTGTGCCGGCACTACGACGGCGACGTGCAGGGCCGCACGTGGCTGCACGCCGGGGAGGGCGACGCCAGCGTGCTGCGGCTCCACCCGGAGCGCCCGACCGGCGTGGCGTTCGCGGTCGGCGGGAACCCGTTCTGGTGCGACGGCGATCCCGAGCTGGGCGCCGCCCACGCCGTGGCCGAGGCGGCGCGCAACGTGGCCGTGACCGGCGCGCGACCGTGGGCGCTCACCGACTGCCTGAACTTCGGTCACCCGGAAGACGCCGAGGTGATGGGCGACCTTGAGCAGACGCTCGCGGGCCTCGCCTCGGCCGCGCGGGCCCTGGGAGGGCTCGCCGCCGCCGGCCAGCCCCTGCCGTTCGTGAGCGGCAACGTGAGCCTCTACAACCAGGTCGGCCCCCGCGCAATTCCTCCGTCGCCCATCGTGATGTGCGCCGGCGTGATCCACGACGTCACGCGCGCGCTGGGCATCGGGCTCCGCGGCGCGGAGCACGTGCTGGTGCTGGTGGGCGAGCCGCGAGACGGCCTCGAGGGCTCGACGTACGCGCGCGAGGTGCTGCGCGAGCGCGGCGGCCCACCACCGGCGCTCGACCTCGGGCGCGAAGCGCGGCTCGAGGAGCTGGCGGTGGCGATCGCCGAGGGCGGCTGGGCGCGCGCCGCGCACGACGTCTCGGACGGCGGCCTCGCCGTGGCGCTCGCGGAGATGCTGGCCGGGGCTCCCGACGATGCGACGCTCGGCGCCGACCTCGACCTCGAGCCGTTCGAGGTGGAGCCCGCGGTGTCGCTCTACTGCGAGCGGCCGGCGATCGTGTACGAGGTGCCGTTCGAGCGGCTGGCGCGACTGTCCCAGGCGGCCCGTGACCAGGGCTTCGTCGCCTGGCCGATCGGCACCGTGAGCAAGCAGCCGCAGCTGCGCGTGCGCATGCCGGGCGGAGAGACCCTGACCTGGAGTCGCACGGAGCTGGAGCAGGCCCGGGAAGCGGGCCTGCGGAAGCTATGGAACGAGGAGGGCGTGTGAGCGAGAGCACTCGCGCGCGCGGCAGCGCGCGCGTCGCGATCGTGCAGTTCCCCGGCGTCAACTGCGAGGCGGAGACGGCGCGCGCGCTGGCGCGCGCCGGGCTCGAGCCCGAGCTCGTGCGCTGGACGCGCCCGGCACGCGACCTCGCCGCGTTCGACGCCTACGTACTCCCCGGAGGATTCTCGTGGCAGGACCGCGTGCGCGCGGGCGCCCTCGCTGCCAAAGACCCGATGCTCGACGAGCTCGCCGCGCGCGCCGACGCCGGCGCCCCCGTGCTCGGCATCTGCAACGGCGCACAGGTGCTCGTGGAGGCGGGCCTGGTGCCGGGGAACGGCGGCGTCGAGGGGCGTCGTCCCGCGCCCGGCGCGGGACCGCGGGATGAAGTGCGGGTCGCGCTCGCGCGCAACCGCATGCCGGAGCGCACCGGCTACTACACGCGCTGGGTGTGGTGCCGGGTCGAGGAAACGCAGTGCGTGTTCACGCGCGCGATCGAGCCGGGCACGCTGCTGCCGCTGCCGGTCGCGCACGGGGAGGGCCGGTTCGCCTCGGCGAAGAAGGGGCGGATCGCCGCGCTCGCCGAGGCCGGCCAGGCGCCGCTGCGCTACGCGCACGCCGACGGCGCGCTCGCCGAGGCGTTCCCGGAGAACCCGAACGGCTCGGAGGCCGCTGTGGCGGCGCTGTGCAACGCGCGCGGGAACGTGCTGGCGCTGATGCCGCACCCCGAGCGCGCGGCGACGCTGGGCCAGGTCTCGCGCGCGATCGGCGGCGACTGGGGCGGCCGGCGCGAGCGCGCGCTCGCCGCCGGCGACGGCTCGGCGTTCGGCGACGGCCCGGGCATGGCGATCTTCCACGGGCTCGCCAGGTTCTTCGCGGTGCACGCATGAGCCCGGGGGGCAAGCAGATGGCGCAGGCCTACGTCGAGCTGGTCGCCGAGGATGCCGAGGCGACGAGCGCGCTCGCGATCGTCCGCGGACGGCTCGCGGCGGGGCGGCGGCTCACCTCGGTCAGGCGCCTGCGCGTGTTCGAGCTCGCGGGGACGCTGCCGTCGCGGGCCCAGCTGGAAGCACTGCTCCACCGCTCGACGCGGTTCTACAATCCGGCCAAGGAGCGCTGCACGGTGCGCGCGGCCGAGCGCGAATCGGCGCCGTTTCGACCCGAGGAGGCCCTGGTGCTGGTGCTCGATCGCGGCCTCGAGCGCCGCCCCGCCGGCGAGCGCTGGTGGAAGCACGAGACCGGTGAGAAGGTGGAGGTGCGCGAGGGCACGGTGTGGGCGCTTGCGTTCGAGCCGGGCGAAGACGCCGCCGCCCGCGCCGGCGAGCTGGCCGAGGTGCAGGACCGCCGCCACGGCCTGTTCGCGAACCCGCACTTCCAGGACTGGCGCCCCGGCACGGGCGCCTCGCCTCCGTGGCCGTGGATCGAACGCCCGCGCAAGCGAGCGAAGGAGGACCGGCCATGATCGACTCACCCAGAGCGAGGGATGGCCGCGAAGCGGCCAGGCCCGAGCAAGGCTTGAAAGAGTTCTGCGGGGTGTTCGGGGCGGTGGGCATCCCGCAGGCCGCCGCGGTCACCGCGCTCGGGCTCCACGCGCTCCAGCACCGCGGCCAGGAGGCGACCGGCGTGGTGGCCGCCGACGGCGAGCGCTTCACTGTCATCAAGGGCATCGGGCTCGTGCACGACGTCTATCGAGACGCACAGTTGGAGCAGGTTCCGGGCGTCCTCGCGATCGGCCACAACCGCTACTCGACGTCGGGCGGGCTCACGCTGGAGAACACGCAGCCGCTGCGCGTCGTCTATCGCGGGGGCTCGCTGGCGCTCGCCCACAACGGGAACCTCACGAACGCGCGCGAGCTGCGCGCCGGGCTCGAGGAATCGGGCTCGATCTTCCAGACCACGCTCGACACCGAGGTGTTCCTGCACCTGATGGCGCTCTCCGGCGCCGACCAGGTGGAGGACGCGCTGATCGAGGCCGCGCGGCAGGTGACCGGCGCTTACTCGCTGCTCGTGCTCACCGAGCACAGCGTGATCGCGCTGCGCGACCCGCACGGGTTCCGCCCGCTGTGCCTCGGGCGGCTCACCGACGGCTACGTCGTCGCCAGCGAGACCTGCGCGCTGGACCTGGTCGGGGCGGAGCTGGTGCGCGAGATCGAACCCGGCGAGATGCTCACCGTGGACCCGAAGGGCGTGCGCTCGCGGCGCGCGCTCGCGGCCGCCGACCCGCCGCAGCACTGCATCTTCGAGCACATCTACTTCTCGCGGCCCGACAGCCGCGTGTTCGGCGACACGGTCGACCGGGTGCGCCGCCGCATCGGCCACCGGCTCGCGGCCGAGCACCCGGCCGAGGCCGACGTGGTGATCGCCGTGCCCGACTCGAGCAACTCGATCGCGCTGGGCTATGCCGAGGCCTCGGGCATCCCGTTCGAGCTGGGGCTGATCCGCAACCACTACGTCGGGCGCACGTTCATCCACCCGCAGCAGAGCGGCCGCGACTTCGGCGTGCGCGTCAAGTTCAACCCCGTGGGCGAGGTGTTGGAAGGGAAGCGCGTGGCGATCGTGGACGACTCGATCGTGCGCGGCACCACGAGCCGCAAGCTCGTGCGCCTCGTCCGCCGCGCGGGGGCGACCGCGGTCCACTTCCGCGTCGGCTCGCCGCCGGTGACGCACCCGTGCTTCTACGGCATCGACACGCCGAGCCGGCGCGAGCTGATCGGGGCGCTGAAGACCGTGGACGAGATCCGCGATTTTCTGGGTGTCGAAACGCTCGGCTACCTGTCGCTGGAGGGACTGCTCGCATCGGAGCGCGAGCCCCGCCGCTTCTGCCGCGCGTGCTTCACCGGCAACTACCCGGTCCCGGTCGATCCCACCGCGAGCAAGCTCGCGCTGGAGACGCTGCCCCGCGGCGCTGCCGCGCGGCGCTGAAGCGCCCGCACTTCGGGCTTGACCGCGGCGCGCGAGCGCGCGAACCTGCGCTCGAGCTCGACCACGCACCGGGGATCCAGACCGGGAGTCTGGAACTCTCGAGATGTGGAATGCGCTGCGTGTCCACCTCGCGCACCACGCGCTGCTGCTGCTGTCGCTGTCGCTCGTTCGCCCCGTATCCGCGGGCGAACCACCGCCCCCGGGATCCGTGCCGGCCGCCGCAGGGACGCTCCGCGGCAGGGTCTGGCTCGACGGCCGCGATCCCGCGGAGTTCGCGGACGTGGTGATCCCCGCGCTCCAGCGCGGAACGCGGGCCGACGCGACCGGCCGCTTCGCGATCGCGGGCCTGCCGCCGGGTGAGTACGACGTGTTCGCACGCCTGCTCGGCCGCGAAGAGGTGCGCCAGCGCGTGCGCATCGCGCCCGGGGCCGTGGTCGCGATCGAGCTCAAGCTCGGGGCCGAGCGCACCGTCGCCACCGTCCGCGGCACCGAGGTCGTCGCCGAAGCGCCCAGCATCAAGGCCGACCAGATGGGGCCCAACTACAACGCCGGACACGCCAAGCTCGAGCGGGAGCGCTACGACTCCATCGAGCAGTTCGTCGGCACCTCGGCCGGCGTCGTCAACACCGGCGGCGAGCTGCACCTGCGCGGCAGCCGCGCCGACGAGCTGAAGATGCTCGTGGGCGGCATCGAGGCGTTCGACGTGCTCGGCAGCCGCAACGCCCAGGTGGCCGTGGCGGCGGTGTCCAGCGTGGAGCTGGTCTCGGGCGGCGTGAACCCCGAGAACGGCAACGCGCTCGCGGGCGTGCTCGCCGTGACCACGCGCGAGGGCACGCGGACCTTCGGCGGCAACCTGCGCTGGGACACCGACCGCTTCGGCGACCCGACCAAGTCGTTCGACCGTTACGACCGGCTGTCGGTCGACGCCGGCGGGCCCACGCCCGTGCCGCACCTGACCTGGTTCGCCACGTACGAGGGCACGTTCCAGGACGGCTGGCCGCCCTCGGCGATGAGCCACCCGAGCCGCACGGTGCTGGACTTCGTCCAGCTCGGGAACCGCCAGCAGAACCAGGTGAACATGGTGTGGAAGCTGGCGTGGAAGCCGAGCACGCGCCACACGCTGACGCTCGAGGGGATCGCGAACCGCTCGATCAGCACGCCGTACGTCCACTCCTGGAGCCGCACCGGCTTCGTCCAGGTCACGCACGACACGAGCTTGAGCAGCGGCCAGGTCGAGTCGCGCTATGGCTCGTGGTCCCCGAACGCGGTCGACTCCAACTCGGTGGACATGAACATGGCCGACCACGTACCGACGCTGGACGATCGCTACCGGCAGTGGACGGCGGCGTGGCGCATCGTGCCCTCGTCGAAGTGGGTGGTGAACGCGCGCCTCGCCCGCGTGCAGTTCGCGACCACGAACAAGGTGGGGGGCAAGGAGCCGTGGGAGTACGACACGCAGGCCCCGTTCTACTGGAGCGGGAACACCACGAACGGGAGCGAGAACAACCCCTACTACGCCACGCACGGTGACTTCCCGCAGTACTCGGATGCCCGCTCGACGGCGTGGACGTTCAAGGGCGACGTCGCCACCGAGCAGTGGTCGCGCCACCGCGTCAAGGCGGGCCTCGAGGTGCACCAGCACCAGGTGAGCAACCTGGCGCTGACGTTCCCGAACGGCGAGGCGAACGGGCTGCCCGGCGTGGTGCGCTCGGACTACCGCAACGAGTACCCGCAGGGCGGCGTGTTCGTGCACGACCTCTGGCACTTCGAAGGCCTGGTGCTGTCGAGCGGCGTGCGCTTCGATGTGTTCTCGCCCGGACCGCAGGTGTCCATGGCCGACCTGCCGAGCGGGAAGCGCTTCAAGCACCAGGTGAGCCCGCGGCTCGGCGTCTCCTACCCGGTCAGCGTGCGCGACGCGCTCAGCTTCCACTACGGCTGGACGTACCAGACCGTCACCTCTGCGGCGCTGTTCGAGAACCGGGGGGTCTCGAGCACGGTGGCGACCCAGGGGAACCCCGATCTCGAGCCGCAGACGGACGTGGACTACCAGGCCTCGCTCCAGCACCTGTTCACGAAGGATCTCTACGGCCAGTTCTCGCTGTTCTTCCGCGACATCTATGGCCTGCTCACCGTGCGGCCCACGCGGGACGCCGCCGGCAACCAGATCGCGGTGTGGACGAACGGCGACTACGCCAGCTACCGCGGGTTCGAGATATCGCTCACGAAGAGCTTCTCGCACCACTTCTCCACCGACGTCGCCTACACCTACGGCATCGCCTCGGGTGTGGCCTCGGACCCGGCGCAGGCGCAGCAATTCGTGAACGGCAACCAGCTCTACCTGCCGATCTCCGAGCAGGCGCTGCGCTGGGACCAGCGCCACACGCTGTCGATGCAGACCGCGATCCGCTATCCCGGCTGGGGCATGCTGCTGCAGTGGGCGTACGGCTCGGGGCTGCCGTTCACGCCGCAGTTCCGGAACGACCGCCGCCGCGACCCGCGGCTCGAGAACTCGCGCCGGCTGCCGTCGACGTCGCGGCTCGCGATCGCGGGGGATCGCTACCTCAGGCTCTGGGGCCAGGAGCTGACGCTGTTCGTGAGCGCGCGGAACGTGCTCGACGCGAAGAACATCGCGGGGCTGTCGTGGGGGGACGGCTTCAACCCCAACGTGAACCTCTCGGGCGGCGACGACTACGCCATCTACTACTCCGAGACGGGCCGCGCCGGCGGCGCCTACCTGCAGGACGTGAACGGCGACCAGGTGCTCGACTGGGTGCCGCTGCACGACCCGCGCGTGTTCGAGGAAGGCCGTTCGCTGCGCCTGGGGCTGGCGCTGCGGTTCTGACCGCGACGAGGCGGGTGCCGGGCGGGATCGACCGGCACCCGCGTTTGACAGCGGTTTCCACGCCTCCATACAGTCGCCCGTTCCATCGACGACGGCACGGAGGCGCGGATGTCGCTACGACAATTGATGGCCCAGCGACGGGCCAAGATCGAGGCGTGGCGCGCCCTCGGTTGCGAGCCCTACGCGTACCGGTTCGAGCCCACGCACCACGCCACCGAGCTGCTCGCGCGCGGCGACGGCGTCACCGAGGAGCCGGGCGAGGAGGTCCGGGTCGCCGGCCGGCTCGTGGCCCGGCGCGGGCACGGGAAGGCCGGCTTCGGCCACGTGCTCGACGGCTCGGGCAAGATCCAGGTGTACTTCCGCAGCGATGTGCTCGGGGACGCGTTCGCGCGCTACGAGCTGCTCGAGGTCGGGGACTGGGTGGGCATCGGGGGCCGGCTGTTCCGCACCCGCACCGGCGAGATCACGATCCGCGCCGAATCGGTGGAGCTGCTCGCCAAGTCGATCCGGCCGCTGCCCGAGAAGTGGCACGGGCTCACCGATCCGGACACGCGCTTCCGCCAGCGCTACGCCGACCTGTTCGTGAACCTCGAGGTGCGCGAGGTGTTCCGCCGGCGTGCGGCGATCGTGTCGCGCCTGCGCGCGTTCCTGGACGGCCGCGGCTACCTCGAGGTGGAGACGCCGGTGCTGCAGCCGCTCTACGGCGGCGCGTTCGCACGGCCGTTCGTGACCCGCCACAACGCGCTCGACGTGGACCTCTACCTGCGGGTCTCGAACGAGCTCTACTTGAAGCGCCTGATCGTCGGCGGCTTCGAGCGGGTCTATGAGTTCTCGCGCGACTTCCGCAACGAGGGCATGGACCGCTCGCACAATCCCGAGTTCACGATCCTCGAGTACTACCAGGCGTTCGCCGACGTGCACGACATGATGGCGCTCACCGAGGCGCTGCTCGCCGACGTGCTCCAGCACGCGTGCGGGACGCTGGCGCTGCGCTTCGACGGGCGCACGCTCGATTTCACGCCACCCTGGCCCCGCGTCTCCATGCTCGACTCGGTGAGCGAGAAGCTGGGGGAGAAGGTCCACGCGCTCGACGAGCGCGCGCTCGCCAGGCACGTGTCGCGGTTGAACCTCCACCCGCGGCAGGGCACCGGCGCCGGCGGCATGCTCGACGAGCTGTTCTCGCACCTGGTCCAGCCCGAGCTCCAGCGGCCCACGTTCCTCGTCGACTTCCCGGTCGAGATCTCGCCGCTCGCGCGCGTCTCGCGCAAGAACCCCAGGGTCGTCGAGCGCTTCGAGCTGTTCGTGGCCGGCATGGAGGTGGCGAACGCCTTCAGCGAGCAGAACGACCCCGACGCCCAGCGGCGCGCGTTCGAAGCGCAGGGCACGGCGCGCGCGAAGGGCGACGACGAGGCGCAGCCGCTGGACGAGGACTACCTGCGGGCGCTCGAGTACGGCATGCCGCCCACGGGCGGCGTGGGCATCGGCATCGATCGCCTGACCATGCTCGCCACCGACTCGCGCTCGATCCGTGACGTCCAGCTGTTCCCGCAGCTGCGGCCCGAGGAGGGCCGGCCGGTCGAGGACGATCGCGCCGAGGAGGAGGCCCCCGAGGGGGACCCGCGTCCGGTTCGTCCGGGGCCGCGATGAGCCTCGCGCCGGCGCGGACGAGCCGTTGAAGCTGGCGCTGTGGATCGCGGGGCGCTACCTCAAGGCGCGCCCGCGCACGGGGTTCGTCCGGCTCCTGACCGGCATCAGCGTCGCCGGCGTGGCCGTCGGCGTCACCGCGCTGCTCGTCGTGCTGGCGGTGATGAACGGTTTCGAGGGGGAGGTGCAGTCGCGCATCGCCGGCACCGACGCGCACGTGGTGCTGCTCGGAGCCACCACCGACGGCATCGACGACGGCGAGGCGCTGGCGGCGAGGCTCGCGCGCGAGCCGCACGTCGTGGGCGCCTCGGCGTTCACGTACGCCAAGGCGATGGTGTTCCACGAGGGCCTCTCGGAGGGCCTGGTGGTGAAGGGCGTCGACCTCTCGCACGAGCGCGGCGTCACCACCGTGAGCCGGTCGATCCAGCCGCCGCTCGACTCGATCCCGAACGTGACGCTGTCCGGCGAGCCCGGCATCGTGCTCGGCTCCGAGCTGGCGGCGAAGCTCGCCGCGCGCGTCGGGGACCGCGTGCTGTTGGCGACGCTCCAGGGCGACCGCAACTCGGCGTTCGGCTATGCGCCCAAGCTCCGGCCGTTCCGGATCGTCGGGCTCTTCACCTCCGGCCTCTACACGTACGACTCGAGCTTCGGCTTCACCGCGGTCGGGGCGTCGCAGCGCTTCTTCGACCTCGGGCCACGCGTCACCGGCGTCGAGGTGCGGCTGGACGACATGTTCGCCGCCCCGGAGCAGGCCGAGCGGCTGCGCGTCGCCGCGGGCCGCCAGGACCTGCGCTCGAACAACTGGATCGACCTCAACCGGAACCTGTTCACGTGGATGAAGCTCGAGAAGACGGTGATGTTCATCATCCTCGCGCTGATCGTGCTCGTGGCCGCGTTCAACATCGTCAGCACGCTGTTCATGGTCGTGCTGGAGAAGCGCCGTGATATCGGCGTGCTGCGCACCATGGGCGCGACGCCGGGCCTGGTGCGCACGGTGTTCCTGGGCGAGGGACTGTGGATCGGCGCGCTCGGCACGCTGTCGGGCGCGGCGCTGGGGAGCGCGCTCATCTTCGTGCTCCAGCGCTACCCGTTCGTGCACCTGCCGGGCGACGTCTACTTCATCGAAACGCTGCCGGTCCGGCCTGAGGCCGGCGACTTCGCCGCCGTGATTCTGGCCGCCCTGGTGCTGTGTCTGGCCGCCGCGTGGTACCCGGCCTGGCGCGCCTCGCAGCTGGACCCGATCGAAGCCATCCGGCGGCAGGTTTGAGGATGGGTCTCAAGCGCTCGCCCGAAGATATTGCGGATGCGTCAGATGACCCAACCGCGCCGATCCTGCTCGCGCGCGGCATCCACAAGTCGTACGTGGGGCCCGGCGGCCGGCTGGAGGTGTTGCGCGGCGTGGATCTCGAGGTGGCGCGTGGCACGCTTCTGGCGATAGTCGGCGCGTCCGGCTCCGGCAAGAGCACGCTGCTCAACATCCTGGGGACGCTGGACCGGGCCGACCAGGGCACGCTCGAGGTGGGCGGTCGCCGGCTCGAGGGCATGAGCGAGCGCGACCGCTGCACGTGGCGGGCGCGCCGGTTGGGGTTCGTGTTCCAGTTCCATCACCTGCTCTCGGAGTTCACCGCGGAGGAGAACGTGATGATGCCGCTCCTGGTCGCGGGAGCGTCGTTCGAGGCGGCGCGCGTGCGCGCCCGGGAAGCGCTCGGCTGGGTCGGGCTCGAGGAGCGTCGCGAGCACCTGCCGTCCGAACTCTCGGGCGGCGAAGCGCAGCGTGTCGCGGTGGCGCGCGCGATCTCGCCGGCCCCGGACCTGATCCTCGCGGACGAACCGTCCGGAAACCTCGATGCCGCCGCCGCAGGCCGACTTCACAGTCTCCTGTCCTCGTTGACACGCGAGCGGCATCAGACGGTTGTACTCGTGACCCACAATGATAGGCTCGCTGCGCAGGCCGACCGGGTGCTGAAGCTGGATGCCGGCCGGCTGGACGCCTAGAGAGGGACCCCGGACCCGTCATGCTCTGTCAGATCTGCGGCAAGAATCCGGCCAGCGTTCACTTCACGGAGATCCACGACAACAAGATGTCGGAGATCCACGTGTGCGAACGCTGTGCCGAGGAGAAGGGCATGCACACGCCGGCGCAGCAGCACAAATTCGAGATCGCCGACCTGCTCGCGGGCATGGTGGACGCCATGACCCATACGGATGAGGAGCGCGTCGGCCACGTCCAGTGCCCGCGCTGCGGGCTGCTCTACTCCTCGTTCAAGGAGACCGGCCGGCTGGGCTGCAGCGAGTGCTACACGGCGTTCCAGTTCCAGCTCCGGCCGCTGCTGCGGCGCATCCACGGCGACACGCGCCACCGCGGCAAGTCGCCCTCGCACGGCGGCGCGGGCGAGTCCGGGACGCGGCAGATCCAGCGACTGCACGACGACCTGCAGCGCGCGGTGGAGCGCGAGGAGTTCGAGAAGGCGGCGGGGATCCGCGACGAGATCAAGCGCATCGAGCGCAGCCCCCGCGCCACGACGCCGGGAGAGCGCTCGTGAGTGCGCCGCGCGATTTCACCGAGCTGTTCTCGAGCAGCGCATCGTGGCTGCACGGTGAGGGCCCGCACGCCGACATGGTGCTGTCGACGCGCATCCGGCTCGCACGCAACCTGCGCGACGTGCCGTTCACGCACCGCGCGCGCGACGAGCAGCTCCACGGCGTGCTCGCGAGCGTCGGCTCCGCCACGCAGGCCTCCAAGGCGCTCGCCGGCGGGCTGCTGCTCAAGATGCAGGAGTGCACCGCGATCGAGCGCCAGGTGCTGGTCGAGCGCCACATGGTCTCGCACGAGCTCGGTGACGGCGCGCGGCCGCGCGGCATCTACGTGGCGCCCGACGACCGCATCTCGATCATGATCAACGAGGAGGATCATCTAAGATTGCAGGCGATGACGCCGGGCTTCCAGCTCGCCGAGGCGTGGTCGCTCGCGGACACGGCCGACGACGACCTCGACCGTTCGCTCGACTACGCGTTCTCCGACGAGATCGGCTACCTGACCGCCTGCCCCACGAACGCGGGCACCGGCCTCCGGGCCTCGATCCTCATCCACCTGCCGGCGCTGGTGCTGCTCGAGGAGATCCAGCGCGTCCTCAAGAGCATCATGCAGGTGGGCCTGAACGTGCGCGGGCTCTACGGCGAGCACAGCGAGATCATGGGCAACCTGTTCCAGATCTCGAACCAGACCACGCTCGGCCGCAGCGAGCGCGACTCGATCGAGAGCCTGGAACGCGTGACCCGCCAGATCATCGAGACCGAGGAGCGCGCGCGCGAGCGGATGGTGCGCGACGCGCGCACCCAGCTCGAGGACAAGGTGTGGCGCGCCTACGGCACGCTGCGTTTCTGCCGCTCGATCCAGGCCAAGGAAGTCATCAACCTGTGCTCGGCGGTGCGCCTCGGCGTGGCCATGGGCCTCGCCGGCCTGCCGCCGCTGCGTGTCGTCAACGAGCTGCTCGTGCTCACTCAACCGGCCCATCTCCAGCGCCAGGCGGGCAAGGAGATGACGCCGTCGGAACGGAACGTCCACCGCGCCCAGGTCGTGCGCGAGCGGCTCGAGGCCGCCGCGCGCGAGCCGCGGCCCGGCAAGCCTTCATGACTCGAGAACGCCCTCACACGTAAGGAGGAGGGGCTCCCGGCCGCAGGGACCGGCAGCCCGAATGCCATGCACGACAAATTCACCGAGCGGGTTCGGAAGGTCATCTACCTCGCGCGCGAGGAGGCGGCGCGGCTGCAGCACGACTACATCGGCACCGAGCACCTGCTGCTCGGCGTGATCCGCGAGGGCGAGGGGATCGCGGCGACCGTGCTCAACAACCTCGGCCTCGACCTCGACCGCATCCGTCAGGAGGTCGAGAACATGGTGAGCGCCTCGGGCGGCACCATGACGATCGGCGAGATCCCGTTCACGCCGCGGGCGAAGCGCGTGCTCGAGCTGGCGGTCGAGGAGGCGCGCTCGCTGGGCCACAACTACGTCGGCACCGAGCACCTGCTGCTCGGCCTGATCCGTGAGGGCGAGGGCGTGGCGGCGAAGGTGCTGCTCGAGCTGGGCGTGGACCGCAAGCGCGTGCGCGAGGAGACGCTCAAGCTCCTGGGCGGCACGCCGAGCTCGTCGTCGAGCACGGAGCGCGGCGAGGAGCGCGCCGAGACGCCGGCGTTGAACCAGTTCGGCCGCGACCTGACCGCGCTCGCGCGCGAGGGCAAGCTGGACCCGGTGATCGGACGCGAGAAGGAGATCGAGCGCGTCGTGCAGGTGCTGTCGCGGCGCAAGAAGAACAACCCCGTGTTGATCGGCGAGCCGGGCGTGGGCAAGACCGCGATCGCCGAGGGCCTGGCGCAGCGCATCATCGCCTCGCAGGTCCCGGAGAGCCTCAAGAACAAGCGCATCGTGACGCTCGACCTCGCGGCCGTCGTCGCCGGCACGAAGTACCGCGGCCAGTTCGAGGAGCGGCTGAAGACGGTGATGAACGAGATCCGCGAATCCAAGGACACGGTGATCTTCATCGACGAGCTGCACACGATCGTCGGCGCCGGAGGCGCCGAGGGCGCCATCGACGCGTCGAACATGCTGAAGCCGGCGCTGGCACGCGGCGAGCTGCAGTGCATCGGCGCCACCACGCTCGACGAGTACCGCAAGTACATCGAGAAGGACGGCGCGCTCGAGCGGCGCTTCCAGCCGGTGATGGTGGACCAGCCGAGCATCGAGGACACGATCCGCATCCTCACCGGGCTGCGCGACAAGTACGAGGCGCACCACGGCGTCAAGATCACCGACGGGGCGATCGTCCAGGCGGTGAAGCTCGCGGACCGCTACATGAACGACCGCTTCTTCCCGGACAAGGCGATCGACGTGATCGACGAGGCGTGCGCGCGGGCGCGGCTCTCGGTGAGCACGGTGCCGTCCGAGATCCACGACCTCGAGAAGAAGCTCGAGGAGGTGGTGAAGGAGAAGGAGGCGGCGATCCGCGGCCAGGAGTACGAGAAGGCGGCGCGGCTGCGCGACAAGGAGAAGGACCTGCGTTCGCGCCGCAACGACCTCAAGAAGTCGTGGTCGGAGAGCAAGCGCGACCAGAGCGTGCAGGTCGACGAGGACCTGATCGCCGCCGTGCTCTCGATCATGACCGGCATCCCGGTGGTGAAGCTCGCCGCCGAGGAGAGCCAGAAGCTGCTGAGGATGGAGGAGGAGCTGAAGAAGCGCGTCGTCGGCCAGGACGAGGCGGTCTCGGCCGTGTCGCGCGCCGTGCGGCGCAACCGCGTCGGTCTTCGCGATCCCAAGCGGCCGATCGGCTCGTTCATCTTCCTCGGGCCCACCGGCGTCGGGAAGACCGAGCTGGCGCGCGCGCTGGCGACCTACCTGTTCGACGACGAGAACGCACTCATCCGCATCGACATGAGCGAGTACATGGAGAAGTTCTCGGTGTCGCGCCTCGTCGGCGCGCCCCCCGGCTACGTCGGCTACGAGGAGGGCGGCCAGCTCACCGAGAAGGTGCGCCGCAAGCCCTACTCGGTCGTGCTGCTGGACGAGGTCGAGAAGGCGCACCCGGACGTGTTCAACGTCCTGCTCCAGGTGCTGGACGACGGCGTGCTCACCGACAGCTCGCGGCGCAAGGTGGACTTCAAGAACACGGTCATCATCATGACCAGCAACCTGGGCGGGCGGCAGATCCTCTCCGGCGGCCAGAAGCTGGGCTTCAAGCAGGGTGACGGCGCGCAGCAGTTCAGCGCCATCAAGTCCACGGTGCACGACGAGCTCAAGCGCACGTTCAATCCCGAGTTCCTGAACCGCATCGACGACGTCATCGTGTTCCACAGCCTGGTGCGCGAGAACATGAAGGAGATCGTCGGCATCCTGCTCGGGCAGTTCAGCGCCCGGCTGAAGACGCAGGACATCACGCTCGAGCTCGCGCCCGACGCGGTCGAGCTGCTGATCGACAAGGGCTTCGACCCGTCGCTGGGTGCGCGGCCGCTCAAGCGTGCGATCCAGCGGCTGCTCGAGGACCCGTTCGCGGAGTTCATCCTCAAGGGCCAGATCCCTGCGGGTGCCGCCGTGCGCGTGACTCGAAAAGACGACAAGCTGGACTTCGCCACCGGGGCGACGACGATGACCAGCAGCGGGGCGACCACGGCGAGCGGCTCCACGGCGGGCGTGCCGCAGGTGCCGAGCGCCTGAGCGTACCCGCGGGTACTGAACACGGACGTGACACGGTGCCGGGCCCGCGAGGGTCCGGCGCCGTTCGCGCGCCATGGCCGGCGCCGAGCGGAACGCGGCGCGACGCTGCGGGGTAGCACCCCATGCCCCCGTCGCACCCCCGTCCGCCGCTGGACAACCTGAACGCGCTTGTCCATCATCGGCCCGAACTCCCCGCAGCACGGCCACGCTTCCCGGCTCGCGAGACGTAGCATGGACGCTTTCCGCGGGAGTCGCGGAGCCCATCCGGCGTGGTCCCGAGGAGATTCCTGATTGCCCGACCCCAACCGACGTAACCACGGGTTCCGGCGCGCGTTGTGCGCCGTGAGCCTGGCGTTGGCCTGCCTCGTGGGCCCGGCGGCGCACGCCGCACGCGCCCAGGAGCCCCCGGGGGGCGCGCCCGTGGCGCCGGAAGCGCCCGCGGAAGCCGCCCGCATCAAGAGCGTCTCGGTGGAGGGCAACTCGTTCACCGACGCGGAGCGCATCCTCCGCACGTTCGAGGTGAACCCGGGCCAGACGTTCTCCGCCGACGCCATCCGCCGCGGACAGCGAAAGCTGCTCGCGCTCGGGTTGTTCTCCGACCTCCATATCGACCGCGTCGACCATCCCGAGGACAACACGGTCGACATCGTGATCCGCGTCGTCGAGCGTCCGCGCATCGCCGAGATCACGTTCGAGGGCCAGAAGCAGCGCGAGGCCTCGGACCTCGAGAAGAAGCTGTTCCTCAAGGCCGGCGAGCCCTACTCGGGGACGACGGCGGCGACGCAGGTGGACTCGCTGCTCAAGTACTACCACGACGAGGGGTTCTCGCGCGCCAAGATCTCGTTCAAGGCGGACACGCTCGAGAACCAGAACCGCGTCAGCCTGCGCTTCATGGTCAACGAGGGGCTGAAGGTCCGCATCACCGCGATCCGCTTCGAGGGCATGGGCGCGTTCCGCGAAGCCCAGCTGCGGAAGGCGATGAAGACGAAGAAGCACTGGATGATGGGCGGCGGCGAGATCAAGGACGAGCAGTTCGCCGAGGACCGCGAGAAGCTCGAGGGCTGGTACCACGACCACGGCTTCCGCGACATGCGCGTGGAGGACGTGACGCTCGAGCAGGGGGCGTTGCCCCGGGACCTGACGCTCGTGGTCAAGATCTACGAGGGACGCATCTACCACCAGGGCGCCGTGCGCTGGGAGGGCAACAAGGTGCTGCCCACCGGCGCGCTCATGCGCCAGTGGCCGAAGGCCGATGCCGGGCCGCAGACCTACAGCATTTCGCGCATCCAGAAGGCGCTCTCGGGGGCGTACGGCGAGTACGCCGAGCAGGGCTATCTCTACATCGGCATCGAGCCTCGCGAGACCGTGGTCCAGGACTCGGTCGTGGACATCACGTTCGTGGTGAACGAGGTCTCGCCCTCGCACATCAAGCGGCTGAGCATCACCGGCAACAAGGGCACGCGCGAGAAGGTCATCCGCCGCGAGATCAACATCCGCGAGGGCGACCTGTTCCGGCGCTCGGCGCTCATGCGCGCGCGCGATGACGTCATGCGCCTCGGCATCTTCAACCAGGTGACCCCCGACTTCACGCCCGCCGAGAGCACCGACGTGAACCTGGTGTTCAAGGTGGAGGAGAAGCAGGTCGGCACCGCCTCGGCGGGCGCCGGGTACACGAACGAGGCCGGGCTCACCGGCTTCCTCGAGATCGGCCACAACAACGTGCTCGGGAACGGCCAGCAGCTCTCGCTCCACCTCGAGCGTGGCGGCAAGCGCCAGGACTACCGCGTCAGCTTCACCGAGCCGTGGTTCCACGACTCGCCGACGCTGCTCGGCTTCTCGGCGTACAACACCAGCCGCATCCTCGACGAGTACGACCAGCAGTTGCGTGGCGTCTCCGGCCGCATCGGGCGGCCGCTGCCGTGGCCCGACTACTCGCACGGCTCGATGTCGTACACGGTCGAGCGCGTGCTGTTCACGAACGTGCGCAATGGCATCACGCTGAACGGCGTCAAGGTCGGCGTGCCGCAGCTTTCGAGCACGTTCGAGGGCACGGTGCTGCGGAACAGCACCGACAACCCGTTCTATCCCACGAAGGGCACGCGGATGAGCGTGAACGGGCAGTTCACCGGCGGCCCGTTCGGCGGTGACCTGAACTACCAGATCTGGCGCACCGAGGGCCGGGCCTACCTGCCTTCGCTGTTCAAGCCCGTCACCACCATGGTGCGGCTCCGCCTCGGGCTGGTGAACACCTATCCCTGGATCGGCGGCACGCTGCCGGACAACGTGCGTTTCCGGCTCGGCGGCGGCAACACCATCGACCCGCTGCGCGGCTACGACGACTACCAGGTCGTGCCGGGCAAATTCGTCCACTATGAGACCTCGGTCATCGGCGTCGTCTACGACTCCACGACCGGAAACACGAACGCCATCACGCGCGTGTCTCGAATCCGTTACCCGGGTGGACGTTATCTCGGCCTGTTCACGATGGAACAGCAGTTCCCGATTGCGCACCCGCTCCACGGTCTGCTTTTCTTCGACGCCGGGAACGTCTGGGACTTGCGCAACGAGATCCGGCCGTTCGACCTCAAGGTGGGCGCCGGCATCGGCTTCCGCATGGAGATCCCGCTGCTCGGCAACATCGGGTTCGACTACGGTTACGGGTTCCATCGTGACGACCGTCCGCGATGGGCCGGGCACTTCCTGCTCGGCAACGTGAACTTCTAAGGAGCAAGATGCGCCACGGCTCGCGGTGGGCGCGGATTGCGCGCCATGCGCTCGGCACGCTGCTGCTCGCGGCGTGGTGCGTGGTCCCCGCGCGCGCGGACGTGCGCCTGGGCTACATCGACTCGGCGCGCATCTGGGTCGAGTTCAAGGACGCGCAGGAGGCGCAGCAGCGCTTCGAGCGGCAGGTCGAGGGCTGGCGCGACGAGGCCGCCGAGAAGGAGAAGGCCGTCACCAACCTGCGCAAGCAGGTGAAGGACCAGAGTCCGGTACTCTCGGCGCTCAAGCGCCAGGAGCTGGACTCCTCGCTGCAGAAGGCGATCAGCGATTACGAGAAGTTCGTGCAGGATGTGTGGGGGCAGGACGGGCGCGCCGCGCAGGAGAACGCGCGTGCGACCGACGAGATCGTGGCCCTGGTGCGCCGGGCCGTCGAGAAAGTGGCCGGCCAGAAAGGGCTGGACCTCGTGCTCGACGTGACCGGCGGGTTCGTGGTCTACGCCGACAAGACGCTCGACCTGACGAACGACGTGCTGGCGGAGCTGAACTCGAACGCCGCCGGCGCCGCCCCGCGTTGAGCCGTTTCCTCAGGAGGGAGGTCGCATGAGCACCCGCACGCTGGCCGACCTGGCCGTCGAGCTCGGAGGCCACGTGGTCGGCGACGAGTCGGTCGTCATCCGTGGCGTCGCCGGGATCCGCGAGGCGCTGCCGGGGGACGTCACGTTCCTCGCCAACTCGCGCTACGAGGGCTACCTCGGCGAGACGCGCGCGTCGGCCGTCATCTGCGACCGCACGCCGCGGCGCGCGAGCGTGCCGCTGCTGCAGGTCGATCATCCGTACCTGGCGTTCCAGAAGGCGGTGCGGCTGTTCCGTCCCGAGCTCTACCAGCCGCTGCCCGGCGTGCACCCGACCGCGGTGGTCTCGCCGGCGGCGAAGATCGGCGACGGCGCCTCGATCGGGCCGCACTGTACCGTCGAGCCGGGAGCGGTGATCGGCGCGAAGACCGTGCTCATGGCCGGCTGCTACGTCGGTGTCCAGGCCTCGGTCGGCGAGGGCAGCCTGCTCTACCCGCGCGTCGTGGTGCGCGAGGAGTGCGTGATCGGCGACCGCTGCATCGTGCACGCGGGCGCGGTGATCGGCGCCGACGGCTTCGGGTTCGCGTTCGATGCCGGCCGCTACCACAAAGTGCCGCAGGTCGGGAACGTGGTCATCGGCAACGACGTCGAGATCGGCGCCAACACCACGATCGACCGCGCGACCACCGACGCCACGCGCATCGGCGACGGCACCAAGATCGACAACCTGGTGCAGATCGGCCACAACGTCATCGTCGGACGCCACTGCATCATCGTCGCGCAGGTCGGCATCTCGGGCAGCACCGAGCTCGAGGACTACGTCACGATCGGCGGCCAGGCCGGCATCATCGGCCACGTGAAGCTCGGCAAGGGAATGCAGGTCGGGGCCCAGAGCGGGGTGAGCAAGTCGTGGCCCGCGAGCTCGACCGTGTTCGGCACCCCGGCCGCGCCGCTGACGCTGTTCAAACGCATCAACGCCTACCTGCAGCGCCTGCCGCAGCTCTTCGACCGCACGAAGACGCTCGAGACGCGGGTGGCGAAGCTGGAGGAGGATCAGAAAGAGAGCGTGCGATGAGCGGCCGTCCGCAGCGCACGATCCGCAAGGCGATCGCGATCGAGGGCGTGGGGCTGCACACCGGCGAGAAGGGCGTCATGCGCTTCCTGCCGGCCGCGGTGGATCACGGCGTGCGCTTCGTGCGCACCGATCTTCCGGGTAAGCCCGAAGTCCGGGTGCGACCGGAGAACGCGCACTTCGACCCCGATGCCGGGCGGCGCACGATCCTGCAGCAGGACGGCGTCCAGGTGCACACCATGGAGCACGTGCTGGCCGCGGTCGCCGGGCTCGGGGTGGACAACCTGGTCATCGAGACGAGCACGATGGAGGTGCCCGAGGGCCACGATGGCAGCGCCGGGCCCATCGCCTCGGCGATGCTCGAGGCGGGCCTCGAGGACCAGGCCAAGCCGACGCACCACATCAAGGTGAGCAAGCCGGTGCGCTGGGCCGAGAACGGCGTCGAGCTCAGCGCGGTGCCGTTCTCGGGCTACCGCATCTCGTTCCGGATCGAGTACGACCATCCGCTCATCGGCATCCAGGAGCGCACGGTGGACATCACGCCGGAATCGTTCATGAAGGAGATCGCGCCGGCGCGCACGTTCGTGCTCGAGCGCGACGTCGAGGCGCTGCGGAAATCCGGCTGGATCAAGGGCGGGCGGCTCGAGAGCGCGATCGTCGTCGGCAAGGACAAGGTCCTGAACAACGAGAAGCTCCGCTACCCGGACGAGTTCGTGCGCCACAAGATCCTCGACCTGCTCGGCGACCTGTTCATCCTCGGCGGGCCGCTGCTCGGGCACGTGACCGCGCGGCGTTCGGGCCACCAGGGCCACGTCGCGTTCGTGAAGCGGCTCAAGGAGACGCTGCCGCTGCCGGGCCGGCGCGCGGGCGGGCCGCCGGAGGAGTGGGACACCACGGCGATCATGGACCTGATGCCGCACCGCTACCCGTTCCTGCTCGTCGACCGGATCACGAACATCGAGGAGGGCCGGTTCATCGAGGGGTTCAAGAACGTCACGATCAACGAGCCGTTCTTCCAGGGCCATTTCCCCGGCCACCCGGTGATGCCCGCGGTGCTGATCCTCGAGGCCATGGCCCAGGTCGGCGGCATGCTGATGCTGAACTCCGTGGACGACCCGGGGAACAAGCTCATGTACTTCATGGGCATCGACGGCGCGAAGTTCCGCCGCCCGGTCGTGCCCGGCGACCAGCTCAGGTTCCAGCTCACGTTGCAGTCCCAGAAGCGGCGCACGATGAAGATGCGCGGCGAGGCGTTCGTCGACGGCCAGCTCGTGGCCGAGGCCGAGCTGCTCGCCACGGTCGTGGATCGCCGCCCGTGAGCGTGCGCATCCACCCCTCGGCCCTGGTCGACCCCCAGGCCCGGCTCGGCGTGGACGTGACGGTGGGTCCGGGCTCGATCGTGGGGCCGCACGTCACGCTCGGCGACCGCACGCGCATCGACGCGCACGCGCTGGTGACGGGCTGGACCACGCTCGGGGCCGGGAACCACGTCCACCATGGCGCCGTGCTCGGCTCGCCGCCGCAGGACCTCAAGTACCTCGGGCAGCCGTCGCACCTCGTGATCGGCGATCGCAACGTGTTTCGCGAGTACGTCACCGCGAACCTCGCCACCGAGCCGGGCGAGGCCACGCGCATCGGCAGCGACGGGCTGTTCATGGCCTACGCGCACGTGGCGCACAACTGCGCGATCGGCGATCGGGTCGTGATCGCGAACGCGGTGCAGCTCGCCGGCTACGTCGTGGTGGACGACTGGGCGATCGTCGGTGGCGGCACGGTCGTGCACCAGTTCACGCGCATCGGCCGGCACAGCATGATCGGCGGCGGCTCGCGCATTTCCCAGGACATCGCGCCGTTCGTCAAGTCCGCGGGCAGCCCGCCGCGGAACGCCGGCATCAACGCGATCGGCATGGAGCGGCGCGGCATCGGGCGCGAGACGCGTGACGCGATCGACCGCGCGTACCGTATCTTCTTCCGCGACGGGTCCACGGTCGCCAAGGCCGTGGCCACGATCCGGAGCGAGCTGCCGGGGATCCCCGAAGCCGAGCACTTCGCACGCTTCTGCGAGACCAGCGTGCGCGGCATCACGCGCTGAACGAACACCGTACCCGCCGGGCCCGCGTGGCCCGGCGACCGAAACCACGAGGAGTCGAGCCGTGAAACCCGTCCGCTGTGGCGTCTGGGGCGTGGGCGTCTGGGGCGAGAAGCACGCGCGGGTTTACGGCGCGATCCGCGAGGCCGAGCTGGTCGGGGTCCACGACCACGACCGCGCCCGTGCGGACAAGGTCGTGAAAGAGTTCGGCGGCCGCGTGTTCGACTCGCCCGAGGCGCTGCTCGCGGAGTGCGAGGCGGTGTCGGTCGCGACGCCGACCGTGGCGCACCTGGAGGCCACGGAGCGCGCGCTCGCCGCCGGCTGCCACGTGCTGGTGGAGAAGCCCATGGCCGTGGACGTGGCCCAGGCCGACGCCATGATCCGCGCCGCCGAGCGCGCTGGCCGCACGCTGCAGGTGGGACAGGTCGAACGCTTCAATCCGGCGCTGATCGCGGCGCGGCCGTTCGTCCAGGGCCCGAAGTTCATCGAGGCGCACCGCATGGCGGCGTTCCAGCCGCGCTCGCTCGACATCGACGTCGTGGGCGACCTGATGATCCACGACATCGACGCGGTGCTGCACCTCACCGGGCACTCGCCGTCGGACCTTTCGGCCGTGGGTGTGGCCGTGCTCTCGAGCACCGAGGACATCGCGAACGCGCGGCTCGAATTCGCCGACGGCTGCGTGGCGAACCTGACCGCGAGCCGCGTCTCGGTGGAGCGCCTGCGGCGCATCCGGTTCTTCACCCGCAACGCCTACGTGACCGTGGACCTGTTCGAGAAGTCCGGCGAGGCCTTCGTGATCAAGGACCCGGGTTCGTTCAAGCCCGGGCACGTGAACCCGCTGTCGCTGCTCGCCGGCATCCACCGGAAGAAGCTGGACGTGCCCGCGGGCGAGCCGCTGACGCTCGAGCTCACCGCGTTCGTGCGCTCGCTCCGCGGCGACGGCGCCGGCGCCGCGTCGGCCCGGGCCGGGCGCGACGCGCTCGCTGTGGCGGTGCAGGTGCGTGACGCCATGCGCCGCCGCGCGCAGCAGTGGGCCACGACCTGAGCGGCGGCCCGGACCGCGAGCGGCGCCTGCTGGTGGTGGCCGGGGAGCCCTCGGGCGACGCGCACGCGGGACGGCTCGTGCGCGCGCTCAAGCGCACCGGCCGCTGGCGCATGCGCGGCGTGGCCGGGCCCGCGATGCGCGCGTCCGGCGTCGAGCCCGTGGTCCGCCAGGAGGACCTGGCCGTGATCGGCTTCAGCGGCATCCTCGCCAAGCTGCCGGCGCTGCTGCGCGCGCGCGGCCGGCTGCTCGCCGAGGTGTCGCGCTTCCGCCCCGACGCGGTCGTGCTCGTGGACTACCCGGGCTTCAACCTGCGGCTGGGCCCGGAGCTCAAGAAGCGCGGCGCGCGGGTGTTCTACTACATCGCACCCCAGGTCTGGGCGTGGCACCCGGAGCGCGCGCGCGAGATGGCGCGCTGGGTGGACCGGCTCGCGGTCGTGTTCCCGTTCGAGGAGCCGCTGTTCCGCGAGGCCGGCGTCAACGCCACGTTCGTGGGCCACCCGCTGCTGGACGATCTCGCACCCGAGGTGGACGAGGCGACGTTCCGCTCCGAGCTGGGGATCACCGGCGCGGCGACGCTGGTGGGGCTCCTGCCCGGCAGCCGGCAGGCCGAGCTGGCCGCGCACGCGCGCGTGCTGCTCGAGGCGGCGCAGAAGCTCCGGACCGATGCGCGCACCGGTGTGGTGCCGGTGCTGGCGCTCGCGCCGGGACTGACGCTGGACCGCATCCCGGCCACGCTGCGCGCGAGCGCGCGCATCGTCGTCGGCCGCACGCACTGCGTGCAGGCCTTTTCCGCCTGCTGCGCCGTGGCCTCGGGCACGGCCACGCTCGAGACCGCGCTGTTCGGCACGCCGCACGCGATCGTCTATCGCGTCGGCCGGGTGAACCACGCCATCGCCCGGCGCGTGATCCGGCTCTCGCACATCGGCCTCCCCAACATCGTCGCCGGAAAGGAAGTGGCGCCGGAGCTGCTTCAAGACGCGCTCGACCCGGGGCGGCTCGCCGCGTTGCTCGGCGGCTGGCTCGGCGACCCGGCGACGCTGGCGCGACGCCGCGCCGAGCTGGGCGTGGTGCGCGAGCGCCTGGGCGGTCCCGGGGCCTCGGCGCGCGCGGCCGAGCTCGTGCGCGAGCTGGCGTCCTGATGCGTGCACGACACCCGTGGTGGCTGCCGCTGGCCGCATTCCTGGGCGCCGCATTCGTGCGTGCGATCGGCGCCACGTGGCGCTACACCGTGTCGGATGCGCCCGAGTACTCCGCCGCGCTCGCACGCGGCGAGCGGTTCGTATACGCGTTCTGGCACTCGGGGCTGCTGCCGGGGGCCATGCTCCACCGCCACGAGGGCATCGCCGTACTGGTGAGCCGGCACCGCGATGGCGAGCTGATCACGCGGGTGATCGAACACCTGGGCTATGTGGCCGCCCGCGGCTCGAGCACGCGCGGCGGCGAGGCCGGTGTGCGCGGCATGCTGACGTGGGCCGGGCAGGGCCGCCAGCTCGCGGTGACGCCGGACGGACCGCGCGGGCCCGCCGAGCAGGTGAAGCCGGGGGCGCTCTACCTCGCCGAGCGCACCGGCCGGCGCATGGTGCCGATCGGCTTCGCCGCGCGCCCCGTGTACGCGCTGCGCTCGTGGGACCGCTTCCGCATCCCGTGGCCGTTCGCGCGCGTGCTGGTCTCGCACGGGGCGCCGTTTCAACCCGTGGCCTGGACGCCTGAACCCGCGGCCTGGCCTGCGGCACAGGCCGCGGGAGTGCAGGGGGCGGCTCCCGCGGAGGCTCCTTCCGACGAGGCACGACTCGAGTGTGCGCGCCGCGCGTTCGAGGCGGCGCTCACGACGCTCACGCGAGACCTGCGCGCGCGCGTGGGGGAGCGGCTGTGAACGCGCTCTGGGGCGCCTACCGCGTGCTCGCGCCGGTGCTCGGGACGCTCGCGCCCGCCGCGGGCGTGTTCACGTCGCCGGCCGAGCGCGTGCTGTGGCGCGAGCGCATGGGCCAGCTCGCGCGCCCGGGCGGCTGCGACGCGTGGGTGCACGCCGCCTCGCTCGGCGAGGCCGTGGCCGCAGCACCGCTCGTGCGCGAGCTCATGCGCCTGCAGCCCGACGCCCGGTTCCAGCTCACGGCGACCACGCGCGGCGGACGCGAGCGGCTCTCCCAGCTCGGCCACCCGGCCGCGCTCGCGCCGCTCGACACGCCGCAGTCCGTGCGGCGTTTCTTCCACGGCGTCCAGCCCGAGCGGCTGTTCCTGATCGAGACCGAACTCTGGCCGCACTGGCTCATGCGCGCGCGGCAGGACCGGGTCCCGGTCGCGGTGGTGAGCGCGCGGTTGAGCGAGCGCTCGGTGCGCCGCTACCGCGGGCTCGGCAACGGATTGCTCACCTTGGTGGAGTCCCTCGCGGGCGTACTGTGCCAATCAGAAGAGGACCAGCAGCGCTGGCTCTCCATCGGCGCGCAGCCGGAGCGCACCACCGTGGTCGGGAACCTGAAGAGCGACGGGCTGCCGGCCCCGGTGGCCGACCGCAAGGCCGAGCGCGCACGGCTCGGGCTCGATCGCGACCGGCCGCTGCTCGTGCTCGGGAACGTGCGGCCGGGCGAGATGCGCCCACTCGTGCGCGCCTGGTTGGCGTTGTCGCCGGCGCTGCGCGAGCGCTGGCAGGTGCTGGCGGTGCCGCGCCACCCGCGCGCGCTGCCCCAGCTCCAGGCGGAAGCCAGCGCCGCGGCCCACGTCGGCAGCAGCCAGGACCCGCTCACGTCCGACACGTGGCGCTGGGACGCGCGCCTGGGCGTGCTCTCCGACTGGTACCGGGCGGCCGACGTGGCGTTCGTGGGCGGCAGCCTTGCGCCCTACGGCGGCCACAATCCGCTCGAGCCCGCCGCGTGCGGCGCCGCGGTGCTCATGGGGCCACACGACGCCTCCCAGCGCGAGGCGGTGCGCGCGCTGGACCACGCGGGCGGGATCTGGCGGGTCGCGGACCCGGGCGCTCTTGCGGGCGCGTTCGAGGCGCTGCTCGGCCACGACGACCTGCGCGCGAGCCGCGCCGCCGCGGCGCTCCGCGTCGCGGCCTCCGAGCGCGGCTCCGCCGTGCGCGCCGTGCAACGGCTGCGCGAGCTCTCGCTATGGCCGACCCACTGACGCGACCGCTCCTGCGCGGGCTGTCCGCGGTCATGGGCGCGGTCTGGCAGGGGCGCCGCAAGCTCTACGAGCTCGGCCTGCGCACGCCCGTGCGCGTGCCTTCGCGCGTGGTCTCGGTCGGGAACCTGAGCGTGGGCGGGGCGGGCAAGACGACGCTGACGCTCCACCTCGCGGCGTCCGCGATCGAACGCCACATGAACGTCGCGGTGGTGACGCGCCGCTACCGGCCCGGCCCCGCGGGCTTCGGTGACGAAGAGCTGCTCTACCGCGCCGCGCTCGGCGAGGCGCGCGTGTTCGCGGGCGAGAGCAAGCGCGAGCTGGCACGCCGGGCCGCGGCCGCAGGCGCGGAGCTGATCCTCGTCGACGACGGCTTCTCCCACTGGGGCCTCGAGCGCGACCTGGACATCGTGCTCCTCGACCGGCACGACCTCTGGGGCGGCGGCCGGCTGCTGCCGGCGGGCCGGCTGCGCGAACCGCTGACGGCGCTCCAGCGCGCGGCGGTCGTGGTGGTGACGCGGCTCACGCCCGAGGACGATCCCGGGCCGCTCATCGATCAGGTGCGCGCGCACGCCCCGGCCGCGCTGGTGGCGGCCGCCCGCCACGCCGTGGTCGGCGTCCGCTGGCTCGACGGGGGCGAGTGCACGGAGCGTGGACCGGCCGCCGTGATCTCCGGCACCGGGAACCCATACGCGGTGTTGCTCAGTGCGCAGGAAGCCGGGTTCGCTCCGCTCTCGCTTCGCGCCTACGCCGACCACCACTGGTTCACGCTCGAGGAGGCGTCCGCCGCGCACGCCAACCGGCGCGAGCACACGATCGTCCTGAGCCCCAAGGACGCCGTGCGCTGGCCGGCCGGCGCGCCCCGCGACCACGTCGCGATCCTCGAGCCGCGCTGGGAATGGGTGCGGAACGGCGACGCGGCCGAAGCGCTGGTCTGGGACCCGGAGGAGTCCAAGGCCGTCCTCGCTCCGGGCCGCGCTCAGCCGGGGACGAAAGCGTGAGCCGGCGGCGCTCCTCGGGCTCCGATGACGCCGACGTCCTGATCCTCGGCAGCGGCATCGGCGGCCTGATGCTCGCGCTGCGGCTCGCCGAGCACGCGCGCGTGCACGTGCTGACGAAGAAGCGGGCCGACGATTCGAACACCAACTGGGCCCAGGGCGGCATCGCGGCCGTGTTCGACGCGGGCGACAGCTTCGCGCGCCACGAGGCCGACACGCTCGCCACCGGCGCCGGCCTCTGCGACCGCGACGTGGTCCGTGCCGTGGTGCGCGAGGCGCCCGAGCGCGTGCGCGAGCTGGCGGCGCTGGGCGTGGCGTTCAACCAGGCCGGCCGCGGCTTCGAGCTGGGCCGCGAGGGCGGGCACTCGCGACGCCGGATCGTCCACGCCTCGGACTTCACCGGGCGCGCGATCGAGACCGCGCTGCTCGCCCGCGTGCGCGCGCACCCGAACATCGCGCTCGACGAGGACCAGCTCGCCGTCGACCTGATCCTCGACTCGCGCCTGCCGGCCCGCCGGCGGCAGCCGCTCGCCCGCGCCGGGGCCGCACGCGACGCGTGCTGGGGCGCCTACGTGATGGACCGCGGCAGCCACCGCATCCGGCCCGTCACCGCGCGCGCCACCGTGCTCGCCACCGGTGGCTGCGGCAAGGTCTACCTGTACACGACGAACCCGGACGTGGCGACCGGCGACGGCCTGGCGATGGCGTACCGCGCCGGAGCGCCGGTCGAGAGCCTCGAGTTCGTGCAGTTCCATCCCACGTGCCTCTACCACACCTCGGCGCGGACGTTCCTGATCAGCGAGGCGGTGCGCGGCGAGGGGGCCGTGCTGCGCACGCTCGACGGCGAGCGCTTCATGCCGCGCGTCCACCCGCTGGCCGAGCTGGCGCCGCGCGACGTCGTCGCGCGCGCGATCGACCGCGAGATGAAGCGCCGCGGCGACCCGCACGTGTGGCTGGATCTCTCGCACGTGCCCGCGGCGAGGGTCCGCAAGCGTTTCCCCAATATCGCCGCACGGCTGCTGGAGCTGGGCCTCGACCTGACGAAGGACCCGATCCCGGTCGTGCCGGCCGCGCACTACATGTGCGGCGGCATCCGGGCCACACTTGGCGGCCGCACCTCGATCGCGGGCCTGTTCGCGATCGGCGAGGTGGCGTGCACCGGCCTTCACGGCGCGAACCGCCTGGCGAGCAACTCCCTCCTCGAGGCGCTGGTCGGCGCCCACCGCGCCGCGGACGAGGTGCGCGCGCAGCTCGAGGTCGTCGCGCGCGCGCCGCGCGCGGAAGCCTGGCGCGCGGTCGGGACGCGGCCGCCACGCGAGGCGGTCGTGAGCGACCACAACTGGGACTCGGTGCGCCGCGTGATGTGGGACCTGGTCGGCATCGTCCGCAGCGACGAGCGCCTGGCGTTCGCGGCGCGGCGGCTGCGGCTCCTCTCGGAGGAGATCGAGCGTGACTACGAGCGGCTGCGGCTCTCGCCCGACCTGGTGGAGCTGCGCAACATCGCGCTCGTGGGCAGCCTGATCGTGGCGTGCGCCATGCGGCGGCGCGAGAGCCGCGGGCTGCACTTCAACCTCGACCGCCCGCGGCCGGTGACGGCGTGGGGCCGGCGCACGGTGGTGCTGCGGCGCGCGCGCACGCGTGCCGGGGTGCTTGTCACCGGCTCCGGCGGCCACCTATAGTCCCAGCCGGCCCCGTCAGGGCCGGGGAGGCCCGCCATGAGCCAGGAGACGTTGTTCCGCGACGCCGTGGACGAGTTGCGGGCGCGCGGCAGCCGCTACGCGCGCGAGGCCTACGTCTTCGTAGTCGCGGCGCTGGGGGAGACCGTGCGCCAGCTGCCCGAGGAGCGCCTCGGCGACCCCGCCCGGCGCCACCTCACCGGCCAGGAGCTCACCGCCGGCATCATCCGCATCGCCCGCGAGGAGTTCGGCAGCCTCGCGCCGACCGTGTTCCACGAGTGGGGCGTGCTCCGCACCGAGGACATCGGTGCGATCGTGTTCGAGCTCGTGGACGCCCAGCAGTTGAGCGCCCGGCCCGAGGACCGACCCGAGGACTTCACGACCGGCATCGACCTGCCGGCCGTGCTCGCTGCCCCGCCCGGAACGCGCTGACGGCGTGCGCTCCCTCGCCCGGCTGTTCGGGCTGCTTCGTCCCTATCGGCTGCGACTCTCCTGCGCGATCGCGTGCATGGTGGTGTACTCGCTCACCTCCACGCTGTGGATCGCGCTCATCCAGCCGTTCATGAGCGTGCTGTTCCGCGGCTCGCCCGCGGCGGCCGTGCCGGGGATGCCGGCTGCGGCGCCGGCCAGCGGCGGCTGGCTCACGGGCGTGCAGCGACTGCTCGCGGGCGCGCTCGCGGATGCCCCGCCGTTCGTGGCGTTCGAGCGGCTGTGCGCCATCATCCTGGTGTTGTTCCTGATCCGGAACCTGGCCGACTACGCCGCGTCCTACCTGAGCGTGTCGGTGGAGCAGGCCGCGATGCGCGACCTGCGTCGCGCGCTGTTCGGCCACCTGCAGAGCCTGCCGCTCGCGTTCCTGCACGAGCGCCGTTCGGGCGAGATCATGTCGCGGCTCACGAACGACGTCGAGGCGCTGCGCGGCTCGCTCGCCGCCGGCATCAGCAACCTGCTCAAGGACGGGCTCACGCTGCTCGGCTGCCTGGTGTGGGTGTTCGCGGCCTCGTGGCGGCTGGCGCTGTTCGCGTTCGTGGTCGTGCCGCCGGCGGCCTGGGTGCTGGTCACGATCGGGCGCAAGATGCGCAAGCGCTCGGGCCAGGCGCAGGAGCGCATGGCGGGGCTCACCGGGATCCTTCAAGAAAACATCGCCGGCGGCCGCATCGTGCGGGCGTTCGGCGCCGAGCGCTTCGAAGCCGGGCGCTTCGAGCAGGCGAACACCGGCTACTTCCGCGCGTTCACGCGGCTGCGCCGCGTCTCCGCCGCGGCGAAGCCACTCTCCGAGTACGCCATCGTCGTGGTCGCCGTGGCGATCGGCTGGATGGGCGCGCGCGAGGTGTTCCTGCTCGGCACGCTGGCGCCCGAGCGCCTGTTCACGTTCGTGGCGGCGCTGCTGGGGATGCTCGGCCCGGTGCGGAGCCTCTCGGAGATGGGCGGCACGCTGGCCGCGGGCCTCGGGGCCGCCGACCGCGTGTGGAGCCTGCTCGACACGCCGCCCGCGATCGCGGACGCGCCCGGAGCGCGCGTGCTGCCGGCGTTCCACGACCGGATCCGCTACGAGCACGTCACGTTCTGCTACCGGCCCGGCCGGCCGGTGCTGATCGACGTCGACTTCGAAGTGCGTCGCGGCGAGGTGGTGGCGCTCGTGGGCGCGAGCGGCGGCGGCAAGAGCACCACGCTCGACCTGCTCGCGCGCTTCCACGACCCGTCCTCGGGCCGGGTCACGATCGACGGCGTCGACCTGCGCGAGGCGACGCTCGCCTCGGTGCGCGGCCAGCTCGGCGTGGTGTCGCAGGAGACGATCCTGTTCCACGACAGCGTGCGCGCGAACATCGGCTACGGCATGGACGGCGTGCCGCAGGCCCGTGTCGAGGACGCCGCACGCGCCGCGCACGCCCACGACTTCGTCTCGCGCATGCCGCAGGGCTACGAGACCGTGATCGGGGATCGCGGCGTGCTGCTCTCCGGGGGCGAGCGCCAGCGGCTCGCGATCGCGCGCGCGCTGCTCCGGAACCCGCCCATCCTGCTGCTCGACGAGGCCACCTCGGCGCTCGACACCGAGAGCGAGCGCCTGGTCCAGGACGCGCTCGAACGGCTGATGCGCGACCGTACCGTGCTCGTGATCGCGCACCGGCTCTCCACGGTGCAGCACGCCGATCGCATCCTCGTGTTCGATTCGGGTCGCATCGCGCAGCAGGGCCGGCACGCGGAGCTGCTGGCCGAGGCCGGGCCCTATCGCCGGCTCCACGAGCTCCAGTTCCGCGACGCATGAAGCCGGTCGTCGTCCCCGACGGGGGCTTTCACGACATCGCGGTGCTGCGGCTGTCCTCGCTCGGCGACGTGGTGCTCACGCTGCCGGTGGTGCACGCGCTGGCGCGCGCGTTCCCGGCGGCCCGCCTCCACTACTGGGTGAAGGAGGAGTACGCGGGGCTGCTGCGCGCCGACGCGACGATCGCGCACGTGCGCGCGCTGGAGCGCGATGCGCAGAGGCTCGAAGACCTGGTGTCGATGAGCGCCGAGCTCGAGGACTGCGACCTGATCGTGGACCTGCACGCGAGCATGCGCACCCGCGTGCTCACGTTCCGCCAGCGCGCCCCGGTGCTGCGCGTGCGCAATCGACGGCTGGAGCGCGAGCGCTGGGTGCGCGCGCGCTGGACGGGGCCGAAGCCGCTGCCCCACGTCACCGTGCGTTACGCCGAGGCGGTCGCGCCGCTGGGTGTCGTGCCCGACACCCCGCCGCGCGTGAGCGTCGCGCCCGCGGCGGAGGCCTGGGCGGCCGGCGCGCTCGCGCCGCTGGCCGCGGGCGGCCCGATCCTGGCGCTCTGCCCGGGCGCACGGCACGCCACCAAGCGCTGGCCGGAGGAGCGCTGGTGCGCGCTCGACGAGCGCCTGGCCGCCGCCGGCCTCGCGCGCATCGTCTTGAGCACCGCGGCCGAGCAGCGTGCCCATCCCGCGCTCGCCGCGCGCGTCGCGGCCGACGCGCGCGCGCGCTGGTTCACCGAGCCGCTGGAGCGCGTGGCGGCGCTGCTCGGTCGCGCGGGGGTGGCGGTGACCCACGATTCGGGCCTCATGCACCTGGCCGCGGCGCGGGGAGTGCGGGTGGTGGCGATCTTCGGCAGCACGTCACCGGTGCTCGGCTTCGCGCCCGTGGGCGAGGGCCATGCCGTTCTCTGCCGGGAGCTGCCGTGCCAGCCGTGCACCGTCCACGGCCGCGAGGCCTGCCCCAGGGGCCACTTCCGCTGCATGACCACGATCGAGCCGGCCGAGGTCTGGGACCGCGTGCGGGAGCGGCTGCCGGCGGGTGGATAGGGTATGGACTTCGCTCCGCCGCGAGCGCCAGAATGGCGCACCCGACCGGGGCAGGGGTTAGCCGCATGATCCGCCCACGTCATGTCGCCATCGTCGTTACGGTCGCTCCGCTCCTCGCGGCGCTGGCGATGGCGCAACCGGCGACCGAGCGCTGGCCGGCGACGTTCGTGAGCGGGCCCGGTCGCGAGCGGGCCGGCGACGCGGTGTCGCGCTGGATGCTCGAGCGGCTGCCCTCGTTCGAGCTCACGCCGGGCATCGACTCGCTCCGCCTCGAGCGCGAGGAAGCGCTCCCGGGTGGCGGCACGCGCGTGCTCATCCAGCAGGTCTGGCACGGCCTCCCGGTGATCGGCGCCGACGCGCGCGCCATCGTCGGCGCGGATGGGCGCCTGACGTCGCTCCTTTCCGGGTTCGCGCCCGGCCTGGCGGCGCCGCTCGCGCCGCGGATCGCGCCCGAGCGCGCGCGCGTGCTCGCGGCCGGCTCGCGGCCGCCTGCGGCCGGGGAGATGACGCTCGCCGTCGTCCGGCGTGCGAGCGGGGATCACCTCGTGTGGCAGCTCGTTCAACGCTCGAGCACCGGCGAGCGCGTACGGACGCTGATCGATGCCGTGAGCGGCGAGGCGCTCGAGGTCGACGCCGGCAGCGCGCATGCCGTGGGCCGGGTCTACCCGACGGACCCGCGCCAGCCGATCGAGGAGCGCGAGCTGCCCGGCCTGCTCGGGGCAACCCCGCTCCGCGCCCGCGACTTCGGCATCGACGATGCGCTCTATCCGCTCGCGGTCGCCCTGGCTCCCGACGACTACCGATTCCCGCTCGGGGACCCATCGTTCGACCAGGTGAACGTCTACTGGCACGTGAACCGCTACCTGCGCGACTTCCTCGGCCCACTGGGCTATCCGGGTGCGCCCGACTCGATCGTGGTGCGCGTCCACTTCCCGCTCGATCCCGAGGTGGCGCGCACCAGCGGTCCGATCGTGCTCCTCGGGCGGCCGATCCCCAACTTCGCCCGCGATCCCTCGTACGCGCACGACACCATCTACCACGAGCTCGGGCACACCGTGCTCTACGGCTTCGGCGTCGAACCCGGCGGCCCGCGGCGCGAGGCGAGCGCGCTCCACGAGGCGCTCGCCGATTACTTCGTCGCGGCGTTCACCGGCGATCCCGCGATCTCGGAGTGGACCTACATCCCGTGGCCGACCGGCGTGACGCGGCTGGATATGCCGGTGCCGCCCTGGGACGTGGCGCACTACGACCAGGTGGCGTTCGGTGGCGGCGGGATCTCATCGCCGTGGGCGAACGGCATGATCCTCTCCTCGGGCCTCTGGGACCTGCGCCAGCGCATCGGCGCGTCCTGCGACTCGCTGGTGCTGGAATCGCTCGTCTACCTGCCGACGGTGCCGACGTGGGAGCAGTTCACGAACGCGCTCTTCCTGGCCGACCGCGATCATCACGGCGGCCGTTTCTGGCGCACGATCGGCGAGGTGCTTCGCCGGCGCGGCCTCCGGGGCATGGTGACGGCCTCGATCTCGGGCCCGGGGCACCTTCACCCCGGCGAGCCCGGCGAGTTCCGCGCGCTGCCGTGCTGTGGCGGCACGCCGGGCCGGTACCACTGGCGCGTGCGCACCTGGTGCCGGGGCGTGCCCTGCGAGCCGTGGCGCGACCTCGCCGACGGCGACCTGCTGCACACGGCGTTCACCGACGACAGCGAGCTCGAGCTGAGCGTGCTCTCCGCGTTCGGCGACCCCGACACGGTGCACACGTTCGTGACCGTGCTCGATCCGACGATGGTGGTCGACGGTCCGACGCGCGTGCTGAAGAACGCCACCGGGACGTGGAGCATCCGGCTGGTCGCGGCGGCGCCGTTTCGCGTGCTCCTCTACCGGCATTGGCTCACGGCGGGCGCCCAGGAGGAGCTGCTCGGCCAGATGACGAGCGTGACGTTCGCGGTCCCGACCCCGTTCCGGCTCACCGCCGTACTCACCGACGGGCTCGGCCGCTCGGTGGTCGTGCAGCACGACGTGGAGGTGTTCACGGACCGCCCGCCGCGCCCCTCCAACGCGCCCGTGCAGCTGGCCCAGTTCGTGGACCCGGGGCATCACGCCGAGCTCCACGTCGAGCTCGCGGCGGCGTCGAGCGTGCGCGTGGCGGTGTACGACGTCCGCGGCCGCGAGCGCCTGGTCCTCGCCGACGAGCAGGAGCCCCGCGGCGAGCGCGTCATCCGCTGGGACACGAGCGTGCTCGAGCCCGGGATCTACTTCCTCCGCGCGACCCTCCCGTCGGGCCACTCGGCGAAACTGCGCTTCATCGTGCTGCGCTGACGGTTCCGCTCGACGCAGCAGACTCTCACGTGATGGCGCCCGCGCTACGCGGCTGTGACTCGCCGCAGCCGGTTGGACCGTCTGTCCCTTCTGCGATCACCTGCGGGTCACGCGGGGCGCAGGGGCAGGTATCTTCGCCTTCGGCGAAGACCCCTGCGCCCCGCCCACATGCTGGCAGGTGCGCGCACTCGCAGCCGTGTAGCGATGGTTCCGTCGCGGCGGCGTCAGGGCACCGCCGAGCCAGCTTGAGACACGAGCAAGCGGTGGCCTAGACTGGCGGGCTACTCGTGCAGCAGGGTGGGTTCGACCAAGGAGCGGAAAGCGTGAGCGAGACGCAGGCGAAGAAGCAGTACGTCGAGGACCTGACCGACCAGTCGGACGACTTCTCGAGGTGGTACCTCGAGGTCGTGCGCAAGACGCAGCTCGCCGACTACACGCCCGTGCGCGGCTCCATGGTCATCCGGCCCTACGGCTACGGCCTCTGGGAACACATCCAGCGCCTGCTCGACCGGCGCATCAAGGCCACCGGCCACCAGAACGCCTACTTCCCGCTGCTCATCCCCGAGTCGCTGCTCCAGCTCGAAGCCGACCACGTCGAGGGCTTCGCGCCGGAGTGCGCCTGGGTCACCGAGGGCGGCAAGGAGAAGCTCGAGGAGCGCCTCGCGATCCGGCCCACGAGCGAGGCCATCATCGGCCACCTCTACTCGCGCTGGATCGAGAGCTACCGTGACCTGCCCGTGCTCCTCAACCAGTGGTGCAACGTCATGCGCTGGGAGAAGGTGACACGGCCGTTCCTGCGCACGTCCGAGTTCCTGTGGCAGGAGGGCCACACCGCCCACGCCACCGAGCCCGAGGCCCGGGAGGAAGTCCTGCGCATGCTCGAGGTCTACCGGGAGTTCATCGAGACCGAGCTCGCGATCCCGATCTTCGCCGGCAAGAAGAGCGACGCCGAGCGCTTCGCCGGCGCCGACGAGACGTACACCGTCGAGGCGCTGATGCGCGACGGCAAGGCGCTCCAGGCGGGGACGTCCCATCACCTGGGCCAGCACTTCGCGAAGGTCTTCGACATCACGTACCAGGACGAGGCCGGCAAGCGGCAGTACGTGTGGCAGACGTCGTGGGGCGCGACCACGCGGTTGATCGGCGCCCTCGTCATGGTGCACGGCGACGACCAGGGGCTGCGCCTGCCGCCGAACGTGGCGCCGGTGCAGGCGGTGGTGGTGCCGATCTGGCGCAAGGACGAGGATCGCGCCGCGGTGCGCGCGTTCGTGGACCGCGTGCGCGAGACGCTCGGCGACCGGGTCCGGCTGCACGTCGACGATCGCGACCAGTACTCGCCAGGTTGGAAGTACAACGAGTACGAGATGCGCGGCGTGCCGGTGAGGCTCGAGGTGGGGCCGAAGGACGTGGCGAACCAGGCGGTGATGACCGTGCGCCGCGACACGCGCGCCAAGGAGAGCGTGCCGCTCGCCGCGCTCGCCACCCGGCTGCCGGCGCTGCTCGCCGACATCCAGGCCTCGTTGTTCCGACAGGCCGAGGAGTTCCGTACCCAGAACACCACGCTCGTCGGTTCGAAGGCTGAAGTCATCGCGCACTTCGAGGCCGAGCGCCGCGGCTTCGTCGCGGCGCCGTGGGACGGCTCGGCGGCGTACGAGGCCGAGGTCAAGGAGAAGACCGGCGCCACGCTGCGCTGCGTGCCGCTCGACGTGTCGAGATTCGCGGCGCTCGAGCGGCCCGGCCACCGCGTCGCGCTCTTCGCGCGCTCGTACTGAGCGGGGGCGATGTGGCACCTGAAAAGGTGCTGGTGCGGCTGCCGAACTGGCTGGGCGATTGCATCATGGCGCGGCCGCTGCTGCACGCGATCCGCGCCGGCTGGCCCGGCTCGCGGCTGCTGGGTGTGGGCCCCGAGGGGCCGTGTGCGCCGCTCGTGGACGAGGGGCTGCTCGACGAGTTCATGCCCTGGTCGCGTGAACGCGGCGTGCGCGCCGACACGCGCCGGCGGGCGCGCACGTGGCGGCCAGAGCTGGCGTTCGTGTTGCCCGCGTCGTTCTCGAGCGCGTGGCTCGCGTGGGCGTCGGGCGCACGCGATCGCGTGGGCTACCGCGGTGAGTGGCGCGAGCTGCTGCTCACGGAGTCGCTGGCGCGCGCACCGCGCGGCGAGCGCCACCTCGCGGACGAGTTCCTGGATCTCGGGGCGCGCCGGGGCCTGAGCGCGGTGCCGGTGCCGCCGCTGGCTCCGAGTACCGCCGGCGCGGAGGCCGCCGAGCGCGTACTGGCGCGCGCCGGGCTCGCCCCCGGCGAGCGGTTCGCGCTCCTCGGCCCGCGCTCGGCGTTCGGCCCGGCGCGCGAGTGGTTCGCCGAGCGCTTCGTCGCCGCCGGGCGTGAACTCGCGGCCCGGGGCTTGCGCGTGGTGGTGTGCGGCACCGCCGCCGAGCGCGACAGCTGCGCCGCGGTGGCCGGCGGCGTCGGTAGGGCCGCGGTCTCGATCGCGGGCGAGACCACGCTGCCCGCGCTCGTCGGCGTCGCCGCGCGCGCGCGCCTCGCGCTCTGCAACGACTCCGGGCTCGCGCACGTCGCCGCTGCGACGGGGGTTCCCACGATCCAGATCTACGGCTCCGCCGCGAGCGGCTGGACGGCGGCCCGCGGGCCGCACGTGCGCGTGCTCCATCGCGCGCCGGTGTGCTCGCCGTGCTGGCGGCGGCGCTGTGTCATCGGCACGCGCTGTCTGGACGCCGTGCGCGTGCCGTGGGTGATGCGGCACGCGGACGCGCTCATGGCGGAGGCCGGGTGAGGCTCGGCGTCCACGCGCGCGGGATCGCGCCCGGGAGCCGCATGGAGCGGGCGGTCTTGGGCCTTGCCGGGCGCGGGCACGCCGTGGTCCGCGCCGGGGCGCTCCCGGAGGGCTCGGCGCTCGCTGGCCTGGTACCCGCCGCAGCCGGGACGGAGGCCGACGTGCTGCTCGGGGGCGGCCGCGCGCTGCCGGCGGCGTGGTGGGCGGCGCGGCTGCATGCCCAGGCGATCGTCCTCGCGCTCGAGCCCGTGGCCCACGCGCGCTGGGGGGTGCTCGACCGCTGGGCGTGGTCGCTCATGGCCGGCCACGGCCTGATCGACGAGGACGCGGCGGACCACTTCATGGCCGGGACGACCGAGGTGGAGCGCGAACGCCTCGTCCTCTGGCCGGCCGCCGACGCTGCGGCCGCGGACGCCGCGCCGAGCGCGCTCGCCGCCACCGGCGTGCTGGAGCGCGCCTGCGAACGGGCGCTCGCGCGCCGCGGTGCGGGCCCGTGGCGGGCGGCGCTGTTCGTGGACCGCGACGGCACGCTGATCGAGGAGCGTGAATATATCTCCCAGCCGCACGACGTGGAGTTGCTTCCGGGCGTGGCGGCGGCGCTTCGCCAGGTTCGCGGCGCCGGCCACCCGGTCGTCGTGATCTCGAACCAGGCAGGCGTGGGCCGGGGCTACTTCGACGAGGCGAGCGTCCACGTCGTGATGGCCCGGATGCGCGCGCTGCTGCGCACGGCGGGGGTGGAGCTGGACGCGATCCGCTTCTGCCCGCACGCACCCGATGCGGGCTGTGACTGCCGCAAGCCGGGCGGCCGGCTGCTGCGCGAGGCCGCCGACGACCTGCGGCTCTCGCTCCGCGACTCGGCGATGGTCGGCGATCGCTGGCTCGACGTGGACGCCGGCCTCGGCGTCGGCGCCGCCGGCGTGCTGGTGCGCACGGGCTATGGCGCTGCGGAGGAGGCGAACGGCCGCGAGGGCCCGCCGGCCACGGCCGTCGTGAACGACCTCGCCGCGGCCGTGCGCTGGTTCCTCGACCACGCGTAAAGGGGCGCGACTCAGCGGTCGGGGGAGAGCTCCAGCTCGAAGTCCCGGCCGCCGTTCACCAGCCGGTACTGCACGACGTAGCCGGGCACGTGGATCTGCGCCTCGGCCAGCCAGCGGTCCTCGACCAGGTCCTCGAGCCGCCGCGGCAGCTCGCCGCGCTCGCGGGCGTAGAGCTCGACCGCGAAGCGCAGGTCGCGCACGTCGCTCGCCGCGTACACGTCGGCGGCGGGGTCGAACGTGAGCACCACGCGCACGCGCGAGGCCACGAAGCGCACGCACACGATCGAGACCAGCATCACGGCCGCGACGATCAGCTCGTTCACCCAGCGCGGAGGCGTATGGCGGTCGGAGCGCGGCGGCGGCGCCACCGGCGTGACCGTGCGCACCCCGGGGTCGCGCCGGCCCACGAACTCGATCCAGTGCGCCTGCAGCATGCGGTTCAGCGACTCGTACGCCTCGTACTCGCACAGCGGCGCCGCCTGCACCACCTCCGCGACCGTGTGCTGGCCGTCCACGATGCCGAAGATCTCGCGCTCCTCGTCGGACAGCGGCTCGTTCGGGTCCGGCAGGTCGTGCACCCCCAGCAGCTGGTGCGGGTCGCGGAACACGCTCACGAAGTGCTTCTGCTCGTCGACGCGGCGCGCCGCCTCCATCATCGCGCCTTCCATGCTCAGCGTGACGAGCGGCGCACCGGGCCAGCGCACGTTGGGGTCGAACCGGTAGGTGCCGTTCTCCCAGCGCACGAGCCGGGTGAGGTCGTTGAGGATCTGGCGCTCGACGAGCGGCGCCAGCTCGCCGGCCTCGACGTAGCGGCCGTTCGTGAGCAGGTCCTCGAGGTCGCGGCCGGACTCGCGCTGGATCGTGAGCAGGCCGCGGAACTGCTCGTCGGAGAGCCGGTGCGTCTGGATCAGGAACGCGGCGAGCGGATCGTCCTTGCTCATGCCGTGCGCACGCGTGGAGACGATGCGGCCGTCGGTCACCCACACCAGCGAACGCTCGGTGTTCCACTCGAGCACGAGGCAGCCGGATTTCTTCTGCGAGCCGAGGAGCTGGAGGATCTCCATCGCCGAGAAGTCGTGCAGGTTCCCCTGGAGAGCCATTCGATCTCCTACGCGGCCATCGACGACTGGCGGCGCGAGGCCTGCGCCAGGCGGCCGTGGGTGGCGGCGTCGAGCTGCGACTCGCGCTGGCGCTCGAGCGTCATGACCAGCGCGTAGGCGGCCAGCGACCATGCGTAGACCGCGGCGAGCGCGAGCAGCAGGAAGACGTGTGGCAGCTCGGAGCCGGGGATCGTGAGCCGGGGCGTCACCGCGAACGGCAGCACGGAGTCGAACGCGAGCCGTCCGAGCAGCCAGGTGGCGGACAGCATCGCGACCGGGCCGGCCGCGCGGTGGTGCGCGAGCAGTCCGTAGCCCGGCACCACGGCGGCGAGCCCGGTGTGCACGTAGCGTTCGCCGTCGCGGCGTTTCGCGCGATGCTGGAGCAGCAGCACGCGCGAGAACTCCTGCGTCTCGGTGCCGCCCCCGACGCGGTCGCACTCCGGGCACAGCGCCGCCTCGCGCCGCCGCCGCGCGCAGCGCCGGCACACGACCACGCCGCAGTTGCTGCACGTCCGCAGCGGCAGCCGGCGGTGCTCCCAGCGGCCGCCGAACCAGCCGATGCCCATGAACACCAGCACCGCGAGGCTGAACGGCCAGCCGGCGGCCTCGATGCGGCCGCGCAGCAGCAGCGGTAGCGGTTGCGGCCCGCGCGGCGGGGTCGCACGCCCCAGCGCGCCCCAGAACGTGGACGGCGACGGCCACACGTCGACCAGGGGCAGCATGCCGCTCGCGCCCGCGCGCGACTGGTACTGGCGCACGAGGTCGAAGTCGATCGCCGAGGCCTGGCGCAGCTCGTCGCTGGCGCCGGAGTAGTCGAAGCGCCGCGTCAGGAGCTGGGAGGCGTTGAAGTGGGCCGCCGCGTTCGCGGCGTCGCGCTGGGCCGCCCGCCGGTAGAGCACGAGCGCCTCGTCGGAGTGCCCGCGCATGGCGAGGACGTTGCCGAGGTCGGTGAGCACGGCCGGGTGCTCGGGCCAGGTGACGAGCGCGGCGCGGTACGCGCGCTCGGCCACCTCGAGTTGGCCGCCCTGCCGGGCGTGCCAGGCGAGCGCGAACTGGGCGAAGCCGTTCTCCGGGTCCCGGCCCGCGCACGCTTCGAGCCGCGACTGCGTGGCCGGGTCCCACGAAGCGTGCTCGATGAGCGGCGTCTCGTAGAACGGCGGCGCGTTCGTGCGCAGCGCGAGCGTGAAGCGGTCGAGCGCGGAGAGCGCGAACGGCGCGCACACCGCGGCGAGGCCGAGGAGGCCGAACAGCGTGCGCTCGCGCAGCCTCAGGTGGGGGAACAGGAACGCCAAGAGCCCGAGCACCGGGAGCGTGAGCCCGAGTCCGGTGAGGAACGGCAGCGTCAGGATGACCGGCACCCACCAGCGCGCGGTCGTGGGGGAGATGACCGTGGACAGGTGCTCGAACAGCCCGTGCGCGAGCTGCTGGCGGCGCAGCAGCACGACGATGAGCGCGGACACGAGCAGGCCCACGAACAGCGCCTCGAGCCCGAGGCCGAGGACGTTCGCGACCACGTCCAGCTGCACGGTGAAATCGCGGCGGATGCGGTCCACGATCACCGCCCAGTGGATCAGCGTCTGCGACGGATCCGAGAACAGGAACCAGCCGGCGAGCGTGAGGTGCGGCGCCAGGAACGAGGGGTCGAGCTCGATCGCTCCGCGCACGTTCGCGAGCGCCTCGGGATCCTGGCCGGACTGCCGGGCCATGAGCCCGCGGCGATAGAAGAGCCGGGCCTCGATCGGGAGCGCCACGAGCTGCTGTGAGTTCTTCCACGCCACCCACGCCGAGACGTCGCGCAGGTCCGTGGGCGCAGCCCGGCCCGCGGGCGCGACATGGCCCGCGGGTGCCGGTGCGGCGCGGTTCACGACCGTGGGCGCGGACACGGCGCGGTTCGCGACCGCGCGCTCGGCCGGCTTCGCTTCGGGCTCGGTCGGCGGCGCCTCGGGCTCGGCCGGCGGCGTATCGGGCGAATCCGGCAGCGGCGCGGGCGGCACCTCCTGCGCACGAGCCGGCGCCACGCGCGTCACCACAAGCGGTGTCGCGACCAGGGCGGCGAGCAACGCGAGCGCGTGCCAGGGCGGACGCCAACGCACCTGACCGCGAACCGTCATCCCTGGTCGGTTCATGCCGTGCATTCCCTTGACACTCCGAGTGTTCGCTCCTTACGGTCCGGGCGTTCGTCCGGGGTATCGGCGTTGCCGCGCAGTCACTTGAGACGCTTCTCCCGACCCCGCACCCGCCTCCGGCGGGTGCCCACCCGCCCGAGGCCCGCCGCATGAACCCGATCGAGACCGGTACCGCGCCCTGGATCCGCATCCTCGAGGCGCCCGCGCGCGTGGGGGAGACCGTCGAGGTCCGCGGCTGGGTCACGCACCGGCGCTCGAGCGGCAAGGTGCAGTTCCTGGTGCTGCGCGACGGCAGCGGCCAGATCCAGTGCGTGGCGGGGGTCAAGGACCTGTCGCCGGAGCAGTGGGAGGCCAGTGCGGCGCTCACGCAGGAGTCCGCCGTGATCGCGCGCGGCACGGTCAAGGCCGACGCGCGCCAGGTGGGCGGCGTGGAGCTCGGGCTCACGAGCCTCGAGGTGGTGGCGCTCGCCCCCGAGTACCCGATCACGCCCAAGGAGCACGGGGTCGACTTCCTCATGGACCACCGCCACCTCTGGCTCCGCTCGCCGCGCCAGCAGGCGATCCTCAGGATCCGCGCGCAGATCGTGTCCGCGTTCCGCGACTTCATGGACGGCGAGGGCTTCACGCTCGTGGACGCTCCCATCTTCACCCCGAGCGCGTGCGAGGGCACGACGACGCTGTTCGAGACCCAGTACTTCGACGACAAGGCGTATCTGTCGCAGAGCGGTCAGCTCTACATGGAAGCGGCGGCCATGGCGTTGGGGCGCGTGTATTGTTTCGGGCCGGCCTTCCGGGCTGAGAAGAGCAAGACACGCCGCCACCTGATCGAGTTCTGGATGATGGAGCCGGAGTGGGCATGGGCGACGCTCGACGACGTGATCGGGCTCGAGGAGCGGCTGCTCATGGCGACGATCGCGCGCGTGCTCGACCGCTGCCGCGAGGACCTGAAGCTCGTCGAGCGCGACCCATCGAAGCTCGAGCGCGTGAAGGCCCCGTTTCCGCGCATGCATTACAACGACGCGGTGAAGCTGCTCCACGAGAAGGGCATGCCGTTCGAGTGGGGGAGCGACTTCGGCGCGCCGGACGAGACCGAGCTCTCCAGCCGGCACGACTCGCCGCTGTTCGTGATGAACTACCCGGCCGCGGTGAAGGCGTTCTACATGGAGCCCGACCCGGCCGATCCCCGGTTGTCGCTGTCGTGCGATTGCCTGGCCCCCGAGGGCTACGGCGAGATCATCGGCGGCGGCCAGCGCATGTCGAACCTCGAGCTCCTCACCCGGCGCATCGACGAGCACGGCCTGCCGCAGTCGGCGTTCGAGTGGTACAAGGACCTGCGCCGCTACGGGAGCGTGCCGCACTCGGGCTTCGGCATCGGCGTCGAGCGCACGCTCGCCTGGCTCGCCGGGCTCGAGCACGTGCGCGAGAGCGCGGCGTTCGCGCGCATGCTCTACCGGCTCACGCCGTAGCGTGCCGGCCGAGGGGCGGAAATCCCCGGAATCTTGACACTCCCCACACAGCTTCCTAGTGTGCCCCGGCTCGCACTCCCGCACTATGAGGACGTCAGGATTCTCACCCGTCACGCGTGAGGTCCCAACTCCATTGACATGCTCGGAGACGCCTCGATAAGCTTCGTGCACTTCGTTTTCCGGGGCCCCGGTCGCGGTCGGCCGGTGTCGGCCCTTGGTGCCGGCGTGCGCAGAGTCGCCGGGCTGCTCCTGTGCACAGCGCTCGGCAGTGCGGGTTGCACGCGCGGGAGCGGCGTCGCGCTCGTGGAAGACACCGAGACGAGCGGGCGTATCTCGATCGCCGCCTCACCCGACGCGCAGCGGCTGCTGGCGCAGGAGGTGGCGGCGTTCAAGGCCACCTATCCGCAGTCCGCGCTCGAGCTTCGCCCGCCGGAGTCCTCGGCACAGGTGCTCGGGGCGCTGCTCGGCGGGCGGGCGGACCTGGCGGCGGCGGGGCGGGAGCTGGAGGACGAGGAGCGGAACATGGCACGACAGGCGGGTATCGAGCTCGAAGGGCATCGCGTGGCGCAGGACGCCATCTGCCTGGTCGTGCCCGAGGCGAGCCCGATCCACAACCTCACGATCGGCGAGCTGCGCCGCATTGGGCTCGGCGAGGCGAGCGCGTGGTCGGCGTTCGGCGGGCCCGAGACCGCGATCGTCCCGGTGCTCCCACCGCTTTCCTCGGACCTGGCGCGCGCGTTCGTGCAGCGGGTGATGGACGGCGCCGCATTGCGCGCGCCGTCGCAGATCGAGGCGAACGATTCCGCCGTGGCCGCGCACGTCGCGCGCACGCCGGGCGCGATCGGCGTCGTATCGCTGCCGTTCGCGGCCGTCCCGGGCGTGCGCGCGCTCGGCATCGCGCCGCTCGAAGGCCTCGGCTACGTCGAACCCGACATGGAGAGCGTGCACACCGGCCGCTACCCGCTCACGCTGTACTTGAACCTGTTCATCCGCACGCGCGGCCCCCGGCTCGCCGGCGGCTTCGTCACGTACGTCGCGAGCCAGCCGGGCCAGCAGCTCGTGCTCGCGAGCGGACGCGTGCCGACCACGGTCCCGCTGCGCTTCGTCCATCGCTCCGCCATGCTCGGCAGCCATTGAAGGGAGATCCCGTCACCTTGGCCATCCCCACCCGATCCCGTGATGTCTCGCGGACCGCGCGTCGCGCGGTCCTGGTCCTCACGCTGCTCGCGGCGTCGCTGCCGTCGGCGGCGCTCGCGGACGACCTGAAGGACGCCCGCACCGCACTTGCCGCCGGCCAGCTCGATCAGTCCATCCAGTTGTTCGAGAAGGCGGCCGCCCAGGGCTACGCGGAGGGGCGTGCGGGGGTGGGGCAGGTGTGGCTGCGGCGGCGCAACTACGAGAAGGCGCTGGAGCAGTTCCAGCTCGCGCAGCGCATGGACCCGAACCTGGCGCTCGCGCACTGGGGCGCCGGCGAATGCGCGCGCCGCAACGAGGACTGCGTCACGGCGCTGCCCGAGTTCCAGCGCGCCGTCGAGCTGGACCACAAGTACCCGGACGCGCAGCTGGCGCTCGGCGACTGCCTCACGCAGCTGAAGAAGTTCAACGAGGCGGTGACGGCGCTGGGGCCCGGTCTGAACTGGGGCAAGTGGCGGCCGCGCTTCCTGGTGGCGCTCGGCAACGTGGAGATGGCGCGCGACTCGCTCCGCGACGCCGGCATCTACTTCACGCAGGCGCGCGAGGCGGCGCCCGACGACCCGATCACGAACAAGGCGCTCGGTGACTTCTACTTGAAGCGCGGCATCGGCTCGCTGGCGATCCCCGAGTACGAGAAGGCCGTCGCGCTCGACTCGACCGACATCGACCTGCGCTTCGCGCTCGGCCGCGCGCTGGCGTTCGACCAGCGCTACGGCGACGCCATCGAGCAGTACAAGTGGGTGGCGGAGAAGAACCCCGATTATTCGGGCGCGCAGTTGGCACTCGGCGACATCTACTACCGCGCCGGCCAGGCCGAGCCGCGCTACTACGCCGAGGCCCGGCCCCACCTCGAGAAGTACACCCAGCTCGCGCCGAACGACGCGCGCGGCTGGTCACTGCTCGGTCGCGACCTCTACTACCTGCGCGAGAAGGACGCGGCGCTGGCGGCGATGAAGCGAGCGGAGGGGCTCGGGGACAAGTCGAAGGACATGTACACGGTGATGTTCCGGGCGCTCGTGGACCAGAAGGACTGGGCGGGAGCGGCGGCGGTGATCCAGAAGGGCGACCCGACCAGCGCCGACATGCTGAAGCTCGCCCAGGTGCACGCGTTCATGGGCAACGCGAACCAGGCCGACTCGGTCTACCGGATGCTGGTCGAGAAGGACTCCACCTCGTCCGACGCCAAGTTCGCGATGCTGGAGATGGGCAAGGCGCAGTACCGGGCAGCGAGCGCGACGAAGGACACGACGGCGAGGGCCGCGGCCTACCAGACCGCCGCCGGCACGCTGTCGCGCCGGATCGCGCTTGACCAGACCAACGACGAGGCTTACTACTATCGGGGCTTGTGCCACAAGGAGTTGAAGCGGTTCCCGGAGGCCGTGGCCGACCTCCGCCAGTCGGTGTCCCTGGCCCCGGCCAAGGGCGACCGGCACTTCTGGCTGGCCGTGGCGCTCTCGCAGTCCGGCGACTCGCTCGGTGCGCTGGCGGAGTTCAAGGCTACCGTCGCGGTGGATTCGACCAGCAAGAGCGCCGGCGCGGCGTTCATGCAGATCGGCTTCGAGGATCACCTCAAGAAGAAGGATTGGAACGGCGCGATCGAGTATCTCGAGAAGACGATCGCCATCGACCCTGGCAACAAGCAGGCGTTGATCTGGCTCGGGCAGGCGTCGCAGAACGCTGGCAAGCGCGCGAAGGCGATCGAGTACTACGACAAGGTGCTGCAGATCGACCCGAACGAGCCGAACGCGAAGAGGGGCAAACAGGCCCTGGAGAAGGGCGCTCCAAAGCCATAGCGGGGGCGGCGCGACTCGGGCCGCCGGGAGGATGAGGGATGTCGACACTGAAGAGCCGGCAGGTGGGAGCGATCCACATCCTCACCCCGAAGGGCTATCTCACGGGCGGCGAGGAGACGGAGGAGCTCGAGCGCGCGATCAAGCAGCTGGTCGAGGAGGGCAACAAGCACCTCGTCATCAACCTGTCGGAGACGCAGCACCTCAACTCCACCGCGCTCGGGGCGCTGATCTCCGCGCACTCGTCGTACTCGCGCCGCGGCGGCCAGATGAAGCTGGCGGCCGTCGACAAGCGCATCGAGAACATCTTCGTCATCACCAAGCTGTCGCTCGTGTTCGACGTCTACCCGACCGAGGAGCAGGCCATCGCCAGCTTCGCCGAGCGGGAGTCCGTCTAGGTCCCATCGGGGGAAGCTGGCCGTGGCCGTGAAGCGTCGTGAGGTCCGCAGCATCGTCATTTTGAGTGCAAAAGGCCGGTTCTTCGGTGACAGCGAGACGGACGAACTCGAGAAGGCCGTCATGGCCGAGGCCGCTGCGGGCAACAAGATGCTGGTCCTGAACCTGGGGGAGTGCGAGGCGCTCAACTCGGTGGCGATCGGCGTACTCATGCGCGGCTACGCGAACTACAAGGGGCGCGGGGGCGAGATCAAGCTGTGCGCGCTCGGAAAACGCATCAAGGACCTGTTCACCATGACCAAGCTGATCATGGTGTTCGACCACCACGACACCGAGGAGCAGGCGATCGCTTCGTTCGCCGGCGCCTGAACGAACACCCGGCCCGCGGGCCGGCCGCAGCACCCCGGCGCTTCGCGCCGGAGCCAACGCAGCTCACTTCACCGGACCGCGCTCGACGGCGCGGGCCGCCACCAGAGGGTCGAGGGTCCTGGGACCCGACGCCGATCAGACCGCCAGTCGCCGCCTTAGGGGCGGCCTCGGAGGGAACACAGGCCCATGAATCGCTTCCTCGTGCCGTTGGGGTTCGCAGCCGCTCTCGTGATCGCGGTGGTGCTCTGGTGGTTCATGCCGGAGTTGATCGGGGAGCAGTACGGGCACCAGATGAAGCAGGCCGGCGTGCTCGTGCCGGCGCTCATCATGCTGCTCATCCTGCAGATCTCGTTCGTGGTCGAGCGGCTCTTGAGCCTCAAGAAGGCGCAGGGACGCGGCTCGCTGCCCGACTTCCTGAACAACGTGCGCAAGCGGCTCCACTCCGGTGACGTGCAGGGCGCGATCCAGCTCTGTGGCCAGCAGCGCGGTTCGGCGGCGAACGTGATGCGCGCCGGCCTCGAGCGCTACAGCGTGCTGCGCGCCGAGAACGCGCCGAAGGAGAAGATCGTGGCCGAGACGCAGGCGGCGATCCAGGAGGCCTCCGGCCTCGAGACGCCGCTGCTCGAGCGCAACCTGATCGCGCTGTCGACGATCGCCTCGATCAGCACCATGGTCGGCCTGCTCGGGACCGTGCTCGGCATGATCCGAAGCTTCGCGGCGCTCGGCACCTCCGGTGCCGTGGACGCCTCGAAGCTCGCCATCGGTATCTCCGAGGCGCTCGTGAACACGGCCGGCGGGCTGTTCGTGGCCATCCTCGGCATCGTCATGTACAACGTGTTCGTGACCCGCGTGGACAACTTCAACTACATGATGGACGAGGCCTCCTACGAGGTGCTGCAGCTGCTCGCGGCCTCGGCCTCGGAAAAGAAGTAAGGACATCGGCGGCCCGCCATGCTCAAGAAGAAACGCCGCATCGGCATTGCCATCGACATGACGCCCATGGTGGACGTGGCGTTCCTGCTGCTGATCTTCTTCATGACCACGACCCAGTTCCAGCCGCCCGAGAAGGACAAGATCGACCTGCCGAAGTCGAACTCCGAGGCGAAGTCGCCCGAGTCCGACATCATCACGATCGCGGTCACCAAGGCCCCGACCGTCAAGGTCGTGTACAAGCAGCGCGGGTCGGAGGGGATGCAGGAGATGACGATCGAGCTGAACCCGGCGTCGCTCTCGACCGACCTCGGACCGGCGCTCCAGCGCGCGCGCGCCGCGAGCCCCCAGGCCCGCGTCGTCGTCAAAATGGACCAGGGCGCTCACTACGGCATCATCGCGGACATGGTGGCCGGCCTGCAGCAGGCGAACGCCACCCGCTTCAACGTCCAGACCAACCTCAAGCAGGGCGCCGGCCAGCTGACCCCCGGCAAGTAGCCCGACGAAGGACGGTGGTTTCCCATGGGTGCGGTAGACACCCCCGAAAGACGGAGTGGCGGCGGTAAGAAGAAGGGCTTCGCCGTTTCGCGCAAGAAGCGGCGGCTCGGCATCCGCATCGACATGACGCCGATGGTCGACGTCGCGTTCCTGCTGCTCATCTTCTTCATGGTCACGACGGTGTTCCGCACGCCCAAGGCGCTGGAGATCAACCTGCCGCCGAAGGACATCAAGACCGAGGTGCCGGAGTCGAAGACGATGACGATCCGGGTGCTCGCGGACGGGCGGCTGTACTGGCGGCGCGGCGCCAAGGAGAACCCGTGGAACCGCGCGTCGGTGACGCAGATCAACGACGTGCTCAAGCCGTTCGCGAACCAGAACGAGCTGATCGTCGTCGTCAAGGTGGATCGCGAGGCAGAGTTCGTGAACATGGTGAACATGCTCGACGAGCTGCACGCGGCCAAGCTGACCCGCTTCTCCATCAATCCACTGGATGACAAGGAGAAGGCGGAGGTGGAGAAGCTATGAGCCCGGCCAATCCCGAAGAACGCGTCAGTCTCTACGAGTTCATGCCCTACGGGGCGCCCGAGCTCATGGAGGTGGCGAAGCGGTACATGTTCCGCGCCACGTGGATCGGCATCGCCTCCATCGTCGGCGTGTTCCTGCTGATGTTCGTGGCGAACCTGATCGTGGCCGCCCAGCAGAAGGCGATCCCGGTCGTGCAGATGCAGGTGAGCGACCTGGCCGCACCGCCGCCGCTCACCCAGGACGCGCCGCCGCCGCAGGTCCAGGTGGCGCCCGCCATCGCCCCGCCCGTGGCCGCGATCCCGGTGCCCGTTCCCGACGCCGAGGCGCCGCCCGAGCAGACGATCATGTCGCAGGAGGAGCTCCAGACCTCGACGCCCGGTGTCGCCGAGCAGGGCGACGGCCAGCAGATCGTGGTCGCGCCCTCCGAGGACGAGCTGCCCAAGTTCGGCGACTACGTCTACGTCGAGGAGCTGCCCGAGGCCGTGACCCGGGTGACGCCCACGTACCCCGACCTCGCGCGCGAGGCGGGCGTGGACGGCACGGTCATGGTGCAGGCGCTCGTCGGCAAGGACGGCAAGGTGAAGGATGTGCGCGTGGTGAAGAGCATCCCGATGCTGGACGATGCGGCGAAGGCCGCGGTGCGCAACTGGGTGTTCAAGCCGGCGCTCTCCAACAACAAGCCCGTCGCGGTATGGGTGGGCGTGCCGGTCAAGTTCAGCCTGCACTAGTCGCGTCCGCAGGCAGGGAAGGTTTCGGGCGCGCCGGCCCGGGGAGCCGTGCACGACACGGGGGCCCCGGGCGGCGCGCCCGACGTTTGCGGCCCGCACCGGGCGCCGGTCAGCACGTTGCCGCACTCGTCGCCCGGCGGTTTGACCCTTGGCCGCAGCCGCGCCTACCGTGTTCGACCCGAATCAACGCCCCGTGGAGCCGTCCATGCCCAGCGCCGAGCCGCTCGAACCCGTCGCCGCCCCCGTGCGCCTGTCGCCGATCACGCGCGCCGGCCGCATCTTCGCGCGCCCCGCGACGGCCTGGGACGACCTCGTCGAGCGCGGTCAGTGGCTGCCGCCGCTGCTCGTGGGGCTCGTGCTCTGGGTGGGGCTCCAGGCGCTCGTCTTCGAGCACGTCACCGTGAACATGATGCTGGACGCGTGGCGCGACGCGGTCGAGAGCGGGCGCATGGAGCAGGCGCAGATGGACCAGATGAGCGCGTTCTTCACCGACAACCCGGCGGCGCGCTGGATCGTGCTCGGCCAGCAGGCGATCGTCTGGCCCGTGCTGGCGCTGCTCACGGCGCTGGTGGTGTGGTTCGGCGGCGGCTTCGTGCTCGGCACGAAGCTCCGGTTCCGGCAGGCGTTCGACGTCGTGTGCTGGGCGGGCATCGTCAAGTGGCCCAGCCTGCTGCTCGTGTTCGCGCTCGCCTGGCAGAAGCAGACGTTCAAGGGTGTGCACCTCGGCCTCGGGGCGCTCATCCCAGAGGGGGACACCCCCAGCAAGCTGCGCACCGGCCTCACCACGTTCCTCGACTTCGTCGGGCCGTTCGAGGCGTGGTGGGTGGCCGTGGCGGTGATCGGCGTGGCGGCGCTGACCCGGGCCCCGCGCCGGAACGTGGCGTGGGTCCTCGTGGCGCTCTACCTCGCGTTCGGCGCCTTCCTCGCCGCGGTCAACGCTTTGTTCAACCCCGGCGCGTGACGCCGGCAGGAAACCCCGTAATCAGTTTGCGCGTAACCGTTCCTGCGCGTGGGGTCCACCCATGCTCGCAGGTCCCTCATGGAGATCTCACGCCCATGCGTCAAGCGGTCCCGGTCATCCTCGCCGCGTTCGCCTCCTTGTGGTCCCTGGCTCCCTCACCCGCCTCCGCCGTGATGACCGCCGACGACGCGGTCAAGATCGCGCTGCAGAAGAGCGGCGACATCGTCCGCGCCGACGCCTCGGTGCTCTCCGCCCGCAGCGGGTTGTGGGGCGCCTACAGCTTCGTGCTGCCGAGCGTCACGCTGCAGGGCAGTCGTGGCGGCGCCTCGACCCGGGAGTCGAGGGGCTCCCAGGCGTTCGGCTCGGCTCCCGTCCCCAACGTCTCCGAGGATTTCGTCGGACGTGACGGATCGTGGGGCTTCAGCGGCCGGTGGGCCATCTTCGATCCGTCCGGCATCGTCGGCCTGAGCTCGGCCCGCGCCGGCATGAAGGGCGCCGATCTCGGTCACAAGGCGTCACGCGCCGACGTGCGGCTCGCGGCCAAGCAGCGCTTCTACACGACCGTGAAGGCCATGCACCTGGCGCGTGTACAGGCGCGAGCGCTGCGGCTCGCGCGCGACGACGAGCGAAGGGTTCGGGCGCTGTTCGAGGTCGGCTCGGTCTCGAAGAGCGATCTCCTCAAGGCGCAGGTGCGTACGGCCTCGGCCCAGCTCGATTCCACGCTCTCGGACCACGACGTGGTCACGACCCGGCTCCTGCTTGCGGGCCAGCTCGGCATCCCGGAGGCGCAGCTCGGCGAGATCGACTCGACGCTCTCGAACGAGCACGCGACGCTGGATCCGACCGGCGTGCTCGACGAGGCGCGCAAGAACCGCCCCGACCTCCAGGCCGCAGAAGCGAACGTGAAATCGGCCGAGCTCGCGCTTCGGTCCGCACATTTCGCCCGGCTTCCGTCCGTTGTCCTGGATGGCGCCTACACGCCCAAGAGCGTGTCGTCATCGAACTTCACGCGGGGAGTGTTCGATCTGACGACAGGGGCCTTCCTCGGGACGGCACACACGGATCTCTCCTCCACGGAGAAGACCGACTACCGGGGCAGGATCTTGGTGAGCATGCCGATCTTCGACGGCTTCGCCATCGATTCACGCGTGGCCGCGGCGCGCGGCCAGATGCTGAGCGCGAGGGAGACCCGTGATGCCTTGCTGCGCAACCTCGAGGGCGAAGTCCACCAGTCGCTGCTCAGCTACCAGGAGGCCACCGAGCGCGAATCGCTGTCGCGCCGGGCGGTGGAGTCGGCAAGTGAGAACCTGAACCTGATTCAGCAGAAGTACAACGTCGGCTCGGCCACGATCCTCGACCTCATCGACGCGCAGGTGCAGCTCCAGCGTTCGGCGAGCGAGCTTGTATCCGCACTCGCCGACATCAAAGTCGCCGAAGCGCTCGTCGATCGGGTGCGCGGCAAGGGCGAGTAAGAGGAGAGACCGCAGGCATGAAGAAGAGATGGATCTGGATCGCGCTCGGGGCGCTCGTACTGGTGGTGATCGTGGGCCTGAGCATGGCCCGCAACGCCAAGGGCAAGGTGCAGGCCGTGCAGATGGCGAAGGTGCGGCGTGAGAACGTGACGTCGCGCGTGCGCGCGCCGGGCAAGATCGAGGCCAAGACGCAGGTCAAGATCAGCGCCGACATCATGGGCAAGGTCGTCATCCTGAACGTCAAGGAGGGCGACCCGGTCAAGAAGGGCCAGCTGCTGCTGCAGCTCGACGACACCCAGTACCGGGCCGCGCACGCGCAGGCGAACGCGGCGCTGTCGTCGGCGAAGGCACGCGTGCGCGAGGCCGAGTCGGCGCTGCGGGTCTCGAACGCGAACTACACCCGCCAGCAGGCGCTGTTCGACCAGAAGCTGCTGTCCCAGGCCGAGTGGGATGCGGCCACGAACGCCCACGAGGGCGCGCGCGTGGCGCTGGCCACCGCGCAGGAGGAGGTCACGCGGTCCACGGCAGCCGCCGCCGGCGCCGCGGACAACCTGTCCAAGTGCCGGTTCGTGGCGCCGTTCGACGGCGTGCTGAGCGCGCTCAACGTCGAAAAGGGCGAGATCGTCATCACCGGGACCATGAACAACCCCGGCACGCAGATCATGACCGTGTCGGACCTGTCGCGGATGCTGGTGCGCGCCGAGGTCGACGAGACCGACGTCGTCGACATGAAGCTCGGCCAGAAGGCGAAGATCTCGGTGGACGCGTTCCCGGACACGACGTTCACCGGCACCGTCACCGAGATCGGCAACACGGCCAAGCGCTCGGCGATCTCCACGGTCGAGGGCCAGACGAACTTCGAGGTCAAGGTGGCGTTCGACGACAACGTGCCCGAGGTGCGCCCGGGGATGACGGCCGACGTGGACATCGAGACCGCCACGCACGAGCAGACGCTCGCGGTGCCGATCCAGGCGGTGATCATCCGCACGCAGAGCCAGCTCGACCGCGCCGCCCGCACCAAGGCGGCGGGGGGTGGCCCGAAGGCCGCCGCGGCCCGGACCAAGACCGCCAAGAACAAGGTCGCGGGGTTCGGGGCCGAGGACGACACAGTGGGCAAGAAGGACCCCGAGATCACCGGCGTCATGGTGGTGAACGGGGACATGACAAAGTTTATTCCGGTGCGTGCCGGGATCGCGAGCGAGACCATGCTCGAGGTGTCCGGAGACGTGAAAGAAGGGGACATCGTCGTCTCCGGCCCATACAAGGCCTTGCGCGAGATCAAGCCGGGCGTCAAGGTGAAGCGTGAGCAGGCGGGTGCACCACGCGGCGGGGGCAAATGAGCGTTCGATGCTGATCCAGATCAGAGATCTCCATCGCGTCTACCAGGTCGGCGAGAGCGAGGTGCGCGCGCTGAACGGCGTGGACCTCGACATCGAGGCGAACGAGTACGTCGCGATCATGGGCCCGTCGGGCTCGGGCAAATCCACGCTGATGAACATCCTCGGCTGCCTCGACACGCCGAGCAAGGGCTCGTACCAGCTCAAGGGCAAGGAGATCGCCGAGCGCACCGACGACGAGCTGGCGCGCATCCGCAACCAGGAGATCGGGTTCGTCTTCCAGACGTTCAACCTGCTGGCGCGCGCGGATGCGCTGCACAACGTCGAGCTGCCGCTCGTCTATGCGGGCATGAAGCACGAGGACCGGCGGCGGCGCGCGCGCGAGTCGCTCGAGCTGGTCGGCCTCGGCGACCGCATGAAGCACCGGCCGAACGAACTGTCGGGCGGCCAGCGCCAGCGCGTCGCGATCGCGCGCGCGCTCGTGAACAAGCCGAGCATCATCCTCGCCGACGAGCCCACGGGTAACCTCGATTCGCGCACCGGCGAGGAGATCATGGCCGCGTTCGAGGCCATCTGGAAGGCCGGTAACACCGTCATCCTGGTCACGCACGAGCCCGACATCGCCGATCACGCGCGGCGCGTCGTGCGGATGCGCGACGGCAAGATCGAGAGCGACCTGGTGAACCCGAACCCTCGCTCGGCCAAGCTGCCGCCGTCCGAGGCGAACGGCGCCGACCCCGATTGAACCTGCGCGAGAGCATGGGGATCGCGCTGGGCGGCATCCGCGCGAACAAGCTCCGCTCGTTCCTGACGTTGCTCGGCATCATCATCGGCGTCGCCTCGGTGATCGCGGTCGTGTCGTTCGTCGAGGGGCTCAACCGCTTCGTGACCCAGAAGCTCCTGAACGCCGGCGCAAACGTGTTCGTGGTCGACAAGTGGGGGTTCATCACCAGCCAGGAGGAGTTCGACGAGGCGAACAAGAACCCCGACGTGACGCTCGACGACGCCGACGCGCTGCGCGCGGGCATGCGGCACGCCAGCATGATCGTGGCCCAGGCGGGTTCGTCGGCACCGCTGCGCTATCGCAACAAGGTGATGAAGGGCGTGCCAGTGAATGGACGCAGTGCCGGCTACGACGTCGTGGACGACGTCACGATCGAGCGCGGCCGGCACCTCTCGGAACTGGACGACACCGAGCGACGGCCGGTCGTGGTCATCGGCCCCGAGGTCGCCGAGGAGCTGTTCGGCACGACCGATCCGCTCGGGAAACTGGTCCGCATCGACCGCTACGAGTTCGAGATCGTGGGCATGACGAAGGCGAAGGGCAAGATCTTCGGGCAGTCGCAGGACCGCTTCGCCACGGTGCCGATCCAGACGTTCCAGAAGTACTGGCAGGAGCGCGGCTCGTTCTCGCTCGCGGTGAAGAGCGTGGACCAGGCGTCGCTGGAGCTGGCCCAGCAGGAGGCGCGGAACATCCTGCGCGCGCGTCGCCACCAGCGGCCCGGGCAGAAGGATCACTTCGGCATCACCACGTCCGAAACATGGCTCACGCTCTACCACACGCTCACCGGCGGCATCTTCGTGGTCTCGATCGGCGTGGCCGCGATCGCCCTGTTCGTCGGCGGCATCGTGATCATGAACATCATGCTCGTGTCGGTGACCGAGCGCACGCGCGAGATCGGCATCCGCAAGGCGCTCGGCGCCCGCCGGCGCGACATTCTCACCCAGTTCTTGGTCGAGTCGACGACGCTGTCGGTCGCGGGCGGGCTCGTGGGCATCTTCTTCGGCGCGTCGCTGGCCTTGCTCGTGGGCGCGTTCAGTCCGTTGCCGGCCGCGCTCAGCATGGGCGCCGTCGTGCTCGGCGTGCTCATGAGCACGGGCGTGGGCGTGTTCTTCGGCTCCTATCCCGCCGCCCGCGCGGCGCGCCTCGATCCGATCGAAGCGCTGCGCTACGAGTGATGCGATGAGCCTCGGCTTCCTCTTCCTCGAGACGCTCACGATCGCGCGCCGGGCGCTGGCCGCGAACCGCATGCGCTCGATGCTGGCGCTGCTCGGCATCGTCATCGGCGTCGGCACCGTGATCGGGATGGTGTCGCTCATCAACGGCTTCCAGCGCTCGTTCCAGCAGAATATCCAGTCGTTCGGCAACAACACGCTGTACATCCGCCGCATCCGCCCCGGCATCCAGTTCAGCGGCGGCGTGCCGGATTCGCTCAAGCAGCGCAAGGCGTTCACGATCGAGGACGCGAAGGCGATCATGGCCCAGTCGCCGGCCGTGGCCGCGGTCTCGGTGTTCAAGTTCTCGTACCAGGACATCAAGCTCAGCTACCAGGGCCGCACCACGAAGACCACGTTCATCTACGGCACCAACGAGGAGTTGCTGCGCACGCACGGCTACGACATGGCAAAGGGCCGCTTCTTCACCGAGCAGGAGGTGGAGGGCAACGCGAACGTCGTCGTGCTCGGCAAGGACACGCGCGAGGCCCTGTTCAAGGACGCGTCGGGCCTTGGCCGCACCGTACGGCTGAACGGCATCCCGTTCACGGTCATCGGCGAGTTCGAGCCCAAGGGCCGCTTCTTCGGGGAGAACTTCGACGAGGTCGGCTGCATCCCGTACCCGCTCATCGACAAGTACTTCGGCACGCCTCCCGAGGCGCCGCCGTGGTTCCCGAAGAAGGGCGAGCTGTTCCTGGACGCGATCGCGGTGTCGCCGGAGCAGAACGAAGAGGCCATCCGCGAGATCACCGACGTGCTGCGGATCCGCCGGCACCTGCCCAGCAACAAGCAGAACAACTTCGTCGTCTTCAGCGACGAGGCGTTCACCAATCTCTACAACACGATCACCGGGGGCATCTTCGCGCTGATGTTCCTGATCTCGTCGATCTCGCTCGTCGTGGGCGGCATCGGCGTCATGAACATCATGCTCGTGGCGGTGACCGAGCGCACGCGCGAGATCGGCGTGCGCAAGGCGCTGGGGGCGCCGAAGAAGGCGATCCTGTTGCAGTTTCTCTTGGAGGCGATCCTGTTGACGGCCGTGGGGGGCGCCGCCGGCATCCTGCTCGGCGCCGGTGTGTCGTGGCTGGTGCGCGCCCTGTCGCCGCTGCCGACGTTCGTCTCGGCGTGGTCGGTGACGCTGGGGCTGTTCGTCTCGAGCATGATCGGGATCTTCTTCGGGCTCTACCCGGCCATGCGCGCCGCGCGCCTCGACCCGGTCGACTCGCTCCGCTACGAGTAGCCGCCCGCCTCGACACGCGGGTCGCGATGCGCCACGCTCCGCCCCATGTCCGCGTGGAGACTGTTCCGCGAGACGCTCCGGATCGCCCGCCAGGCGCTGACCGCGAACCGCATGCGCTCGCTGCTGGCGCTGCTCGGCATCGTCATCGGTGTCGCCACCGTGATCGCGATGATGTCGCTCATCAACGGCTTCCAGCGCTCGTTCCAGAAGGGCATCCAGTCCTGGGGCAGCAACACGATCTACGTCCGCACGTTCCGGCCCGGGGTGTCGTTCTCCGGCCAGATCCCCGACAGCCTGCGCAAGCGGCACGCGTTCACGATGGAGGACGCCGCCGCGATCCGCGAGCGCGCGCCGGCGGTGGCCGCGGTGTCCCCGATCAAGATCGCCGCCGCCGACATCCGGCTCTCGTACCGAGACAAGACGACCAAGACCACGACGGTGTTCGGCTCGGATGACGGCCTGCTGCGCACGCGCGGGTTCGACCTCTCGCGAGGCCGCTACTACACGGCCGAGGAGGTCGTGCACCGCGCGAACGTCGTCGTGCTCGGCCGGGACACGCACGACGCCCTGTTCAGCGACGCGGCTGGCCTGGGCGAGACCGTGCGCCTGAACGGCATCCCGTTCACGGTCATCGGCGAGTTCGAGGCCAAGGGCAAGTTCCTCGGCAACAACTTCGACGAGATCGCGACGATTCCCTGGACCGTGGCCGACAAGTACTGGGCGCCGGGGCCGAACGCGCCGTTCTGGATGACGAAGAAGGGCGAGGTGTTCCTGGACGCGGTGCCGGTGGACGAGGAGCACACCGACCTCGCGATCTTGCAGATCAAGACCGTGCTGCGGCTGCAGCGGCACGTGCCGGCGAACCGGGCCGAGGATTTCGAGGTGTTCAGCGACGACGCGTTCCTGACGCTCTACAACACCATCACCGGCGGCATCGTGGCGTTGATGATGCTGATCTCGTCGATCGCACTGCTCGTGGGCGGCATCGGCGTCATGAACATCATGCTGGTGGCGGTGACCGAGCGCACGCGCGAGATCGGCGTGCGCAAGGCGCTGGGCGCGCCGCGGCGCGCGATCCTGCTCCAGTTCCTCATCGAGGCGGTGATTCTGACCGCCGTGGGAGGCCTCCTCGGCATCGGTCTCGGCGCCAGCGTCGCGAGCGGCGTGCGCGCCCTGTCCGGCCTGCCGACGTACGTCTCCGCGGTGTCGGTGATCGCCGGCGTCGTGGTCTCGACCGGTGTCGGCGTGTTCTGCGGCCTCTACCCGGCGATGCGGGCCTCGCGGCTGGACCCGGTGGAGGCCCTGCGCTACGAATGAGCGCGGCGGGCGTGATATCGTCGCCGTTCCCATGACTCCGCGCTCCGACTCCGTGATCCCCGAGACGGTCGACGCCGCGCTCTCCGACATCGTCGTGCGCGGCGCACGCGAGCACAACCTCCAGAACATCACACTCCGGCTGCCGCGGCAGAGCCTGATCGTCCTCACCGGCGTGTCCGGCTCGGGCAAGTCGTCGCTGGCGTTCGACACGCTCTACGCCGAAGGCCAGCGCCGCTACGTCGAGTCGCTGTCGGCGTACGCCCGGCAGTTCCTCGGGCAGATGGAGAAGCCGGACGTGGACGCGATCGAGGGCCTGTCGCCGGCGATCGCGATCGAGCAGCGCGGCGCGGGCTCGAACCCGCGCTCGACCGTGGCCACGATCACCGAGGTCTACGACTACCTGCGGCTGTTGTTCTCGCGGCTGGGGGCGCGCCACTGCCCGAACTGCGGCACGCCGCTCGCGCGCCGGAGCGTGCAGGAGATGACCGACCAGCTCCTGCAGTCGCACGCCGGGGCGCGTGTGGCCGTGCTGGCTCCGGTCGTCCGGGGCCGCAAGGGGGAGTACCGGAAGGAGCTCGAGACCTGGCACCGGCAGGGCTACCTGCGCGCGCGCATCGACGGCAAGTGGGTGGAGCTCGAGGAGCCGCCGAAGCTCGGCCGGCACCAGCGCCACGACATCGAGGTCGTCGTCGACCGGCTGAAGATCGAGGCCGAGAACCGCGCCCGGCTGACCGAGTCGCTGGAGAGCGGCATCAAGCTCTCGGGCGGACTGATCACGATCGCGCGCGAGGGCGCCGACGACGTGGTGCTGAGCGTGGGCGCCACCTGCCCCAAGTGCGGCACCGCGATCGACGAGCTGGAGCCCCGGCACTTCTCGTTCAACTCGCCGTACGGCGCCTGCACCGGCTGCGACGGGTTGGGTAGCCTGCTGCGGGTGGACGCCGAACGGGTCGTCCCCGATCCGGCGAGGACGCTCGGCGAGGGCGCGATCGACACCATGGGCGACGCCGAGGGCACGTGGACCGCGGGCCTGCTGCGCGGGCTCGCGCGCACGTTCAAGGTGCCGCTCGATGTGCCGTGGAAGAAGCTCCCGGCGAAGACGCGACAGCTCGTGCTCTACGGCGGCGGCGACCAGAAGGTGAAGTACGAGTTCCGGATGAAGAAGGGCTCGGTGTGGGAGCACGAGAGCAAGTGGAAGGGCGTCATCCCCGAGCTCGAGCGCCGCTACCGGAGCACCTCGAGCGAGGCGGTGCGGCGCTCGATCGGCGCGCTCATGAACCCGACACCGTGCCCCGAGTGCAAGGGGATGCGCCTCAAGCCGGCGACGCTCGCGGTAAAGGTGGACGGCCGCAACATCGGCGAGTGGTGCGCCTCGTCGGTGAGCGCCGCGCGGGCCGCGTTCGATGCGCTCCGCTACACCGGCGGCCCGGCGACGATCGCGGCGCCGATCCTGAAGGAGATCCGGGCGCGGCTCGGCTTCCTCGAGGACGTCGGCCTCGGCTACCTGACGCTCGACCGCATGGCGGGCTCGCTCGCGGGCGGTGAGGCGCAGCGCATCCGGCTCGCGACCCAGATCGGCTCGCAGCTGACCGGCGTGCTCTACATCCTCGACGAACCGTCGATCGGCCTCCACCACCGCGACAACCAGAAGCTGCTCGCCACGCTGCAGAAGCTCCGTGACCTCGGCAACACGGTCGTGGTCGTGGAGCACGACGAAGACACGATGCGCGCCGCCGACTGGCTCGTGGACCTGGGGCCGGGCGCCGGGCGGCACGGGGGACGCATCGTCGCCGCCGGGACGCCGGAGGAGGTGACCCGCGCCGGCGACTCGCTCACCGGCCGCTACCTCGCCGGCCGCGCGCGCATCGCCATGCCGTCGTCGCGCCGGCCCGGGCACGGCCACGCGATCGAGGTGCTCGGGGCGCGCGAGCACAACCTCAAGGGCATCGACGTGTCGTTCCCGCTGGGAACGTTCACCTGTGTCACGGGGGTCTCGGGCTCGGGCAAGAGCACGCTGGTCAACGACATCCTGCTCGCCGCGCTGGAGCGCCGGCTGATCCCCACCTCGACCGCGAACCCGGGCGCCCACCGGGCGTTGAAGGGCATCGAGGCGATCGACAAGGTCGTGGCCATCGACCAGAGCCCGATCGGGCGCACGCCGCGCTCGAACCCGGCCACGTACACGGGCGCGTTCACGTTCATCCGCGACCTGTTCGCGAACCTGCCCGAGTCCAAGGTGCGCGGCTACGGCCCGGGGCGGTTCTCGTTCAACGTCAAGGGCGGCCGCTGCGAGACGTGCGAAGGGGACGGCTCGCGCCGGATCGAGATGCACTTCCTGCCCGACGTCTACGTGAAGTGCGACGTCTGCCACGGCCGGCGCTACAACCGCGACACGCTCGAGGTGGGCTACCGCGGTCGCTCGATCGCCGACGTGCTGGAGATGACCGTGGAGGAGGGGCTCGAGTTCCTCGGCGCGGTGCCCGTGCTGCGGCGGAAGCTGGAGACGCTGCGCGACGTGGGATTGGGCTATATTCACCTCGGTCAGTCCGCGACCACGCTCTCGGGCGGTGAGGCGCAGCGCGTCAAGCTCGCGACCGAGCTGTCCCGG